>Ga0315321_10001313_pt1 | contig 19076 bp, 22 predicted proteins | sample M180m21515metaG_FD_203464 | JGI IMG/M metagenome (GOLD analysis project Ga0315321, IMG submission 203464) | Ammonia-oxidizing marine archaeal communities from Monterey Bay, California, United States - M1 80m 21515 | ecosystem: Environmental > Aquatic > Marine > Intertidal zone | place: USA... | reverse complement strand
TGCAAGATTTAAGTTCTCGATCTTCTAAATTAACTGAAAGGTATACCAATAAAGAAGATAAACCATCTTCATATAAACATTAATCGTTATTAACTTAAGAGCTCTTTTACAAGTTTGCTGACAATTGACATATCAGCCTTCCCTTCAAATTGAGGCTTAAGATAACCCATCAGTTTGCCCATATCTTGCATGCCCTCGGCAGAGACTGCTGCAATTCCTTCTTGGATGTGCAACTGGATTTCTTCTTCTGATAATTGCTTTGGTAAATACTTTAGGATTACATCTAGCTGGCTTTGTTCTGTAGCAACAAGGTCATCACGACCCCCATTTTTAAATTGCTCTATTGAGTCCCTTCGCTGTTTTACATTCTTGTTAATTAAAGTAGAAATTTTGGCATCATCAGCTTCCACTCTTTCATCAATCTCAAATTTTTTGATATCTGAGATTAACATTCGTAAGGTATCACGCGAGACAACGTCCTTGCTCAGCATGGCCGCCTTTAAATCTTGATTTATGGTGTCTAAGAGAGACAAATTAGCGATAGGATCTTTGCCTTGAGAAACTAAATTTTCTGTTAGTTTTATGTGCTCGCTTGATTGCAGCTGCCATTTTTCTCTTTCTTACAGCTGTTGGTTTTTCATAGAATTCTCTAGCGCGGATCTCTGGAACGATTGCAGCTTTCTCACAAGCACGCTTGAATTTTCTTAGACCAACGTCGAAGTATTCTGTATCTTTTATTATTATAGAAGGCATAATTGCTGGGTAGTTTATTCTTTTTATGGAGTGAATGCAAAAACTTTTTTTATGATTACTTTAGGTATTGAAACATCATGCGACGAAACTGCCGTAGCCCTTTATGATTCTGACAAAGGGTTGATTGGTGAGGCAGTTTTTTCTCAGATAGAGCTTCACGGAGAGTATGGCGGCGTTATACCAGAACTTGCTTCCAGGGATCATTGCCAAAAAATTACTCACATATACAAGAAAGCTTTAGGAGATATAGAGTCCAGTAACATTGATCAAATAGCATACACAGCGGGCCCTGGATTATTGGGAACATTGTTAATAGGTGAAAATTTTGCTCAAGGGCTAGCGCTTGCTCTTAATAAACCACTAATACCGGTTAATCATCTCGAGGGCCACTTAATGGCTCCTTTTCTTAGTGGAGACAAACTAGATTTTCCTTTCTTGACACTGCTTGTGTCTGGAGGGCATTCACTCATTATTGATGTAAAGGGCTTAAATAATTATGAGATTTTAGGTCAGTCTAGGGATGATGCCGTCGGAGAAGCCTTTGATAAAGTGGCTAAGCTTATTGGTCTAGGTTATCCGGGTGGTCCCGAGATTGAAAAGATGGCTCTGCATGGCGATCATAAAAAATTTAAGTTTCCCCAGCCAATGCTACATAGCGATGATTATGATTTTAGTTTTAGCGGTTTAAAGACCTCAGTGCTTTACGCTGTTCAAGATCTAGATAAAATCACTGAAGAGATTCGGGCAGATATTTGCGCATCTTTTCAATATGCAGCTACAGAGGTGCTAGTTAAAAAAATATCAAAAGCTCTAATGGATACTGGAAGAGAGGGAATTATTTTGGCTGGAGGAGTGGCTGCAAACAAATTACTCAGAGAAAAAATTTCTACTCTTCAGAAATCATTAAATATTAAAGTGCTATATCCACCAATTGCGCATTGCACAGATAATGCTGCAATGATTGCATACCTAGGAAGTCTCAAGGCAGATGAAGCAACACATCAGTTGCACTCGCATGCCAGACCGCGCTGGCCTTTGGGGATGAAATAGAATGCAAGATATCATTTATATTAAAGATCTAAGAGTTCAAACCATCATAGGAATATTTGGATGGGAGCGAGAGGTCCGCCAAGAAGTAAGCATTGATCTAGAGATGGTGTTTGATTGTAAGAGAGCCGCAAAAACAGATGCCATTGAAGATACCATTGATTATAAAAAAATCACTAAAGGAATCATTAAATTTGTTGAGGAGTCTGAATTTCAACTGCAAGAAACTTTGGCAGAAGGCATTGCCGCACTTGTAAAGAATGAATATAAAGTTAATTCACTTAAGCTAAGAATCTCTAAGCCGGGTGCATTAAGGCATGCCGAGGATGTTGGAGTTATTATTTTTAGATAATGAAGTACTATCTTTCTCTTGGAAGCAATATTAATCCAGAATCAAACCTTGATTTGGCAATTTCTAAACTGGGTAAAATTCTTACCGAAACAGAGTGCTCTTCAACATACAAAACTCAAGCAGAGGGCTTTGATGGAGATGATTTCTTAAATCTTATTTTTTGTGGAATATCTTCGCTTTCTTTTGAGGGCCTTAATAAAAAATTAAAAGATATAGAAGATAGCTCGAGAAGAGATAGGAATGCAGCAAAATTCTCATCAAGAACTCTTGATATAGATATAGTATTGCAGTTAAACGATGATGAGGAGATACTTTTTGAGAGTGATGAGATAGCTAAATATCGTTTTGTATCGGAACCTCTAGAAGAGTTGCTGTAATATTATTTGTAGTTTTTTTCAACCAAATCCCAAGCAGCCTGGGCCAAAGGAATGACTTGATCGCCACGATCTTCAGCATGTTTGCTTGCAGCTGTTCCATCTCTTACTCTCCCCATAATTCCTTGCAAAATTCCAGCAAGTTTGAAGAAATTAAAAATTGAATAAAACTCCCAATGCTCATCAAGGTTTTTGCCTGTAATTTCAGAATACATATCCCTGTATTCTTTCTCAGTTGGAATGCCATTTTCTTTACAGAATTTTTTATCAACTAGCTGTGGAATATTTCTCCAGCCCATACAATGATAATTAAAATCTGCAATAGGATGTCCAAGGGTTGAAAGTTCCCAATCTAACACGCCCATGACATTATTATTTGCGTTAAAAACCATGTTATCTAGTCGATAATCTCCATGCACAATTGATGTCTCATCTTCATCAGGAATATTTGATGGCAGCCAATCTATCAGTTTGTTCATTGCAGGAATGTCCTGAGTTTCCGAAGCTATGTATTGTTTGGTCCATCTAGAAACTTGTCTGGCAATATAATTGCCAGGTTTACCATAATCAGATAATCCCACTGATTCAAAATCAACCATGTGAAGTTGAGCAATTACATTATTTTTACTTGCATAAATATCAGATCTTTCAGCTGGAGACTTATCACCTAATAACAAGTCCCAGTAAATATTCCCATCAAGAAAATCCATGACAAAAAAAGGCGTACCTATTACCTCTTCATCTTCACAAAGACCATAAGTTTTAGGCACTGGAACCTTGGTTTGTTGAAGAGCAGTCATCACCTTATATTCTCTATCTACAGCATGGGCAGATGGCAATAAGACCCCTGGCGGTTTTCTGCGCAGAACAAATTGCTGTTTTTCCGTAGTAATTTTGTATGTTGGATTTGATTGGCCGCCTTTAAACTGAGCAATCTTTAAAATTCTTCCCGTTGAGGAAATACTGTCTCTAAACCATTCTTGCAAGCCTGACTCATTAAACTTAAGGTTCTCGGCAACTTCCTTAGTTCCTGAAAAAATTACATTACCATCTGGATTATTTGCATTAAAGTCGTTCATTAGAGAGACTTTCCTCCATCTATATTTAATATCTGACCCGTCACATATTCTGCTTCAGATAAATATATTGCAGCATCTACAATATCTTTTTCAGTTCCCATTCTCTTCATTGGAACTGCATTAATAATGTTATTTTTTTGCTCTGTTGTCCATTCTACGTTGGGTGGCTCCAGGATTGCGCCGGGAGCTATTGCATTAACTCTAATGTTGGGAGCTAATTCTTTTGCTAGGGATTTTGTGAGAGTTTGCAAACCAGACTTGGCTGCAAGATAAATTGAATGATTGACCAAAGCTTTATCAACATTAATATCAGTGACGTTGATAATAAAACCTTTGTTCTTTTCTAGCTCTTTATGAAATGCCTGAATTAAAAAGAGTGGAGCTTTTAGATTGCTTCCCATGAGAGCATTCCAAGTTTCTTCAGAGAAAGTTCCAATTGGAGTGGGGTAGAAGGTCGAGGCATTGTTAATCAATGCATCAAGACGAGAATTTTTTGATAGCGATATTTCTACCAATTTTGTAACTTCATTTGCATTGTCAAGATTTGCTTGGGCAATCATTGCGCTATCGCTTCTTTCAGAATTCATCTTATCTGCCAGAGCTTCAGCTTCCCCTTTTGAGCCATTGTAGTGGATCACAATATCCCAACCTTTATTAAAAAATGATAAGGCCATCTCCTTGCCTATCCTTTTTGCTGCTCCAGTAATAAGAATTGTTTTATTCATATAATCTCTTGTAAGGCTTCATAATAAAGCAATTGTTTTTGATGCGAAACTTCAGATGCCTCAACGTTTGACAATACTGAAAAGTCTATTGCCATTACCAATTTAAATATTTTCTCTAAGTAGCTCCAATGCTCCTTTAAAGACTCATATTTTTTAAAGCGTATCAATATTTCATAATTACGATGCACGTTTATCTTTTCAACTAATTTCAATTTATCTGATTTGTTTTTGCAGGTAATAAAATTGATTACTTGGATTAAAGATTCTTGTATTTTTAGAAATGAGTTTGGGATTGGCAAAGATGCACAGAGCTGAAAGCTATTTATTCTTTGCATATCAGCCCATTTAAGTCCCGGTAAATCTCCATCACAAGAAATACTCTTCAGGTCAACAAACCATGGATCAGTTAAATGGTAATTAATTACAGCCTTAAAAAATTCATCACTAAACTTGTTTTCAAGAGCTTTTTTAGTTTCCATCCAAACTCTTTCAGGTGAAAGGTCTTTCAATTCTTTTGAGGCAATAATCTTTTTAAAATAAACTTCTGTTTCTTCGTGAAGATTAAAGTCATAGAGTTGCTCATATGCTTTGAATCTTGCAAATCTCAAGACTCGAAGAGGGTCTTCTTTAAAAGCAGGTGAGGTATGTTTAAATATCTTGTTTTGTAAATCTAGCCTTCCCTCAAAAGGATCAATGATATTGCCATTCTCATCCTTGGCTATTGAATTAATTGTGAAATCCCTTCGTTTTAAATCATCTTCAAGAGTGACGCTTGGATCAAAATAAAATTCAAAACCCTTATAGCCAACACCAGACTTTCTTTCAGTTCTAGCCAAGGCATATTCCTCGTTTGTTTCTGGATGTAAAAAAACTGGAAAATCTTTACCTATTGGCTTAAAACCATTTTCCTCCATTTCTTCTGGGCTAGAATTTACCACAACCCAATCACGATCCTTGGGTTCAACTCCAAGCAATTCGTCTCTAACAGATCCGCCAACCTGAAAAATTTTCATGCTAATACTTTACCGAAATTTTTTCTAAATCATCAACCCTTAGGGCTGTAAGCTCCCCTTTCCAGACGCATCCAGTATCTAAACCAATAAAGTTAGGATTATTAGTTTGACCATTTAAAGATGCCCAATGACCAAATACATAATATTGGTTCATTTTTTTATAGGATTCAGATTTATAGTGAAACCAGGGTTTGTAACCCTTTGTAGCTTTTGAGCTTGTATTTTTTAAGTCTAGACTTGCAGCATTCCCTAGAAATCTCATTCTAGTTAAGTAGTTAATAATAATTCGATACCTATCATTGCCTGCTAATGATTCATTCCAAGAATTTGGTTCGTCTCCCCACATGGCTTGAAGTATTTTAGAAGCATTATCAGTAAGCGCCATTGAAACTTCCTCTGCCAGCTCCTGCGCTTTATCTATAGACCAAATTTCAGGAATGCCTGCATGCGTAACAATAAATTTATTTTGATTAGTTTGATTGGAAATTTGAATAATTAGCGGGCGTGTGATGAGCCATTCAAAAATTTGCACACTATTTTCTGCTGCAACAACTTTTTTTAATTCACCTTTGCCTTGATTAATATTCATTAAGTGCAGCAAATAGAGATCATGATTTCCCAATACGGAGGTAATATTCTTATCAGCCATGCAATAATTCAAAACAGCAAGAGATTCAGTGCCCCTGTTCACCAAATCTCCCGTTAGGATAATTTTGTCTTCTTGGCTGTCGTAATCAATTTTATCTAATAAGCTAATAAATTGATCAAAACAGCCGTGCACATCTCCAATTACATATGTACTCATCTATATATCTATGGTTTGAAAAACTGAAATAAAATCTTCAATCGATAATTCCTCTGCTCTTGCAAGGGGATTAATATTTAGCTTTGCAAAATTGATTTCTAATTTTTTAAGATTATTTTTAATTCCTTTTCTTTTATTGGCAAAAGATTGGTCAACTAAATTTGAAAACCCTGAGAATTTATTTAAAGCAATCATTGGATTAACTCGAGGGATGAGCCTGATAAATGAAGATTGAACTTTGGGTTTAATATCAAAGGATTCTGGAGGAACATCAAATAAAATAGCTGTCTCAAATAATGCAGCAATCTTTACTCCAAGTCTGCCCCAATCACCTGATTGGTTTGAGGCGCAGATCCTATGCGCCACTTCCTTTTGGACTAAAAAATGCATATCTTCGATTCCATTCAAGTAATATATTAACTTGAGAATTATTTGCGTAGAAATATTATATGGAAGATTCCCTACGACTCTGTGCTTAGTTTTATGTAAAAAGTCTAGAGGCTCTTTTAGTACATCACCATGAATAAACTCATGCTCAGTTATTGGAAATTTTTCTGAGAGGGTGGTTATATTTTTTTGATCAAGATCCATAGCTATTACTTTTCTATTGTGACCCATCAAGTGATAAGTAAGGGCGCCTGTTCCGGGGCCAATCTCGAAAAAAAGGTTATTTTTTTGAGGACTGATTGCTCTTTCTATTTCAAACAAAATAACTGGATCAATCAGGTAGTTTTGACCTAACTTTCGTCTATGTTTTCTCTCATTCATTAAAGCTGAATTTCTGCTAATTTAATCGCTTCTTTAATTGATCCAAGATTTGGTTTCATCTTTCCAGCAATATCTAATGCTGTTCCGTGATCTACGGATGTCCTTACAATAGATGTTCCTAGTGTAATATTTACAGCCTCGCCAAAACTTAAGGCTTTTAAAACTGGCAGGGCCTGATCATGGTACATTGCAAGGTATGCATCAGTTTGCTTTAATTTTTTAGTATTAAAAGCTGTATCCGCTGAAATTGCATATGAAGCGTTTATACCAATATCTCTGCAAATTTGAACTGCTGGATTAATTATTTTGATCTCTTCTGCCCCCATTTTTCCATCTTCACCAGCATGAGGGTTTAATCCGAGGACAGTTATTGCTGGATGCCTAATTTTAAATTTTGTTTTTAAGCCCGAATGCAAGATTTTGATTATCTTGACTAATTTTAATTTCTGAATATTTTTTGGAACTTCTGCTAATGGAATATGAGTTGTAGCAAGGGCAACTTTAATTTTTTTTGAAGAGAGAAGCATGACCACATGATTGGACTGTGTTTTCTTTTTAATCCATTCGGTATGACCTTTAAAACTTTTAAATCCTCCATTAATAATATTGCTTTTTTGGATTGGTCCAGTGACCAAGCCAACTTTTTTATTTTTTAGGCTCTGTGCAATTCCAAAATTGAGATTATCCAAAATATATTTTGAATTTTTTGGGTTTAGAGTGCCAGGTGATAAATCTTTGCATTTCCCAGCTTGAATGAATTGCACTGTACCCAGTCTATTTCCTTTCGCTGCTTTCAAGCTTTGAATTTCAATAAAATTGATATTTAGGTTTAGAATCTTAGACCTTGATTTTAATAAATCTATATCAACAATACAGACCAGAGAGGATTGCATATCCTGCCAAAATTTTGATTTTGATAGGTAAAGAATTAAATCAATACCTATTCCTGCTGGCTCACCATGAGAGTAAAGGAGTCGCTTCAATCTAGTTCTTTAAATTCTACAAATGCTTCAGCTCTTGTAGTACGAAGAGTATTTTCTAGTTCCTCATCAAATTTTCTTGCAAACAAAATACCATAGGCCCTGTCTTTAATAACTTCTTCGGTTAAGTCTTCCGTTCTAGTCTCGAGCACCTGAAGAAAATGAAAGCCAAATTCAGACTGAAAAACAGGAGAGATTTCATTTACTGGAGATTCAAGCATCATTTTTTCAAAAGCTGGAGCAGTTTTACCTAGGCTAAGCCAATCTAAATCACCACCTCGGCTAGCTGAGCCTGGATCTTCAGAATATTCTTTAGCTAACAAACTAAAATCCTCTCCATCTACAACTCTTACTCTCACTTCTTCTAGTTCTTTTTTTGTAAAAGTTTCATCTCTTAGTTTTGTTGTCATCATTAATATATGACGGACATTCCATTGATCTTCAAAACGGACAAGATCTCCTCGTTTATCTTCAAGTTTTAGTATGTAGTATCCTGAGCCACCCTTTAATGGAGGAGAGATGTATCCTTTTTTCTTATTTTTAAGAGCATCTGCAAATAGGCTTGGCAGATCAGCAAGATTTCTCCAGCCCATTTCGCCGCCAGATGAGGCATTGCTGCTTGTGGAGTTTTCTTTAGCTAGATTTGCAAAATCTGCTCCATTATTTATATCCATCAGTAATGAGTTGGCTTTATTTTGATCTGGAGCAAGAATTTGACGCACAAATAACTCAGGAGATAACTCTTTAACAGCCCCCTCAGTTGCTAAGAAGCCATCTAATTCTTGTTCAGTGATATCTACCTCTCTTCCCACTCTGCCTCTTTGAACCCTCTGTATAATCATCTCTTTTCTGACTTGCGATCTTAGTTCCTCATAAGATTCACCCTCTGCCTCCAGCGTTTCTATAAAACTTTCAAGAGATAATCCATTACTTTGTGCAATATTTTCAAATGCTTGATTTAATTCCCCGTCACCAACTCTAATTCCAGCCTGTCTTCCCATTTGTAATTGCAGCTCTTCTATAATGAGTCGCTCTTGAACTTGCTCTAACATTACCTCTTGAGGGGGCATTGGAGCGCCTTGCTCTTGATATCTTGTTTTAATATTTTGAAGCATGTTATTAACTTGTGATTCGAGGACTACTCCTTCTCCCACAATAATTGCCACCCTATCAAGAATTTCAATCTTTGCGCTTAGCGGAAGAGCAAGCAGGATCGATAGGGCAATGTATATTTTTTTTTTCATAATCATAATTGTACTTAATTAAATGTTTGCAGAGGTATTGAACAGGAAGAACATTTTCTACTAGCTAAGACACTTTATTTCATCAAAGGTTCGAAAAAGCATTAGAGAAAAACCGATTAACCCTTTCATTTCCGCCCGTCAGTCCCTTGAGCTCAAACTCAAAATTTATTCTACTTTTGTTTTCGATAGAAATCATTTTATCCCAACTTGCATCATTAAATTGCATAGACTGAAAATTAAGAAGATTATATTTGGATAATCTTTTGTCTGATGCATAGATTTTAAAAGCTAGACAGCAGTTCTCATATCCAAAACCAAAATAACTCTCTAAATTTTTCTTTGAATCTAAATCCTTGCTTATCCCACCAATGAATTTATAGCCTCCGGACATAAATCGTTCAATTGAAAATTCAGCATAGTCTAATTCATTTGCAGCATTCAAAAGAGGAACATTGCTTTGAAAATTTCTTGAAAATGTTAAGCGCGTTTCTGGAAGCTTTATATCTATTCCTGTTTGACCAAAATTGAGTGTATTTCTTTTCTGTGAGTAGTTAGCTGCAACAAATGCAAGAAGAATCTGAGTTTTAAATGAAAGATGCATACCAATTTGGTTATCTTTTCCAATAGGCTTATCTAACATTGAATTAATGATCTGACTTTCTTCCAATTCATTTTTTTTGATTATCTGGAAATTTAATGCTGAGTTATTTTTTATTCTTTTTTGCCACTTTAATCTCGCAACTAAAAACTCAGTATCAGGCACTCTATCTTTGCCAAAAAAATACTTTGTATTAAGTCTATTAAAGTTTCCAAGATTTCGTTGATGAAGGTCAAAAATAGGATCCATGGATTGATCTTTATAATTTGTTTTTTGATACTCAAACTCAGGCATCAGCAGTGAGATGTTGTCTCCAGATAAGCCCCTCAATAATGATGAAATTTTGATTTTCATTGAAGGTATTGTTGTAGATTCCGTATTTATTTTTTTATCATCAAGATTATATTTTTTATGTAAAAACAATCCATCTATTGATACGTCAAAATACCTAAAACTATGAAGAGCTTCTGCCCCAATTTCCGCGATGAATCTTTTTCCGGTCTGATGAGCGCTCTTGTTATTAAAAAGCAAATTCTGATTTTTATTTATATCAAAGTTTGCATAATTTGCTCTAGCAAAATATGAAACTGAAGAGCCATATTCCCTATACTCAAGATTTAATTCGGGCTTTTTAATATACCCATTAGTTATAAATGGATTCAAGCTTTGAAAGCCTTCTCTCATAATGCTGAGTGAAAAATTGTTAACCAGCATACCCATTGATACAGATTGTGTCAGGTAATGATCTCTTTGATTGGCTATGTTTGTGAGACTAGAGGGTAAATCAAGCAACACCATTGAGTCAGATGATTTAGCCCAATCAATGGAAGTTTCAATATTGGCAAAGCTCCTATTCTCTTTTATGCGAAATGCCCATCTTTCATTGTCATCTCGATCATGGTCTTTTCTGAATTCTTTATCTTTTGGGAAAAACAGCAGATCCAAATAATTTGCAGCATCTGAATTTGATTTAGTTAAATATCTATAATTTCCCTCAAAACCAATGCCCCTATCTTTGAGTACTCTTGGAGCAATTGTTAGATCGGATTTATTAGATAGCACCCAGAAGTAAGGTAAAAAAAGATCAGCCCCGTCAGAAGTTAGGCTTAGCTCAGGTTCTAGGAAACCACTTAGCCTATTGGTTGTTGCGGGGAAGGGTAAATAAGGGAGTTTTAAAATTGTTTTATCAAGAACTTTAAGACTTAGATCTTCAATGTAGCCACGATCTGTACCCTCATTAATATTGATAGATTTAGCCTTGATCTCCCATCCCTCTGAGACATTACTGCAAGAGCTAAGACTGGCATTTTTAAATCTAAGATTTTGACCCAAATTCCCAATTAATGACTGATAGTGAATCAATAAATTTCTCTCTCTTAAGTAGGCTGTGCCATTATCAAGTTTTAATTCACCAGAATCTTTTGCTAGAGAGCCACTTAAAAATTTAAAATAATTATCAGAATGATAGATATTCCCATTCTTAATATCTTTAACAAAGTTCTGATTTTGAAGATAGATAGCACTAGAGGCTTTTATTTGACCATCATCTAAAACAATCAACACATTATCATCAAGCGTAATATCTCCGTTTGATTGAATATCTATTGTTCCAGCATCAATAGAATCAGATTCATATTTATTAATTATTTTTGGATAAGTTGAATTAGTACAACCTTGAAATTGTTGCTGCTTTAGTGAGCTTGATTGATCAAGAGAAGTTGCACTTGCTTGCAGGCCAGCAAAAAAAACCAAGAGAAGTACAAAAAAATTCTTTGTAGAGTGATGTTGTGATTTTTTAAATTTCAACAATTAACGCTTCAAGAAGCCATTTCTTTGAGTTCTCTCAAGGTGTCTTTTCCGTAAAACATCTCATCCTCTACGAAAAACGTTGGAATTCCAAAAGCTCCTTTTTCAGCAGCTTTACTTGTATTAGCAATTAATTCTTCTTTGATCTCATCTTTTGCAATTCCCTCAATGACAAGATCAGCATGGCAATCATGGTCTGTTAATAGCGAATGGAGAGCCTCTGGTGAGTCAAGTTTAAGAGATTGTTCCCACAACCCACTTAAAACGACTTCAATATAAGAATCAAAAAAATCATTTTTTTGGGCAACTATTGCTCCTCTAATAAGTGAGATAGTATTAACGGGGAAATACTCATTCATTTTAAATTTTGTGATGCTGTGTTCTCTCATAAATCTATTGAAAGCAGTATCAAATTCGTATTTCATTTTATTAGGAATTTCAGCCAAAGTGATCATAGGTGGCTGGTTATTAGATAGCTTCATGATGCCTCCAAGAAGGCAGGGCACGTAGTTAAATTTTATATCATGAGTTTTTTCAAGATTTTGAATTGCTTTATGACATAGGTAGGCATTTGGACTTGCAAAGTCAAAAATAAAATCTACATTCATGGTCGTCCCCACTTCTAAAGCTTATAATAATCCCTTAACTTGCATCAACCAGTTTAAAAATGCAACATCAGGCAATGATTATTATAAAAGTTGGAGACATACAATGAGTTTAAAGGGCAGAGTATTATTTATTACTGGCGGCAGTAGGGGAATAGGTCTTGAGATAGGTAAACGAGCTGCAAAGGATGGTGCCAAGGTAGTATTAGCTGCAAAAACAGCAGAACCTCATCCAAAGCTAGCTGGAACCATATATACCGCTGCAGATGAAATTGTAGCTGCGGGTGGAGAGGCTTTACCAATTATTCTAGATGTGCGAGACGAGGTTAATGTGAGAGATGCTGTTGAACAGACTGTTAGTCACTTTGGTGGAATTGATATTTGTGTAAACAACGCATCTGCAATCTCATTGACCACTACACCAGATACAGATATGAAACGATATGATTTGATGCACCAAATTAATGGGCGAGGAACATATTTGGTAAGCAAATATTGTATACCCCATCTCAAGCAATCTAATAATGCTCATATATTGAATTTAGCTCCACCGCTTGATATGCAACCGAAATGGTTTGGCCCACATTTAGCATACACAATGGCAAAATTTACTATGAGTATGTGTGTTTTGGGCATGGCTGAAGAATTAAAGCCCGATGGCATTGCTGTTAATGGTTTATGGCCTAGAACGGCTATTGCAACTGCTGCTGTGAAAAATATCTTAGGCGGAGAAGAGCTAATGAATATTTCTAGAACACCTGAAATTATGGCCGATGCCGCATATGAAATATTTAATAAAAATTCTAAAGATTTTTCTGGCAATTTCTGTATAGATGATTTGGTTTTGTATGAAGCGGGGGTTAAAGATTTTACTCATTATGCTGATGTTCCTTTTGATCAGTTGGCACTTGATTTCTTTTTACCAGATGAGACTCCTTTGCCACTGGAGATTAAAAATAGCTGAATTATTAAAAAGCAAGATACTGAAATATGCCCAAACTTTTGATGGGGACTTAACATTAATAGAGCCCCTCAAAATAGAAGCAAGTGGAAGAAAATATTTTAGAGTTGCATCTAATAAAAACTCTTATGTAATTTCTCATGATGATAGGCCAATAAATGGCCAACTAGTTTTTATTAATCGCGCAATTGAATTAGCCAAATCTAGTGTTAGAGTGCCAAAAATCTACAAATATGATAGTGAAAATCATCTCACCATTTTAGAGGATCTTGGAGATTATTCATTAATCGAAGTGGATAATTTTTATGATAATCATAAAATGGTACAGGCCTCTCTTAATCTTCTTAATCAAATGCATAAATCTGAACATGATGATTTGCATTCGACTTTTTGGATGGGTCTGGAATCGCATGCAAAAAAGTTTTCAAAAGTTTTTTGTACAGAATTTCTAAACATCAAAATGTTCGATGGGTACGATGATTTTTTTAATGATTTACGACCTGAAATAATGGATCAACAATGGACTAATTGCCATTTTGATTTTGAAAGAAGAAATATTCATGTTTTAGATAATGGCGATCTTGCGCTAATAGATTTTCAAGACATATGTTTTGGACCTATTGGAATTGATTTAGCAGGCATTCTTGTTGATCATTATGTGCCTTGTAACACAGATGTATTAAAAGGTTATTGTAAAAATTTTTCAGATCTGTCTATTTACGAAATATCGGCACAAGAGACTTATGCCGCTACTTTATGGGGTGGCATTCAAAGAAATCTTAGAATCATGGGCACCCTCACAGACCTTTATCTAAAACTGAACCGTGCATTCAGGATGAAAGATTTGCCCCAGATCGTTTCTAATACAGCTGTATTATCAATGGAATTAAATCAAGTTAGCTTATCTAATTTCTTGCAGGACAATGTTGCACAAACATTAGAAAAAAAATTGGTTAACTTATGAAAGCTATGATTTTAGCCGCAGGATTGGGCAGGAGATTGCAGCCACTTACAAAAGAATTACCTAAGCCGTTAATAGATGTTGGCGGGACATCCCTTATAGAAAGAGCAATCAATAATTTAAAAAATTTTGGGGTAGAGGAATTTGTAGTCAATCTTTCATATTTAGGCGATCAAATTAAGAACGCTCTAATATCCGCTAGCAAGACCTCTAATATAATTTTTGTTGATGAGCCATTTCCATATGGCACAGGCGGAGCTTTAGTTAATGCAAGACATTATTTAGGTGATAAACCATTTATTTTATCTACTGCTGATATTCTTTTTAATTTTAATTTTATTCAACTCCCGACTGAAACTGATGCAGCGCATTTAGTTGCAACTAAGAATCCTGAACATAATCAAAGCGGAGATTTTTCGTTGAATCAAGATACTGTATTTATTGGTGATGGAGTGAATGCTTATACCTACTCAGGAGTGTCAGTGATCAATCCGAAGATTTTAGATGACCATTTACTAACAAAATATCCTTTTGATCTATGGAACACTATTTTAAAACCATTAATTATACAATCTCGGGTTACTGCACATTTTGATGATTCTTTATGGATTGATGTGGGTACTGAAGACAGATTAAAGCTTGCAAGGAAAGTGGTAAAAGACCAAAATTAATACTCATGGACTCTAAACCTTTAATAGCCCCCTCAATTTTGTCAGCAAATTTTGCTCGACTTGGAGAGGAAGTTAATTCAGTTATGAAAGCAGGAGCAGATTGGATACATTTCGATGTTATGGATAATCACTATGTGCCCAATCTTACTGTTGGCCCAATGGTGTGCAGATCCTTAAGAGATGATGGCATAAAGGATTTTATAGATGTTCATCTAATGATTGCTCCTGTCAATGATTTGGCCAAGAGTTTTGCAGATGCTGGCGCGGATCTCATTAGTTTTCATCCCGAAGCAGTGGATGATGTAGCTGAGACAATAGATATTATTAAACAATGTGGATGTAAGGTTGGCATTGCAATCAATCCAGATACATCCTTATCTATTTTAAAAGATATTATTTCCGAAATAGATCTTATCTTGTTAATGAGTGTTTACCCTGGATTTGGCGGCCAAGAATTTATTGAGGAAACAATTGAAAAGATTTCTGAAGCAAAAAAACTTATTGATCAACAAGATCATCAGATCTTCTTAGAAGTTGATGGTGGTATTAATAATGAAACTATCTCAAGAGTTTCGAAGGCAGGAGCTAATGTTTTTGTTGCAGGTTCTGCTATTTTTGGATCATCAGATTATGAAAAAACCATTCAAGGCTTCCGTCAAAAAATTACTTAGCTTCACATTAATTTCATTTTCTACAGTTTCTTTTGCTGGCCTGGAGACGGGTTTTGAGGGTAAAACTGAAAAGCTCAATTTAATTATTTCTAATACTGATGCTTCAAGGCGCAAGGGCTTAATGAATCAATCTACTTTAGAAAAAAATACTGGCATGCTTTTTATTTGGCCATCAAACAAGAAACAATGTATGTGGATGAAAAATACATCGTTGCCATTAAGCGTCGCTTATCTTTCATCTAACGGTAAGATCTTAGAGATTTATGATATGGTCCCATTTTCAGAGGATTCAGTCTGTTCTATAAAGAGCGTTAGAATGGCATTAGAGGTTAATCAGGGATGGTTTGCAAAAAATAAAATTTTTGTTGGAGATAAAATCAATCTTTAATTAAGAAAATTCATGATCACAAATACAGAATACAAAAATTTTAAAGACGCCGAATACACAGTATTGCCTATGAGCAGAGAGATTATGGCTCCTGGTGAAACCCCTTTGTCCTTGTATTCAAAGATAGCTGATCAACAAAATAATTTTCTATTTGAATCAGTTGAGGGTGGGGATAGATGGGCTCAATATTCAATTATTGGATTTGGCTGCCTTGATACAATTAAAGTTTCTGGAAAAACAATTGAAACAGTCATAGATGGAATCAAGGATAAGTTTGTAGCCAAAAATCCTTTGCAAGCTATTGAAGAAATCATCTCAAAAAATCGCTCACCCAATATTGATAATTTACCAAGATTTCATGGAGGTTATATAGGTTTTTTCGCTTATGAAAGTGCCCAATATGCTGAGATTAAAATAGCATCATTGCCTGGTAAAGACTCTAAGTTTGAAGAGCATATGCCAGATATTATGCTTGTAAAAGCTGAGCAACTTATCATCTTTGATAATTTAAATAATTCAACCCAAATTATTTTTAATGCCAATCTTGAAAATATGACTTATGAGTTTGCGCAATTAAAATTAGATGAGATTGAGAAAGCATTAACCAAGCCTGAAAAAAATGAAGTTAAAGAATTTAAACAAATTGCAAATTGTTTTGAGTTCGAATCAAATTTTACTAAAAAAGAATATTGTGATTCTGTAAACACTATTAAAAATTACATTGCGGAAGGCGATGTAATGCAAGTTGTTTTATCTCAGGATTTTTCAGCTAGCTTTGATAAAGATCCCTTTAACCTATATAGAGCAATACGAGAATTAAATCCTTCTCCCTACATGTATTTCTTAGATTTAAGTGAATGTCAGATAGTTGGAGCATCTCCCGAGATTTTGGTAAGACTTGAAGAGAATGAAATTAACTTAAGACCTTTAGCAGGAACCCGAAAAAGGGGAAAAAATCCTGAAGAAGATAAATTCAATGAAGATGATCTTCTCAATGACCCAAAAGAGATAGCTGAGCATCTAATGCTCATTGACCTTGGGAGAAATGATGTGGGACGAGTTTCAGAAATTGGCTCGGTTCTTGTCACGGATAAAATGACCATAGAGAAATATTCCCATGTAATGCATATCGTTTCAAATGTGATGGGAAAGATTGCTTCAGGACTAAGTTATTTTGATGTCCTTCAGGCTACCTTACCGGCAGGAACGTTGTCGGGAGCTCCTAAAATCAGAGCAATGGAAATAATTAATGAGTTAGAGCCAAGCTCAAGAGGTATATATGGCGGAGCAATAGGCTACATAGGATGGAATGGAAATATGGATACAGCCATAGCAATTAGAACTGCTGTTATTAAAGATAAAATAATCCACGTAGGAGCAGGTGCAGGGGTGGTTGCTGATTCTGTTCCTGAAAATGAATGGTTAGAATGTAGGCAGAAATCTAAAGTATTCATGGATGCCATGGAGATGATTTCATGATTCTTGTCATTGATAACTACGATTCTTTTACCTACAATTTGGTCCATTATATTGGAGAGTGCAATCGTGAGGTTTTGGTAAAAAGAAACGATGAATTAACTATTGCTGAAATTCATGCTCTCAATCCTAAAAAAATTGTTATTTCTCCTGGTCCCTGTACTCCAAAGGAAGCCGGAATCTCTGTAGAGATTGTTCAAGAGTCCAAAGTTCCATTATTAGGAGTCTGCTTAGGCCATCAATCGATTGGCGCAGCATTTGGAGCTAAAATTATTAAAGCTCCTGAAGTCTTTCATGGTAAAAAATCTTTTATCAATCATTCTGATTCAGCATTATTTCAAAATATACCAAATCCATATTCAGTGGTCAGATATCACAGCCTAATAATTGATAGCTCAACTTTGCCTAAAGATTTAACGGTAATCTCCTCAGTTGTTGATGATTCTTCAATTATTATGGGGGTAGAGCATGTCTCTAGACCTATATATGGTGTTCAATTTCATCCTGAATCCATTGATACTGATCATGGAATGCAATTAATTAGTAATTTTTTGAATATATGATCCAAGATTTTATTACTCAGCTAGAAAAAAAAGAGAATCTTGATTTTTATTCAATGCAGTCAGCGATTGAATCAATTATGACTGGAGAGGTTGATGATATTTCTATTGAAGCGTTTTTGTTGGCCTTAAATGCAAAAGGAATTCAAGAAACTGAGATTACTGCTGCAGCCAGAGTCATGAAAGAAAAATCTCTTACTTTTCAATTTGGGGACGGAGATCACATAGATACTTGTGGTACAGGTGGCTCAGGTCTGCATACTTTTAATTGTTCTACTGCGTCATCTTTTGTGGCCGCTGCAGGAGGAGCTGCAGTAACCAAGCACGGCAACAAGGCAGTATCTAGCAAGTCTGGAAGTGCAGACTTATTGTTAGCAGCTGGAGCTGACATAGCTCATGATAGAGAAAAGCTTGAAACTATTTTTAAGAGGGTAGGTTTTGTTTTCTTATTTGCACCTTTACATCATCAATCTATGAAATATGTGATGCCTGCTAGGCAGAAAATTGGAAAAAAAACTTTATTTAATTTGTTAGGTCCCCATACAAATCCTTGCGGTGCAAAAAGACAAATTTTAGGCGTTTATCAAAAAGACTTAGTAAAAACTTTTGCATCTGTTGCTAAGAATTTATCTATGGATCATGTTCTCATTGTTCATGGTTTCGATGGTTTAGATGAAATCACCATCACAGATTCAACTTATATTGCAGAATTAAAAGGTCACACCATTTCTGAATATGAAATTTCTCCAAAAGACTTCGGGCTATCTCTCGGGACACTGTCTGAAATTTCAGCTCAATCACCAGAGGATAGCTTGCAATTAATTCGAGAAGCTTTTTCTGGAGACAAATCAGCTGTTCAAGATATGATTGCTCTTAATGCTGGCGCAGCATTGTATCTATCACAGAAAGTTCACACGATCGCAGATGGTATAGAGCTTGCATTTGAGTTAATGAATAATGGCATGGCTGCAGACAAATTGGCTTCTTATGTTCGAGTATCAAATAGTTGATGAGTATTCTAGAAAAAATTGTTGCAAACACAAAAGTCAATCTTATTCATAAGAAGGCAGAATTACCTTTGGAGCAAATAAAACTATCCTTAGAAGGCTTGGATCTTCCCAGGGGTAAATTTAAAGACAATATCTCTAGTCGAAGTGAAGCCATCATTGCAGAAATAAAAAAAGCCTCACCAAGCGCCGGAGTCATTGCAGATAATTTTGATCCAGTGAAAAAAGCAAT
>Ga0315321_10001311_pt1 | contig 19095 bp, 1 predicted proteins | sample M180m21515metaG_FD_203464 | JGI IMG/M metagenome (GOLD analysis project Ga0315321, IMG submission 203464) | Ammonia-oxidizing marine archaeal communities from Monterey Bay, California, United States - M1 80m 21515 | ecosystem: Environmental > Aquatic > Marine > Intertidal zone | place: USA... | reverse complement strand
GGGTTGATTTCCATCTGGGCCGCAAAACTCGTGGGGTCGTAGATTGTGAATTGATGGTTTTGTGGATCGTTGCCCATCGGGTTGGTGGCGGTAATGGTTGCGGACGAGGATCCGGAAACCTCGGGCGTCCCTGAAATGGTCAGCGTGGTAGCATTGAATTCAAGCCCCGCAGGCAATGCTCCGGTACTGATGCTGGATGCATAACTTGCTTCGATCAGAAAGCTTCCTTGAATGCCCTTGGCCCATCTGGATAGAGCTGGGGAGGTGACGACCGGCATTTGCACGTCGTAGGGCACTGTGACCGGAGAAGAAGCGAAAGACTCACCGAAAACCGTGCTGATTGCGGTTCCGTTAATCGTCAGGCTCATGGAAACCGGAGCCGCTGCGTTGGTTGGAGTCAGTTCAAACTGATAAACTCCGGGCTCAATCAAGCTTGGAGCTGTCCCTGATCCATTCGTAACGGGTGAATAGTCAGCCAAGTCAAAGCCATCCACGGAAACGGGGAAGCCATCCTGAAGGAAGCGGACCGTAACCTTTTCCGGGAGTTGGTAGCCATTGGCTTGGGTGACCTCAATCGTACGCTGATAGAAATCCCCGGTGGCATTTCCGAACAGGCGTCCGACTTCCAAAGAGGAAAGGGCTGCCCCGTAAACACGGAAGTCATCGACTTTACCCAAGGTTGCCGAAGCCTCCGTACCGTCTTGAGGTCCGAGGCGGAATGCTTGGGACGAAGGGAAAAGTAGGCCGCTTGAGAATGATGATTCGTTGTCAAGAACGCCGTTGAGATAGAACCTGACCGTTCTTTGATTCAAATCGAACGTCAAGGCGAGATGGGACCATTCATTGAGGGGGAGATACCCTTTGGCCCAGAAATCGTCGACTTCTGTTCCAGGCAGGGATTGCTGCCCCAATCCCTCGAGAGAGAAGACCGGGCGCTGATTGCGCAAGGAGATGGCCATTGCCGGCGCGTTTCCGGTCAGGCTGAAAAGATGAAAGTCAGAACTTTCGGGGTAAACCCAAAAAGAAAGCGTGACGGCCATTTTGTCCTCGGACAGACCTGTGGAAACAAGGGATTTTCCGTTTGTCCCGTCAAACCCTATGCTTGAGGCTCCGAATTTCCCAGGTGCGGACCAATCGGGGGATCCCGTTCCGTTGAAGTCCCCACCTGCAGAATCCACGGCAAGGGTTCCCGTGCCCTCGTTGAGCTCCCACCAAAGACTGAGGTCTCCTTCGCGAATGCGGTGTGGACGAAATTCTATGGAGGTAGCGACCTCGGAATTGGTCATCCCGAAGGAATCGGTAATGGAGTTGTCGCTCAATTTCAGTCCGAGCGTGCCCGGAGACAGAGAGCTGGGAGCGAATGCAAGTTCGTACTTGGTATTGCCCGAACCGGGAAGGGGCGAGGAACTTACGAGGGTCATGCCGGTAAGCTGAAGGTCTTGCGAAGCATTGAAGTCGGCAATCGCCTGGTTGAAGGAAATCGTAGCCTGTACGGTCTGCCCGAAAGTCGGACTTTCGAAATCGAATTGGGCGCGCGGACCCAAATCTCCCATTCCATTCCCCCAAAGACCTCCAACTTCACTGGTTGAAAGGGGGCGTCCCCATATGCGGATGTCATCAATCAAACCATCAAAGGTACGGTCCCAATACCCTCGTCCAACGCGAACCAAATCCGAGTTGCCATCCAGTCCGATGGAATCCAATGTGGTGGATTCGCCATTCAAGTAGAGAGTCGTCCGGGCTTGCTCGGGGTCGAAAACACCGACCACGTGATACCATTGTCCCGGGAACGCTTGAAAGAGAGACTCCACCCGGGCTGCTCCATCCCATGCAGACAACGAGCCCAATCGGAATGAAAGGGACCAGTCCCAGCCTCCATTGTCCGTCGAAAAGATCATGCGCTCGTTGTCGACTAATCCGCCTTGGACCTGATCGGGCTTGAGCCAAGCCGAGAAGCTCATTCCGTTGCCCGTTCCATCTTGATCGATCCGGAAAGGAAGCTGGAGGTAATCATTGTCCAAATTGATCGCGTTTCCGGATTTTCCGGCAGCAAGCGCGTAATTTGGATTAAATTCGATTTCGGCAATCCCCAAATATGAATTGAGACCCGTGGCTTCGGTGAAATCGATTTTGTAATAGCGGTAGGATCCTGGAGAACTGACGTCAAAGCTTCGGCTTTCCCATATTGCCCAACCTGTTTGATTTCCTTCCGCGTCCAACGCGGTCCAGTTCAAGTTGTCATTCGACCCGCTGAGGGTCCAGCTTCTGGGGGAACGATTGACGGTTTCGTAATGTTGGGCAACGATCCGGTAGCTGCGTATATCTGTAGAGGTCTGGAAATCGTAGGTGACGTGGACGTTGGTGGTGGTTGACGAAGGGTTGGCCCGGTTGGCCAGCCACCTGCCAATTTGATTGTCCGCGACGTCGTCAAAGGCATTGGTTACCGGATAGGCGGCCAGGGAAGTCGATCCCGTGATGCTTCCGCCCGGAATTGTGGCATCCGTGCCCACGTATCGGGCATGCCTTTGGCGCCCGGAGGAGTCCATGACCCTAGTCCCGTTGAAATCATCCATCGTGTACCATGCGAGAAGATCATTCTCGACCGAGGTGACGATCCGGTGATGAAACTCGAAGGCCCCGGCTTGGCTTCGGTTTCCGTCTTTGGTCACGGAATCGAAGGGGATTTCCGTCCGGATCATCGAGGGATTGGACGATGTGTTCAGCTCGAAGGTGTAATTCACCGAGGCATTGTCGGCAAAGGACTGAACACTCGCACCGCTGGCATTGATTTCCGAGGAAATCAATCCGTTGACATAAACGGTTTGATTGCCCTCCATGAACAAGGTCGTCAGCTGGGGAGACGGGTTGCTGACGAAAGGGGATGTTCCGCTGATCTGGGGTCTGAGCCCCAAGTCTCCGGTTGCCTGTCCGAATAGGCGGAGAACTTCGGAATCGTCGAGGGCCTTGGAGTAAATGCGGAAATCATCTACTTCGAGCTTGGTTCCCTTGCCTAGATACAACGCTGAGTTGCTTGCATAAAGAGTGCCGGAAGTTGCGAGAGATGCAGTTTTGACTCCGTTGGTAAACAAGGCCAATTCAGTTCCGTCATAGGTCAAAGCGTAATGGGCCCATTGGCCGAGTATCGAACGGGACCCAACTTCGCGCCAATTGTTACCGATGCGGACATAACCCCTGATGGTGTTGTCGTCGTGGTATTCCAAGCGGAATTGTCCGGCGCTTGCTACCACCCCAACATCATCATCCTTTATCTTGGTCCAGAGAGAGAGGGTCAGTTCGGTCGAGAGGGGTAATTTCCCTCCGTCCGCAGTCATGTACTCGTTGGGTTCGAGGGCGAGGGATTTGTTGAATTTTCCGGGGACGAGGGCGCCACTATCGATTACGGTCGATATCAGATGGAAATCTCCATTACCCGAGCCGTAGAGATCCGTGATCTCGGAAGCGTCGAGGGCCACACCATAGAGACGGACGTCATCGATGAGCCCCTCAAACCAAGCTCCGTTGCCACTGTCGGGCGTGGCTCCGACATAGAGATCGCTGGGTGCATATTCGAGAGCTCCTGAACCGCCGGAAGTATTGACCACGCCGTTTACGTAAGTGGCTGCCGTGGTTGCGTCGTTAGTTAACGCAACGTGAGTCCACACGCCGTGAGGGAAGGGACTGGCATCGGGTGCTCCTTGATTCCAGTTACCCCCCCACTTGAACCTGTGGTGAATGAGCCAGTTGTCCTGATTTGAGTAGCCTGCCCAAAAGTTGTAGTGGCGTCCGGGGCGACCAAAAACCCCAACCCATGCTTCGTTGCTTTTGACGGAATTGAGCCAAATCGAAACCGTGTAGTTTGCCAAATCGAGCTTGGGGTCATGGGGGATCGTGACTTTGTCTCCGTTCCCGCCGAAAGATAGCGCATTCCCGAATTTTCCAGAGGAAAAAGCTCCGGATCCGGTTTTCACGCCATCCAAGCCGTTCCCCGATGAGTCAAGGACGGAGTTTCCGGTCAGTTCGTCAAACTTCCACCATCCGATCACTTCGGATCCGCGGATGCCGGGGGTTTGGTTGGTTGACACAAGCCCGGCGTTTTCATTCCCTGAAAAATCGTCGATCATGGAATTGTTCTTGTTTTCGAAAAGATACCAAAGAACGAGATGCTCCTGAGCGGTAATGGGCGGATGCTGAATGAAGGAGTATACCGTCTCGGAGGTCGGCGTGGGTCCGGCCTGAGCCGCTCCCTTGGCGATGCTGACGGTCAATTGAGCTGGATGTGTATTGGCCGCGAGATCGAATTGGTAACCCAAGCCATTGACCGACAGGTTCGATGCAATTCCCCCGGTTACGTTGAGGTCCGACAGGGTCAGTCCGGTAACGGATTGGGCGATTCCGAATTTGTAGAAATCAATCTTTCCCTGGATCGTAGCTGCCGAATTGCCGGATGCGACCGAAAGAATGGGGATTACACCCAAATCTCCGAATCCCTCACCGTAAAGAACGTCAACGTCAGCCTGGGCAAAGGCTTGGCGATAAATCCGCACTTCGTCGAGGACTCCGGAAAAATCATAGTTCGAATCACTGCTCCAACTTCCGATACGGGCGCCGTTTCCTTCGACGTGCAAGGTTTCCAAGCCGGAAAGAGGCATATAGCCTATTAATTGTCCATCTACGTAAAGAAAGCGCTCCGCGCCTTTCATCACGGCAACCAAGTGTTGCCATTTTCCCTGCTTTGCCGAGCCGTCCGATCCATCCAATCGATTGAGCCCCGTTCCCGTAGACCCCAAGTTAAAGGTGAAGCTGCGATTTCCGGTTCCTATGGTATTTACGTTGTACCAGAGCAGGGCCGTGTTTTGATTGTTCCCATTGGATGAAAAAACAGTCGAATCATCCGTATTGCTGTTGAAACCCAAATTAGTAAGCTTGATCCACGCGGCAAAGGTCAGGTTTCCATCTTGATACAAACCTCTGAAGCTTGGCACATCCAAGTAATCGCCCGAACCATCCAGTACAAGCCCGTTTCCGAATCTCCCTGCTCCCAGTTGCGCCTCACCAACCAAAAAGCCGTCATTGCGACCGACGTTCAAGTCCCTGACCTTGGTCCCGTTGGTTTCTTCAAAGCTCCAGCGACTGAGCAAGTCGGCGTCCCGATACACCCGCTCGTGGGCTTTGAATTCAAATCGAAAACCTTCGACGTCCTTGCCTGCATCATCCTGCAAACTACCCGAAGGAAGGGTAAGGCTCGCGGAACGGGTGGATGCGTCCGGGTTGATCGACAAGAGATAGCTTCCCGTTCCGGTGGCGTTGATCTCGCTAATCGAACCTGCGTTTAACTGCCAATCGGAGGAGATCAGACCGGAAACGGATTCATTTTGATCATCTTTGCCAAATTGGACGGAGAAAATTCTAGGTAATGAATCAGCGGTTGAATTCTCATCAATCTTGACCGAAGTGAACTGATCTCCAAACCCTCCGCCGTAAATGGAGCTGATTTCCATGTTGTTGAGGCTCGCTCCGTAAATCCTTACGTCGTCGAGGAATTCGGCAAACAATTCACCCGTACTCGAATTGCCAATATAATAAACGTCGCTTTGTTCCTGACGGTCCGCTTGCCCAACGTAAACTCCGTCCACGAAGAAGAGGGTCTTGTTACCAAATCCCACCACGGCAAAATGATGCCATCCGGTTAAGGATACGGGGTCGATCTCGTATCCGGCGGACCGGTACCGGTTGTTCCAATTGCCATCCGCCCCGTCATAGGAATGAAGAAATCGATTACTTCCTCGAATGACGAGATAACGATCAAAATCGCGACCACTTTGCGTATCTTGCCCGCGAAAAAGGGTGGACCGGGTACCGGAGTCCGGAGGCGTCAAGTTCATCGCCCATGCCGAGAGGGTCCAGTTGTTGAGCGCAATATCGACCCCATTCGAATTATGCCTCATCCGCGCATCCGGCTTGTCCTTGTCAAATCTTATCCCTTGTCCGAATCTGCCAAAGGAAGATACCTCTGCGTTGTAGAGGTTTGCGGTATCAGTTCCGGGTGTCTGGCTGGTCACGGTAGAACCGCCCAAAGTGTCCGTATCAAAGGGCCACCATGCCAATAGCTCGTCTCCCCGGGTTACGGCCCGGTGCATTTTGCGAACCGTTGCCTGAGCGGGTTCGTTTCCTTGGTTGTATCCGTCGACCAGAACGCCTTGGGGGAGGGATAAGACGGCGTCTTGGTTGAAGTTGTTCAAGGTCAACTGGAATGAGTAGACTCCTGCGCTCAGCTTGGTCGGGCCACCCGTGATCACTCCATTGGTCAGGGAGAAATCGGATGCATCGAAGTTGAGCACCTCCACCTCCTGACCGCCCCTGAGAAAACGGACCTCTCCGGTAACCGGTTCGGAATCCACAACCCGGTCCAGGGTAAAGTTCGGGATGACCGTGAGATCTCCCAATCCATTTCCGTAGAGTTTTTCGACGTCAGGTGATGAGAAGGACGCGGAATAGACCCGGAAATCATCAATCAAGCCCTTGAACGTACGACCCATGTTGTTGTTCTCTTCGGTCCAGCGGCCGATTTGGAGCGGATAGGTGGTTCCCGTGCTGATGTTTTCCTTAACCCAATCACGTCTTTGGGTTCCGTTGACGTAAACCTGTACGTTTGTGCCCGTATAGATGTGCGCGACATGCACCCACTTGTCACGAACTCCTTCGTTTACATACACGTCGGGATCCCAACACCAGTGCTGTGAACGGAAACGCCTGTAGTTACCGTCCCAAAAGGAACGGATAGCCCAGCATTCGTGGGTCCCGTTCGGGCAGGATCTTCTGCCGATACCATACGGTCCGGGTTGACCGCTTTGCCCACTCTCGACATACATCCAAAAGGAGATTGTCCGTGGTTTGTTTCCGTTGATCTGGAGTGCGGTGCTTGCCGCATTAGTTTCCACCCATGCGTTCTTGGGGAATCGCAAGGCCGTTCCGAACTTGCCCGTGTCAAAAGTGACGTTGGCACTTCCGTCATCTGCAAAATTTCCTACGAACCTGCCTAAGTAGTCGTTCACGACCGTCCCGGTGTTCTCGTCAAACGTCCACCATGCCTGCAAGGATTCCAAACGGGTGATCGGTCTGCCATAACCCAGATCAAGGGTGATCGGTTTGCTCAAGTCTCCCTCGCCATCCTTACCCAGTCCTTCCAGCAGGCTTATGCTCAATATCGCCGGATCCTGAGTGACGTTGAGTTCAAGGACATGTGATGAAGAAGAACCGGTGGAGAAGGAATGCAGAAGGGTCGAGGCAGCCGCGTACATGCTTGCATTCAGATCGACGGGCCAGGCTTGGCCGTATTTTCTGAAATTCAGGTTTATCGCGACCGGGTTCTGGTGGGTCTGGGTCGGGTAGGTAGGATCAACGGTCAAGGAAAGATCTCCGCGCCCATCGTTGTAATTCACCTGATGTTCAACCAAACTCAACGGCTTGCTGAAAAACCTGACGTCATCGAGTTTGCCCAAGAAGCGGCCTGAGGTGGGGGCCGATGGGTTGGCCAAACCGAAATACCATCTTCCGTCGGGTTGCTGGAGCAAGCTTCCGCCGAACTGATTCGTCGAACCGATTGAATTCCCGTCCAGGAAAACTTCCATTTCGATTCCGCTCGAAGCGTTTGCATCATAGGTAAGGGTCAGGTAATGCCATTTGTCATCGACCACGCTCGAACCCAAAAGCGTACGTTCGGAACGACCGAGAGTGCTCATGTAAAGCTCGACGCTCCCTCCCTTGGTCCCCAATTCCAAAGATGAGCCGTCTTGTCCGCTTAACCCGATCATGACGTTGGATATCTCGTTTCCGGACCAGGTAAACCCTTCCTCGTCGCGTTTGAACCAGAACGACAAGCTGAATTGATCGTTGTTCCAATTGGTGGAAGGGGGCCCGAGATCAGCGTAGTCACCGGCTTGCTGGAACGCCAGAGCGCTTCCGAACATCGCATCGGTTGACCATGAAGTCAGTCCCTTGAGTTCACCCGGTTGGGGATAAATGCTGTCTAGCGCGGAGGTTCCCCGGGCATCGTCAAGCCACCACCAATCGACCAAGTCGTTCTTTCCTTGGACGGGTGGAACCATCCGTATCTGCAAAGATGCGAGTAGGGTGGGGTCTCCTCCGGAACTGCCTGCGTTTCTCGGGACGTTCAGGCTGACTGAGGTTACGTTGGCATCGGGGATCAGGTTGAAAGTGAAGGTTTGGTTTCCGTCGGCTGAGGAAAACCCTGATACGCTTGCTCCGGTGACGTTCAAGTCACCGGCTTCCAATCCGCTTATGGTTACCGTTTCCTCGAATCGTTGGAATTGAAGGGTTACCGGGATGGAAGCGGCTGAGCTGATTGTCGGGGCCGAAAAGACGCCTACCAAGCCCATGTCTCCCTCTCCGCCGTTGTAAATTCTTGCAATTTCCTGATCACTCAGGGCCACGGAGTAGACGCGGGCATCATCAAGCATTCCTTCGAACCGGTCGAGCAGGGGCATCCCTCCGAAGTACCAGTCTCCCAACGTTTTTTCTCCGGCCAGTCCGGGCTGGAAAAACTCCTCCGCAACCAGGATTCCGTTCGCGTAATGGCGCATGCTTCCATTCTCGCGATCCACGACGGAGGCCAGATGCGACCATTCGCCGGCTGTCATGGCGAGGCTTGATGAGCCCATCATGCTTCCGGAAGCTGTGGCGTGCGAAGCCATGCTGAACCCTTCGGCTCCGATGGCGACTCCCTTGTTCTCGGATAGACCTGCCCGGGTCAGAAGGGGTGCCTTGTATCCGAGGTAGGCGGTGCCGACACGATTTCTTTGGCCATGGCCACCCTTGTTGTTAACGATTAACTCGCTACCCTTTGATCCCGAAGTGGAAAAGGAACCATCCTGATCCAAGTCGATCCAAAAAACGCTGCCATCGTCACTTCTCGTTCCGAAAGTCACGAATCCGGACTTGAGCAGTCCAGCATTGCCTATACGCAACTTCCCAAACCAAAGTCCACCTATTTGATCCGTTCCGGTGAGTCCGCCCGATCTTGCGTTTACCGCGGCTCCGTTGAAGTTTATGGGTAGAGTAAAAGGGTTTTCTTCGTAGACTTGGTCACTTCGGGTAAGAAAACCGGATCCGGAATCAATCGGATCCAACTGGTTGTCGTTGAACGATCCGTCGAAAAGCCGTTCGGTCACAGTTCCTGAAAGCATGGCGGCTTGCAAGGGGGCGCTGGGATCGAAAATGGTCATGGAGTTGTAATCACCCTGACCGATTGCGCCTTGACCCAAGCGGACTTGCATGTACTCACCTCCTCCTCCTTCATACCAGGCTGTCGCAAAGTCGTACTCTTGAACAGGAGCCAAAGTGGTTGGTTTGGCCCAAACGGAAATCGAATAACTGTTCTCGCCCACGTCCAGGGGCGAGCCCTCCGATTCACGGTAAAGCATTTCCACCTCAAAGTCGGTAAAGGCAATCGAGTAGAGACGGACGTCGTCAATGCTTCCCCTGAAACGCTGCGCATTGTTCCAACGTTTGCCAATGGCGAAATCGGTCACGTTTCCGGTACTCAATTGATTTTGGCCGCCCCACTGTCCATTGACCGTGGTCTTCTGTCCATCCACGTAGAAGATGGGGGAGGAACGGTCGTTCCCTCCTTCGGGAAGCACGGTTATGACGTTATGCCAAAGTCCGTCATTGAGCTTGTACTCGGTTGTGTTTCGGACCGCCCCGTTGAAATCTATCCTCAAGTCGTTGCCGTTTAGTCGCAGCCACCATCTTTGCCCCCGTGAGTTGTTACCCCAATAGATAAGAGACCCGTTGCCCCAGCCACTTTCAAGCGTCTTGAACCAAAGCGAGAGCGTACGGGCAGAAGTACCTGAAATTCCCTTGTATCCGGTCGCCACGATATGATCGTTTCCGGTAAGTTTGAACGCCTGCCCCATCCTTCCTCCGACCCATTCGCTTTGCCCGGAGATCGTTCCGTCTCTAGAATTTCCGGACATGTCGGAGGCATTCCCGTCCAGAGGCCACCAACCTTCCAAGTCATCAAACCTGGTTATTTTGGTCGGGGGCATCAGGGAGGAAACCTCCGCCCAGTCATCGACCCCATCCAAAGCCAATGCTCCGGTGCCGAATTTTTGAGTGGAAGTATTGAGCGCCGCTCCTCCCTCGAGAGTGGCGACCGCGTCTCCCCCCGATTGGTCAGGGACCAAGGATGCGTTGAGTTCATCGAAAGTCCACCATCCTACCAAGTCTGCCGAGCGGGTGACTCTGTCATTATAGGTCACCACGGCAGTGTTCTTTTGGTTGTAATCGGAGTTCGCGACATCCTGAATCGCTCCTGCATTGACGGTCAGAAATATCCGCTGAGGATCTCTGGTCGCATTCAGGTCGAAGGTGTAGGTGGATCCGTTGACCGCGTTCAAGTTGCCGGCGACTCCGCCCTGAATGGTTAGGTCATCCAGTGCAAAACCCGAAACGTCGACCGGGTTGCCCGATGTGTCCTTGAAGGTGACGGAGACAGGGATGGGCAAGACGTTACTGGCTCTCGTTACGTTGAAGTCAACCACTGGTCCGAAATCGCCGAACCCTTCGTTGTAGGACAGATCGACGTCTTCCGCCGTTAAGGTCGTGTCGTAAAGCCTGACGTCATCGATCCAGCCATTGAAGACGTTACTGCCGTCGGGCGCCGCACCTATGCCGAGTTCACCGTTATCGACCGTGACTGCATTTGTTTGGTTTGCCGCCCCTGCAAGAACGCCGTTGAGGTAGGTTTTGAATTTGCTCCCGTCGTAGGTAGTTACCAAAAAGTGCCATGCGCCTGGAGTGATCGGGTATACTCCGTTGTCCACGTAGGTGGTCATGAACCTGAAATAGGTTCGGAACCCCAATCCGCCGGTTTCGACCTGAACGAAAAAGGGCGAATAGGCGCCTTCTCTTTTGGCCAGGATCTGGGTCCAGTCTGCAGGAACCCCGTTTGGCTTGAACCACAACGCATAGGAAAAACCAATTCTGGCCTGCAAGTTGGGGTGAGGACCGGCATCCGCGTATCCGATTCCCGAGCTGAGATCCAGTCCGCCGCGCGATTTCCCCGCTCCCCACAAGGTGTTAGCGCTCAACCGGGCATCCACTCCGCCTCCGGTGGCATCGGAGGCAATGGTTCCGTTGCCTTCGTCGAACGTCCAGCGGACGAGCAAGTCTCCGTCTTTGACCACCGCTTTGGAGACACCCGCAAACGCGATCCAAAGGACCGAAATACAAAGGCAAAGGGAACGGACGGACATCAATATATTAGTATAAGCGAAGGGTTATGTTTATTCAATGCACGACCGTTCTTTTCTTCAAGGAAAAAACAGCTGTTTTTTCCCTTCAAAAATAGCCACAAAAAGACGGATAGGGTAACTATATGGCACAAAAAAACACTTAATGCGGTAGCTCCAGAATGTCTTTCGTAACGATACTTTTGGCAGTGGATACAAACAATTAGCACAACTCTGCATTTTCGTACTAAAATCAAGAAAGTTTGTAACAGAGATAAGCTTCGGCGCTTTGTCCGTAAATACCATTGGTGATCACTTTATGCCAATGCGTTTGGGGTTCCCAAACGCAATTGGCTTTAAAGCGAACTTAAAACTACTGTTGGCGTTTAGCTTTTGCCTTACTTCGTTTTGATTCTTACGCGAAGGAACTGCTTGCCTCCGGCCTGAGTGGCAGTTTCCGTAGTTTCGAATACAACGCGCTCCATTCCGCCTCCAAACTCCTTGCCGGCGCCAGTCGCATTGTTTGAAGAATTGCCGGAAATGTTAAGCTTCTTGATTTTGGATGTTCCGGAAGCTGCATTCGAAGTCCAACGGGTCCAGGTTCTCAAGTCGGTACTTCTTTCCACGATGTAATCAATGCCTTCGTCATTGAACGTATCCATGTACTTCATGAAGGAGAGTCTTTGCTTTCCGTCCTTCTTGTTAATTATGCGCGGAAGGGAGGTTCTGCGGTCATTGGAGAGAGAGTCTCCGCCGAAGGCACGTTCGAGCAAGTTGCTCACGCCGTCTCCATCGGAATCGAAACTGTCCGAATCAAAGAGCAGTTTTGCATCTTCGATGTCCGAATCTCCATCTCCGTCGAAGTCATCAAGCTTGCTACCCATGCGCTTGAGGATTCTAGCGGCAAACTTGTTGCGCATGGAATCGTACCTATCGTCGAATCGGCGTTCGTCAAAGAAAGAACTTCTTCCTGGCTTCTTGATCTTGATTTCACGCGTGATCGGAGCAGCTGCATTGTATGAACTGTTTTCGGCAGCCGAGGCCTTGACCAAGAGGGTGATTTCGTCATCGCTACCGAAACCGGTGAAGCCGTCGGTTGTTTTGGCAAACATCAGCCTGGCATTCTTTCCTGAACCCTTGAGCTTGACCGCTCCCTTGTGTCCGGTGCCCACAATGGTGTAGCTTACGTTCACTCCGTTGGCAGAACTAGTCGCCATCGGTCCGAGCGGGATAGGCTTGCGGGAGAGAGGAAGATCGCGCAAACCGCCCTTTTCACCCTGCTTGAAGATGATCCATTGGCCGTCCTTGTTCGTTACGTCGAACGATTGGGTGGCTACGGTCGTCTGGTAGGCGTTGCTGGATATGCTCGCCTCTACGGTTACTGATCCCAAGCTGTTTCCGCAAGTTACCTGATTGCCACTAACGGTCGCACCTCCCTGTGTGATCGAGAAGACAGGCTGGATGGGCACTGGCTTGCGGGTCATGGCGTCAAAGGCCTTTGCTCTGACCGGGAAGGTTTGTCCACGGCCCATGTCTCCAATCGGATCAAAGATCAGAAGGGCGGAACGCTTGACCAGAAAACTCTGAGGAACTCCGGTTGCAGCGATGTACTCCGAGTTGCCGACTTGGTTGGCTGTGATGGTTACACTTCCCAACCCTGAGAACTTGACCTTGTTCCCGCCAATGATGGTGGCGATGTTCGATCCCGTGGTCACTTGGAAAGTTACCGGTAAACCGGCGGACGAGGTCGCATTGAGATCAAGTATGTTATTGGCCCCTTGTTCGCCTGGGTTGGCGAAGGTGATCGTTTGCGGACGCTTGGCCAATATTTTGATGACCATGGTCTTGGCAACGGCTGCCGAGTAGTTGCTGTTTCCGGGTTGGTTGACCGTAACCGTCACTTCTCCTGCGGCCAATGGACTGAGCTTGCCGCTTACAACCGACATGACCGAGTTGTTACTGGTGGTGTAGACCAAGGGCAATCCGGACGTTGCGTAGGAACCTTCGAGAACAAAGTCAGGGTCGAAGATCGAGGTGATCTTCTTGTTGTTGTCGTTCGGGTCGGTTCCCAAGTTGGTTGCGGCCAAGGTGATGGTCTGGGTTCCTCCGAAGACCGGACGCGAGCTCTTGAACGGGTGTCCATTTGGCAAGAGGCTTTGCGCTCCCCACTTCCAGGCGAGATAACCTTCGGCCCGTTGGACGGCGAAGTCATCGAGCGCTCCTGCGAAGAGCATGACCTCCTTGATTTGACCCGCGAAGGAGTTGGTCAGGTTGCCGTTGCCCGCACGACCAGAACCTAATAGAACCCCACTTCCGGAGGTAGGCAGGTTGGGAACGGATGAGCCCGAAACGGCGCTTCCGATCTGGGCCGTTCCGTTGAGAATGAATTCACTTTGTCCGTACTCGGCTCCGGCGGCTCTTCTGAAGACGCCGATGGCAGGGGAGGCATGCATGTTGGCTCCGAATCCGTTCGATCCGTTGTTGAAGTCGAAACTTCCGTTTTGAGCCAAACCGATTACCTGTCCTGCGGTTCCGGCATTCGCTCCTAAGGTCATGAACCTGCCTTGACCGGCAGAGGCGGCTTGTCCGACCACAATCAAGGTAAAGCCGTTGCTGCCCGCGAGGGAACTTGGCATGTTTGCGCTCATGTAGGCCCCGTTGTTACCCTGGGACCCGCCGAATGCCAAGACTGGCAGACTGCCACCCGTTATATAGACGGCTTGGAGAGAGGTATTTGCCTGACCGAGAGAATTCGAGCTTCCCGAACGGTCACCCCATGAACTGATCTGGGTCTTTCCGCCTATGCTGAGGAAATCGGATGCAGACTCGGACAAGCCGTCACCATTGATATCCTTGGCGTCCAACCACATGGTCAGGCCGCTAAAGGAGTTCGGGTACGGGCTGTTCTGACTCACGGTAACCGTGAACGTCTTGGATTGAGCCGGGTTGAATCCTGCGTTTCCAGGTTGCGATGCAGTGATGGTCGCGGTTCCCGCTCCGACGGGGTTAAGCTTGGTTGCTCCACTCACGAGGGCGACGATATTAGTGTTCGAGCTCGAATACGTTACCGTCAATCCACTCAGTTGCCCGGTGACTGCGATGGACTTGGCTCCGGGATCGAACTCGAAGTCTCCCGTATCCTTATTCGGAAAGTTCGGCAGTGTGTTACTAAGGGTTGCAGACAAGATGAACTGGTTGGCCTTGGATACGGTCACGTTCTTGTCAACCGATGGAGCTGCCTGCCACTGACCGTTACCGGCCTGACTTGCCGTAACCGTTGCGGTTCCGGACCCCACGATCGAGAGCTTCGTGCCATTCACTTCGACCACATTGGTGTTCGAACTCGCATAAGCCACGGCCAAGCTCGAAGAGGCGGTTGCATTCATGGTTACGTCCGCATCCCCGTAAGTCTTCGAACCGAGGGATTGGCTCCAAGTAATGGTTTGCGCTTGCAAGGTGTCGTCCAAAACGGTGAGCGTTCTGGTGACTGGGGTTGCCGCTTGATAGGTCGAGTTACCGCCTTGGGTTGCGGTAATCGTGACGCTACCACCTGCTTTCAGGGTCGCGACGTTACCGGCCACGCTGACGATGTTGGTATCGTCACTGGCAAAGGAAACCGCGAGGTTGGAAGTTGCAGTGGCAACCAGGGTATAGGTGGCGGAGCTCAAGTTTTGATTCGGTATGGCAGCAAACGAGATGGTATTCGGAACCTTCTCAACCGTGAGGGTCTGTTCAACCGTCGGGGCGGCATTGAAGCTCCCGTTACCATCTTGCGAAGCCCGAATGGTAGCCACCCCGGTGCTTACGATCGAAACCGTTCCGCTTGAGGTTACGGTAGCTACGCCCGGAGTGATGCTTTGGAAGGTAACCGGCAGGGTCGAGCTCGCAGTCGCATTCAATTCGAAGTTCGCGGACAGCGCGTTCTTGTTCGCAATTGCGGGGAAGGTTATGGTCTGATCCGCCCGTGGGGTTGCGGTTACGATCCATGGCTTGGATGCAGTCGCGGACAACCAAGGAGACTGACCGGGTTGGGTCGCGGTGATCGTTACCTTACCTACCTTCAGGGCGGTGGCGACGCTACCCGAGAACGATACGACTGAGGAATCGTTACTATCGAAGGTAAAGGCCGTAAGACCAGAATCAGCGCTCGCATCGAGGGTGGCCGTTTGTCCGACCTGACGGTCAGGAATGCTTTGCAGTAGAATGTTCTGCGTGCCACCGAAGGCCGGCTTGGCTACCTTGTAGGTATGACTGCTTGGCAGGAGGGAGGTGAGTGCCCACTTGTGAGCCAGGTAACCCTCGACCTTTTGTCCAACCGCGCCGTTTAGTACGCTGTTATATACCACGATCTCGGCTATCTGACCGGCAAAGTCTCCACCGATCTTGTCAAAGGCCGAAGGCGCTACCGAATCGGTACTGTTGGCTTTGGACTCACCGTTCACGAAGAGTTCGTAATCGCCGCCTTCGACTTGCCAGGTAACCAAGTTGAAAGCTTGGGAAGTAACTCCGGAGTCGAGCATCGCTCCACCCGATCTTTTCAACCCGAACTTACCAGCCGAGGTCGTTGCAGAGAGGTTTCCGCCGAAAGGCTTGACCTCCGCAGTTTGAGTCGAAGCCTGCTTGATCACGGCGAGGATGGTCTTCAGGTTGCTCGAGGCTACGATATCGAAGCTTTGGGCGGGGGTGAAGGAAATCACTCCCTTGCCATTCAATCCGTTGGCCGTGTAGGTCGGACGCAGGCTTGAGGTTGCTTGTCCCCCATTGTTCGTGCTCGACGAACGATCCTTCCATTGTACGAGGGCCGCTCCGTCTGTCGTCGAGTCGGGCAGGGTATTGGCGTCAATTTCGTTGCCGTCCAACCAGAGCGTGAGCCCGGGCAGGGAATCGGACAAGAGGTTGTAGTAGCCTACGTTCAAGGTCTGACTTGCCGTAGGAGCGACGTTGTAAGCCGCATCTCCGGGCTGCGAAGCCGTGATCGTGGTAGAGCCTGCTGCGCGAACCTTGATCTTCATGCTGCCGGGTGTGGTACCTTCGACCGATGCGATCAATGGATCTGAACTCGTGTAGGTAATCGGCAGCGTGGAACTGGCGACGGCTCCGGGATCGAAGTCGTAGTCACCGATCGACTTGTCTGGGATCGGGGAGAATGCGATCGATTGGGGGAGTTTGCTGATCGTAAAGGTGATCGGCACGTTCGGGTTGGCGAGCGCATAGGTTGCGTTTCCGGGCTGCGATGCGGTGACCGTGACCGTACCCGATGTCTTGAGTTGCAGACGATTGAAGTCGCCGGTGCCTGAACCGTATACCTTCGTGATCATGCTCGCGTTGAGTTCCGCGTTGTAGAGACGGAAGTCATCGAGCTGACCGTTGAAGAAGGCCGATCCGTCCGAACCGATCTTTACGTCGGCGCTGACGGTCGTGTTGATCGCGGTGCTTCCGCTTCCATTGGTCACGGTTCCGTCCACGTACAGTTTCGCGCTGCCGGAGTTTCCGCCTTCCGGAATCGTTACGGCGATATGGTGCCAAGCTCCGTTGGCGAGGCTTGAACCACCCGTTATGCTGGCTCCGCCAAAGTCAACCTTGGCGGCTCCGCCGGAGGTAAGGGATACCTTGAATAGGGTACCGGTACCTGCGGCTCCGTAACTGAGCAACGGCTTGTTGGCAGTCGAGGTCTTAAACCAAGCGGCGAAGGTTCTCCGGCTCGTGCCCGTGATTCCCTTGTATCCGGAAGCAAAGGCATAGTCATTGGTTCCGTCCAGTGTCAGAGCGTTGCCGAACTTGCCTGCGGACCAATTGGTAGAACCATCGGAGCCGATCAGGACCGAAGTGTGCGAGGATTGTCCCGAACCTGAGGAGTCGACGATCGTGGTGGCCGACGTCTCGTTGAACTTCCACCAGGAGTCCAAGTTGGCTTGCAAGGTCACTGCGAGATCGGCAATCGCGGGATCGCTCACAGCGTACACAACCGGAAGGTTGGAGCTTGCCGTAGCGTTCAGATCGACGATCTGATTAATCGATGCGCTTGAGAAGTCTTGTCCCCATGCGATCGTTTGCGGGGTCTTGTTGGTCACCACCAAGGTACCGTCCACAAAGGTGAGCACGTACTTGTCCGATGCCGCCGCACTTGGGGTTACCGGATAACTACCTGCATTGCTTCCCGTATTGGCCGTGGTCGCGATGGTTACTCCATTGGTCAGGGCCGAAGCCTCGTCATCGCTGTTGAGCAAGCCCGAGATCTTGTAGGTAAGGGTGGGGTTGGCCTGTCCGACGTTCCGGGTGAAGTCGTCACCCGAGATCGTAAGCGGAGCCTTGGACACAGTGACCGATCTGGTCAGCGGAATGGCTCCGTAACTGTTGTTGGTACCAGGAGCGTAAGTGGTCAGGGTAGCGGTACCCGCTTTCTTGATCGTCACGCGGTTGCCCGTGCGGACGGTCACGAAGTCACCGCTTCCGCCTCCGAAGAGTACGCCGACTTCACTGGCGCTCAGTACGCGGTTGTACAAGCGCAGATCATCGATCATTCCGTTCAAGCGGTTGCCTCCCCATGGGTTCTTTCCAAGGGTCAGGTTGGCGCTTCCGTTTTCAATTTGGTTGCCTACGTTCGTTTGGATCCTGAGGCTTCCGTTTGCATAGAAACGATGGTTGTTTGAGGTCTCGGCGCTCTTGGTTATGACCAGGTGATTCCATTGACCGTTCCGCCAGTCGGTAACGGCTGTGGCTTCCTTTTGGGTATTCTTGATTCTGGTGTAGAATTTCTGATCATTCGTACCGACGAAGATCGAGTAACCTGCGTTGTTCGATCCGCTCTTGTTACTGATCAGACGGGAATTGGCATCTGCCAATCGTTTCGCCCAAAGCGATATGGTAATGTTCTGGCCCATGTCACCCGTTCCGTTGCCTAAGTCGACCATGCTGTTCGCATTGCTCGATCCGTCGAACTTCAATGCTTTGCCGAACTTGCCCGTCATGATGGTTACTCCGCTTCCCTTGGTTCCGTTGACTCCGCCGATCTTTGAATTAACCGCATTGCTCGTGTTGAGGTCATTGTCGAAGTCCCAGTAGTGGACCAAACCTGCCTCGAGCGTGAACTGCGGACGGGTCGTGCCGTTGAGCTCGAGAATGCTCTCGTCACTGGACACGTAGGTCACCCCGCCGGCACCCGTTCCGGAAGCGTTCAGATCAATGGGGGAATCCCCGTAGGTCAGCCCGGAAAGGGATGCGTTCTGATCCCAGGAGAGTACGCGTGTACCCTTGAGAACGGAGAAGTAGAAGCTCTTGGTCTCGTTCCCGCTCGAATTCGCAACCGTGACGGTCGAGTTGAAGTCTCCGATGCTGTTCGGCGTACCCGTGATCAATCCGGTCGAGGTGTTGATGCTCAAACCCTTGGATGCGAGGATCGATCCTGCGGAATAGGTTTCCGGACCTTGGGTCGCATCGACTTGCAAGCTGATCGGGTTGTCGACGTACATGACGTAACGGGTCGAAGGAGGCGCTCCGGCATAGGTGTGCGAGCTGTTTATGGCCACTCCCCACTTGTGAGCCAGGTAGCCCTCGATCTTCTCGCGGTCGGCGATCGGAAGTTCGCTGCTGAATCCGAGAATTTCGGACACTTCGATCGATGCGGTGTAATTGTTATGGGAGCGCCCGATTTCATAATTGCTCTTCGGGTTCAAGTCTTGGCTGTCAACGACAACACGCATGACCATGAATTGATTGACCGTGGTCATTGGCGTACGACCGGCTGAGAAGACCCCACCATTTTGGGAATAGCCCGCGGGGTAACGGTTGCTATGGAAGTACCGTTGGTTATGTTGCCACAGGTAGTTTGAATTCCGGTTGACCT
>Ga0315321_10001306_pt1 | contig 19136 bp, 25 predicted proteins | sample M180m21515metaG_FD_203464 | JGI IMG/M metagenome (GOLD analysis project Ga0315321, IMG submission 203464) | Ammonia-oxidizing marine archaeal communities from Monterey Bay, California, United States - M1 80m 21515 | ecosystem: Environmental > Aquatic > Marine > Intertidal zone | place: USA... | reverse complement strand
GTGGATGTTACACGGAGATACTGGAGTAGATAACTTTAGAGCTTACTCTGAAGGTGATAGAGAGGGATCAGACCCGATTCATTTTATTGAATCAGGACCGCATCTAATGCTTTTGCCAAAGGACCCGTCAAGCATGGAAGGACAAACAACTGAATTTACTTCAGGGGCGCCTTATGTCATGTTTAAAGGAACACCTTATGTGCACTTAATGATTCCTGTAGAGGGGTATTATGACTATCAGCCCAATTCTTCCCCTAATTAAATCTTAGAAATTGAAAAAGGGCCTAAAGGGCCCTTTTTTTGTTTTTAAGTTCTAGTTGTTTATGTTTTTAAACCCATTAAAGTTGTACTCATGTTAGAAAATTCTAACTTTACAATATAAATAGGAAAAAAATATGATTAAACAAATACAAAAAAAAATTACTTTTGTGGCTTTAGCGGCTTTATTTTCTTTAACTTCTTATGGTGTACTGGCGTACGAAGTTAATGGAGAAAGCTTTCCAGCAAATTTTAAAATTACTTCTTGGACTGCCGAAGATGGTAAAAGCACAATAACATCAGAAGGTGTTGTTGGTGAGGGGTACGGAAAAGTTTATCTAACCCACACCTTTAACGTTAATAGTGATGATGGAATGTCTGGAGACATGGTTGGCCAAGCCAGGACTATAAACCAAGATGGGGAATTGCAATTTGCGTCGCTCCAAGGAGTTTGGAGTCGTGATGGAAAGATAGTATCAATTCATTCATTTGATTCTTTAAACAATGGCGTATTAAACCTCGCGCAAGGTAGGGTAGACCTTTTTGAAGGAACTCTGAGCTTTAAAGTATTTCCAGTTAATTAAACTCTAGATTAGGGCGGCTTTATTCTGAGGTCGCTCTACTTTCCTTTCAAAATCTCGTTTTCCTCGCCAAACATTGAGTACTCTTTTTCATCCCAGAAAACTTTTCCACTTTGACCTCCTTTTTCTAATAAAGCTAACATTTTAGCCGTCGGGTAAGTCTCTTCAGGATCTTGCAGGTGGCTCATTTCTTTTCCCCAAATCTGGGTATTGGTTGGACCAGGTATTAACATATTTATCAAAATATCAGTGTCAGCTACTTCTTTGGCTGCCACTCTAGAAGCTGACCAAATTCCGGCCTTGGCTGCTGCGTAAGCAGAGGTGGTGGGCACGTCGGTTTCCGCATTTCTTGATATGGTGTTAATTATCCTTCCATAACCCTGTTCTCTCATATACGGAATTGCATATCTCATTCCGTATACTGTTCCAAATAGGTGAACGGCCACATGATGTTCAAAACCACCATCAGGAGAATCTTCTAATTTATAACCAAACCCCATTCCTGCGTTGTTAAATAACGCATCGATCTTTCCTGTTTCTTTTACAGCTAAATGTATAAAGCCTTCTACTTCTTTTGGTTTGGAAACGTCAGCCAAAGCGGTAGTAATGCCCAATTTATCTAACTCCTGAAGCTTCTTTTCATCTTTATCGCAGGCTATCACTTCCGCCCCATCAGCTTTAAACATTTCAGCCCAAGCCCTGCCTATTCCGTTTGCAGCACCAGTAATAACTATTGTCTTATCTTTGGTCATGACCTCAGGATAACCCAAGAGAGTTATGGAATTTGATAAAATTTTCCACAGTTAAATCTGGTCTCTGTAATACTGACCCGTGCCCAACTCTTTTCAGAATTTTTAATTTTGCAGATGGAAGTCTTTCAGAAATTTCTATACTGGACTGAAGGTTGGGGTCGTGATCCCCTGTCATTACCATTATTGGAATTTTTAATTTATCTATTGCTTCTTCTAAATTAAACTTTGTTGCTGCTGATAAAGAAAGCTGGGCGGTCTCCTGGTTTTTATGCTCATTCCAGCCCAGAGGAAGCTCAAATCTAGGCATTCCTGTCTCATCTTGAATTGCTAGAACTTTTTTCACTCCTTCTTTTTGTGCCGCTATATCAGCCACACCTATGCTTGCATCACTAAAGACTGCAGAAATAACTTTTTCGATGTTTAGTGAACAATACGCGATAGCAGCTCTTGTTCCCCAGGCCATACTCCAAAGGTGGAATTTCTTTATACCAAGATCTTTAAGGATTAAGTTGATGTCTTTGGAGTATTGCTCAAAAGTAAATTGGCTAGATAGTTCAACACCTGAAATGCTTTGTCCCGCCCCTCTTACATCAAAAGCTATGCAAAAAAACCTCTCCTTCAAATTGCTTAATGTGGCGTCCCACATTCGCAGAGTACAACCTGCTCCGTGCCAGAGTACCAGGGCTGGATTTGAAGAGTCGCCGTTTGTTTCGTAATTTAAGGTAGCGCCTTCTATTTCAATCTTCATTTAGAAGACTAACCGGCCATATTGTGCAAAGCGCATAATTTATTACCAGAAGGGTCTCTTAAATAGGCTAAATAAAATTTCATACCCATACCTTCTCTTGGCCCAGGAGGGTCTTCGCAAGTGGTGCCCCCGTTGTTAATACCAGCTTCATGCCATGCATCCGCCTCTTCTGGATTCTTTGCACTAAACCCAATCGTACTTCCATTGCCAATGGTTGCCTCTTGATCATCTATTGGTTCAGAAATTAAAAACATAATCCCATCTAATAAGTACATATATCTTTTGTGACCAGTTGGGTTTACGGACAAAACGCCTGGCTCACACCCCATTGTGCCCAATACCTTGTCATAAAATATCTTTGATTTCTCTATGTCGTTCGCTCCAACCATTATGTGACTAAACATATTTACTCCTTGAATTGTTCTAATATTCTTTTTATTAAATTAAAAGTTAAAGCTGAGCTGCCCTAATATACTACACAGATTACTAATTTTTAGTTGTTACTGGCTATCAGGTAATAGATAGTAATCTATATTCTCTTTAGGCACACCTGCCCATTCAAAGAATCCAATCCAAAAATTCTTTAATTGGTCTTCTATCTTTGAATCTCTTACTGCTTTATTCTGAATGTGATGAATCTCTACTCTAGAGTGTCCGTCTAGCTTAGGCTTCATTTGGTCTAAATAGCTTCTATTGTTTTGGCTGGTTTGTTCATAAAAAGACTTGAAACTAGAGCAGCCTTTTGGCTTTCTTTTACACTCCCTTACTAACTTAAATCTATCTGACCATTGGAGTAGATCGGACAGTATAACCAGCCTCCTGTTTTTATAGCCTTCACCAGTAAACTGATACACGGGTTGGTTTACCAGAGAATTTATGTGTTCTATGATTAAAGTCCTATTGGCCTTAGTGGACTCAGATAATTTAGCTTTGACTCCCTGGATAGGGGAAAGAAATTTATTAGTGAAATCAGACTGAATAGCCAATGCACCTTCAGAGCCATGAGCTTGATCTGCTTTCCAGGGAGTTATTGTACCCGACCTTGGTCTGCATATTGTTCCTAAAGGCTTGAACCCGGTAACCGATTGTTTGTCATTTAGCTCTACAATAGAAATCCTCGTATATGGCTTATTTCTATTCACAAACTCAGTTTCATTGCTAAAAAGGATATCTAACTTTTCAGCAAATTGTTTGCTCGGCCCATCAGTAGTGTCAATAAGATAAGCGGTATGGTTTTCTCTTAATTCAAGATAAATAGGACAATATTGGTCATTTCGTACGTTAGAAAAACATTTTGTTTCTACGATTCTTGGTGGAGACCAATCGTTTCCATCTACATCCTGAATACATTTTACTTCTAAAGGTATTGCTTCCGCACATCCAATAAACAAGAAAAGGGGTAAGAAAGCCAAATAAAATTTTACTTTGTAAAAATTTTTCATCATCTATTGTACCTCTTCATTAATCTGCCACTTGTAACCGAAAGTTCATTAACTTTATCTTGCGAAGAGTTAATCTTAAATTTTAAATTATTTTGAGAATCTTCTCTAATTAAATCTAACTGGGCCTGGTGATCGTTCCTTTCTTTTCTGATTCTTTCTGAATACGCCGATCCTCTCTGGGCTTTAGCTTCATCACTTATCATTTCATGATAAATTGAAGAATATTGCCTTTCAAAAGGCATCATTATAGGTAGAGGAATTTCTTCAGACCAATATTGAGGCGCTCCTGTCGTTCTATTTTTCTTATTAATGGCCTTATATTGTTCTAAAGCGTGTTTGGAGGCTTTCTCAACAGAGTCAAGAAGGCGTTCGTAGCGCGCATTAGTCATTTGCAAGGCATCTTGTATAGTCTTCCAATCAGACAAAGAAACTCTTCTTTGCTCTTCATCAAAATCTGCCTGGAGATTTATTTCAACAAAAATGGATTTGTATTCTCTTTTAAATCTTCTTATTAAAGTTTCTATATTTTCCTCTGCGTCATGCAATGTCCTGCCCTTATGTCCATAGCCCGGATACCTGTCATCAAAAAAGATTCCATCTAAAATTGAAATGACTGCAAATAATAGTCCTAAGCCCATAAAAAGTTGTGACTCAAAGTCTAGAGAGCTTAAAGCTTCTTCTGAAAATGGCCAAAAGACGCCTTCATATACTTGCGAATCAGTTGTATCAAATCCAGTGGCTGTTTGTGTTTGCGCAACCGCCTTTCCACGAAAGACTCCAGCGCTCAAATTAACATATGATATAAAGAGTATATATCCAACGGTGCCTAAAAAAGCAGAAATTCGCCTCAACCATTTCCTGCCTGTTTCTTCAGCATTATGCCAAAGGTTAGGGATAACTAACCTCCCTACAATAAAAGACATTCCTACATTTATCATTGAGATGCCTATGGTAAGACCATATGCTGCTGTGCTCCCTCCTCTTAAAACATCTTGAAAAAGAGTGCTGTTGAACCAGGCCTCTCCTATAATTAAACCAGCAATTATGATAACGCCAAGATATAAGTGCCACCAATGCCTTATATAGGGCTCCCTTTCAAGCTGGTTATCTTCCTTAAATTCTCTTAAGTCTTTATGGGCCCTTTGTATTTTTCTTTCACAAGAAGATATGTCATGGTCAAACCTGTTGAAGAAATCATCAATATTGGCATCTAACCTAGAAACAGAATTTGAGTGTGGGTTTTCTTCTAGCAATTCAAGTGAGTCAGAAAGCCCCTGCTCAAGGTTTACAATGGTTTTTCTGTTAATACGAACTTGTTGCTCTACATGTTGAGTTGCTTCTAATTTTACATCTGATTCAGTTTTGGAAATGTCTTGAGATCCCTCTCCAGGCTCTTCAGACCTTCCATCTCTTTTTGCTCTGGTGTCTAATCTTACAACCCTCTCTAATACCTGATGTTTTAAGTGCGCATAAACAGTCGGTGGAAAGTCTTCTTTATGCCACCAATACCAGTAATAGATAACTGCTGCTATAAATAAAATAGCCAGAATTACTAAAAGCACAAAGGTTAAAGTGGGCAAGGTCCCCAACAAGGTTGGGATAAAAGACATAAAGAGAAAAGTCAGGGTTGAGACCAGAAGCATAAAGCAGATAAGGCCAAAAAATATACTCAAATAACTAACCCCTAGCTTTCCTGACCAACTCGTAACCAACCAAGAATAAAAGCTTCTTCTTCTTCCTTTTCGCATAAAATCCCCTTAAGACAAATTTTCCTTAATTTTCAAGTATATACCGCGAATTTGTTAGGTCAAAAGAAAAAAAGCTTTTATATGTAAGGGTTTTAATGCTTAAGGATGTTGAGATTGTTTACGCTACAAGCTTTAATTTGCAAAAAAAATCCTTATTTCTTTATTTTTTGAACAAGATAATGTCTTTTGCAGGGATTTCGCAAGTCCAATCCATCATTGAAGCAATGACTTCAAATGTTTTGGGTTGATAAAACACCACGTGTGTTGGATCCTTTCTATAATACCATTGACCAAAATCTTTCTCGTCATCCAAAAAAACTGTCATTAGTCCCAACAAACCTCCTTTACTTAACATTTTGTCTAGGCGTTTAAATTCTTTCGCAGGCTCAAAAAAGTGCTCTATGACTTCCGTGCAAGTTATAAAATCATAAGTTTTAGAGAAAACAAGAATTTCTTTAAAGAAAAAAGGGTCGTAAAGATCCATATAAAAGCCATCTTCCTTAAGCATTTCAGCTAAAGCAGGACCTGGCCCACAGCCGAAATCTAAGCCTCTTGAGCCCTCCTCTAATCTGCCCTTTAAGGGTTTAAATAATTTTGATAAAAATAAACGATAGTCCTCGTCGTGGACACCATTATTGTGTTGTTGATAGCGATACTTTTCTTCTGAAGGACTTAATCTAAATTTAGGGTCTAGAAAAATTACCATACAGTCCTTACACTGCCAATAAGTCTTTTCTTCTACTTCTAAAAAAAGATCTACTAGGGGAGATTCACAAACGCAACAGTTCACAAGGTATGTTCTTTGTATCCTTTCTTTTGTAACCAATCGGAATAATCTTTCCTATTTACTAAATATGACCAGTGCAAAAGGGATTGTTGTATTCTTGGGCTGACATGATCGCTAAAATCCACATCACAACCATCTGTATGAATTTTTGAATAAATGGTGTTCCTCCACCTTCCCTTTGGTCCACAGAAAGCAGCCCACCTTTTAATCTGCCTTTCGTCATCTTCATGCCTTCTTCCTAAAAAATATTTGCAATACCATTCAAACCAACCCCGCGGATCATCAGGATGAATCCATCCTTTAGCCTCCCATTCTTTCTGTGACTGACCAGACTTAATTTTAAACAAATTCACGTTAACTAAATACTTTTTAGACTTATAAGAGAACTCTTCAAGGCCTTCAAACCAGTCTTCAGGGAAGTCTTTATAATCTACGAGCTCAGCGAAGTAAGTGCCCCCGAAAATACCTTTATGCAGCATTTCTTTTGGCGTAAGCATGGGCATAAATTCCACAGATTGCATCTTAGATTTATAAGTGTCTTGCTGAAGATATTTTTTGTCAGCTGTGTTATTAATCTTCTGGAAAGTCAGCGTCTGCTGTCTTTATATCTCCTTTGATAGCATGCTCGTAAATAGCAAATTGAACCATCGCCACGAGAGGCCAAAGGAAAGCATTGCCCACTATGCCTAAAACTGGAATAAGAGTAATTAACTGCAATCCTATACTCATTGAAAAAAGGATTATTAAAACTTTCCAAAAACCTACCTCATGAACAAGCTCTCTAGACCTGCCCAAGGCTTCCATCGGGGTCAAGCCCTTGTCTATTAACAAATAAAATCCTAAAAACCACGCCACAGAAAGGTATAGGCCTGGAAGAATTAGGAGCATGAAACCAATGAGTATTCCTATAATTGAGATGACACAAAAAACTAATGATTTCCACCACATTCCATCTTTAAAACCCCAAGATAAAGAGTCGCCTACATCAACCTCTTCTCCCCTTCCAACTCGAATCGTGAATCTCACCAAACCTGCCGCGAGCGTAGGCACAATCAGCAAACCAATTACAGTAATTGATGCTATGACGATTAGTAAGACATAAATAAGAAAATTAAAAAATATAGTCCAATACTCTGGTTTTGCTAGCCTTAAACCTTCTGAAAAAAATTCTTCTACTTTCATAGTCAGATCTCCTTTGTTTTTTTATCCTTAACAATTAACACTATAGCCGTTAATTGGATGATGAGCATTGAAGAAAACAATAATACATTAATGGGGACTCCGAAAGTGTGGGCTTCCTTAATGCCTTCTCCCACAGAAGTGCCTCCATATAAGGGCATGGTTAGAGCTGCAACAAAGAAGCCAAAATGAATACATAGGCTTAAAACAGCGGGTAGCATTTCCTTTTGTTTGGCCCACAGTAAATACATTCCTAAACTAAAGATACAAAAATTCGTTGAGAGCCTCCAAGCTTCGTGAACGCGAGCATGCGAGTCCCAATCAGGATTAAGCAAATGGTAAACGCTTATATCGGCAAAGAGAGGCAATACCCCTCCGGCTACCAACGCTATAGTTGTTAAAATCTTGCTAATAAAACTCTCCTTATAATATAAATGCGAGTGTAAGTCCGTCTCCTATTGGAACCATGGACAGAGAAACTTTATCATCTTGGGCTAAAAAATCGTTTAGCTCCCTTATGGCGTTTGTATCGTCATCATTTATTTCAGAATTGATAACAGCTCCGCTCCATAAAACATTATCTACGGCGATGACTCCACCTTTCCTCACTAGCCTTAAGCACTTTTTGTAATAATCCAAATAATTGGCCTTATCCGCATCTATAAAAGCAAAATCAAAAGATGCCTCCTCTCCTTTTGCTATTAATTCATCTAACGTCTCTGTGGCGGGTCCTATTCTTAGATCTATCTTGTTAGCCACTCCGGCCTGTTCCCATTTCTTTTTACCCATAGCGGTCCACTTCTCTGATATATCACACGCTATAATTGTTCCATCTTCTGGCAGAGCCAAAGCAACCGCTAGAGCGCTGTAGCCAGTAAAAGTTCCTATCTCTATTGTTCTTTTAGCTGACATTAGTCTCATCAGGTTTGCCATTAAGGCGCCCTGTTCAGGACAAATCTGCATCACGGACTCCGGAAGTTGAGCAGTCTCTTTTCTTAACTCTTCAAGAGCAGAATGCTCTTTCATTCCCTTTTCCCAGAGATAGTCTCTTAAATCATTAGTTAAATTTAATATTCCTGTTGACATTGTTACTCCTTTTTAATGCTTGCCATTAACTATATTGTGTTCAGAAAGAATTTTGGTAACTGATTATCAGCATATTCTTAGCTTTCATTTGTAGTTTGTTTTTTTCTTGCCTTATAGGTAAAACAAATTCAAAACTTATTTTGCTATATCCAACTAAAAAATTTGCTCCAAAGGCTAAATGCGCTTCCTTTCCACCATAATTATCTGGGTTCGCTGTTTGCACAGGAGCTGTTATCGAAGGGTCTATGCCAGATATTTTTTGTTGATGGACCAGTTTCAGCCTAGAGCTCAAGGAAATGGCTTTGCTTTGTTTGTATTGCAGCCAAGTATTAAATTCCAGTTGATCTCCAAAAGACCAAAGAGCATCAGATAGACCAAACTTTCTCTTCAACTGGTTCCCCCAAGACAGCCTTTCATTAACCTTCTTTTGATTGGTAACTCCAAGATCAATTTTGGTCCCTTTATCGCCCAATTGCATTGCATAAGGCAGAGTCATATCCATGTAGGACCCCATGGGCGTAAGTGCAGTCCCTTTAGCTTCGCTGTCACCTACAGATTTATCTATAGCAATGTTGAAATGTGTTTTTGAGCCATTTGCGTCTTTTAATAAAATAAGACCACCAAAAGAAACGCTAGAAAGATCGGCAGAGGAAGTGTTAAAAGATCCCAAAAAATCTCTATTCATCATTGGTTTAAAAGTGTCTAAGGTCATTTCCTTTGAAGAGTAGGTCGCCATGCCCGTTAGATTGAAATTTTCAGACAATGCATACATCCCCATCAGCATAGTCATTTTCATGTTCATTTTCTTTGGAACCACAGATAAGTTATAAGGGGTGTCGCTCAAAGGATTTTTAAAACTCAGAATCTCCGAAGATGAGATGTCGTTTCCCTTATAAATATTGCTATCCATGTTCATATAAGATTGTTTGATAGCAAACATAAAGCCATGACTATGCATTGCTGCTCCGACCAAACCTACAGGAGTATTGCTATGGCCTTGCATATGCATTTTATGCGAGTGGTGACCTTCCGTTGGACCGTCTTCAGGAAACAAAACCAAGCTGAGCAGGGAAAAAAAGACTAATAAAATTATCTTCATTTTCTGTAAAAAAATAAAACTATCCCAGACGCTGAAGTAAATAAAGCAATGAAAGAAAAAATCTTTAGCCAGATGTTTCCAATATTGTCTCTATCGATCCAGTCCATTATGTGCAATCCCCACATCAAATCCCAAAGCCTCCACTGAGTTGATCTTATTGCTACTACTTCCCCAGAAAAAGGGTTCTGGTAAACGTTGATTTCTTCATCGTCTTCATTAACCGAAACAACTTTATACAAAGGCAAATCTCTGCCCCTATATTCTGACCCTCTTTTTGGGTCTTCGATAAGAACAACACTGATTGGACTAAGGGTTGTTCTTTCCTCAATTATTGTCATTGATTCTTCAAAACTTAGCTTTTTAGAAAGCTCTGAGCTTTTTTTCAAGGCATCAAGCCCCTTAACTAGATATTGCTCTCCGCGTACGTTTTCAATTTTATTAAAAGAAAAATAAATTCCAGATACGGTCCACAAAAGCAACTGAACGGAGATTAGCAGACTGATATATCTGTGAAAGTTCCTTAAGGTTATCTTCATTAATTGGTATTAAAAAACATATTATATCACCAGCAAAAGTAGACTTTTTATACGTTTTTTGATCTTAAGATTACTTTTTTTCCAAACCGTATAAGCAAAATAGTGATAATTAAAGTACAAAGGACCCACTTGCATTGATTAAGTAAGCTAGCAATAAATATTTGCGATTGTGGTATCTCGCTAAATGAATTAGAAGACATCATCAAAGATATAAAAATGTTTTCACCTAAATCAAAAAAACCAGCAAGTATTGGCAAGCAGAAAACAAAGACCCTTTCTTCGTTAAGTTTTAATAATATTGAAATAAATAAAAGAACATAAAGGACCGGAAAAGCTGTATCAAGTATTAAAGATGAGTATACATATTGTGTTCTTCCCATTTCGCCTAAAGTCTCAAATGTCTTCAGTACATCAGGGCCAGAAAAACCAAAAGATAGATCCAGCATGTTTGGGTAGATGTTATTGGGTAAATTTTGAAAAGCCACTGAACTAGCAACTAACAGTATCAAAAGAATAAAAATAAGTTTATTTGACGACAAGAATTGCGACATTCAGCAATTATATATTAGTTTAATTTTCAGCCTCTATTAACCAGTCGGATGTTTGCTTAACTCCTCCAAACGGAAAGAAATGTAGCTGTTCGATATTAAATTCAGGATCTTTAGCCTTGTATTCGGCTAAGTCTCTTAAAATTTGAGTCGGCTTGTATGGCAATAATAGCTTGGTCATGTCTTTTGCTCTTTTAGTAAGAATTTTCATTGAAGAGCCTATTCCACATTCAACCGAAAACTTTAGTAATGTTTGAAGTTTTGCTGGTCCAGCTATACCAATATGTATAGGAATATCAATGCCGGCCTCCTTGATTTCATCTGCCCATTTTTTTACAGCCTCTGCATCGAAACAAAATTGAGTAGCTATTGCTGTCTTGGCATCTGTTCTTTGCAATAATTTCTGTTTAAATGAAAGAGCTTCAGAAACAATCTTGATTCCGCCATCAGGATCTATATCTTTATTCCCTTCAGGGTGTCCTGCTATATGAAGCCTCTTAAAGCCAGCTTTATCAAATAGGCCTGATTCAATCAACTGAATAGAGGAATCATAATCTCCCACCGGCTCTGGCGAGCCCCCCGCCAATAGCAGCGCTTCATCAACTCCGGCCTCATTCTGATACATAGAAATCCAATCATTTAACATCTCTTGGTTTTTAATAATTCTGGCTGGGATATGGGGCATTGCAGCAAAACCTTCATCAGTGAGCCTTTTGGCTGCAGCAACCATAGGCTCAATGCCTTCATCTTTAAGGTGGGCGATATAAACTCTTGTTTTTTGAGGTAAGATTTCAGCGAAAGAATCGATCTTTGAAACAGTCTTGGGGATAACCTCAACGGAATAACCCGCGATAAGGTCCTTTAAATGAGTATTATTTGTTTTTTCCATCAAAATAAACTACGTTTATAATTTCAGGCGGTTCTTCTACACATCTCAGATTGACACTATACGAGTCAAGATGTGAACGAGGCTGATAAAAGCTTTTTATTCCGCAATTTTTACAAAATAAATGCTCTGCGGTTTTAGTACCAAAACAATACTTAGTTATTAATTTAGTTCCTTTAATGATTTTGAAATCATTGTGTTTTATAAAAAGGTGCTCATAGTCTTGGATTGTGCATATGGAGCAGTTGCATTTCCAAATTTCGACGGATTTGTTTGCAACAAATTTATACTTAATTTCTCCACAATGACACCCCCCAAAATACTCTTTCATAGCTCTTATTTCTAAAGTCTAGATATCTCCATCTACTCTATATAAATTTATTAGCCAAGTTTCTAGGCTGCACAATATCAGCTCTTCCTTACAAAGCAACTTCCAAGAAAGGATTTTAGGTGACCTATTTCCAGTCCTTAAAAGTAAAATATTTTCTCTTTAGCAATTTATTATAAATAATTGCAAATAAAACTATGAATGTAGCTCCCACCGCAACTGGCATTAGCACAAAACCCACTCCTTTTGCACCAAGAACAGCAATAATAGGGTTGGCACCTGCAGGAGGGTGTACGGTCTTGGTAGTCATCATTAAGAATATTGCTAATCCGACTGCTAGGCCCACACTGAGGAAAGAAAAACCCATTGTAGAAAATACAAAAACCCCAGATAAGGCAGATAGTACGTGGCCTAATAGAATGTTTTTTGGATGTGCTAAGGGGCTTTCATGAGCAGCCATAACCAGAACCATGCTTGCCCCAAATGGTGGTATTAACCATAAATTACTTTCATCAAAAGAATTGAGATATGCCAGCATAGAGATGCATAAAAATGCTCCGAAGGCAGAAATAAGATTATTTTTCATTATGTCTGTATTCTTAAAACCTTATAGATTGAATGATCATAATTTTTTTCATTTATTTTCCTTTTTCTAACCAAGGTAGCATGTCATCAGTGTACATATCACCTTTTGGTTTAAAATCTTCGGGTCTATCTAAACTACAAATCGTTATATAAATATATTCTGGGTATTCTTCAAGAAGGCAGACAACAGGGGTCCCGCATTCCCTACAAAAATATCTAGTTCCATGAGAAGAAGAAATTAGTTTTTTTGGCTCTCCTTGAGAGTATTCAAAATTAGATTCGGGGAGAGCCATCCAAGAAACGAATGCAGCCCCAGATATGCGTCTGCACATAGAGCAATGACAATTCGAAGAGGAGTAATCCCTTTTCTCAAAATAGTAACGAACCGAACCGCAAAAACAACCCCCTTCAATTCTTTCGCTCATAAAACAACTATCTACACCAAGGCGCTGTCTATTAAAACTGCAATTAAGATGGCTGGATCTGAACCGTTATTAACCCAAGCGTGGTTAGTGCCTCTTTGAACAACTACATCATGCGGTTTTAGCCTAACCTCTTCTTCGTCCAAAATTAAAGTAACGTCTCCCTTTAATAAAATAATGTAATCAATGGTGTGGGTCTCATGCATGGCTGCATTTCTAGAAGTATCAACTCTATGATGTGCGGCCCCCATTCTCTCGAAGGCTTTTGCTGTAGCCTCCTCTATTGCTTCTTGGGGGACCCCTTCTGGAATAGGGTTAATTTGAAAATATCTAAATTTGGTTCCTCCTTTTACGGGAGATAGCATTACGTCTATATCGGCTCGATCTTCTTCAGACTTAGTATCAAAGCCGCTCCCACCGGTGTTCCATATCTCAAACAATCCACCAGCATCCTCTCCTAGTGATCTAGCGGGAGGCCCATCAATTGAAATTATAGATTTACCATTTTCATTATGGCCAGTAATTATTCTTCTCATGTTTTACTACTTTTAACTTAATTGAATTTTTTGGCTCTACTCAAAAACTTTATATCTATTTTTTTCAACTTCCTTCGTAAGCAGGTCCAGAAATAGACTTCCTCTATTCAGTGAAGCTATTGGTATAGTCATTATTGGGCCGTATGTTGGAGTTACATAAATAATAAATTCAAGAGTGGTGCTTTCATGGTCAACAGACTCTATATCGCGAAGAGGGATCTTCGAAACCCGGCCGTTCTTATAATAAATGGCATTTTTATTGGTAAGAATTGCAGACTCAGAGTTGTCTAAAAATATAGTAAAGTCATAGTAAGCAATTACATATTCATCTTCTAGAATATTTTTTTCATCCATGAAGTCAAAGACAGATGCGGGAATTTGATTATTTGTGAGGACCCCTTGATTTTCTAAATCACATCCAGCAAGAAAAAGGCTTAATACCAGTATAAGTAATTTTTTATTCATGCCAGTAGATTATAAGGTTTCGCAGCAGAGCACAAACAATTGTATATTGTTAAGTATGATTATCTCCTTCTTCGCTTTCGTTAAGAACAAATTTATCTGAATAGCCTAATTCACTGTCCTAAATTACTTCTTGGCAACGAGCTGATTCATAAATAAATTTCTTCTAAATAAAGTCTAATGCTCGGGCTCTTTGCCTTTTAGCCTTTCAATCTCTGCAATTATCAATTTGGGCTTGGATGGGCCAGGAGCGCATTTAAATGTTTTATCGTTATAGTGGATTTCAAGGTAAAGAAATGAACCATTCAAAGAAGATATCTGCTCTAACTCACATTCGAAATCTAATTCTCCGCTTGCTTCCTGGCCAAATTGAGAAACACCCATAAATCCAACTCTTTTATCTGTTATGAATAAAGTCCCTGGCTCCCTGTAATTAAAAGAACCTCTGCGCCCATTAGCTGTCTTCTGCAAAATGAGCTGTTCATCAGCATTTAGAAAGTGTTGGGAGCCGTTTTGATTGTCTTCATCAGCAGAAGATTTATAAATCAGAATTGTTCCCACAAGGCCAACCGCTAAAGGTGAGTACTGGTAAGCAACACCAGTCAGATAAATACCAAAAATAGCATAAAAATCAATGCCAATAAAAGACAAACCAAAGTCAATAAACCCTATAGCTATAAGTATAAAACCTAAAATGCGCATAACTAATCTCCTGTATATAAAATACTGTTTTTTTTACTTCCTTTGAGAGCAGGTCTAGATATAGATTATAGGGCTTCCGGCCGAACATAAAACAACTATAAATTATACAGATTTATTAATGTAATCTTTACTTCTCTTAGATTAAATAATAAGTTTACGTTACGTATCTAGAGCCCATAACTTTCTATCCACTCATCGATAATATCTTCCAAGATAAATAGAGGAACAATGCCCTGATCCAATACAATCGTATGAAATTTTCTGATATCAAATTTTTCCCCCAAAGCGTCTTTAGCTTTTTGTCTCAATTCTAGAATTTTAAGCATGCCCATCTTGTAACTGGTTGCTTGAGCTGGCCAAACGATATAACGCTCTATTTCTACTCTTACTTCTGTGTCTGACATGCCTGTTGTCTTTTTCATGTATTCCATGGCCTCTTCTCTGGTCCATTTCTTATAGTGCATGCCTGTATCAACAACCAATCTATTGGCTCTAAACATCTCGCTTTGTAGCACTCCTAGCTCATCATAAAGATTCTTTGTCATTCCAACCTCAACAGCTAATTGTTCAGAATACAGGGCCCAGCCTTCTGTAAATGCTGAAGTTCGGTAGCCCATTTTTCTGTAGAGGGTTAAGTTATCGTTTTCTTGATTAAGCGCTATCTGAAAATGGTGCCCTGGAACTGCTTCATGAAATGTAAGCGTTCTCATGCCAAAAGTAGGTGTTTGCTTGATGTCGTATAAGTTTGCATAAAACACACCAGGGCGTTCCCCATCCAAACTAGGAGCTTGATAGTAGCCTCCGGCTGCTGTCTTTTCTGAATATTCAGGAACAGCTCTTACTTCTACAGGACTGACAGGGAATCTTTCAAAATAAGGCCTTACATCCTCCTCCGCCTCTTTAACCATTTGATTGTAGTCGGCTATTACAATTTCTTTTCTGTTAGGAGTATCTGCATAAAGAAAATCTGGATTTTCATTTAAATCATTCATCATTTCGCCAACTGGCTTATTGGCCTCATAACCAAGCAAGGTGAAGATTTCTTTCATGCGGTTACCAATTCTTTCAACCTCCGAAAGGCCAATCTGATGTATTTCTTCAGCGGTGTAGTCGGTGGTTGTATAAGACCTAAGTCTAGAAGCATAGAAAGCATCACCGTTAGGCAGCGACCACACTCCGTGATATTTATTGGCATCGTTATAATTCGTTTCCATGTATTGCAGAATTGACTCGTAGCCAGGCCTAACATCAGATTTAATTACAGCGCTCAATTCACTAAATAGGTCCTCTTTTTTTTGCGTTGATATATCTAGCTTGTTTACTTTCTCGATAAAGATTTGCATCAAAGGATTTTCTTCATCTGTGTATGCGATTAATTCTTTTAACTGCTTTATCACATGATCAAATACAAATTGAGGTGCAAAAATTCCTAATTTCTTTTGCTCACCCAGCCAGACTAAATCAGAGTTCAAAGAATCATTGAAAAGCCTGACTCTTTTTATGTAATCAGTAGCTTCTCTATAGTCTCGAATTGGATGAGTGTCAGTCATGAATTCAACCAGACCAAGGTGGTTGCCGCTTATTTGGTTAAAGGGGTAGGAGTGGAATCTAAAATTTTCAAATCTATCTATGCCGTTTTCCGTATCAAATATAGCTATCTTATGAGTAACTTTTTGAACCTCTGATAGGTCAGTGGGATTATATTTGTGCAGCATTTCAAGGTGCTTTAAATTGTCCCGATAATCATCCTCGCCATCTTCCAGAGAGTCGATAGTAAGTTTTTGATTGTGCTTCAAAATCACATTAAAAGGGTCAAAGATTCCTATATACGTCATGAATTCTGGGGACTCCAACAATCCCGTTACAAGCTCTTTTCCTAGATAGTGATCTATCGAATATGGCTTCATTAAGAACAAGTTGGCTAAATATGTCGATACAACAAGCGATCCGCTTAATAGCAGGTATCCAAAGTACTTTAATAGTTTTTTCATATTATCTTGGGTTATATATTTTCTATTACCCCTTCATCGCCAGATTTAAAATCATTCATAAAAAATCACCTCTTTATTATTCATCGATTTAAGAACCACCAGTACATAAACATCAAAAATATAATAACGAACCACAACATAAAGTTACTATTTTTTTTTATAAAATAATTATATAACATTTTATAATGTAACCTTTACTTCCTATTTATAGTGTGATAAGTTTACGTTACATGTCAAATTATAAGGAACAATTATGGATATATTAATACCTCTTGCTGGAATCTCTGTTGGAATCATTATTCCCTTGGCAGTCTTTTTCTGGCTTTACCATGAAAACAAACATAAAAATGAAACCATTTTAGAAATATCAAAAAACCTTGATGATCCCGTAAAGCTTGAACGTTTATTAAGTATTTTTGATGAAGAGACAAAAAAAGGGCCGGTCGACTATCGCAGAGGCGGTCTAATAACTATTTTTGTAGGTGTTGGAATTTATTTTCTTGGTTTCGCTGCATTAGGATCATTTTTTGAGGGAGTTGGCCTATTAGTAGGCTTCATAGGAATGGGCACTATGGCCGCTGGTTACATATATCCAAATACTGGTGAAGAAATAACTAAAGCCGTTGAAGATTTCGAAGACGAATAAAGAGTCTCTACAGGACGCTCAATGGGCAAACACCACAAAAAGCTTTTAAATAATCTTGAAGAGTTAAGAAAATCTGCCGGATTAACACAACAAGAACTTTCTGAAAGTGCTGAGGTTTCTAGAAAAAGCATCAATGCAATTGAGAATGGTGTTTATGTGCCTTCTACTGTTCTCGCTTTAAAAATTGCCAAAACCCTCAGTTGTAAAGTAGAGGATTTGTTTAAATTACCTAAAAATTAAATAGGCAAACTATATTGATAGACTTAAAACACGTATAGTTAATTTGAAAAAATTATGGAAGATATGAATATTTGGTCAGCAACAGCTTTGAATACTGCGCCAGACTCTGAAAATAGAATACACGGTGACGAGCTAGCTAAGGAGTATGGTTTTGAGGGCGGTCTTGTTCCAGGAGTAACCATATCTGCTTACCTTGTGCACCCTTTAATAGGCCTATGGGGCAAAGAGTGGCTCGATAGTGGCTTCGCAAATTGCCGAATAGCTACTCCTTTATATGATGAAGAATTATTTGAGGTTAAATCAAATATAGTTGACGAGACTCATGCCCACACAACTCTGATCAGACGTAATGGAGTGGTAAGTGCTAATGCTGAAATAGCAATAGCAAAGAACTTACCCAAGCCTCCTGTGTTGAGAGCAGATAAGCTTGTTGAAGAAGATTTTACGCCGCCTCGTGCAACTAAAGAGATTTGGAATGAATTAAAATCTAGAGGATGCAAGGCGTTTAAATTTACGTGGGGAGGCGAGGATCCTTTAATTTATTTGAAAGATGCAAGCGATTTACCTAATTTACTTCAACCAAAAGAGGGTGGGTTTTCTAATCTATGCTTTTTATTGGGTTGTTCAAACTGGACGCTATCGGGAAATGCTTACATGAATCCCTGGGTCCACGTGCAAACAATATCTCAAAATTATAGAGCTGTGCCGTATGGCGCTCCTTTAATAGCTGAGATGCATGTTAATTCAGTTTTTGAAAAGAAAGGTCACGAATTCGTAGATGTTGGGGTTAATTTATTCGATGAAGAAGATAAAGAGTGCGTTATGACTATAAATTTAATCGCAATCTATAGGCTCAGAGGATCATAGTTGAGCAATCTTACTCGGGAACTATTTAGCTAGAAAAACTACTCGGCAGCCACTGTTTAAGTTCGAACATGTTACATGTAGTTTTTTTTTGTATATTTACCACAAATTTTACAATATGAGTTTCCTTAGCCCCCATGCCTACAGCTAGCACTGTTGCAACCGACTGTTAGACAACTTTCACATTGAGTTCGTTGCCCCGATTGCTTTTGGCACTGTGGGCATGGTTCAGTATTACTATAAGTTCTTGATGTCATCAATCTCCCCTATTACTGCAGGATTAAAGATTACATCCATCAATGCCTCTTGCCGCATCCAAAAATTTATCTATCTCAGCACCTATGCCTACATAACTTGTAAATTTTTGGGTCTTTTCAGCTCCAACCTTAAGAATAAACATGTCAGAATTTTTAATTCTTTTAAGCAGGTCTATCAGAAACACCTTGTCTCTTCTTAGTAGATACGAATTATAGTCAACAACAGGTATTCTTTTAGTTATTGTCTCACCTTTATCAAACCTAAATTTTAAATTAATATTTTTTTCAGTTACAAACATACTTTGTACATTCCCAGCAAAAAGCATTTCGCTATCAGAGCAAACTACCGCAAATCCTCCTAGAGCTTCGTCGTCCATAATCAAAAATTTTAATTCTGCTTCATCTGTAAATTCGTCTTTTTCATCATAAAACGCATATTGAGTTGCGTTTGTG
>Ga0315321_10001303_pt1 | contig 19149 bp, 20 predicted proteins | sample M180m21515metaG_FD_203464 | JGI IMG/M metagenome (GOLD analysis project Ga0315321, IMG submission 203464) | Ammonia-oxidizing marine archaeal communities from Monterey Bay, California, United States - M1 80m 21515 | ecosystem: Environmental > Aquatic > Marine > Intertidal zone | place: USA... | reverse complement strand
CTCCGAGGACATGGAGACGCTGCTGCAGGAGAAATCCTCCACGGGCAGCGGCGCATGGAACCGTCTGTTCGATGAAACCATGGCCGAAATGCGCTTTCCCATGGACGGCAAGGATCTGACCAGCGCCAAAGTGCTGAACATGCTGTCCTCTACGGACCGGGCGAAACGCAAGGCGGCAGGTGAATCTATCGGCGCAACGCTGGGTGCCAACAAGCGGCTGTTTGCACAGATCACCAATACGCTGGCCAAAGACAAAGCGATTGAGGACAAGTGGCGGGGCTACGCAAAGCCCATCTCGTCCCGCAATCTTTCCAATGAGGTTGAGGATGAAGTTGTCGAAGCGCTGATCACCGCCGTCCGTGATGCCTACCCCGATTTATCCCACCGCTATTACGCCTTGAAGGCCAAATGGTTCGGCAGTGACAAGCTCGAATATTATGATCGCAACGCCCCCCTGCCTGACAGCGATAACCGGATGATCCCTTGGCCACAGGCTGAAGCAACGGTGCTGGAAGCGTATGGCGAGTTTAGCCCGAAACTGGCGGAAGTCGCACGCCCATTCTTCAGCAATGGCTGGATTGATGCCCCCGCACGCGCAGGCAAAAGCCCGGGCGCGTTCGCCCATCCAACGGTTCCATCAGCCCACCCCTACCTGCTGCTGAATTACCAAGGCAAGACGCGGGATGTGATGACCCTCGCCCACGAGCTTGGCCACGGTGTCCACCAGCGCCTCGCGGCTGAACAGGGACACTTCCTGGCGCAAACACCGTTGACGCTTGCGGAAACTGCTTCCGTCTTTGGCGAAATGCTGACCTTTCAGAAGCTGCTCCGTGAGACCACGGACGCCAAAACTCGGCGCGCACTGCTAGCCAGCAAGACCGAGGACATGCTGAATACGGTCGTCCGCCAAATTTCCATGCTGGAATTTGAGCGGGCCGTCCACCGGGAGCGCCGTGAGGGTGAGATTGCTGTCGAACGGATTGGCGAAATTTGGATGGAGACACAGCGCGAGAGCCTTGGCCCTGCACTAAATTTCGATGAGGGCTACCAGTGGTTCTGGTCCTACGTGCCTCACTTCATTCACTCGCCCTTCTATGTTTATGCCTACGCGTTCGGCGATTGCTTGGTGAACGCGCTCTATGCCGTCTACCAGGAAGGTGAGGAAGGCTTTGCCGACCGCTATTTGGAAATGCTGTCTGCAGGCGGCTCCAAGCATCACAGCGAGTTGCTGGCACCGTTCGGCTTGAACGCTGCGGACCCAGGGTTCTGGAAGCGCGGGCTGGACATGATCGCTGGTTTCGTGACCGAACTGGATGACATGGATGGCTGACGAAGACAGATTCGGCAGCCGCGCCCGCCGCTTTGTCCGCACCACACGGGCAGTCGGCGGGCTCGCGGCCAAGGTGGCAGGCGAGCGCTATCTCGGCGTCAACATCAACCGGGATAAGCACGCGGGCGATTTGCGGGCGGCGCTTGGCGGCCTCAAAGGCCCGCTGATGAAGGTCGCGCAAATCCTGGCGACAATCCCGGATGCGTTGCCGAAAGAATATGCCGAAGAACTCCGCCAGTTGCAGGCAGACGCCCCCTCAATGGGCCCTCCATTCGTGCGTCGCAGAATGTCGGGGGAGCTTGGTCCCGAATGGCGTCAATCCTTCGCGGAATTTGACCTGAAGGCCGCCCACGCCGCCTCGCTCGGCCAGGTGCATCGGGCTACATTGCATGAAGGCCAGGACGTTGCCGTCAAGCTGCAATATCCGGATATGAAAGCAGCGGTTGAAGCTGATCTAAAGCAGCTTCAGCTGATCATCGCGGTATACCGCCGCTACGATTCAGCCATCAATCCAGACAATATCCAGCTGGAGATTGCAGAACGGCTGCGTGAGGAATTGGATTACCGCCTGGAAGCGCAGAACATGGCGCTTTACCGCCATATGCTGAGAGACGAGCCAAGCGTTCAGGTACCAGATTCAATACCAGACCTATCAACAAACCGCCTGATCACGATGAATTGGCTGACGGGTCGCAACTTAACAGAGCTTGATGACGCACCAGTTGAGGCTCGCAACCAGGTCGCAGCCAACATGTTCCGCGCATGGTATGTGCCGTTCTACGAGTACGGCGTGATCCACGGCGACCCACATTTTGGCAACTATTCCGTCGCTGACGATAATTCCATGAACCTGCTGGACTTCGGATGTATCCGCATTTTCCCGCCAAACTTTGTCCTTGGCGTGATTGAGCTTTACGAAGCGCTTCGGACCGATGACAGGGAACGCGCTGCTGCCGCCTACGCGATCTGGGGCTTCACGGACCTCACAAACGAAGCATTGGATATCCTCAACATCTGGGCAAACTTCATCTACGCCCCTCTGCTGGAAGATAAAGTGCGCCGCATCCAGGATGCTGAAACAGGCCACTACGGAGCTGAGGTAGCGAATAAGGTGCATCAGGAATTGAAGCGGATCGGCGGCGTTACCCCTCCACGCGAATTCGTTCTCATGGACCGCGCTGCTATTGGCCTCGGCTCTGTCTTTATGCGCCTCAAAGCCGAACTCAATTGGGCCGAAATGTTCCGGGACCTGACAAAAGACTTCGACGTTGACGCGCTCACCAAGCGCCAAGCCGAAGCCCTTAAAGAAGCCGGGCTGCAACAGCCATGACAAGCCTCCTCCATATCGCCTGCAGCCCAAAGGGTGACTCCGCCCGTAGCTGGCGAATGGCGGAAATACTGCTTGCAGGTTTGTCTGGCCAGAATCCTGGCACCGTCATCTCAACACGCCGCCTTGATCAGTCACCTCCGACGCTCGCAACCGCTGCTTTCGCCGCTGAAATGATGGCACACACGACTGCAGAGAGCGCCCGCGATGCTGGCGTGTTACAAGAATCGGAACAATTGATTGAGGAGTTAGATGCTGCTGACATCCTAGTCATCAGCTCGCCAATGCATAATTTCACAGTTCCGGTAGTGCTTAAGGCCTGGATCGATCAGGTTGGCCGCTTTGGCCGCACATTCCAGAGCACGCCAACCGGCAAAGTAGGTCTGCTGCGCGACAGACCGGTCTATATCGTCATTGCGTCTGGTGGATTTTTCACAGGCGAGACTCCGACACAGCCGGATTTCCTCACGCCCTATCTCCGCGCCATCCTTGCCACGATTGGCCTCAAGGATATCCACTTTGTCACTGCCGAAGCAATGTCCCGTGGTCCAGAGGCCCTAGCAGCAGGCGAAACGTCTGCCTGCGCTCAAATCACGACCCTACTGGAAAGGTAGGCGCTACCCCGCAAACGAACTGTTGCGGGGTAAACGACTGCTACTCAGCCATGACCTGCTTTTTGGCTTCGCCCATCAGTTCGTCCATCTGCTTACGCAGGCGTTCGTTCGTCAGGTCCGTGCCAGCGGCTTTCATGTCACCCTGAACTTTTTCGAGCACGTCTTCATCACCCGGCTTTTCAAAGTCGGACATGACGACATCCTTGGCATAGGCGGTCAGCGCTTCGCCAGACAAGCCCATTTGCCCACCAGCCCATTCGCCGAACAGGCGATTGCGGCGCGCCGTGACCTTGAACTGAAGTTCCTGATCATGCTTGAACTTGTTTTCGAAATCCTTCTCGCGATTATCGAAGCTCGACATATGCTCTATTTCTCCTTGGGAGCGGTGTGGTTGTTTCGTATATAGGACACCGGGGTCCAGTTCGCGATAGGGTGCGAAGCGGTGCTGGTGAAATTTGTCTGAAAGATGAGCATTTTCTATGTGCACGGTCGTTCTTCTGCGCAGACCCGGCCACCGCTGGCCATTTTTACTGGCCGCCAACAGAGATGAGCGGATTGACCGCCCCTGGGACCCACCCGCCCGCCACTGGCCAGACCGCGAGGATGTTACGGCTGGGCGCGATCAGGAAGCGGGCGGCACCTGGCTTGGGATAAATGACCACGGCGTTGTCGCAGCCATCCTCAACCGCTCCGGCTCCCTCGGCCCAGCAGATGGCAAGCGCAGCCGTGGCGAACTGGTGCTGGACGCGCTGGACTTTGCAGACGCGCGCGAGGCTGCCGAAGCAATCGGCGATCTGGATGCTGGCGCCTACCGCAGCTTCAATCTTGTAATCGCCGACAATGAAGACGCGTTTTGGATCAAAGGCCTGGGCCGAGGCGCTCCTATTGTTGCACCAGCACCTAGCGGCGTTTCCGTGCTGACGGCCCATGACCTGAACGACACGGCTGCCTCACCCCGCGCCCGGCACTACCTGCCACTGTTCGAGGACGGGCCGATCCCCAATCCGGAAACCAATGACTGGGTTGGATGGGAAGCCTTGCTTGCATCAAAAGATATGGCGCCTGGGGAGTTTGAACCCAATGCCGCCATCCATGTTGAGACGGACTACGGGTTCGGCACGGTTTCCAGTTCCCTGATTGCGCTACCGAATCGCAATGAGGAAACCTTGAAGCCCCATTGGCGCTTTGCCCGTGTTTGGCCTGAACGAGAGGCCTTCACCGGAATAATGCCCTGAATCCGCGACACCCGGTCGCCAGTTTTGCACAAACGTCCGGTGGGACTCTTGTCAGCCTCTCCGCTATAAAACAATTCCAGGCGATCAGGTCCACGCTCGGCTACGATTGCGCTCAATATTTTCGGATACCGACATGCCCCGCCGCAGACGGATTTACGAAGGTAAGGCCAAGGTCCTTTTTGAAGGCCCGGAGCCCGGTACCCTCGTTCAGTACTTCAAGGACGACGCCACAGCATTCAACGCGCAAAAACATGCGCTTATTGAAGGCAAAGGCGTTCTGAACAATCGTATTTCTGAATATCTTATGATGCGGCTGGCGGAGGTCGGCGTGCCAACGCACTTCGTAAAGCGCCTCAACATGCGCGAACAACTCATTCGGAAAGTTGAAATTATTCCGATTGAAGTGGTTGTTCGTAACGTTGCCGCCGGCTCTATCTCAAAGCGCTTAGGCATTGCAGAAGGCACACCGCTCCCGCGATCCATCGTTGAATATTATTACAAAGATGATGCCCTGGGCGACCCGCTCGTCACCGAAGAACACATCACTGCATTTGGCTGGGCCAGCCCGCCTGATTTGGACGATATGTTCAACATGGCACTTCGTATCAACGATTACATGACGGGCCTATTCATGGGCGGCGGCATGAAATTGATCGATTTCAAGGTCGAATTTGGCCGCCTTGTCACCGATGACGCCGAGCAGATAGTTCTCGCTGACGAAATCAGCCCCGATTCTTGCCGCCTGTGGGATATTAAAACCAACGAAATCTTCGACAAAGATCGCTTCCGCAAGGATCTTGGCGGCGTTGTCGAAGGATATCGCGAAGTCGCTCGGCGCCTGGGCATTCTGCAAGACGCCAATGTGACGGACTTAAAAACGGGCGAACCCCGCGCTGCCGAAGTTGAAGAAAGCACGTCTGAGAAATGAAAGCCCGCGTCGCCATCCGCCTCCGCCCAGACGTTCTGGACCCCCAAGGCAAAGCCATTGGCCAAGCGCTTGGAACGTTAGGATTTTCTGGTGTGGACAACGTCCGCCAAGGCAAGTTGATAGAACTGGATGTTGAGGCCTCAGACGCTGCGACAGCCAAGGATAAGGTCAAGGCGATGTGTGAGCGATTGCTCGCCAATCCCGTGATCGAGGATTACGAGATCGAGATCGAAGGCTGATGCGCGCCGCTATCGTCGTATTCCCTGGCTCCAACCGCGAGCGCGACATGGCGCTCGCGTGCCGCCGTGCGTTCGGCAAAGAGCCAGAGCTTGTATGGCATCGGGACACAAGCTTGCCGGATGTTGATTTCGTGGCATTGCCTGGCGGCTTCAGCTACGGCGATTATCTGCGCCCAGGTGCGATCGCCGCACGTGCGCCGATCATGCGGGCCGTCATTGACCACGCAAGCCGGGGCGCGCCTGTGCTAGGCGTATGCAATGGCTTCCAGATTATGATCGAGGCCGGGATGTTGCCCGGCGCTCTGCTGCGTAACGCAACACTGAATTTTGTCTGCAAGAACACAACGCTGGTCTGCGCATCTAGTAATTCTGCGTTCACGCAGGGCATGCAGGCTGGCGAGACAGCGCTCACCGTGCCTGTAGCCCATCATGACGGTGGATACTTTGTGACGCCCGATATGCTGCAGGTACTGGAGGCAGAGGACCGCGTGGCCTTCCGATATGCGCCCGGTGAAAACCCCAACGGATCCACAGCAGATATCGCAGGCGTCATCAATGATGGTCGCAACGTAGTCGGCCTGATGCCCCATCCAGAAAACGCGACAGACCCGCTCGCAGGCGGAACGGATGGGCTGGCGCTCTTCCAGAGCTTGCTGGAGGCCACTTAACATGAGCGTGCAAGATATTGAAATCAAGCCAGAACTTGTCGCCTCTCACGGCTTAGCTCCGGATGAGTACGAACGCATCTTAGAAATTATGGGCCGCACGCCAAATTTCGTTGAGCTCGGCGTGTTTTCGGCCATGTGGAGCGAGCACTGCTCGTACAAGTCATCTAAAAAGCACCTGAAAACGCTGCCAACAGAAGCACCTTGGGTGATCTGCGGCCCTGGCGAGAACGCCGGTGTGGTGGATATCGGCGATGGTGAGGCTGCTATCTTCAAGATGGAAAGCCACAACCACCCCTCGTTCATCGAGCCCTACCAGGGTGCCGCAACGGGCGTTGGCGGCATCCTGCGCGACGTGTTCACCATGGGTGCCCGGCCTATCGCTAACCTGAATGCACTGCGCTTTGGCTCACCAGATCATCCAAAAACCAAGAGCCTCGTCGCAGGCGTCGTGGCCGGAATTGGCGAATACGGCAATTGCGTGGGCGTACCAACTGTTGGCGGCGAATGCGAATTCGACGCTGCCTACAACGGCAATATCCTGGTCAACGCCATGACCATCGGCGTCGCTAAAACGGACCGGATTTTCTATTCGACTGCCGCTGGCATCGGCAATCCTGTTGTCTATGTCGGCTCAAAGACCGGCCGTGATGGCATTCATGGCGCCTCTATGGCGTCTGCAGAATTCGACGATGAATCAGAGGCTAAGCGCCCTACTGTTCAGGTCGGCGATCCGTTTGCCGAGAAGCTTCTGATCGAAGCCTGCCTGGAGCTTATGGCGACAGATGCCATCGTCGCCATTCAGGATATGGGGGCAGCCGGCCTCACATCGTCCGCCTTCGAAATGGCTGGCAAGGGCGGCCTTGGTCTCGATTTCCAGCTCGACAAAGTGCCGATGCGCGAAGACGGCATGACGCCCTATGAGCTCATGCTGTCCGAGAGCCAGGAACGCATGTTGATGGTGCTGAAGCCCGGTGAGGAAGCCACGGCCAGCGCGATCTTCGAGAAGTGGGGCCTGGACTTCGCCATTGTCGGCACGCTGACAGATACCGGGCGGATGCGGCTTTACTGGCATGGCGATCTGGCCGGTGACCTGCCAATCCAACCACTGTCTGAAGCATCACCTGAATATGACCGGCCTTATGAGATTCCAGCATCGCAGCCCAAGCTCGACCCGGCGACGGTAGATCGAGACCAGGATATCGGTGCAGCACTGCTGAAACTCATTGGCGGTCCAAACCTCGCCTCCAGGCGTTGGATTTGGGAGCAATATGACAGCCTCGTCCGCGGCGATACCATTCGCGGCCCTGGCGGTGATGCCGCTCTCGTCCGGCTTGGGGATGGGCCGAAAGGCATTGCAGCGACCAGCGACTGCGCGCCCCGATATTGCTTTGCTGATCCAGTGATGGGCGGCAGGCAGGCCGTGACAGAAGCTTGGCGTAATCTCGTAGCATCCGGCGCCAGGCCATTGGCTTTGACAGATAATTTGAATTTCGGAAACCCTGAAAAACCTGAAATCATGGGCCAATTTGTTGGCTGCATTCAGGGCATGGGGGAAGCCTGCCGCGCGCTTGATTTCCCCGTGGTCTCCGGCAATGTCTCGCTCTACAACGAAACCAACGGTGTTGGGATCCTGCCGACGCCCACCATCGGTGCGATTGGCCTCGTAGCGGATGTTGCAGAAGCGCCATCCATCGCGCTTCGGTCTGGATCGAAGCTGGTGCTCATCGGTGAAACTGAAGGCTGGCTGGGCGCATCGCGGTATTTGGCGGAGATTGAAGGTCGCAGCGAAGGTGCGCCACCGCCAGTCGATCTTTCGATTGAGCGCAAAAATGGCGAATGTGTTGCGGACATCCTTGCGAAACACCTTTGCAATATCTGCCACGATGTTTCGGGCGGCGGCATCCTTACAGCGGTTGCGAAGATGGCGCTGTCGGGCGGTGTTGGCGCTGAAATTACCGTTCCACCTGCCGCTGACGCCCATACATGGCTCTTTGGCGAAGATCAGGCGCGGTATCTGCTTGCTGTTGAAGATGCGGATGCTGTCCTGCAGGCCGCAGAAGCGGCTGGCGTTTCGGCATCTGTCATTGGAGGAACAGGCGGGGATACGTTGACTGTTACCGGCCAAGCGGCCATATCATTACTGGACTTGGCCAGCGCCCATGAAGGGTGGCTGCCAGACTACATGGCAGGCGCTTAATCGCGCCGCTAAGGAGCTAAATTCCATGGCGATGGACGCCCACGAAATCGAAGCACTGATCAAAGAAGCGATGCCAGATGCGACGGTAGAAATCCGTGATCTTGCAGGCGACGGCGATCACTATGCCGCCCACGTCACCTCTGCAGCGTTCGAGGGCAAATCCCGCGTGGCGCAACATCAACTTGTTTATGCAGCGTTGAAAGGCCGGATGGGCGGCGAATTGCACGCCCTTGCCCTTCAAACTGCTGTTCCAGACAACGCCTAATTCACTTCAGGAGGCACATTCAATGTCCGACACAAACACCCGTATCCAAAGCGAAATTGACGAAACACCTGTTGTACTTTTCATGAAAGGCACGCCTGTGTTTCCGCAGTGCGGTTTCTCCTCCGCCGTTGTTCAGGTGCTGACGCATATGGGCGTTCCGTTCAAAGGCGTGAACGTTCTGGAAGACGGCGATATCCGTGAAGGCATCAAGCAGTTCTCGAACTGGCCGACGATCCCGCAGCTCTACGTCAAAGGCGAATTTGTTGGCGGTTGCGACATTATTCGTGAGATGTACGAGTCTGGCGAACTTGAGAATCTGATGGCCGAAAAGGGTGTCGAAGCTGCATAATCTAAGCTGATTTAGGAGGCGGCCGGCATGGGCGTGTTCGAAGCCATCGCGCTGCTGCTTGTCGCCTCTGCTACAGCGGCCTACGTCAATCACCGCTTATTCCGCCTGCCACACACCATCGGCGTGGCGCTGGCGGCATTGGCGGGATCAATCATCGTCTTGCTGGTAGATGTGGCAGTCCCGCATCTGAAGCTTGCCGAGCAGGCCGTCGCGTTCGTGAACGAATTTGAGTTCGCGGATACATTACTCGACGGCATGTTGAGCTTCCTGCTATTCGCGGGCGCGCTCCATGTGGATATGGACCGGTTGGCCAAACAAAAATGGCCCATCGCCCTTCTCGCCACGGGCGGTGTCGTCCTATCAACCTTCGTTGTAGGCACCATCGTTTACTTTGGCTTTGATCTGATCGGCCAGCCTATCCCCTACATTTGGGCACTGGCATTTGGCGCATTGATTTCGCCGACAGATCCAGTCGCGACGCTTGGCATCCTCAAATCTATCGCCGTGCCGCCGTCTGTCGCGGCAAAGATCGCAGGCGAGTCATTGTTTAATGACGGCGTTGGCGTCGTTGTGTTCATCGTCATCGTAGGCATCATCACGAACAGCGCCGGCGGCGACGCGGAAGCGACAGCGGTATTCGCAGCAGAAACCTTCGCGCTGGAAGCAGTTGGCGGTGCTGCACTTGGCTTTGCAGCGGGTTGGATCGTCTATCGCGCCCTCCGCAGCGCGGACGATCACGTCGTTGAAATCCTCATGACGCTTGCCCTGGCCACCGGCGTATACGCTCTGGCCTCAGCCTTGCACCTTTCCGGACCTATTGCTGTGGTCGTCGCTGGATTGCTGATCGGCAATCAGGGCGTTCATAAGGCCATGAGCGACCACACGCGGGACAATCTGCTCCGGTTTTGGGAGCTGACGGACGAGATGCTGAACTCCGTCCTGTTCCTGCTGATCGGCATGGAGGCCGTGCTAATCGGCTTCAATGTTACGACGGCGACTGCCGGTGCGATCGCCATTGTCGCCATGCTAATCGGGCGCTCCACAGCTGTGCTGAGCGTATTCGGGCTGTTGCGACGGCATGCGGCATTCACACCGGGTGCTGCCCCAGCATTGATATGGGGCGGCCTGAAAGGCGGAATTTCCGTAGCGCTGGCATTATCGCTGCCGGAGTCTGATGCCAAACCACTTCTGCTCGCTGCAACCTACATCGCGGTCGTGTTCTCAATCGTGGTGCAAGGACTGACGCTCCAGGGCGTCTTGAAGCGGGCCTTCCGAGGACAAGACATCGAAGAAGAAGGCCCGCTTCCAAGGCACTAAGCGCCCGCTAGACCATCGCCACCGCATTGGCTGGGCTGCCGACTGCGCCTGGTAGACGAAGCGGTTGGCAGGCTGCGAAGAAGCGCGTGCGGTTGTTGGCTTTCAGCCAGTGTGCCAGCTCAGTCAGGTACCACATCTCCCCCAATGGAACACCGAGCTTAAAGAGGCAGTGCTGATGCAGTGGACTGTTCGCGTAGGTCTTTCCAAGGGCTGGACGCGCGGGGGCCTGCTCGACCGCATAATTATCCGCGATCATGGCCACGACGCCTGAATCAGTAATCCAGTTCAGCAGCTTATCATCCCGCCCATCCAGTGTGGCGCAGGTTTGGTGCATTTTTTCATGTGTTGGGTTCTTGCCGCACTCCAGAATCACATCCGCGAACCCGGTATAGAGGAACATTAGGTCACCCTCCTCCGGCGCGACCTTCTGATCCTCCATCGCCCGCATGAACACATCATAGCCAACGACCTTGCGCTCGCGCCCGATCACATCGAATAGATTCAGCAGGTTACCGCGCCCGACGACGCCATGCTCTGCCATGGTTTCGATACCAAGCTTACGAGCACCAATGCCCTCTTCACGCGGCTCCTGGCTGCCGTCTTTGGCGTAATCAACGGTGCCGATAATATCTTTGCCGCCTTCAAAACCGTTGTAGTAGCGGATTTCCGGCACGCCATCCCCGTCTGCATCAAACAGCTGGCCCATATGGCAGAACGCATCCCACTGGGAAGAATATTGCAGCGTCATCGTCACACGATCATCACAGCCGACATCAATATGCGCCGGGTTATCCATACGGAGCGGATAGTTGTAGCGGGGCGTGCCGCTCGTCGCGTCCATCGTCGGCTCAAGCTTTGGCGGCAAGCGGCGCGGGTTCAGAACATTTCCGCCTGGATAATCTAGCGGCAAGGAAAGGCAGAAGCGTTCACCCGTTTGGATTTCTTTTGATGCACGAACAACCCGTTCTGGCGTCAACAGGTTCATCCGACCAAGCTGGTCATCCGGCCCCCAATCGCCCCAAGTCGAGCCTTCAGGGCGATGTTTCCAGCGCTGGTTTGCAGGTGCGTTCATCACTGTTTCCTCTTGCGTTTTAAGATGTGCAGGATCAAGCATGGCCCAACAAACGCTCACCTGAAAGGCCCCATGCCACGCCGTTCGATACAGCCCTCACCGGCATGCTTGGAATCGACATTCCAGTAATCTCTGCTCCCATGGCCGGCGTCGCTGGCGGCAAATTGGCCGCAGCGGTTATGGGTGGCGGCGGCCTTGGCTTGATCGGCGGCGGCAATCCGGACCCGGCTATGATCGAGCACGAATTTGGTGAGGCGGGCAACGCCGTGGTCGGTATTGGCTTCATCACCTGGGCATTGGCTAAAAACCCAGCCGCATTGGATGTCGCCCTGGCGCACAGCCCAAAGGCGATATTTCTATCGTTCGCTGATATCGCGCCCTTCGTCACGCAAGAAAATTCATCTGGTGCCACGTTGATTGCCCAGGTTCAAACTGTTGGCCAAGCGCGCGCCGCAGCGGACGCAGGCGCGGATATGATCGTCGCGCAAGGGACTGAAGCAGGTGGGCATGGTGCGGCCAGAGCAACGCTTCCGCTGGTGCCAGCCGTGGTCGACGCCGTTGGCTCCATACCCGGGCTGGCTGGCGGTGGGATCGCGGACGGACGCGGATTGGCGGCAGCTTTGGCGCTAGGCGCGGCTGGTGCCTTAGTAGGCTCAGCCTTTGTCGCCGCAGAGGAATCCCTCGCAAGTGCCAATGGCAAGCAGCGGCTCGCGACCGGGTCCGGCGATGATACGGCTAAGGGATCAGAATTTGATCTACTACGCGGGATTGATTGGCCGGATGGATATCAGATCCGCACCATGGATACGCCGTTCTTCAAGGGCCTCCGTGATGCACCGCCAACTAAAGATTCTAAGGTTCAGGCAGCAAAAGCCGCATTTGATGCAGCACGTGAGAAGGATGATATGTCCGTCGCAACCATCATCGCGGGCGAGGCTGCTGATATGATCAACGCCATTGAGCCCGCATCGGTAATTTTGCAGAGAATGGCGAACGAGGCGGAAGCGATTATCCGCTCCCGCCCCGGCTTAGCCAATTAGGCTTTAGGCCTAGTTCCGCCAGGAAGCGTAGCCATCACCACGCTGACGGCGTGGGCGTTCAGCCACAGTATTCCGCCGGTTGTCTACCCGATTGTATCGACGGTCAGTCTGCGCACGAGCGCGACGGCGGTCTAACTCGTTTTGGGCACGGGCGCGACGACGATCCAGCTCGTCTTGAGCGCGTGCACGACGACGGTCAAGCTCATCCTGAGCCCGTGCGCGGCGGCGATCCAATTGATCTTCAGCGCGTGCACGGCGACGGTCATTGTTGGAATAGCCACTAAGGTGATTAGAACGCGGGTTTACATAATCCCGGCGCACCGTATGGCCACGATAGGCATGATTCCGACTACCTCGATGGCCGCGATTGTAGTGGCCATGCTTATTGGATTTCCGCTTGTAGTGGCCATTATAACCATGGTCGCGACGTTTCGGTGCACGATGGGCGTAATGACCATCATCATGGGTGGCGGCGATAATCAGTCCGCCAATGGCTGCGCCAATAATGATCGGCCCAATCAAGTCGTTGCCGCCAGCTTTAGCGCTGCCAGCCCCAACAACGCTTGATGCGCCCAGCACGAGCGCCGCGATTGCGGCGGTGAAGGTTCGTTTCAGCAAGAATTCTCTCCCGTTTGCGTTTTCCCCCTAGGACACAAACGACAGTCCATCACTGATCCGTCGCAAAATATACCACTTGATTGAACACAGGTTCGTGAACGTCTCGTTTTAAGGCGCGGAGGCCAGTGCATTCTCAAAGAAATCTGGGCCGCCAAAGTTCCCGGACTTCAACGCGACCGCCATTTCTTTCCCGCCAATGCTAACGCACCATGGCACGCCCGGATCAATCTCTGGCCCGATCCTGAGTGCACCGATTTTGAGCTTTTGGACGACGGCACCAGACGTTTCGCCACCCGCAACGACCATGCGTGAGACGCCCATGTCTCTCAGGCCCGCAGCTACAGTCGCCAGCGCATCTTCCACAAGCGCGCCAGCTTTCTCGCGGCCAACCGCTTCCTGGGCAGCCTTGACGGCGTCAGGGCTGTCTGTGGCGTAGATTAGCACCGGGCCGTCCTCAATTCGCCCCTTGGCCCATTCCAATGCCTCTGCCGCCAAGTTCTTGCCTTCCGCAAGCTGCAATGGATTGACCTGAAACACAGGATGGTTCCGCGCAAACCGCGCCACCTGTTCATTCGTCGCGCGGGAGCAGCTCCCGGAGATAATGGCACCTTTGCCACCAATTTCAGGCAGATCCGCAGCCGCACCTCGCACCTTAAACAAGCCCGCAGCCTCGAATGCCGCTGGCATCCCAACCGCAAGACCAGACCCGCCCGTGCTGAGCATTTGGTGCGAAGTCGCCGCAGCAAGGGTGCGGAGGTCATCCTCATCCGTCGCATCAGCAATAACGAGCCTTCGGCCATCGCCCGCCAAGGCTGCAAGATGAACGCGCGCTGCATCAGTACCTTTGCGGATTGTCTTGTAATCCAGCAGCCCAACCGGTGCATTCGATTGGCGGTTGAGGACACGCACCAAGTTCGGGTCTGTCATTGGCGTTAATGGGTGGTCCTGCATGCCGCTTTCATTCAGCAGCACATCCCCTGCATAGAGGTAGCCTTTGAAAACGGTTCGGCCGTTCTCTGGGAAAGCAGGGCAGGCAATGGCTTGATCGGTGCCCAGCGCATCCAGCAGCGCCTCTGCGACAGGGCCAATATTGCCTGTGTCTGTCGAATCGAACGTCGAGCAATACTTGAAATAGAACCGCTGGCACCCGCCTGCTTGTAGCCATTCCAAGGCTTCAAGCGATTGGGCGACGGCTTCATCCGCTGGGATCGTGCGGGATTTCAGCGCAACGATCACGGCGTCAGCATCAATCTCGCTTGCTGGAATATCGGGAACGCCGATTGTCTGTACGGCCCGCATGCCGTGGCGGACGAGCATGCCTGCCAAATCCGTAGCACCAGTGAAATCATCTGCGATGCAGCCGAGAACGGGGCTCATTCTGAAGTCTCCGTATTCGGTAGGTCGATGCCCGTCAGTTTCTGGAATACTTTTACGACCGCGCTATCGTTCTCGCGACCAAGCCCGCCTGCACTGGCAGCCAGAAACTGTTGATGAGCAGCGGCGGAAAGCGGTAGTGGGAAGGTCATAGATCGGCCCGCATCGAGCACAATGCCAAGGTCTTTGACGAAAATATCCACTGCACTTTTCGGCGCATAATCGCCATCAACGATGCTTTGCCCCCGGTTTTGGAACATCCAGGACCCGCCTGCAGAGCTGGAAATGACCTCATACACCGTTTCCAAATCCGCCCCGGCACGGGACGCTAATGCGAAGGCCTCCGCCATGGCAGCGATATGCACGCCGGCCAGGAGCTGATTGATCATCTTGATAGTCGCACCCTGCCCTGGGGTATCGCCGATCTTGTAGACTTTCTCCGCAATCGCATCGAGCAACGCGCCGCCCTTTTGGAACGCAGCGCCAGACCCTGCAGCCATAATCGTCATAGACCCAGCCATAGCCTTGGCCGCACCGCCAGAAACGGGCGCATCAATGAACTGCAGCCCAAGCGCTTCAAGCCGGGCCGCAACAGTCGGCGGATATTCAGGTGCTGTTGTGGCACCCGCCAAAACGACGGCACCTTTGGGCAGCTTCTCCGCCAAACCGTTTTCACCGAACAATACGGCTTCAGTTTGCGCCGCGTTGACGACGAGGATCATCACGGCGTCCAGGTGGCCCATCTCTGTGACGGAACTGACAGCCGTGCCGCCAACTGCCTCAAACGAGGCCCTGGCATCTGCTGACAGATCACAGCCGACCGTTTCCAGACCAGCCCGCACGCATGATTGCGCGGCCCCCATACCCATAGCCCCAAGCCCAACAATGCCAACCCGCATAAACTATCGCTCCTCGCCCAATGCTTTTCTGTATCCAGCCTGATAGGTCTCACGCTCAGCAGGGTCATACACCCCTGCCGGGTTTTCACGTGTCGCTAAAGTTACGTAGTACGGTGCCCGCTCCGCTAGGAAAGTATCCAGCATGCGGGAAAGGTCCCGGAAGGGCTCTGCCGCATCATCAATGCGCAGATCAACCCACGGCCATGGCTCAGTCTTTACGATTTTGATCGCCGCCGATTGCTTGCCGCGCTTATCACCGCCTGCAAGTTCGCCAGCGGCCAGGGCGTCCACTAATCGCTGTGCGAACGGCTTTTCCCAACCATCGGTCCAGGCCTTCATAGTCTCTGCAACGACAGCTGGCCCGGCCAGCATGTTTCCAGCAACAGATACGCCCTCACCTAGCGCATGCCCATTCCAATCGACACAGGATGCGCCCGTATAGGCGAATGCATTGCCCCGCGCGTCGACACCATGAACTTGACGGAAGGCGCGGCCCTCATCGGCAGTTGTCACAGCGCCAATCGCTGCTTCGATACTGTCACCAGCGGCCAATTTCGCCAATATATCCGGCCCATAAAGCGGGTTGGTATAGGACTGCGTTGAGAGCGCGCCAGTGCCAGCTTCAAGCCACGGACAGATGGCCCCGACCGCCAGCACCTTCGATGCGACAGCGACCCCGAATGCGCCGCTGGCGGCGTCCTTAGCGACAATGGACCATGTCATCGTCACGGCATACGATGGCGCATCATTCGCTGCAAGCTGGAGCCTGTCACATGCCACAAGATTTTGGCGCATCTGACGACGATCTATTCGAACGCCCTACCATTTACCGGGATGATCTTTTCAAAGGACAGGTCGTTGTTGTCAGCGGCGGCGGCAGTGGCTTGGGCAAAGCAATGGCGGCGCTGTTTGGGCGACTGGGCGCACGGATTGTCATCTGCGGCCGTGATCAAGCGAAACTAGACGCCGTCAAAACCTTATTCGACGCGCGCGGCATTTCTTGCTCAATCCATTCCATGTCGATCAGAGAACCAGAAGCTGTCGATGCCTTCTTCGACCAAGTTTTCGCCGGTGAGGGCAAGATCAACATTCTGATCAACAATGCCGGTGGTCAGTTTCCGCAAGACGCCTTGGATCTGTCGCCGAATGGCTGGCGCGCCGTCATCGACACGAACCTGAATGGCTCCTGGAACATGATGCAGGCCGCGGCAAAGCGTTGGCGGGACCGCAGCGCGCCGGGCAATATGATCAACATTGTCGCCGATATCTGGCGTGGCCTGCCGCAAATGGCGCACACGACGGCTGCCCGTGCTGGCGTGATCTATGCCAGCCGCACAGTGGCAGTCGAGTGGGCGCAGTATGATATCCGCGTGAATTGTCTGGCACCGGGCTGCTGCGAATCCAGCGCCTTTGGCCGGTATCCAGCGGAAGGTGCGGAAAGCTTCAAGCAATCGAACCCAATGTTGCGCGCTGGCGATGAATGGGACATCGCCGAAGGTGCAGTTTACCTTGCGTCCCCCGCAGGCAAATTCATCACCGGCGAGACGCTAACCATTGACGGCGGCCAACAGCTTTGGGGCGATCCGTGGCCAGGCGGCAGGCCCGCATGGGCAGAGCTTGATTACAGTAAAGGCCGTGGCCAGCGCTGAGGCTATTAGTTCGTCTCTGGAACTGGAACATCAAACAGCGTCCAGGAAAGCTCGCCGCCATGGCGGACGTTCTGCAGGATCGTTTTGGTGTAGCGGCCTTCAGGATCAATGAAGCCCCAGCCGTGCAATGTCCAAGACGGGCTGGTTTGCAAGAAGTGCAGGATCACTTTGCCCTGCTTTGGCTTACTGCGCTGCCCCACGGCGATATAGGCGTTCTGGCCCTTCGCCGCGATCTCAAGCACCTTCACGTCGCCGCTGAGCTTGGCAGCGCGGCCGAAAATGAGACCAAGCGGCGTGGACTGCGTTGCTGTATTCACAACAGTGCCATTGCCGCCAATGAAATCAACGCGCGCGCCATTGGCGATAATGAGGTGGTTCAGCGGCGCATCAAATTCCATCCGCATCTTGCCGCCAAGCCGATCTATAAAAATGCGGCCGGTATTAAACTGCGCCAGGTTCTGAAACGTGAAATCCGCCTGCATGACGTTGATTTGCTGCAGCGCTTGTTCTGCTTTCGGGATCATCGAAGCATCGCCTTGGCGGAACTTCTGCGCACTTGCAGGCGCCGTCATCATCAAGGCAGCAAGTGCCAAACCTAGAAAGCGAACCATTCTCATACTCCAAAACGCAAAAATTCAGACCGCCCCCGCAGTGCTTGTCGCAATACACGACAGAACGGCGAAAAGCGACCCGTAGACGACCCTTCCATGCGAATTAGGCGCCAGTGCGTGGCAAGACCGGCAATAGCAATGCCGACGGCGTATCGCCACCATGTAGAACGGTATTTATCGCGACCCGCGCCTGCCGTGATTGGCCTTCCGCCTCCCCCGTATTCGGATTGACGTCGAACTTCGGGAAATTGGAGGACGAAACATCCAACCGGACCCGGTGCCCTTTCAGGAACCGGTTCGCCGTCGGAAACGCCTCAATCTCGATGGCATAACGATCACCCGGCGTCATCAACTTCGGAGCCGCCATAGAGTGCCGATATCGCATCCGCAAAATGCCGTCTGTAACGATCATAGCGTACCCTTGGGCATAGTCAGCGCTGGGCGGATGCACATCGATCACCTTCATGGTGAAGTCTGTATCCAGCGCATCAGAGGAAACCCAAAGGCGGAGGATAATTGGGCCACAGACTGTGATGTCTTGATCAAGTGCAGGCGTCTCAAAGGTCAGCACGTCCGGACGGCTGGAGAGCGGTAAGTAGGGTGCCGTGCAGCCAAAAATCTCCGCACTCTCCCGCTGATCATACGCCCCGCCGCGCATCACTGGCTCACCAGATGATATTGCCCCACCAATAGTCGGGACCGGCTTCAGCGGATCAAAGCGATAATCGATCCGGGATGTGCTTGGCGCAGGGTCTGTAGCAAGCAGGCCGTCGCTCGCCAAATAGAACGGACGCACTTCGGCTTCTGCAGGCGGCCAATCAGAAAATCCCCGCCATGCGCCGCCGTGGTCCATCCGGCCCGCCTCGTTCTTAGTGCCAGAACCACCACCCATGATGAGAACTTTCACGGGCGCACTGTCCGCCTGCGCCGGCTTCCCATGAAAGACGCGCTCGAAGAAATCTGCCCTGAAGTCGATGAAATCGGGTGCTAGCTGGCCATCTAGCGTCGCCGCCTCGCCGAAATCCACATCGCCCGCATAGGTCAACGACCGATCGCCATGCGTCCACGGGCCGAGCACAAGGCCAAGGTCGTTAGCCCCCTCAGCCTTCAGACCAAGATAGTTGTCTGTCGCCGTCAACGGGTAAGGATCATACCAACTCGACATATGGATCTGCGCCATACGGGCAAATCGATTATAATATCCAGCAGCATAGAGGCCCGGCTGCTTCCAGGCATCATCGAGTGTCCCCGGCGTGCCATTGGTCCAGCAGGTATTTCTCATAGGCCGGGTGCTCGCGCACCGATGACACACCTGGTCGCCAAGGCATGCGCGTAAACCAAGCGCGCACATCCTCTGCCTCCAGCGCCGCCTTCAAAATCGGATCAGCGGCGGCTTCTGAACTGAGGCGCGCTTGCT
>Ga0315321_10001302_pt1 | contig 19153 bp, 20 predicted proteins | sample M180m21515metaG_FD_203464 | JGI IMG/M metagenome (GOLD analysis project Ga0315321, IMG submission 203464) | Ammonia-oxidizing marine archaeal communities from Monterey Bay, California, United States - M1 80m 21515 | ecosystem: Environmental > Aquatic > Marine > Intertidal zone | place: USA... | reverse complement strand
TGGTATGGATGTTGCCAGATACGGCAAGTTTGCGGAAAATAGAGAATTTATTAAGCAAACCACAGGTCAATTCTACTCCCGGCGCTTCGTTATGACCTATCCAAATGAACAGCTGCCAGCGGGGCGACCATTAAAAATGGCACCGGCCCACGATGCAATGACGGCAGCAGGTTGCCAGTGGGGAAATAGTTGGGACCTCGAAGTACCACGATACTTTGCATCTGAAGAATTTCAAGAAAACCCCTCACTAAAACGTTCCAATGCATTTCCTTTAGTTGGTAGTGAGTGTAAAACTGTTCGTACAGGCATTGGCTTACTTGATATAACCGGCTTCTCAAGATTTGAAGTGTCGGGACCTAACGCTGAGGCTTGGCTCGATAACATATTGGCCTCAAAACTTCCTAAACCAGGCCGAGCTGGCTTGGCCCCTATGCTTAGTGAAGAAGGCAAATTGAAGGGTGATTTAACCGTATTCAATTGGGGAGATGGAACCTGGTGGATAATGGGATCTTATTATTTGCGTGCTTGGCACATGCGATGGTTTAATGACCATCTTACCGAAGGCGTTTCAATCATAGACCTCGGCGAAGACTGGGCTGGGTTTTCTCTTTCAGGCCCAGATTCTAAAGACGTGATCTCTAAAATTACAGACTTTTCTATTAATGAATTAAAATTTATGGGCTGCGCAACTATGGATATAGATTTGATCCGTGCCAAAGTTGGCCGCCTCTCAGTCACTGGTGAGTTAGGATATGAAATACACTGTCGAATGGGCGATCACATAGCTTTACGTCGGTTATTGCTGAAAGCGGGTGCAGAATGCGGCATCAGAGAATTTGGTTTCAACGCCTTATTATCTTTAAGATTAGAAAAAGGTTTTGGAATTTGGTCAGCTGAATTCACACAAGGTTATACTCCTGGAATGACAGGAATGGATCAGTGGATTGACTGGGACAAAGAACATTTTATTGGTCAGGCTGCCGCAATCAAAGAAAGAGATGGCAATGGGCCTTCACAAAAACTCGTTATGCTGGAAATTGATGCTGATTATGCCGATGCCAGTGGATATGAACCTGTTTGGAACAACGACAGTTTAGTGGGGTTTGTAACTTCAGGAGGTTATGGCCACACTGTAAAAAAATCACTCGCTTTGGCTTTAGTAAATAACGAACTTGCTAAGAAAGATCAAAAACTCAAGGTCCATGTTGTTGGCGTTGAAAAAGATGCAAAAGTTATTCAAATGTCACCTTACGATCCAGATGGACTGGTAATGCGCGTCTAGCCAAAACACGTAATAAATAATATTATAATTATTGCAAACTTCTGGTTATTGATTGTTTTCTTCAAAATTCAATCGCCAAACAGCCGCGTTTAAAGCCCCTGCGACAGTAACCCAGACTAAATAGGGCACAAATAGTAATCCCGACAACCAATCTACTTGCCATAATGCAAGCATAGTGCAGGCAACTGATAACCAAAGTGCTATTAAAACCATAAGTCCCAACTTAATATTTTTTAATCCAAAAAATACTGGTGACCAAAGCGTATTAAGAGCAATCTGAAGAGACCAAAGAGCCATAGCTAGGCCATTATCTGGTGCTATAGCGGCTCTGGCTCCTGCAAAAGACATACAAAAATAAAGTGAGGTCCACGCCACTGGAAATAACCAATTGGGTGGCGTCCAACTAGGCTTTTTTAAATTTGAATACCAGGAACCGGGCGAGAAAAGCCCCCCCGTGGCTCCAGCAGAAAAGCAAGCCAGTAAAAAAATGGAAAATAAAAACCAAAACATTATTTAAAAATAAGCTTTACTATCCTCATATCAAGTTAATTTTATTTTGGGCGATCGCCTTTAATTGTAACCCTTCGACCTTTTCTCTCTTCAGGCCAGTAATCCCAAATAGCACGGTGCATGCAACAGCGATTATCCCAAAAAGCCAAATCATTAATTGACCAACTAAAACGAATTTGATGATTTATGTGCTCAGCTTGATCAAAAAGAAGCTGCAAGATGTTATCACTTTCCTGATGTGACAACCCATTAATTCTTGTTGTAAAAGTACGATTTACAAATAATGCTTTTCTTCCTGTTTCGGGGTGTGTTCTGACGATAGGATGAACCGCAGTTGGAAAAATAGAATTTGAGTCATTCACGCCTCTATCAGCATAACGGCCTTTATAAATATGTTCGGATTCATGCACAGCAGTTAATCCGTTTATTAAATTTTTGATTGGTGCCGAAAGAGCATCATAGGCAGAATACATATCACTGAACATCGTATCACCACCACAAAGAGGCGCCAGATGAATTTGTAGCATAGTTCCCAGGGGTGGTTCTTCATCGCATGATACATCTGAATGCCAAAACTCACCGTTTGCAATCTTTGAGTTTTTATCTGCATGAATTTCAAAAATTTCTGGGTAGCCTTCCATTGTTGGAGCTGCTGGGTGCGCATGTAATTCTCCAAATTTCTTACCAAAAGCAATATGAACATCCGGTGGAATTTCTTTCTGATTTTTAAAAAACAGAACCTGGTGATCCAAAAAGGCTTGGAAAACATCACCAAACTGGGCCTTTGAAACGGGTTTGCTGAGGTCAACGCCATATATCTCTGCGCCTAAATTTGGGGCAAAAGGCTTAGCTGATATAAATTTATAATTATGATCTCTTAGTTTTACCAAGTTAATCACCACTTATAATTCAGAATAAAAAGCGAACTTATAGAGAGCATATCAAACTTTGAATTTGGAAAAAGAGCAAAGATTTTAATCCTGTTTATTTTTGAAACAGTTTGATATCGATGATGTAGCCGTTTTCTATTTTGGTGCTCAAATAGATAATTGTAATCATCAACTTATTTCGACTGAGCAAGCCAAACGCCAAAAGCCACAATAGATGCACCAACAGCAGCTCTCAAATCCCAAGCTCCCCCTAAAATAAATAGGATTATCATCACATAAAAGGGAGAAAAATTTAAATGAAGAGAACTGATCGCTATCCCTACTTTGTCGACAGAGGCTATAAAAAAAACCTGAGAAATTGCCATGGAAATCACCGAATAAATTATCAAACTAAACAACTGATTAGTTGTAATCTTATTGGGAATTTCAATTAACCCTAAATTGAAAAGTACTAGGAAGCTTATTGTTGTAAAAACAGCTGCCCCGGTAAAAGTAATTGAGGAGCGCGCTATCGAAGATAGCCCGGATAGTTTGGTTACACTTTTATCTGAAGCCCACATAAAGCAAAATCCTGAGGCCAAAGCCATCAAAACCCCCCAACCTAAATCAATCGAGATATTTTCACTAACGGCAATGAACCCACCTATTATTGAAGCAAGTAATCCTAAAATAAATTTTGTGTTAAGTTTTCGCCGGCGGTCCCAAACTTCGAGAATAGTTGCAGAAACAGGGATTAGAGTTGCCAATAATGCAACTGTAATCGGATCCGTAAACCACTGTGCAAACAATAATAAGTTTGTGCCCAATCCAAAACCTAAAAGGCCAATTTTTATTCCTTTCAACCAAGGCGCTTTCAAAACGGAGGGCAGCCCTTCAAGCAAAATCCAAATTATAACTAATGTTGAGACCGCCAATAAAAGTCTAAAAAACATAAGAGTAATAGGGTGCCATATTTCTAAAAGAACTTCTGCAGCTGGGAAACCTGCTGCAAATAAAAATATAGCAATAAAAGCTAAGGCATTCCCAGTAACAAGCCGATTGCTAGAAACCGAAGAAATTTGAAAATACTTATTTTTTTGGAATATCATTTTTTAAACGTTTTCCTAAATTTTAAATTTCTTATCTTAAATCACGTTCAAATTATGCAAACTTAACGACAATAAGTCGCTAATGCGATAATATTCACAGATAAAAATCAGTCCTTAAAACCTAAAACACCGCCGAGATAGGCGTTGTTTCAAGGGGGGGGGTAAAAGGACAATTAACCATGATTGCCTGCGCATGTATTTTGTCACGACATATGAATTTTACGGGAGTTAAAACTATTTGGATCAAAATTGGCTATGCGGTTTATTAAAAAGCCTCCACGGGGTAATGTGGAGGCTTTAGATACGGGTACGCTGAGAGAAAATAAACCGTATGGTTTCATTATGATATTTTAATTTTAAATGAACAAGAGAATATAAAAGTTACCTTAAGTAAACTATTAAAAAAATTCATTATAAAAATTCTAAATTTAATTCTGACTCAATAACACCCTCAAATTTGGCGCTCCATTCTTCTTTGGAGTAAATCGATTTTGCGTCTGTCATAGTTCCAGTTGTTATAATATTACCAGCAGATAGAAGGCTTTGATTTTTGATCTTGATCAAACCTTCATGCAAATATCGAATTGCAGAAATTGGACCTTCTAAAACGTTTGCACCAGTGCCCTGTTCTTCAAGCGCACCACTTTTATATAAACTAACTTTAACATTTATGAGATCATTCTCTGTGAGATTATTTACCCTAAACTTCTTACCGACAACCAAACATCCATGAAGCCCTCCTGATGCAATTGCATCTGTTAATGAAAACTTCCAATTCGGGTATATAGAGTCTACGATTTCAAAAGCTGGGGCAACCCAATCTATATATATTTCAGTTCCCTTAGGACCATATTCTGGCTTGTGTTTTAGACAAATTACTACTTCGGGTTCAATGCGCGGCTCACAGAATTGACTAAGATCAACCTTTAGAAAGTTTGTCTCCAAAAAACTAATGCTATTTTTTGTTATCGGGCCCCAAATTGGCTCACCCACGCCATAAATGTTCCAAATATTACGATTTGTGAAACCAATTTTTCGACCTACTACTTTAGATATTCCTAAGTTTCTTCCTACAATTGTGGCTACGTCGTAAGCTTCCTGAGTTGAAAGGATTATACTTCTCTTTGAAAATGGTTCAATCTGCTTGGCCAAACTAATTGCGCTACTTATTTCATTTGCTATCTCTTTAATATTCATAAAAGCACTCAAATAAATAATTAACCTTAAACCATGATACTATGGATTAACTTTACGCCTATTCTGATATTCAAATAAACCTATACCTGCAAAAACTAGTAACATTGCAACTAAATGAAACCAGGCAAATTTCTCACTTAGTAAAAAAACAGCCATAATTGCAGAAAATATTGGGACTAAATTCGCGTATAAACCTGCCGATCCTGGACCAATTAGGTCGACCCCGCGCATAAAAAAAATCTGAGACAAAAAAGAAGGAACAAGTGCTATGTATAGGATAATTGCGAAGCCGCTTACTCCCGGAACAAGTGTACCATAAGTTAAACTCTCTGCAATCATTAGAGGAATAGTCATCAAAAACGCTGCAACTGAAAAATAAGCCAGCATAACCATACCAGAGATCTTTGGTCTACTTTTTAAGCCTACCGTATACATAGCATAGAAAGAACAAGCAAAGATCATTAACAAGTCACCATTATTGAAAGTTAATTGGATTAGCTTTTCAAAGGACCCTTGAGTCACAATCACAACGACACCCAGAAGAGTTAATAAAAGACCAGAAAATTGCAATTTGTTAATGCGATCACCAAAAACCATAAATGAACCAAGCAAAATCATACCTGGCATAGTACTCTGTATTATGCCCAGATTAACTGCTGTCGTACTATGTGCTGCTATGTAAAAAAAGGCATTAAACAGACTTAATCCGCAACCCCCCATGACTAGTAGCCACCTCAACCTTGGTTTTATAACTGGCCACTCTGAAACCATTTCCCGCCAATAAAAGCTCAGCAGAATGACAACAACAATTCCCCACCTAAAAAATATAAGCAGCATAGGGGATACCTCTCCAACTGCTAGCCGGCTGGCAATTGTATTACTACCCCAGCCTAATGTCGCCAAAAATAATAATAATGGCGCGCTAGCATAAGCGCGCGATAATAACTGAGATCTCATAAAAGGGGTTTCGCTTTTTTACAATTTCGTCAAGATGCCCATTTGTTCAACAACTTTTATAATATTTAATACTAGTCAAGTTTTCGTCTAGGATAATTTTAGAAATTAAAATAACAATTAAATTTATTGAGTCTACCAACGAATGAAACAAAACTCATGCAAATACCAAAAATAGATATTTCTGGAATTAAAGATAACGAATTTTCTGAATCTCTGTTACAGGATTTTTATTATGCATATAGTAAATACGGTTTTGGATATATTATTAATCACGGTATTGAAAAACCGCTGATAGACCAACTTTTCCAAGTTTCAAAAGATTTTCACTCGCAGCCATTATCAGACAAAATGAAAGTTAAGCTCAACCAAAATCATCGTGGTTACATTGCAATCAATACTTCCACTGACGTAAATTCAAAACTTGCAGAGGTCAAAAAACCAAATCAATCAGAGAGTTTTATGATGATGCGTGAAGATACGTCTGAGCTTCCTAATGTCTACCTCTCAGGTCCAAATCAATGGCCAGACTTAAAAGATTTTAAAGAAGTTTTAGAGAAATACACATGTAAAATGACAGAGCTTGGAAGAAAATTGATGCGACTAGCACTCATTTCTGCAGGCGCTAAAGATCTAAGCATAATGCAATCATTCGAAATACCTACCATTTGGTTAAGGCTTCTGCACTACCCACCAATTCCCAAGAATAGTCCAAGCGATTTGTATGGTTCTGCACCACATACAGATTTTGGGTGTTTAACAATTCTAGCACAAGATGAGATTGGAGGCTTGCAGGTGCAGACCAGAGAAGGCGAATGGATTGACTTACCAAAGGTCGAAGACAGTTTTGTTGTTAATGTTGGTGATATGCTGGCTAGGCTTACTAACGGAGTTTTACGCTCAACGCCACATCGGGTTATTAACAAAAGCGGTAAAGAACGATTTTCCTGCCCATTTTTTTTTGATCCTCATACGAACGCTACAGTTCGACCACTGAAAGGCACAGGGAAACCAAAATTTTCACCCATAAATTTTGGTGAATTTTTACGAGAAGAATTAGAAGCCTCCTACGAAAAACATAAAAAGGTATAAATTAAACAAATTGCATAGCTCGACGTTTTAATAAGTAAGACTTTTTCATAATGTCCTCAAAAACAAAAATAGGTGGCACAGAAGCGTCACCTATTTTTATTTTGCTCGAAACAAATTTTTGCATTTCTAAATTTGCTTATAAAAATTATTGATGAGATAAAACACGCCAAGGAGGCTTGATATGGACCTAACAGGTAAAAAGATTTTCATAAGTGCCGCGGGAGCCGGTATGGGTTATTCTGTTGCAAAACTTGCATTAAATGCTGGCGCCAAAGTATACGCAACGGATCTTGAGCCCGCCGGATTAGAAAAATTAAGTGCACTTGGAGCTGAAACCAAAACTTTAGACATTACGAAAGATGATTTAATTCAAGATTACTTTTTCAAAACACCAGATTTTGATGGAATTGTTAATATGGCTGGCTGGGTTCACCATGGAACTATCCTAGATGTAAATGAAACTGATTGGCGAAACTCTTTTCTTATTAATTTGGATAGTATGTACTTTGTCATCAAAGCAGCTATCCCAGGTTTGCAACGAAATGGCGGTGGCTCAATTATTAATATGGCGTCCTTGGCCTCTTCTGTAAAAGGCTTCCCATTTCGAGCCGCCTACAGCACGTCCAAGGCGGCTGTTATTGGCCTCACAAAATCAGTGGCTGTGGATTTCATGAGTGATGGAATACGTTGTAATGCAATATGCCCAGGCACGATTGAGACGCCGTCTTTGCATGAGAGAATGAATAGCATGGTCGAAAAGCTTGGCTCAAAAAAAGCTGCAACGGATTGGTTCGTTTCAAGACAACCTATGGGAAGGCTTGGTCAACCTGATGAAATAGCATCGCTTATCATTTATTTGCTTTCAGATGCTGGCTCTTACGCAACAGGTCAACCTTTTATAGTGGATGGAGGCACCATAGCATAAAAAAATTTCATACTCAGGATCTAGAAATATATCAATAATAGGCATGAAATATTTATATAGTTGATAGTTATCAAGAAAACTAAAAGTTTGCTAAATAAAAGCATCTAGGAGGGATTAGATGACAAAAGTGAAAGTTTCTGGCTCATGCCATTGCGGTAAGATTAAAATAAAAGCCACATTAATTGAGGGTAAAGTTATTGCCTGTCACTGCACAGATTGTCAAATATCTGCAGGAGGCCCCTTTCGCGTTATTGTACAGTCGAATGGAGAGGATTTTGAAATTACAGGAGGAGCTTCTGAATACATAAAAACTTCGGCAGACAGCGGTAATCATCGTATCCAAGGGTTTTGCGGCACATGCGGTTCTTCGTTATACGCATGTGATTTAAATAAAAATCTATTTAACATTAGAGCTGGTTGTCTAGAAAACGGATCTCAGTTTTCTCCAAAAATTCATATTTTTGGAGGCTCGTCTCCATCTTGGCTGAAAGAAATTGGCAAAAGTAATTGGTTAGAAAAGGGACCAGGGTCGAAACAAATGGAAATCGATTAGTGATCGTTAAAAATTTATTTTCGCTAGGTTATGTTAATTTTAACTTTTCCAACATTAAAAACCTCATATTCAATGGTATCCCCTTTTTGAGGGAAATATGTTGGAAATGTTGAGCCGGTCATCACTATTTGACCTTTTTTTAATTCTGAGCCGCGCTTATTAAGAAAATCAGCGATCCAGATTACAGCATTGAAAGGGTTGTCTAGAGCTACCCCAGTAACTGACCTTTCAATATTTCCATTAATGCTTTTACAAACTTCGTTAATGCTGAAATCGAGATGAGAAAAATTTTGAGATTTAGTTCCAAGAACCGTATTTGCATTCCAAGAATTATCCGCGGTTTGAGAAATTAAGTCCACTGAAGGATAATCCGCATTCCGATCATCAATTAATTCAAAAGCAGGATAAACAGCCGAAACTTTGTGCAGACAATTCTCAACTGTCAGATTATTAGAATTAGGACCAAAATCTTCCCCAATTTCTATGGCAAGCTCAAACTCCACTCCTAGTCGTCCATAATTTTTTAGTGATATAAATTGATCACCTTTGAGAATGGTCCTGGAAAATAAGTTACCTTTGAAAGAGGTGTTTACGCCAAACATCTCCTGCATCACTTTTGAAGTAAGAGCCAATTTAAAGCCTACCACCTCACCTTTATGCGCCCAAATAGATTCCAGGGCATCTTGAACAAGGTATGCGTCCTCAAAACTTTCTAAATTAAACATTTGATTAAAGTTTTGAAAAACACTTTTGGTTTCTCTCTGTTCATTTATCCAAGTTGCAGCGTCAATATATTTTGACATTTTAAAACTCCAAGGTTTGGTCTTCCAATTTTAGTCACAAATTAATTCATTTGTTATAAACAATATACGAAACAACATATTTTAATATCGACATCTCATATTAAGTCAGTGATCATTGCCTTCAAAATAACAAAACGAAAATGATAAAAACATGAATACTCCCAATATAATATTTATAATGGCAGATGATCACGCCGCCAAAGCAATTAGTGCTTACGGTGAAGGCATAAATAAGACCCCTAACATTGATCGAATTGCAAACGAAGGTATCAGGCTTAATCACTGTTACGTTACAAACTCAATTTGCACACCAAGCCGTGCTGCTATCCTCACAGGGACATATAATCATGTTAATTGCGTAACAACATTAAATACGCCTATCAATAATAGGCTCCCTAATGTTGCAAAACATCTTCAATACGGAGGTTATCAAACTGCTATTGTTGGAAAGTGGCACCTGGGCGAAGGTAAAGAGCATGAACCAACTGGATTTGATTATTGGTCAGTATTGCCAGGCCAAGGAGACTATTTTGACCCTAAATTCATTGAGATGGGAAAGGAAATAGAAGAGACAGGATATGCTACGGATATCATAACCAGTAAGTGTATTAATTGGTTGTCATCTCGAAATAAAAACCAGCCCTTTTTCTTAATGTGCCACCATAAAGCTCCACACAGAGAGTGGGAGCCACATCCAAAAAACCGAAAGCTTTATGAGGAGGACATAAAAGTACCTGACACCTTTGACGATGACTACAAAAACAGAGCAAAAGCCGCTGCCGAAGCAAAAATGAGAATTAAAGATGATATCACCTACGATGATCTTGGATTAGTCCAACCCGAAGGTGGATCTGAAATCGGTGAGCGTTCTAGAGCAGATGGCAATAAGCGGAAAATACCAAATCCCAAAACACTCGATGGTTTTGAGCTGATAGACAAGCATACGGGAGAAAAATTTACTTTCACCTCACCTGCAGAGCTGAGCAGATTTAAATATCAACGTTATATAAAAAGATACCTAAACACTATTGCATCAATTGATGAAAGTGTCGGGTCATTGTTAGATTATTTAGATAACGAAAATTTAGCTGAAAACACGATTGTAATTTACACTTCTGATCAAGGTTTTTTCTTAGGTGAACATGGCTGGTTTGATAAAAGATTCATTTATGAAGAATCTTTCCAAATGCCTTTTTTACTGAGATATCCAAGTTTACTCCAAGCCGGGCAGATAAATAACGATATGTGTTGCAACGTAGACTTCGCACCTACTTTTTTAGATTTTGCTGGATTGGGTATCCCTAATTATATGCAAGGCGATAGTTTAAGGCCTATTCTGGAAGGCAAAACCCCAGACAATTGGCAGCAAGTAGCATACCAAAGATACTGGATGCATCGAGACCCTGATCATAATGCCTATGCTCACTACGGACTACGCAATCAACGCTATAAAATAATTTACTGGTATAACGACGGTTTTGATCTTCCAGGAACAAATCACGGTGGAGAAGATAAAGAGTGGGAGCTTTTTGACTGCGAAAGGGATCCTTTGGAATTATTTAATTTGGCAGATGATAAAGAATTTACTGAAGTATTTTCTCACATGAAATTACTACTTACTGAAAAAATGCTCAAAATAGGTGATATCCCTGCTCATGATTGCTAATCTTGCCCTTTGAAATAGAATTTTTCACCAATTTTGACTAACCATCATATGCTTAATAATTAGGCTATAAAATCAGGATAGGCTTACTGATGGCCAATTTACGTTACGTTTAAAAAAATATCGGAATCTACCAACTAAAATTCTGTTTATGATAAACTACGAACTGATCCACATCTGGAAAATGTAATAAAAATCTATGCGTAACTTTAGGAGAAAGAAATGTCCCTATATGAAAAAATGAAAACCGCATCGCAAAATCGTGATGTAGACGCCTATTTGGAATGTATTCATGATGATTTTGTCTTTGTACGTCATCAATCTGGTGCTGAATTGAGCAAGGAGGAATGGACGCCCATGCTCACCACAATGATGCAAAGTGATAAATTAGAAATAAACGACCAGCGCTGTATTTATGAAAATGATGAGATTCTAGTAACCCATTCGATGATGAAATTTCCAGATGGATCCTCTGAAGCTGTGATGGTTGTTAACCAGCTCAAGGATGGTAAAGTTGTAAGAGCAGAAACAGGTGCAACCCCGATTGCGGGTGCATAATTTTAAACAGGAGGATTTCTAATGGTAGAAAATTTTGGTGGTTCTTTAAACCTAATTATTTGGATCATACTGACAGTTGGCGCTGTGTATTATAGCTATAGATGCCTATTCCAAACGAAAGCATTCAATGATCAGTATGGGTTTGGTGACCAGGCAATATTTATAACACGGTTTGCTGGTTCCCAAGTCGGAGCTGCAGCACTAATTTCAATTTTTTTGCTTTTCAATGGGCCATCTGGTGCTTGGGCTTTTGTCGCTTTCGGATGGACACAAGCACTTATTGCAGCGATTTCAGGGTACCGCACACTAAACAGTGATTGGGCAAGCATTGAAGGCGTTAAACCTACTGCTGAGGGCTATATTGCTCCAATAATATTTTTAATACTTTATTCAGTTCTATTATATAATATGGGTGATATTCTTTACGCTTAATCTTTAAACTATCCTTTATAACGCAAAAGCGTAAAAAAATCAGAGCTAAAATAAGTTTGAGCCAGCGGTACTTTGCATGATTATCGCTGGTTTTTAAATTTAATTCTAAGGTTTTGTATTTTTTAGCCTTGTTACGTGTTTTTTAAGGCAACAGTTATAATTGAGGAACTTCTAGATCTTAAATACTTGTGTTTAGCGAACCGCTTTTCATCCTCTTAGAGGGGCTAATTTTCTTGGTCAACTTTTTTAGTTATCAGGTAGATAAGCTTTTTCATTATTTAAAATTCAGTTTTTGCTTTTAAGAAAAATGGCTGAAAACCAAAGGCATGGTGAATGTAACGCTCAGGGGTAGATAATTAAAAAATCGTTACTAGTTCACCGAATTCATGTTTAGATAATACTAATATGTTTACTCTACTTACATACATCTTCATTTTATTATTTTTTGTAATAGTTTTGTCTGCAATATTTACGACCATTATTACACAGAAAATCAAACGCTCTATCCCAAAATTCGGAAAAATTACTAAGCTCAAGGAAGCCGAAATACATTGGTATGACTCAGGTCAAGGAAGACCTATTATTATGCTGCATGGTCTTGGAGGAAATTTAAGAAACTTTACTTATGCTTTAACAGGACAACTCGATAAAGATTATCGAGTTGTTGCTATAGACCGAGCCGGATGTGGGTGGTCTAAAAGGTCTAAACCTGAAATTGCAACCTTGCAGGGACAAGCGCAAATTATATCAGAATTTATTGAAGAAGAACAAATTGAGAAACCACTAATTGTGGGACACTCATTGGGCGGTGCAATCGCTTTGGCTTTGGCTCTAGAGTATAAAAATCAAATCGCAGGTCTCGCATTGATATGTCCAGTAACCCAACCGGTTGATAAGGTGCCTGATATTTTTCGATTTTTGAATATTTCCAGCCCATCGTTAAGATTTTTTGTAGCTCACACCTTTTCATCATTTGTTGGAATCTTGAAACGCAAAGATACATTTAAAATTGCATTCTCTCCTGAACCCATTAGTGAAAATTTTTCTATAAGAGGCGGCGGTGACTTAGCTCTTTCTTCTAACGTTTATATAAAAACATCTGAGGATCTAGTATTCGCGCTTTCGTCGGCTCCATTCCTTGTGGGGCGCGAACAAGAATTAGATGTTCCTACTAAAATTTTATTTGGCGAACAAGATAAGGTTCTTGATGCAAAACTACATGGCGAGAAATTTGCTAAATTATCAGGCGCAAAAATAAAAATTTTGTCGGGCAAAGGTCACATGCTACCTCTCACCCAACCTGAAGAGTGTTCTGCTTTCATTCGCAATATGATGAGCGAAACATTAATTTAAACTCCTAATAATTGCTGGAAATTTGACCAATGAAAAAGATGGTTGTTTAGCTGGTAACTTAGTAAACCGAATAGTCTTGCCTTAACACAAAGCCACTAAGCTACCAACACCATCACCCAATATGATAATGAAAAGATAGGTCTAGATAGCCAAAAGTAAATTAATACCGCTGCGTAATCTTTGACATGTTTGAATTTAGAATTTTTACTGAACTAACCAGCCAAGGAGTATGAAAATGAAAATTATATCATCAGTTGAATTATCGAAAGGATATGAGCACTGGAGAGATTTGTTTCTGGCAAACGAAAATTTTAGACAGGATCATGGAATAAACGTTCTTGCTTATGGGCATGAAGAGGGAAATAAAGACAAAGTTTGGGTATGCATGGAAGTTGAGTCCATGGAAAAAATGATGTCCACAGTTGACAAACCAGAGATGATAAAGTTGCGCGAGGAAGCAGGCGCAAAAATAGAAACTCAAACTTTTGTAAAATTAATTGAGTGAAATTAAGAACCAAAAGCTCCCTGGGCACCAGTTTTCACGAAATTACCAGTATTAAGTTCGCTAAACGCTTGTTGAAGTTCGGCTCTCGTATTCATCACAATTGGCCCATGCCAGGCAACCGGCTCACGTAAAGGTGCGCCGGAAATCAATAGAAAACGAACACCATTTTCGCCTGAAGACACCTCGATCTCATCACCATCACCAAATACAACTAAAGTGCGATTACCAGACTGATCCCTTATTTTCATCTCTTGGCCATTAAACTCTTTTTCGACATTCACTCCAAAAGGGTCAGACGAATTACCGAAATCAGCAGATCCCTCAAAAATATAAGCAAACCCTTGACGGCGTGTATCAAAAGGAAATCTCCTCTTAACATTTGGCATAAGGGTTATATCTAAATAAGAAGGATCTGTTTCTATGCCATCGACTAAGCCTTTATAACCCCGATAATCCCCCGCTATCACTCGAATATGTGTTCCATCATCATCCGTTAGAGTATTAATTTCCTTAGAAGCAATATCAAGATATCGGGGTGTACACATTTTTTGAGCCCTAGGTAAATTCGCCCATAGCTGAAATCCATGCATCTGACCCAACTCATTTCCCGAAGGCATTTCTTGATGTATTATGCCCGAACCCGCCGTCATCCATTGCACATCACCATCACTCAATGTCCCATTGTTACCAAGTGAGTCACTGTGCTGAACATTTCCTTTCAGCACATATGTTATGGTTTCAATGCCTCGATGTGGATGCCATGGAAAGCCTTTAACGTACTTATTTGGGTCATCATTTCTAAAGTCATCCATCATTAAAAAAGGATCAAAGGGTTCTGTTTCCCCAAAACCAAATACACGATGAAGGTGAACACCTGCACCCTCCATGGCAGGTGTTGCCTGGCTGCTAAAGTTTATGGGTCGAATAGACATATCAAGTTCCTTTGATCTCTAAATTTTCATGTTTCGTAATCTAGTTAGTCCAGATCAGCCCGTGAATGAGGCTCGAAATAATCTATGTAGGGCCCGACAGGAATAACTCGAGTTGGATTGATCGTTTCGTGGCTACCATAATAATGTTTTTTAATGTGTTGCATATTTACTGTCTCTGCCACACCAGGCATTTGATAAAGGTCACGAACATAACCAGAGAGGTTTGCATAATCCTCTAAACGCCGGATGTTACACTTGAAGTGCCCAAAGTATACTGAATCAAAACGTACCAATGTGGTGAAAAGTCTCCAGTCTGCCTCAGTTACAAAATTTCCTATAAGATAACGATTGCTCGACAGCTTATTTTCGAGCCAGTCTAACGTCTCAAAAAGGGGCAGAAGTGCTTCTTCATAAGCTGATTGAGTTGTCGCAAACCCACACTTATAGACACCATTATTTAAAGAAGAATATACGCGTGTGTTAATTTCATCAATTTCTGTACGATATTCTTCAGGATAGTAATCACCCGGTTTAGCTCCTACATCATCAAATGCGTTATTCAACATACGCATAATTTCCGAAGACTCATTGGATACTATTGTCCCAAGCTTCTTATCCCACAAAACAGGTACAGTGACCCTCCCAGAATAATCGGGATCGGCGGTAGTATAAACCTGATGCAAAAACTTAGAACCATTTACAGTATCAGGCATCACGCCCTCTCCAGGCTCAAATGTCCAACCATTTTCGGCCATATACCAGTGAACGACGGACACAGAAATGAAAGACTCAAGACCCTTTAAACTTCGAAGGATCAAAGTTCGGTGAGCCCAAGGGCACGCTAAAGAAACATACAAATGATAACGTCCAATTTCAGCTTTAAAGCCGCCAGTTCCTGAGGACCCAACATTACCATCTAAAGTTATCCAATTTCTAAATGATGCCGATTTTCGGACAAAACGACCACCAGTACCCTTAGTTTGATACCAGCGGTCTACCCATTTTCCTTCTTGAAGTAGTCCCACAAACTATTCCTTTTCTTTTCCATTAAATAACGACATTCTGCTAAAGACCCCATATTTGTAATTAACTAGAAATCGGTGATAGAGGCCAGCGCATTACTGATTAGCGATCTTTTTTTGTACTAAGCGAAGAAATTGTAAAAAAGCTTATAATCAATAGTGGGAAACACAAGGAAAAGGACCAACGCAAACCTAAATGTTCACCTACAAATCCTAAAATTGGTGGAGCGAGAAGAAAGACTACAAATACAAACTGTGCTAATGAAGCTACATTTTCCTCGGGAGTTTTATCACTTCTCTGTGCCGCCGCTGACATAGCTAGGGGAAAAATTACTGCACTGCCCCCACCCATCAATAGAAAGCCAATTAGTGCAGTTACAGGCTCAAACGAAAATACAACACAGCCTACTCCCAAAACCATGATAATTAGACTATAAAGGGAGACCTTTTCCGGACCATATTTATCAACAAACTGATCTGCAAAATAACGTATGAACCCTTGAGCAATTGCAGCCAAAGCTAATGATAAGCCGCTCACTATAGGGACAGTATCAAAAATATCCCTCATAAAAATAACTGACCAATCAATACTTGCTCCCTCAACAAGCATCGCAGAAAGCGAAAAAAACACTAACATAAAAATGCCTTTTGAAGGCCAGACAAAGCCTTTATTTTTGACCACCATGCCCTGCCTACGAGGTTTAGCGGCGTTGTATTTCGCGAAAAGAAAAATTGTCAAAACACTCACTAATACTGTGATCAAAGCGAAATGTAGAAATGGCGAAATCCCTAATTGTGAGAAGCCAGCACCCGTAATTCCAGCACCAAAAAAACCAAAACTCCAATAAGCGTGAGAACGGTTCATTATACGATGGCCACTATGCGCCTCTACACGATCAGCCTCCAAATTTACTGCAACTTCAATAACTGCAATTGCGGCACCGCCTAAAATCAAAATTCCCGCAAACATGTGTGGGCTTTGCGAGAGCCCGGCAAAGCACTGTGAAATACTGAGTAAAGGTATTCCCAGCATCAATATATGTCTAAAGTCAAATCTACGTACTATTCGATCCGCAAATAAAAGAGTAAACTGGACACCAAGGGGCAAACCTATCAAAGCAAAACCGAGCGTTGCTTTGTCAATATTCATTTGAGTTTGAAGATCCCCCAAGCGCGGAAATAAAGTTCCAAGACTAAACGCGTATAGAAAAAAACTGACGAATACAGCGTCTTTTGGTTTACTTTGGAAATAAGTTCTCAAAATTTTATCCCATTAAAAACTTGAACAATATTAAAGTAGAAAAAAGCGTTTCAACAATAGAAATTTTGTTAATGTAGAAAGTTCAAATTGAAAAGAGATAAGAAAAATTCGGAAAGCTTGAAATATTACTCTAAACAATAAATCAATGTCGCTTCAGTCCTAGATGCTTGCAAAAAATTCTGATCTAGTATGTCTATGAAATCAATTATCCAAGGAAATACCGCTGTATTTGGATCTGTAAGTGCAGTAATTGCAGTATTTTGCTTTTCGATAAATGATGTCGCAATTAAATTTATTAGTAACGACTATGCCCTACACTTAGTGGTTTTAATCCGCTCTCTTGTTGGATTAACGGTTTTATTTTTGTTCATCATTCCATTTTCAGGTGGGCTCCCAACACTCCGCACAAATCGACTTGGGCTTCATCTTTTAAGGGGTTTTTGCGTTGTTTTTGCAAATATCACATTCTTTCTAGGATTAGCCGCTTTGCCATTAGCTGAAGGAGTGGCAATATTTTTTATAAGTCCACTATTAATAACTGTTTTTTCTGTCTTGTTTTTGAAGGAAACTGTTGGTCCTCGGAGATGGGCAGCAGTCGTGATTGGGTTGATCGGAGTAATAGTAATATTAAGGCCTGGTTCAGCTAGTTTTCAAACTGCATCTCTTTTACCCCTATTAGCAGCCTTCGGATATGCTACTTTACATATGCTGACGCGTTATATTGGAAAGACTGAGTCCGCAGCCTCAATGTCATTTTACATTCAAGTAACTTTTCTAATAATTTGCTTAGCATTTGGCTTGATAATAGGTGACGGAAAATTTTCTGGTGGAGGTGATCCTTCTCTGGAGTTTTTATTTCGAGCATGGTCTTGGCCCAGTAGCAATCACTACTTGATCATGATTTTAATTGGTGCCGGCAGTGCCTTTGGCGGATTTTTTATTTCACAAGCTTATAGAATTAGTGAGGCTGCTGTTGTAGCCCCTTTTGAATATATTGCACTGCCAATTGCAATTTTTTGGGGTGTGTTAATATTTGGAGATTGGCCAGACAAAACTACTTTAGCTGGAATAGCTCTTATTTTAGGATCCGGGCTCTATATAATCTGGCGAGAAACAATTTTAAAAGACGCAGAAACTTTAGGAACGCCACGCTACAGAAGATGAACACTACATTTCATTTCAATAGAAATAAACCTTAGCTATTGATAAAAACCTGCCATCAAAACACCGTCTTTTATTTCTGCGCATCTAGTAAAATGAACAGGATGACAAATTGCAATTTTGTGAACCTCATTTGAAAAAGCCGACGCTGTTTTAACGTTAAAAAAAGGCGAGACTAAATTAAGCGTTAAGACAATAAGTATCGCATATAATACGACTATGATTGACCTAGGGATTTTTATTTCATGAGTAATTTTTTTATCCAATTTTTCATTCCTTATCTTTACTTTTATCTGAAAAAAATTTCTTAAAAACAATCATCACGACAATAACGATAATAAGAAATATGAAAACAGATGTTAATATAGCTGCAACATCTTCATCTTCTGTGAAGTCAAAATATAAAAGCACTGCAAAAATTGCAGCCACTATCCAAATCACAGCTGCTCGCAACCTCCTTATTACGACTACCAAAAACGGCAATTCATCCATCATATATTTCTCCAAGCTCTAGATAGTATACTTTTTAACTTAACAATTTGATAGCTTTCCATGAGATGCGTCTAGGACGCTAAGTAGTAATAGAAAGTCAACTAAATTTAAATAAAGCACACCAGTCAATCTGGTGAATTACCGCACGTTACACTCAAAAATAAATTAAAAAAAATGTATCAAAAGTTTTCTATACAGCTAACATAGAACTACCGTGTCAAAAAATAAGAATGAACTTAAAAAACAAAACATCAGGGAGTATAAAAAGTGCAAATTACTATACTTGAAAAAGCAAGGAAAGCCCGTATCGGTTTGTCTTTAGCTGCAACTGTTTCACTTATATTATCACTGTTTTCCTCAGTGGCATATGCTGAAAATTTAGTTGCTAGAATGTCCGGGCATTGGAGCCCAAAACACCAGAGTGCAATCCACTCTCAAATATTTGCCGACGAAGTCACCAAGCGTTCAAATGGCCGCTTA
>Ga0315321_10001299_pt1 | contig 19172 bp, 21 predicted proteins | sample M180m21515metaG_FD_203464 | JGI IMG/M metagenome (GOLD analysis project Ga0315321, IMG submission 203464) | Ammonia-oxidizing marine archaeal communities from Monterey Bay, California, United States - M1 80m 21515 | ecosystem: Environmental > Aquatic > Marine > Intertidal zone | place: USA... | reverse complement strand
GGGCGCTCTATAAAAACCTGAGTGATCGATCACTCAGGTTTTTATCCCAAGGAATTGATACCGTGGAATCAGCGGCCTTTCTCAGCGACCACAAGACTGGTCTCGGCGGATTGCTGGGCATTGCATTCAGGAGTGCGCAGCCCGATCGCGTTGTCGCTCAGATGGCGATTGGGCCCGAGCATGCCGATTCTGCGGGGCGGGTTCATGACGGCATTATCATGGCGATGGCTGATTGCTGCGGCGCCTATGGCACGGTTCTGAACCTCCCGCCGGGATACGTTACATCCACGGTGGAATCGAAATCGAATTTTTTGTGCTCGGGGCAGGGCTCCGAACTGATCGCGGACTCGGTACCGGTCCATGTTGGGGAAACACTTTGTGTGTGGCGAACAACATTGCGCCGCGGGAGCGACACGCCGATCGCGGAAGTCACCCAAACCCAAATCGTGATGCCGGCACAGCCGGGCGAACCCGCGACCACCGAGTTGCCAACGGGTGTTGGCGGGCCAGAATCACAGCGTGTTCCAGATCTGCACAATTCGAACGGTCGGGCCGAGTCGTCGACAACCATGGATCGCCGACGGCAGATATTCGAAGGTGCAGGGCGGGTGCTGACCGAGAAGGGGTATGCAGGAGCGACGATCCGCGAGATCGCGGCGGCCGCGGGTATGCCGGTGCCGACCATGTATCAATATATCGAACGTAAGGAAGATATCCTGCTGTTCATCTATGAATCGTTCATGGCCGACTACACGACGGAATTGCGGCACGCTGTAGATGCGGCCGCCACGATGGATGCAAAACTCGACGCGGCTATCCATGAGACCCTTTCCAATTTCGATCGCAACAGTGCCTATATTAAATTGATGTTTCAGGAGACCCGGGCCCTCAAGCCCGATGCCCGCGAAAAGGTATATACGCTGGACGCTCGCTACATCTCGGTGTGGCAGGATATCCTCGAAGGTATTGTGCCGCCCTCCGGCGAAGCGCCTGACGGGGCTGACGTCCAGGCGGAACTCCTCGCAAACTTCATCTATTTTCTGTGCACCGTTTGGCCATTGCGCCACTGGGCCATTGGTGGGCACGGCCTGGTGAGCGTTGAAAGTGCACTCGCGCAATTTATCAAACACGGAATCGGGCGGCCAAACGGGTGAGCCGGGCAACTAGGATCGAAAAGGAATTGTCACAATGAGATTCATGTATTTTTCCGAAGGTGAAACCCTTGACGGTGAATCTTACCAGATTCGATACAAGGAACTGGTCGAACAGGCCATTCATGCTGAAAAATGGGGCTTCGATTCCTTCGGTGTTTCGGAACAACATTACGCGATCGGCGGAATTTCAACATCCTGCCCCGAGGTGCTGTTCGCCTATCTTTTCTCACTGACCAAAACACTGCGGTTTGCCCACGCGATCACCTTGATGCCCAAAAGCGTCAATCATGCGCTGCGGATCGCATCGCGGACGGCCGTTCAGGATATCCTGTCGGACGGGAGGATCGAACTGGGAATCGGCCGCGGCAACACGACACTTGCCCTCCGCGCTTTTGGTGTGGATCTCGATCACAGCCGGGCGGAGGTACATGAGGGGATTCAGGTCCTCAAGAAGGCGTTCACCGAAGATCCCTTCATGTTTTACGGTGAACACTATCAGGTGCCGCCGCGGTCGCTTATTCCGAAGCCGATCCAGAGCCCCCATCCGCCAATGTATATGGCCGCGACGAGTCCCGAATCCCACACCATGGCAGCCGGGCTTGGGATTGGCGTGTTCAGCTGGTCAAACTATATGGGATACGAGCCGCTGGCAGAATCGATAGCGGCCTATAACAAAGCGGCAGACGCGGAAGAGGGGATCGGAAACTATGTCGACAGGCGGCGAGTCGGGGCGTTGTTGCAGGCCTATTGTGCCGAAAGCGATGAAGTCGCGCGTGAGGAGGCCGGTGCGGGCAACGTGAAGTGGCTTCAGATTGCGCTCGACGGCTATCCGCGATTGGCGAAGGTCGCTGAAAGTTACGCTTATATGGCGAAAGTCCAGGAGGTATCTGAAAAGGCGACCAACCTGGAGTATTTCCAGGAATCATCCGGCTCCGCCGTATTCGGTTCCCCGGAAAGCTGCATTCGGTCCATCGAGAAGCTGCAGGATTGCGGCGTCGATACGTTGGCGCTCCGTATCGATAGTGTGCCGCACGACAAGATCATGAAGTCGATCGAGATGTTTGGCCGCTACGTGATACCCCATTTCAAATCCCCGCAGAATTTCATGCGGCCGCCTGAGGACGTGATGGCCGATATTCGCGAGATGCGCGAAGAGGCAAAGAAAGCCGGCGTTTACAATCAGCCTGGTCAGGCGGGATAGGTGCGCGGCGATGGCAAAAATTATTGAATACATCACGATCAATTACGCGGTCGGCGATCTCGAGGCTGCCGTCGGTAAGTTCCGGGCGTTGGGTCTTGGCAATGTCGCCGCCAATATTATGCCCGATCCGCCGGCGCAGATTACGGATGTGACCTTTCCGCTCGGCGATCAGGGTGCAATTTCTCTGGTTGCGCCGACGGATCCGACGTCAACTGTGCAAAAATTTCTCGAGCGTAAGGGCGAGGGCATGCTCTCTTTTGCCGTGCGGGTCGATGACCTGACGGCGTTGATGGAGGAATGGTCGGCCCACGGAATCGAATGGGTTTTGCCCGAACCCCACACCTTCCCGGCCGGGACGGCTGCGGCCCGTTACAAAGTCGAAACACTGAAAGCGAATTGGGTGAAACCGGGGTCGCTTCATGGGATGCTGATGGAGTGCTTTGAGTTCTGTGGTACCGTTGACAAGATCGACCCTGAATAGGGGCGTTTGAAACGGTTCAGAACAACGTAATGCTGCGGGGGGGCTGATGTGAATTTCGGTTGTATATTCGACGACTCGGTAAAGATCTGGCCGGATAAGGAAGCGCTGATCTACGGCAGTCACCGCATCACCTATTCACAGCTGGAAACAAGGACAAATCGCGTCGCCAACGGCCTGCGCGCAATTGGAATCGGACCGGGCGATCACGTCGCCGTGCTGGTCAAGAACGACCACCGGTTTGTCGAGGTCTTACTGGGGGCGCTGCGGATCGGCGCGTCGGTCACGCCGGCGACCACGCGGTCGCATATCAGTACACTCGTCCATGTGATGAACGACTGCGAAGCGAGGGTGCTGTTCGCGTCCGGAGATTTCTCAGAAGAGGCGCCGCAACTCGGGCGTGATGTCGCGGGGCTTGAACATGTGTTCCTGATGGACGAGAGCGCCGACGGTGCGCGGGAATACGATTCCTGGCTGGATGCCCAGTCCGACGAGCGCCTTGTGGCGGAGGTCGACCCCAACGCAATCGCCTCGATTTCCTATACGTCCGGCTCGACGGGAAAACCCAAGGGCGTCCAGCTTTCTCACGCTGCGATGGAGTGGGCGACGCGCAATCTCCGCCGGGCATTGCTGTACGGCCCGGATGAACGGTGTCTGCTCGCCGTTCCCATGTTTCACGCCAATGGCATGTTCGCCGGATTGTTTTCGATGCTGGAATGTGGCGGGTCGGTCGTGCTTTTGCATGATGTCGATCCGGTCGAAATGATCGAGACGATCGCCACCGAGCGATGCACCTACACCACCGGCGTGCCGGCAATGTACAAATTGATGCTGATGCAGGACGAGGCGCTCGCCAGGAATGACTGTTCATCGCTGAAATTCGTGATCTGCGGTTCATCCGAAGTACCGGAAGATCTTCTGTCGGAATTTACCGAACGCATGGCGCCGATGCTTGAAGCCTATGGACTGACCGAATGCGGTTTTGTCTGTAACACGCCGCGTTGGGGCATCATTAAGCAGGGGACCACGGGTCTCCCCTATCCCGATGTTGAGCTTCGTATTGTCGATCCGGCAAATCCCGGGGTGGATGTGGCACAGGGGGAAAAGGGGGAGCTGCTGATTCGGAGCCCGGGGAACCTGATAGGTTATCACAAACTGCCGGAAATCACTGCTGAGAGGATATCGTCCGATGGTTGGTTCCGGACCAACGATATCGTGCGCGCCGACGACCAGGGCTATATCGAGGTGATCGGCCGCGAAGACGACCGTATCGCCTGTGCCGGCGAGGTTTTCTACCCCAAGGAAGTCGAGAACGTGCTGATGGAGCACGACAACGTGGCGGATGTTGCCGTTGTTCCGAGAAGCGATCGGATCAAGGGCGAAGTGCCGGTGGCGTTCGTCGTCGAGCGTGTGCCGGGCCGGACGACGCCGGATCAGGTAAAGGCCTATTTCCTTGAGAATGGCGCGCCGTACATGCACCCGCGGATCGTGACGATTTTGCCGGAACTGCCGCTGACACCCGCGAAAAAACCCGATCGGTCCGCTTTGCGCGAAATTGCCGAAGCGGCAAACGCATCTTAACTACCGGGATGTCTGAGAGTAGTCGGAAATGAACGCAATACCTGAAATCAGCGTCGAAGACGGCGTTCTCGTGCGCCGCGGCACCCATCATGTGGATGTTGGTGATATTGATCAGAACCGCAACCTGAAGATCAGAATGTTTATTGGGCCTGGTCTCCGGCCGGTCTTCGAGGATATGCAGTCGCACCTCCAGTTCCGGCAGATGGGGATTGAGGAGGGAGTCGCACCCGGACAGTATTATCAGGAATTTGAGGCGTTTCCCCGACCGCGCGGCTATGACGAAACGCTCAGAACCGAATTGCGGGTCTCGCTGCAGGCCGCACCTGTCGAAAGTCGTGGAGTGGTGGCCGAGCGGTTCATTATCGAGACGCGCGGCACGCTCAGCAGCCGGGTTGTGACCGGTGCCGCGCCGGCCGTTGGTTTCGAGCCGCCTTTTGGTGATCTGGCCGTCGCCGGCCGCAGCCGCGTGATCCATATGCTGACCCGGCATGCCGGTCCGCCGGGCGAACGTGCGGTGACCGAAATTCCCAGTCAACTGGCATTCCTGGCACCGCAACCGTTTGAGGGCGATTTCCCGACGCTGGAAATTCTCGGCCGGGTGCCGGAGGGGTATGCGCCAGCAGCGCTCGGCGATTCCGAGCCGGTGCGTGGTGTCTGGTCCATCGCAAACTCCGATATTTTTCAGCATGTCCACGCGCGGGAATATCTGTATGCGATGGAAAACCGCGTGGGTGCACTGGCGGCGGATGCCGGGCTGCCCCTTGTAGATCTGTCGCCAACGCGGGCGCAGGTCATCTTCCGCCGTCCGAGCCTGGTTGGCGACCGCTACGAGCTCAGGTGCCGACTTTATACCTACGACAACGAGGTATTGGCTCTGGGTAGTTTTCACACGGTGGTGGACGATATCGTTGATGATCGCCCCGGCTGCTATCTCCGTTTTCAGTCTGAGCGCAGCTAAATGGCACCCTCAGCACGTTCCATCTGGGTCAGCATCGCCTGGACTAATGGGCAGGCACCGTCCGCAAGAATTGTCCCCAGGGAAAAATGGTCTTCTCCCGGGAGTTCGAGAAATTCGCATTCATGTCCGCCAGCCAGGCACATTGCGACGTAATCGCGGGTCTGCTGCTTCCATCCGCCGGCCTCATTGCCCCCGACGGCTGCCAGTATTGGCCCGCCATGGAGCGGTGGCAGAAACATTGGGCTGTTGCGCCGGGCAGCATCTGCGTCGAGCCGGATATCGGCATTTACGCTGATATCGAGCACAGGGTGCACGTCATAAATACCCGTGATCAAAACCCCACCTTTGATCAAATTTGCGGGAAGATCCTCCTGAGACCAGTCATGCCCGAGCATCATGGCGCATAGATGCGCACCTGCCGAGCTTCCGGATATAAATATCCGCTCCGGATCGCCGCCGTGGTCGCTAATATTTCGATACAGCCAGATCAGAGCTCGGCGGGTCTCCGCGACGATTTCGTCCAGACTGACGCTGGGGCAGAGGTCATAGTTTAGCACAACAGCGGTTGCGCCCCTAGATACAAGGGGCTCTGCCACGAATGCCCAGTCTTCCTTGTAGCCAGCACGCCAGTATCCACCATGAATGTAAACCATCACCGGAGCTGCCGCCGTGTCTGCCGGGTAGATATCCAATGTCTCGTGCGCGTTAGGACCGTATCGCAGGTCCGGTATTCGGGAGAGCCGGTTTAGAGTTCGTTTGTTGGCTGCTTCGCGGGCGTCCATGTACCCGTCGCGATCAGGTACGGTAATGCGCGGATTGAAATGCCATTCCATCTCTTCAGAAGACAGGCTTTCCATCGTAAAGCACAATTCCCCGGAGGCCGGTTTTTCGTTTCGTTCCATTTCTGTCGTTTCCCTGAGTTCCGGCGGACAGCACCCAAAACACTGCTCGGCACGGCACGTCAATCTGCGTTCGCATCGCACGTGTCTGAGTAAGCGGACTTCAGCTTAGCGAACGGTCTGCCAGTTTCAATGAACTTACCGGTTCCCATGCCGATTTGCATACCTGTCCGACACGTGACTACAATGTCTGAGCACGTTTCAACGATAAAAATGAATTTTTTTCCAGGGAGAGATCAATGACCAAGAAAAATACAATTCTGACAGCAGCGGCGTTCGCCGCCGCAGTTGCACTTTCACCATTGGGCGCCTCCGCCGCGACCATCATGAAAATCGGCTTCGCGACGATCAATGACGGTCAGCACAAATCGGCCAAGTGGATCGCCAAGGAAGTCATGAAGCGCACTAATGGCTCGATCGATGTAAAAGTCTATCCGGCAGCACAGCTCGGCAAAATTCCGCGCATGATCGAAGGTGTTCTTTTGGGTACGATTGAAGGTTTCATTTCACCGCCCGGTTTCTTCAAGGGTCTGAACCCGGCCTTTGCCGCGCCCGACGCGCCCGGCCTGTTTAACAGCTTCGCCCATCAGACGAAGACGATGAATCACCCCACCGTACGCAGCAAGTTCCTGAACCTCGGAACACCCAAGGGCGTGACCGGTCTGTATATTGCCGCGGCGGGTGCATCCGCTTTGGCAATGCGCGAACCGGTTCGCAAGCTGACCGACGTAAAGGGCAAAAAAATCCGCGTCCTTGCATCGCCGATTGAAGTGGCGATCATGCGCTCACTCGGCGCGGCAGGTACGCCGATGGCCTATTCCGAAGTGCTGCCCGCAATTCAGCGGCGTGTGCTTGATGGCGCAAGCTCGGCGATCACGGTTATGGGCCCGTCGAAGTTCTACACGGCGGCTAAATACATCACGCCGACCAACTTCACCTATATCCCGACCGCCTTGTGGACCAATGCAAAATGGCTCGCCAAGCTCTCCGATAAAGAGCGCGCGATCATGATTCAGGTCGGCAAGGAAGTCGCGCCCGTGGCCAATAAGTGGTCCGAGGACGATACCAAGACCTGGGAACGCAAATGGGGCGAACAGGGCGGCACTGTCGTTCGCCTCAATGAAGCCGAACGGAAAGCGGCGCTTGATAAGCTGCGTCCGATGGGACACAACATCTTCATGAAAGATTCCAGGATCGCGCCGATGTACTCGCTGATCAAGGCGGCTGCCAAGGAAACGATGTAAGCAAAAACTTCATCGAGATACGAAAAGGGCCGGCTATTTGCCGGCTCTTTTTTATTGCGCTTTGTCGAGGCTCACTTGCCCTTGAAGACCGGCTTGCGCTTTTCACGAAGGGCGTTGATGCCTTCCTGATGATCTTCGGTAATGTTGGATTTCGATTCCAACGACAGGGAATAATCAATGTTCGCAGATACGATCTGCTTGAGCGGTGCGTTGATCGCCTGTTTGGTCCACTGGATTGCGCGAATGGCCCCATTGGCGAGCTGGTCGGCAAAATCGTCGACGACTTTGTCCAGTTCGTCCGCCGGAACGCAGCGATTGATGAGCCCCATATCGGCAGCCCGTTCGGCAGTCAGCATTTCACCGGTATAGAGAAACTCACGTGCGCGTGCGAAGCCGATCAGATAGGGCCAGATGCCAGATCCACCGTCCCCTGCGGTCAGGCCGACCTTTACGTGCGGATCGCCGATGCGTGCCGTATCTGCCGCCATGATAACATCGCAATACAGCGCAAGGGTTGCGCCGAGCCCGGCCGCAGCACCGTTCAGCTTGGCAATGACTGGCTGGCGGCAATCCAGGATCGACATCATCGACCGCTTGCCCTCTTCGGACAGAGTTTCCCATCCCCACGGGTCGTCAATCAGTTCCTGCAGCCAGTCGGCATCGCCGCCGGCGCAGAATGCGCGTCCCGCACCGGTCAGGATAACGATATCGACTGATCGGTCACGATTGATTTCTTCGAAGACATGCGACAACTCGACATGCATGGCTCCGTCGATGGCATTCAGTTTTTCCGGGCGGTTTAAAGTGACAGTCAGTACGCGGTCGCGCTTTTCAAAGAGTAGCGTTTCGTATTTTTCGTAGTCCATTTTTTCCTCAATCGAGCCAGGTTGTGAATTCGTCGATTTCCAGCCGCTCGGGCTGAAACAGATTTACCGGTGCGTCCTCATCGGGCCAGCCGATGCTCATTCCGCCGATCAATTTATAGTCGTCGCCAATTTCGAACATCCGGTGCGCGACATGCGGAAATTCTCCGAGTGCGCCCTGGGCAATGGTCCACAATCCCCACCCGCGTGCGGCGATAGAGATCGATTGGATAAACGTTCCGTAATCGATCCACGAGCCGTGCTCGAGATCCGATGGTATCCAGAACAGCAACCCGGTCCCGGCACCGAAGAATTTGTAATTGCCGAGAAACGCATCGCGCCGCCCGGCTTTGTCATCGCGGGTGACGCCCATGGCGCCATACAAGCCGAACCCGCAGCCGCGGCGACGTGTGAGGAAAGGCTCCCGCCATTCCGGCGCGTAGTAATTATACTCCATTTCGCCGGCTTCGCCGTTCTGTTCGGCGGCCAGAAGGGCGTCGGTGTAGTTCTGGCGGCTCTCACCGTTCAGCACATGGATTTTCCACGGCTGGATGTTTGAGCCTGAGGGCGCCCAGCGGGCCGCCTCCAGCACGCGTCGCATCAGCGCGTCGGGAACGGGGTCGGGGCGAAAGGCCCGAATAGATCGCCGCGATATCAGGGCATCTTCGGCGTGCATGCTGGGCCGTTCCATGCCGGGGTCTGTCATCTTCGGCAGACGCTGATCAAGCACGTCGTCCGCCGGGACAAGCGGCGGGGCGGGTTTTTCAGTCATCGCAGAGAGTGTCCTATTTGTCGTCGACCGACGGGGCCGGTGGAAGTTTGCCGCGCCATTTAATCCAGTTGAAACTGGTGCTGCAGGCACGACAGCGGAACATCACCTCGGAGGCGGCGCCGCCGAATAGAGAGATCACTTCGAGATCGTCGCTCTCGCAGTCGGGGCAGGTTACGCCTTCGAAGTCCGGGTCGTTCGAATGCAGTTCACGGTGACGGGTGGCATATCCACCCGCCGCGCGGCCTATACGGTCAGCGGGAGCGCTATCGGATCCGTCACGGTCGTCAGTGGGCAAGTTCCGCGTCCTTGAAGCGGACGACCTCGAACAGTCCTTCCGGCATGGCGCCGAAACGCCGCGCGTCGCTCCGCCAGTCCTTGGCGAATTTGACGGTTTTTTCCTGCTTGAGCTTCGCATCGAGATATTTTTCCGCGCTCGCGGCTTCCTTGATAAAGGCATCGCGCAGTTTTTTCAGCGGAACGTCGCGGATGCCTGCTGCATGTAAGGGGTCTTTGGCGTTCGCAGGGCCAAACCATTGCAGGGCCAGCGGGAAGCGCTTGGCAAAGGCTTTCTGGAAAAGCTCGGTCTGTTTCTTGCCTTCGCCTATGACCTGGAACCAACCCTGAGCATATTTGAGATGGAAATAGGTCTCTTCGCCGATCTTCTTGGCCATGCCGGCAACAGCGCGGTCTTCGTGTTTCAGGAAACCGGAGGCAAGCATCCATGTCGCTAGCTCGGTGAGCCACGTGCTGACGATGAAGTCTTCCCAGCCGGTCGGTGCTTCGTCGAGCAGGTTCATAGAGCGCATATCTTCTGCACCGCGCCCGCGTTCCAGGTGTGCGTAATCGTGGCTGTGCGCTGCGAGGTACTGATAGATCGCGCGGGTATGGCCATAATTCGATGTACACATGCCGAGGATCGCTGCGAAATCCGGCAATGAGCGGCCGTTCATCACGCATTCCGCGTACCAGTTGCCGAGGACCAGCCTAGTGTCCGCGATCGCCAAAAGATCGTTTTCAAAGTTTTCATCCAGCTTTGAGCCGGTATTGCCTGGTGTATAAGCCATTGTCGTTTCCTTGGTTTTCCTGCGTCAGCCCATTTTAATCTTGGCGGACTTGCCTTCTTCGGTGACCGTGATGATGGAATCCAGTGGCACCACACACATCTCCCGCCAGTTATGCTGGTCGTAGATGTACCACGCGCGGACCTGGGCCAATTCATCGTTCGGGGCTTCGACCGATCCGACGTGGGACAATTCAGAATCGGAATTCTTACGTGCAAAGACCTCGTAATATTTCGGATTTCTGCCGCCGCGTTCGCGCTTTTGATCGATCTTTTTCTTGGCTTTGATGACTGTCGCCGGCTTTTTTCCCGGTTTCTTCGTCTTCTTCGCCGCCGTCTTCGTTTTCGTCGCTGTCTTAGTCGCTGTCTTCGTCGCCATCACTAATACCTTTCGGTCAAACCTGAATGCCATTGGCGCGCATCATGACCTGAACATCGGGTTCGATCATGTCGCGCGACCATGGCAGGTGCCATCCTTCTTCAACTTCAACGCGGGTAACCCCGGGGACCGACAGCGCGGCTTCCCGGACGTTCTCGCGTAGCATCCCGACACCCGGACATCCCATGCAGGGGATGCACACCTGAACACTGACAACGCCATCGGCATCTATCTCGATGTCCCGAAGCATTCCCATGCGCCGTAGGCTGACCGGCACGTGCGGGTCATGCACCGCCTCCAGCGCTTTAACGACGTCCTCTCGGGACGGCAGGGTTGTTACTTCGGTCATGTCGGTTTCCATGTGCCGGGCAGCAATCGTTGCTGCCCGTCGGGCTTTGGTTCAGCCGTTTACCAGAGGTCCTTGCCCCAGATTTCCGACATCACGCGGGCGATTGACGGGACCTTGTGCTGCGAGCCTTTTTTCCAGACCTTTAACTGTTCTTCCCAGGTGATCTTGCGGCCGTAATCCCACTGGCGCTTTTCTTCGTCGAGATAGATCGGCGCCTCGTAGTCGAGGACGAATTTGCCCTGTTCCTCGTCGAAATGGGCGGGGACCTTGATGCCAACTTTTTCGGAATAGGGCACGATGCGCGACAGCCACTTTTGGCGCATCTCGTCATTGGATGCCCCGCGGATACGATAGGAGAGCTGGTCCGTCCGGGTCTTCAGATTATCGGGCATGCCGAACCATGCGGCGCAAAGCGGGAAATAGAAATCGACCATTTCCTGGACGCGTTTGCGGCTGGACTCGGATTGATTGAAGAAGAATTTGGTCCAGCGTTCGCCATGGGCGACGTGAAAGGTTTCTTCGTAATTGACTTTCCGCAGCGACCGGGCGAACGGCGCGTATGAACAGTTTTCTTCCAGATCAACCGTCGTGATGTAGCCGGCGCGGTCGCCATAGCACATGGACACGACGGATTCGATGTAGTCTTCGTGCGGGAATTCCAGCATCTGGAACGTGCGCCATTCTTCCGGATCGCGGTCGAACAGGAAGCTGTGCGTGTCGTATCCGAAATCTTCCAGAATGCGGTACATCATCTGTGCGTGTCCAAGTTCGTCCTGGCACGCGGCGGCAATGGCGATCTTGTCCTCGAGGGTCGGTGATGTCTTGATCGCCGGCGAATAGGTCGGCAGCGTGACAACTTCGAGGTCGGCTGCGATGTGAATGGTGTTCACCAGCACGTTCCTGTAGCGCGGGGTCATTTCCTCGACGTCTTCAAGTTGGTATCCGGTTGCGACGCGTTCCTGCAATGCGCGTTCCCGCGGATCTTCCTGGATGTCCTTAATCGCCGTTGCCATAATCTTTGCCTTTCGTTCAGGTTGTCTGTCGTCTTGTTATACGAAAACTCGCCGGGGCGGGTTTCGTTTTTAGTCCTTCGAATCCGCCGCAACGCCGTCGAATACAAAGTCCCGGAAAGCGCGCGCGAAGTCGTGGCCTTTCAGATCGCCGCCGCGCATATACCATTCAACATAGCAGCCCTTGTTGGTCGCCATAATCACGCTTGCCAGTTCGTTGGCGCCGATGCCCTTGCAAAACGCGCCACTTTCCTGGCCGACCTTTACGGTTTCCCTTAACGCATCTTCCATTCGCGCCATAAGATCCATCAGTCGTTTCTCGATCTCGTCGCCGGACCCGTTGAACTCAGCGCTCATCAGAATGGCAAGCAGCATGTATTCGGTTTTCTCGGCGCCAATGACCGATTGCGAGCGAACGAACGCGTTAAGCCGGTCGCGCGGGTCGGTCCCGGCCGCTTCCATCGCCGCCAGGGTGGGTTCGACCGTGAATTCCTCGGTGCGGTCGAGCAGCGTCTTGAGGACGTTTGCCTTGCTCTTGAAATAGAAATAGACCGCACCCTTCGTGAGATCGGCGGCCTGTGCGATCTCTTCCACCGTTGTCGCGTGATATCCCTGCGTAATGAACAGGGTAAGCGCCTTGGTCAGCAGCGCCTCAATGCTGGCGGCACGCTGTTCGCGCTTCGTCGTCGGACGATCACGGCTGACGCTTTCGCCAGCGTTCTCAGCGGTGTTTGCGGTATGGGCTTCCATAGGATCCGGATTTTGACATACTGATCAGACAGTATCTCATATTTCAGCAGAATTCAACGTCTGATACCGTATCGCGCCATACATTCTCCGCATGGTGTGGCGCAAAAGCCGCGCGGCGCTGTGGTTGTCACTAAAAATTGAGACATTAGCGGATGTCTTTCTTTGATAATCGCCGATATCGCAATAGATTAAGGTTATGGACAACGATTTAGACACTCAAACCGGCGAAACGAAAGGCGGAGTGAAACCGGAATATATTCTGGTTGGCGCGCTGTTACTGATCGGTGCCGTTGCGGTACCGGCTGTGGCCGACGTGTATCTGGTCCAGTCCTTTGTGCTGTCAATCTGTACAGGGCTTGGTTTTCAATAGGTTAGCGTAAGTATCGCCGCCATTAGGCGCTTGCGGAAATTCCCCCATCTTGTCAGTGTGTTTTTTCACGCGGTGCAGGTAGGTCGCGTGGAAGGGGCTTGGCTATGGGTTGTTCGTCTCGAACAACATATTTCAGTGGCATTTTGGCAGCGGTGCTTGTTCTTGCGCCAACGGCTTTGCGCTCAGATACCATCCGCTATTTTGATGGCGGCAACTTCGGTGTTGTCGGCCAGACCCTCTCAGGTCTTGGATACAACACGTCGGACGCTGCTATCGAATCGACGGCGCAGGGATTTACCGTTCCAGGGGCGGCAGGCGGCGCGGCGCGTTTGGATTTCACGTTCATTCGTGACCTCGGCGGATATCAATTTTCATTCGGCGTTTTCGACCGATCGGCCGTAACCGCAGCCCCGGTCCTGGATCGCCAGAATTGGGCCATGCAGGCATTGGGCACCGCGACGGTCGTGTTTGATAACCGCGAAATCGATAGCGGGGCGACCAATTCGATCGATGTTGCAGCCGGCACGGAACTGGGCCTGTTCCTGATTCCGAACGACACGCTTCAGTCCGTGCTTGACGATCCGTCTGCGTTCTACGGTGGCAATCGGCCGGATCCGCTTTTTTCGGTGTCGGATGCCAACCCGGGATCATTTGACCAATTGCTGAGCTTCGAGGCGGGCGGCCTTCACACATTTGCGTTTGAAGACCTCAACCGCGCCGGCGGATCGGATCAGGATTTCAACGACCTGATCATTACCATGACAACGACGCTCCTGACCGAGGAATTGAGTATCCAGATCGAAATTCCGGAGCCCTCCGGCCTGGCGATTGGGCTGTTTGGCGGCCTGTTGCTGGTAGGGGCTCGGGGCCGGGTACGTCGCCGCATCTGAACAGTGACCCAGTCGCCGTGACAGCAACGCTTCCCAACTGGTTGGACACGCTTTCCCACAAATATTCTGATGATACAGCGCTTGTCGCGGGATCCGTTTCCGTCGGATTCGCCCAGCTCCGCGACAGATCCCGGTGCATCGCAAGCGGTTTGTCGCAGCGCGGAATCGGTCGGGGAGATGCCGTCGCGCTCTGGTTGCTGAACGAACCCGACTGGCTTGCGGTCTTTTTTGCCTGCGCGCGGCTTGGCGCGATCACTATCGCGGTCAATACCCGTTTTCGCGCTGCTGAGCTCGCAGATATTTTCGAACGCGCCCGGCCGAAGGCGATTATTTATCGCCCGCATTTCCGCGCGATAGATTTTTCCACGTTAATCGACCGGGCCGGCGAGATCGCAGGCATCCGCCCCGGTCTCGAGGTAACACTGGCAGAAGGCACCTCCGATCGGGCAACCTCGCTGACCGAGATCATCTCGGGGCCTGGGTCGTTTTCCCCAGAGGGTATCGACGCCGATACAGGCGCAATCATGTTTACGACCTCCGGCACGACTTCTGCCCCGAAATTCGTGCTGCACCCGCATCGGTCGATCGTGGATCACGCTGTCGATGTTGCTGCGGATTTCGCGATGTCCGACGCCAACGCCTTTATGCTGCAGGCCCTGCCCTATTGCGGCGTGTTCGGATTTTGCCAGGCTATAGCGGCACTGGCAGCCGGCCGGCCCAGTATCGTGATGGATACCTTCGATCCGGCCATCGCGGCCGGTATGATAGCCGATCGCAGCGTTACCCATTTCAATGCGACGGATGAAATGCTGACAGCGCTGGTTGGTACGGCGGCACCCGGGACGCTCTCCTCACTTTCACTCGTCGGCGCGGCGTCATTCAACCGCGGTCCCGAAACCCTTGCAGCACTCGCTAACGAGAGCGGTCTCCCCATCGTCGGGTTGTATGGCATGAGCGAAGTCCAGGCGCTGTTCGCGCGGCGGCATCTCGGCGATCCGGCGGACCAGCGGTTTCGGGCGGGTGGGCAGCCCGTATCGTCACGCGCCGCTTTGCGGGTGTGTAACCCCGAGACCGGAGAAGTGTTGCCCGCCGGCGAAAGCGGAGAGCTGGAACTACGTGGCCCGAGCCAGCTCAGCGGCTATTTCTCGGATGAACAATCGACCCGACAGGCGGTGACGTCGGATGGCTTTGTCCGCACCGGCGATCTCGGGTTTTTGTCGGGAGATGGCTCATTCACGTTTGAATCCCGTATCGGCGACGCATTGCGCCTTGGCGGGTTCCTAGTCAACCCTGACGAGATTACCGGGTTTATCGAAAATATCGACGGTATTGAACAATGCGTGGTTGTCGGCGTTACCGAGGACGGCCGCCTGCGTACAGCGGCGTTCGTAAAACCCGTTGAAAACCATATAATTGATCATGAGCGCACGCTGCGCGCCTGTGCCGACGGACTGGCCCAGTTCAAGGTGCCTGTTCTGTTGCACGTAATGGATGAATTCCCGGTCGCCGACGGTCCCAACGGTGTCAAGATTCAACGTAGTGTCCTGCGGGGTATTGCCAGCGAACTCATTGAAAAATAATTGCTCTTTAAGGTTTTGAGGGGCATTGATTGAACTGTGCGGGTGTCGGCTGGTTGCTGAATCGTAGGATCTATGCCCGTTCACAGTGCCTTTCGAGGCGAGACAAAGTATTGGCCGCTGGGTGCGGTCGACGGAAAGGGCGTCTTGGCGGTTTCGACCGACCATCTGACGGAACGCGAGTCCCAGGCAGTTTTGGCGTCTGAAGACGTTGTACGCGATTTCTGCGCGCTTTCTCCATCCGCTGTTCTCGTGCTTGATTCTTCGTAATCCATCGGACTAACGAACGAAATCGCTGCCGAACTTTTCGTGGCGACTTCTCCGACGGCTCTTGTCGGCCGCCATGTTTCCGATTTCATGTCTGCGGCCTCACGAGCTGAATTGCGCCGTATCTGCAGCGAATTGCCGGTCGGGACCACGGCGGCACTCACGGGCAGGCTGACGGTCGAATCCTATGGCGGTGACACGCTTTCCATCGGTCTTTCTGCGCGCCGAATTACGTAGCGCAAAGAAATTGGAACGTTGTGTATCTTGTCCGACGTCAGTGACCTTGTCGGCCCACAAATTCAGACAGACGAGATTGCAGAAGGCGCTAAACAGCGCCTGATAGAGGCGATCGAGACGATGTCTGAGGAATTCGCCCTTTTCGATTCCGACAGGCGTCTCGTCCTTTTCTATGAAAATTACCGAAGCCTCATTTTGCCGCGTCTTGCGGATTTCATCAGGGTCGGCATGACCTTCGAGGATATCGTTCGGGAAACGCTCAACCGGAATGTCTGGGAAGCGTCAGGTGTAGACACCGTGACACTTCTCCAGCAGGCGATATCCCGTCACGAAGACGTCCCGTCGCTGCATGAAATTCAATATCCCGACGGAAGATGTATACAGCAGAGCAAGCGCCGCACATCCGACGGTGGAATCGTGTCGGTCTATTCCGATATCACCGGGCTGAAACGCCGCGAGGCGAAAATATTCGAAACCCAGGATCGTCATCGACGTTTGCTCGAAACGCTGCCCGATGGGGTGATCATTCATAGCGGCGGTAAGTTCGCCTATTTGAACCCTGCCGCTATTCATCTGCTTGGTACCAAGTCCCATACCGATCTGATCGGGAGGAACTCCGACGACCTCATCCCGCGATCGCCGATCCGGCAAATATCCAGCCGCAACGCGCTGAGGAGATCTATCAATCAATCCGCGGCAATATACGCGATCACTACGCGCCGTTCGGCGATCCGCTCTTCCTTGCTTATCAGAGCTGGAAATGATTTACCCGGTTGCCGTACCGATCGCCCAATCACGGGGAACGGTTTGTAAATCACTATGCGAACGACGTCGCCGGTGCCTACAAAAAATATGAAAAGGCGGGCGAACTCCCGGTCGGATCGATCGTGATAAAAGATTCTTTCACCGTGACAGGTCGCGGCCGGGTGATGACCGGACCCCTGTTCATGATGGAAAAAATGCCTAAATGGTTTCCGTCTCTCGCCGGTACATGGCGTTTCATGATGCTCCGTCCGGACGGCACAACAGTAGGGCTGACCGGCGGTGTGAACGAAAAAGAGGTGCGGTTCTGTGCCGACTGCCACGTCAAAGCGGGCGAAGGTCAGGACTATCTATAATTCATACCCGATGAAGCACGACTGAAATAAATTCCAGATAAAAGGGTCGGACAGCGATCCAACGCTGTCCGGCCCCGGAACAATTTCCTTAATATCGAAAATTAACCAGGACGTTCGAAATTTTTGTCCAGATGGCCTTTGCCTTCGAGATCACCTTTTTCGAACAACCAGCTATAACCGCCATCGGGATTGGTCAGAATTTCCCAGCAATTGTTATCTCTGTCCCAAAAGAAAAAAGCGTACGTGCCATGTTGTAGCAGCGGTTTGCCGATTTTGTGTAGTCCCCATTTCTCCTGCTGTTCGGTCACCGTCTGGTAGGCTGCGTCAACCTCTTCCCGTGTTTCCACGTCGAGACCATTGTGATTGAGCAGGGGCATTTCGGTGTCTCCGCGGTTCTTTTGTTCGACCACGGCAATCGTATTGTTGCCCCCAAGGCGGATCAGCAGAGAAACAGGGCTGGTCCGGATAACTTCCAGCCCAAGGAATTCAGTATAAAATTCGCGGGTTTCTTCGAGATTCCTGGACTCAAGTGTGCCATGCGACAGGAAGTTGAGTTTGAGTGCGGGATCTTTGGATATTTCGACTGCAGGTGTATTCATGACGTTCTCCCATATATGTGCCACAGGTTCCCGGTTACGGTTTAGCCGATATCATTGTCCGGTATTGGTGGAATGATCCGGAGCGGGAAATCTATACGACTTATAAAACCACCGTAAATCTTGCCAGTCAATTCAATGCATATGCAATAATTGTAGATGAAATAATTGAACATTGTTGAATGTTTGACCCAACCGGTTTAGGTCGGAGAGGATTGCATCCTCACACAGATAAGTTGGAGCCGGCGCACCGCACGATGACTGTATCAGACAAATTTGACGGCCCCGAGATCCTTGGAGAGTTCGTGCCGTATCTCGCCCATCGAATCGGCACGCTGATGGATCGAAATATCGATCCGCAACTCAAAGAATTAGGGCTGAGCATAGAGATGTGGCGGGTTCTTTTCGTACTCGCCCATGTCGGAGACCACCATCTTGTCGCACTCTCCGGGGCGACCGGTGTGAAAACGTCGACGCTGTCGCGGCTTGTCGGGCGGATGGAGCAGCGCGAACTGATATCGCGCGTCCGCTCCGAGCGAGATAACCGTACCGTCGAAGTATCGATCCTTGACGCCGGACAGCAGATTGTCGACCGACTGACGCCCTATGTGCAGGAAATCCGGGATATGGCCGAACAGAACTTCTCTGACGAGGAATTACCGGTTCTGAAGTCGTATCTCCGTCGACTTTATATGACGTTGCAGGAACACGAGCGCAAAACGTCTGCCTAGCTGCCTTCGCGCCGCCACGCCCACATTAGGGTGCCAAGGCCCAATAGCAGTACCAGGATTGCGGGAAGCATCGGTGTTTCGCGCACACTGGCAATGCGGAAATCGCGGTTCGCCAAGACCCCCATCCAGCCCGATCCAGACGGTTTGCGGTCGGCGCGAACCCGGCGCAAGGTCGGCGCGCCGTCTGCAAGCCAATGCAGACCTCCGCCGGATGCCAGCGCCGCGGGTCTGAGCATTGCGGTCGTCGCCCGCATATCCGAAAATTCCTTCGGATTGACGTTACCGACGGCGGCAACGGCAGTTATGGTGCCGTCATTGAGCTGGTATATACCGACTTCATCCGCCGGGATGGCGCCGCGGGCGCGCCCACCGGCCCCCTTTTTCAGGGTCACAGTCTTGGTCGCGCCGGACGGCAGGGTAACCTCGATTTCAGGGTGTTCGTCCGACACGCTGCGGCGGATAATCGCCAGTTCGCTTCCTTCGATGACGGCTCGGAGATCTTCTTCTTCCAGATCGGGTTCTTTCATCAGCCAGTGCGCCAGGCGACGAAGAATTTCGGAATGGGGACCGCCGTTTTCAAACCCCCGCGCCCAAAGCCAAATGTGATCGCTCAGAAGTTGGGCAACCCGGCCTTCGCCGACCCGATCGAGGATCAGAAGAGGGCTGTTATTGACACCGTTGAGCAGGG
>Ga0315321_10001296_pt1 | contig 19194 bp, 11 predicted proteins | sample M180m21515metaG_FD_203464 | JGI IMG/M metagenome (GOLD analysis project Ga0315321, IMG submission 203464) | Ammonia-oxidizing marine archaeal communities from Monterey Bay, California, United States - M1 80m 21515 | ecosystem: Environmental > Aquatic > Marine > Intertidal zone | place: USA... | reverse complement strand
TTCACCGTCTTTTTGGCGGGCGCCGGGGTCAAGAAGGGCTTCTCGTTGGGAACCACGGATGACTACGGTTATAACATTACGGAGGATCCCGTGCACGTGCACGACTTGAATGCTACGATCATGCACTTGCTGGGGGTGGATCACAAGAAACTCACTTACCGTTTCCAGGGCAGGGACTACCGCTTGACCGATATCCACGGGCACCTGGTCAAAAAAATCCTGGCCTGATTTCCCCAGGTCTTCGTAAGTTTTCGACGGGGGCAGGAAGTCATTGGATTGACATGCTTATCCCTTGGTTTCTTTATCGTTCTTGCATGGAAACGAATGAAAACCCATTGGCTTGGCGCCTGATTTTGTTGATCGGGGTTTTCCATCCATTGTTCGTTTTTGCATCGAAGGAGGAGGGTTCATCCGAACCGGTGGAATCGGTCTACCGGGAATCGGGCGAGCTGGAGGAGGAACGATCCAAACACTGGGCATGGGCCGAGCTGAAGGATTCCGATCCCCCAAAGGTGAAGGATTCCAAATGGGTGAGGAACCCGATCGACCAATTCGTCCTTTCGAAGTTGGAAAAGGCCGGGTTGGTTCCGAATCCTGAAGCAGACGAACGCACTCTTGACCGGCGGGCTCATTTCAATTTGATCGGCTTTCCCAATTTGGCGATGGGGGAGGGTGGCTCGCATGAGGAGTTGATTGACGAGTTGCTCGATTCCCCCCGTTTCGGGGAGCGTTGGGCGAGGCATTGGCTGGACGTGGCCCGTTTTGCCGAGAGCCATGGGTTTGAGCAGGATTACGACCGTCCGCATGCTTACCACTACCGGGATTTCGTGATCAAGGCATTCAATAAGGACATGCCTTTCGATCAATTCGTGCGTTGGCAGGTTGCGGGTGATGAGCTTGCACCCGACGATCCTTTGGCCATGAGTGCAACGGGTTTTCTGGGAGCGGGGGTATTCCCAACCCAGTTGACTGAGAAGGAATTCGAGTCGGCCCGGTATGATGAAATGGATGACATGGCGAACACCACGGGGATGGCTTTCCTCGCCTTGACCATCGGGTGTGCCCGTTGTCATGATCACAAGTTCGATCCTCTCTCGGCCAAGGAATATTACCACTTGGTTTCATCCTTCGGGCAGACCATTCGCAGTGAGATCGATGTTTCGGATGGTTCGGTCGGGCATGAGGTAGCGCTTGGGAAGTGGGAGAAAACAAAGAAGGAATTAATCGAGGTTCGCGACCGTTTTGAGCGTGAGGAACTGCCCGGCCGTTTTGAAAAGTGGCTTTTGGACCCGCCCGAAAATTCGGATGCGCTCGCGGTCTGGGCGATTCTCGGGAATGCCGAGCCCAAGTCACTCGACGGGGCGACTTTCGTCCCGCAGGAGGATGGTTCCTTTCTTCTCACGGGCAAGAACCCGAGGGATGACCGCTGGGTGGTCACGGCCAAGGTTTCCATGCCCAGCGTCCGAGCGATCCGGATCGAGGCACTCACCCACAAGTCGATGAAGGGAAACGGACCGGGCAGAGCTGGCAATGGGAATATCGCACTGAGCGACCTCCGGGTATTTGCCAAGAAACCCGGGGAGGAGGGGAAGGGCAAGCCGGTCAAGTTGATCAATCCGCGGGCCGATCATCAGCAAAACACGGGCAATCTTTCCATCGCCTCCTCCATCGATGGGGACAAACGGAAAACGGGCTGGGCGGTCGATGGACAGATCGGGAAGGATCACCTTTGCGTATTTGAGTTTGCCGAACCGGTGGAGAACGAGGGCGGGACGGAATTTACTTTCGAATTGGATTATTTCGTGAACGTCAGTCACGTAATCGGGCGGCCCCGATTCTCCCTGTCCTCGCAACTGGCGCCTCCGCTCAAAGGGGAGTCGAAAAGCGCGGAGTTGACCGCATTGCTTGATGCGGTTGGCAAGCCGGGTGGGGTCGAGGGCTTGGATGATAAACAAAAACAGGCGCTGGCCAAGAGCTACCGTTCGATCGATCCGGAGTGGATGGGGCTGAATGGAAAACTATCCACTCATGAGGCCAAGAAACCGGTTCCCAAGAAGATCAGGATGATGGTCTCGAGCGAGGGTTTCAAACCGATCAAGCATCATGCGGATGGGCGTGGATATCCACACTTTTACAAACAGACCTATTACCTGGACCGGGGGGATCCGAACAAGAAGGGGGAAGTGATTGAGCAAGGCTTTCTTCCGCTCTTGATGAGAAACGGAAAATCTTCCGCCCATTGGCAAAAAGCATTGCCCGAGGGTGCCCGGACCTCAGGCAAGCGAACTGCCTTGGCCGGTTGGTTGACCGACGTTAAGGATGGGGCCGGGTACTTGCTTGCCCGGGTGATCATGAACCGTTTGTGGCTCTACCACTTCGGACAGGGCTTGGTTGCCACGCCCAATGACTTTGGCAGGCAATCCGACCCGCCCAGTCATCCCGAACTACTTGACTGGTTGGCATCCCGCCTGATCGAGAACGGTTGGAAGCTCAAGCCCATGCACAAGTTGATCCTGTCCAGTGCAACCTGGCGGCAGGGTTCCCAATTTTTCCAGGACAAGGCGAAGAAGGATCAGGGAAACCGATTGCTCTGGAGGTTTGCCCCGAGGCGGTTGGACGGGGAGGTCATCCGGGACTCTCTCCTCTCGGTCTCGGGTATGCTGGACGAGACGATGTATGGGAAGGGAACCTTGGACGAACGGAGCAAGAGACGGAGCATTTATTTCATGATCAAGCGGAGCAAGTTGGTGCCCGTCATGCAATTGTTCGATGCCCCGGAACCGTTGGTCAGTCAGGGGAAGAGGATGAACACGACCATCGCTCCCCAGGCCCTCATGTTCATGAACAGTTCGAATGTTCGGGGCTATGCAAGGAGTCTTGCCGAAAAGTTGTCCAAGAAGGCGGGTGTGGACATTGAGGAAGCCGTGGTCACGGGCTACGAGACGGTTCTGGGCCGTGAGCCCTATGAGGATGAATTATCGGCCACCGTGGAATTTCTCAAGGCTCAGGAAGATTCTTATGCTCAAGCCAAACAAGTCAACCCGCGCGAGCTTGCCCTGACTGATTTTGCCCAAACCTTGTTCGGGCTCAATGAATTTTCTTACCTGAGGTAAAACCATGAACGATTCAAGATTTTCTGCTTCACCCGCGTCCTTACTGAACCGCCGTTCCATGCTGGGCCGTTGCGGGATGGGGTTGGGCGCCCTTGGGCTTGCGGGTCTTTTGCATGACGAAGGATTGCTCGGGGCAGCGAACCCGTTGAGTTCGAAAACCCCACATTTTCCGGGAAAGGCGAAGTCGGTCATCTGGATCTTCGTAAACGGCGGGCCAAGCCAAGTCGACACTTGGGACTACAAGCCGGCTCTCGAAAAAATGGACGGCAAGACGATGGAAGGATTCGACCGGTTTACCGGCTTCTTTGCCAATAAAGTGGGCGGGTTGATGAAGAGCCCGTTCGAATTCACTCCCCGCGGAGAGTGTGGAAAACCGGTCTCGGAAATTTTTCCTTATTTGGGCGAACACGTTGACAAGATGTCTTTCATTCATTCCGGGCATACCGAGTCAAATAACCACAGCCCGGCCTTGTTTATGATGAATTGCGGGGTTCCGCGGATGGGGTTTCCATGCGCCGGTTCCTGGGCAACTTACGGGTTGGGTTCGAGCAGCAAGGACTTGCCTGCATTTGTTGTGATGAGCGATCCGCTCGGTCGGGGATTGCCCAAGGGGCATGCCGCGAACTGGGGCGCGGGCTTTTTGCCAAGTGTTTACCAAGGGACCTACTTTCGACCCAAGGGCGACCCGATCGATAATTTGCACCGTCCCAAGGAACACGACGTTTCGCGCCAGCGTCGGCAACTCGATCTGCTTTCCAACTTGAACCGGAGGGACTTGAGCAAGAATCCGTTTGAGGAGGAATTGGCCGCCCGGATCGAGAGTTTCGAACTGGCTTACCGCATGCAGAGCTCGGCACCCGAAGCGCTTGATATTTCCTCGGAACCCGAGCACTTGAAAAAGCTCTATGGCTTGAACCAGGCGAAATCAAAACACTTTGCCGCCCAGTGCATGATGGCTCGCCGGTTGGTCGAGCGGGGTACTCGATTCGTGCAGATCTACTCGGGCGGAATGGCGAACCAGCGTAGTTGGGACGGGCATTCCGATATCAAGGGTAACCATTCGGGCTTCGCGGTCGAGACCGATCAACCGGTTGCCGGCTTGCTTACCGATCTGGATCAACGGGGCTTGCTCGACGAGACCTTGGTCGTATGGGCCGGGGAATTCGGTCGCTTGCCGGTTGCTCAAAAGGGGGGCAAACCCGGCCGTGACCATAACCCGCATTGCTTTACCGCCTGGCTGGCTGGCGGCGGGGCCAAAGGCGGGGTTTCCTATGGTGAATCGGATGAGGTCGGGCACAAGGCGGCGGTCGACAAGGTACACGTCAATGATTTTCATGCCACCATCCTTCACATGCTCGGGTTCGATCACGAACAACTGACTTATCGGTACGGGGGGAGGGATTTCCGGTTGACCGACGTGGCGGGCAAGGTGATTGCTCCGATCCTTGCTTAGGCGGAAGCGACTTTACCCGGCGATCCTGATTTCATCGATTGCCCGGAGAGCATCCTCGGCACCCATGGCCAGAGAAAGCGCCCCCTCGGGAACTTGGGCGTCGCGCGGGTTGACCCTGAGAAAAGTTCCCCCGGTGGATTTCCAGGCCTGTTCGCAGGTTATCCGGACGGTGGGTATGCTGGGACCGGCCCCCAGTTCGATTATGCAAAGCTGGGAATTTTCGTTTCCTTCCAACCATTCGTTGAGCCGCCTGCCTTGATCATTGGTTCTTTCGGGATCCCATTCCCAATCGGAAAACATGAGAATGTTGGGGCGGGCCAGGCCTTCGCAACCCGGGCAGGTGGGCAAGGGATCCTTTGCATGGAGGGTTTTCTCATCGATTTCTACCCGGAGGTCCGTGGGAGCCGGCCAAATTGCGTGACCGCATTGATCGACGCATTGCAAGTGCATGAGTGAGCCATGGCATTCGTTCACTGTAGTATCAGGAAAGCCGGATCGTTGAAAATGCCCGTCGACATTGGAGGTGAAGACAAAGGCAGACAGGTTTGTTTCGTTAATCCACTTCCTGAGCAGAGAAAATCCGCAGTGGGGATCGGTTTTGCGATAAAGATTGAGCCGATGGCCGTAAAATCCCCATGCCAGTTGTGGGGATTCCCCGAACCAGCGGGGGTCGGCCATCTCCTCGAATTGTATCCCGAGTTTGGCAAGGGGCGGGTAGGTATCCCAAAATCCTTCGTTCCCCCGGAAGTCGGGTAGACCGGAGTCGACCCCCATCCCTGCACCTGCTCCAATCAGGAGGGCTTTCGCATGAGAAAGGGCTTCGGCAACTGATTGGATGTCTGATCGTTCTTGTTCATTCATTTGTAAAATAATGAAAACCTTGGCTTTTTTCTTTGAATTGCGATGCAGATGGTTGTTACCTTGAACCTTGGCTTTTACAAACTGAACTTGAAACACAAATTAGATAGCGTTGTCACGACTATCCTGTTTTCCCTATGCGGGTTTTCGGGGTGCGTTACCGTTCCCAAGCAAGTTACGCCGCCGGCATCTGATTCAAACATCAGCAGTCTTTCCAATGATTTGCCCAAAAGAGATGAAGTCGTTGCCCATCCGGTTACTCCACTTCTCGAGCAAACCGGCGGCTTAGCTCTTTCCGCCAAAGGTGTACTTTATTTCGCAAACCACAAAAAATTGGGAACGATCGGGAAATACGAATTGGGCAAGAGCAAGGAACCGGAAACTTTCATCGATCTTTCGGAATGGATTTCCGCTTCGGGCGATCGTGACCTCAGAGTGGAGGGTTTGCGCATTGACGGGGAGAACAGGCTTCTTGTCGCGGAGGCGGGTACCGGCAAGTTGCTGAGGATTTCGCCCGATGCTCGGAAATTGGAAATCCTTGCCGACTCCTACGATGGTTACCGCTTCGCCACCGTGAAAGATCTGGCTATCGGACCGAATGGCGACTTGTACGCAAGCTCGCCGTATTCCGGTACGGTCTACCGCATCCGACCCGATGCCGGTTATGTGGGCATACTCAACGAGGATCTCGTTCGGGTGGAAGGTTTGGCCATTAGTCCGGATGGGAAAAGTCTGGTGGCTGCCGAACCGGATGCATCGCGAGTCGTAGTCTTTGACATTCCTACTGAATTAGTCCCCGTGACTTCCTGGACACTCGTGGATTTTTCACCGTCCGGGGTCGAACCCAAGGGAGTGGTCTTCGATGAGAAGGGCCGTTTGTTCGTTGCCTTGGGAGACCGCAAGGAAATAAGGGTCTTCGATTTGATAAAAGGCGAAGAATTGGTTGTCTATGATGCCGGTGGCATTGCGGAAAGCCTGACCTACCGGGACGGATCGCTTTTTGTTTCGGGGGGTGACCGTATCCGCCGGATGCGTTTGCACTCGAAATAACCGAGTTGCCGGCTTTACTCTGCCGGCAAAACCTTCATCACTCCCCGCATGAGAAGAGCGTGTCCGGGAAAGGTGCAGATATACGGGTAGTCACCCGGTTCGGGAGCGGTAAAGGAAAACTTTTCGGATTCTCCGTGGTCAAGCATGGTCGTGCCCCAGAGAATTTTGTCTGTGTCAGGTTTGAATTGCTTGGCAAACCCATTCGCTCCCATTTTTACTGCCATTTGGGCAACGATGTCTGCCTGTCCGGGTTTTACGAAAAGGAGGTTGTGGGGAGGGAAGTCCGGGTTCTTGAAGGTTACGTTGACCCTCTGCCCGGATTTTACCGTAAATGACTTTATGTCGTAGACCAGCTTTTCCTTTATGCTGGAGATCGTGATGTCAACCATGTCACCCTCGGGTGCGGTGTCCATATTCTTAAAGCCGGCTCCGGCAACCTTCATGGCAAGAGAGTACAGGCTTTTTCGAGCGGTTACATAGAGGGTTTTTCCATCCTTACCACCGAAGCAAAGGTTTGATGGGCGCTCGGGGAATTCGATGTCGCCCAAGTGCTTGCCCTTGGGATCGTAGATCTTCACCTTGTCTGCCGTGAGGTACAGGTTCCCTTGGTTATCCATGGCCAGTCCATCGGATCCTGATTCCGCAAAGAGGGTTTTGTTCGAGAGGGTGCCTTCCTCCCCTTCGTCTATGTCGTAACGGAAGGTCTTGCCCGCCCCGTGGTCGGCCACATAGAGGTGTTTTCCGTCTAGGGTGCCGAGGACTCCGTTGGGTCGCTTCATATCATCGATCACGCGGAATACCTGATCCCGGTAGGGCGTGACGTAATAGACGTGCTCCCCGTCCTGGGAGAGTTCCTTGTTTCCATAATTGGGATCACTGAAGAAGATTCCCCCGTTGGGATGGATCCATAGATCATTCGGCTTGTTAAAGCGCTTTCCGTCGTATTGATCGGCCAGGAGCTCCTTTTCGCCCCCGTCATCGTAAAAGGATTGAATCGTTCCCTTCGCTCCCAAGCAGGCGACAAGGTCACCTTCCGTGGTGAAGTACAACCCGTTGGCTCCTCCGGAATCCGTGATGAAAACCGATAACTTTTTGGTTTTGGAGTCCCAGCGGTGAATGTGGTTGTTGGGAATGTCGGTAAAGAATACCTGACCTTCCGGGTTGCTTGCCGGTCCTTCGGTGAATACGAATCCATCCGCGAGTTTGACGGGTTTGGCATCCACGGGGACAAGTGATCCCAGTCCACTCGTGGAATCGGCGCCATGGGCAAGCCATGTGATCGCAAGGAAGAGAAAGCAATGCTTCAATAGATTGGTCATAATACTTAAAACGGAGTAAATTCCACAGGTAGGTTCATTTGCAAAACAGACCGAGGATCTGGAGTCCTGAAGGGAACCCCTTACCTAGCTAATAGAGAATGGAGCGAATAATTATTCGGAAATCAAAGCTTTTTTGCCCAAAATTGCTCGACGGTCTTGGCCGCAATCTTGGCATGATTCTCTGGCGAACCGAGAACCTGATCGAGTAATTTCTTATTGACCACGTTGTGTTGTTGGTGGATCCAAAGACCTTCCAACAGGTGATGGGCATGATCCTTGTTCTTGGGGTCGAATTGTTTAAGCCATTTTTGGGTTTCCTTGATCACTTCGTCCGTGTTCCGCTCGCTCAATTCTATACGAGCTCTGTGCCTGATGACGTTGGTCGGGTTCTTAAGGTGGTTGAGGAGGGTGGCTATCGGCTCGCCGTCGATATTGACGTGCTTCATGAGGGGACGATCTTTGGCCGTAATCCGGTAAACCCGGCCGTGCGTCTTGTTACGGTTGGGGTCGCGGACATTGTGCTGCATGTGACCCACGATGACGTTTTGCCAATCCGAAACGTAGAGAGCCCCGTCATCTCCGATCTCAATGTCGGTTGGCCGGAAGTTTCGGTCCTTGGGTGAGACGAGTAGGTCTTCGACCGCAGTGCCCTGTCGGTTTCCGTTACCGTCATCGGCAAGCGAATATTGCTTGAGTCCGAGAAACCCAATCGAGTTGCAAATCAGGAAGTTTCCATTGTTCTTTTCCGGGAAGTGGGCGCTGGAGATGACTCCGCAGGCGGGCACGGGCCGTACCGTTTTCTTGAGGAGGGATTGCATCTTGAAACCGCCTTTGCCGTCGGGGCGGACCTGGTAGGCCCGGCCACCGGTTCCGTCGGTCGCATAATGGTATCCCCAATAGTCAAAGCTGATCCCGTGCGGGTTGGGGCTGTTATTGGCATGCAACGCATATTCGTGAGTACGTGGGTTGAACCGGTACATGGCGCTGTTTCCGTGCTTTTGCGGTCCCTGCCAAGGAGTTTCGACGTTCGAAACGTGAAATACGCCGCGCTGATAGTATATGTGACCGTCGGGGCCGAAGATCAGGTTGTTGGCCGCGTGGTGGGTGTCGGCGGAATCAATGCCCTGCATGATGCGGATCCGGACGTCCGCGACGTCGTCTCCATCGGTATCCTTCAAGTAGATGAGGTCGGGAGCGGAGGCTACGATAACACCACCGTTCCAAAACTCGAAACCGGTCGGGTTGTGCACCTTGGCAAAGGTGATCGCCTTGTCGGCTACGCCGTCCCGGTTCTCATCGGGCAGAATGACGAGGGCATCGTTCATCTCCTTGAGAGGTTCCCACTTTGGGTAGGTAGGCCAGGCGGCAACCCATAGCCGTCCCTTTGTGTCGACCGCCATCTGAACGGGGTTGGCAATTTCAGGAAATTTTTCCTCGGATGCAAAGACGTTCAACTCGAACCCTTCCGGGAGCTTCATCTGTGCGGCGGTTTCCTCGGACTTCATGTACTTGACGGTTCCTTCCTTCTGGGAGTTGCTGCTCTTCGATTTTCCTCCGACGTTGGATACGACCTTAATCGGCGCGGGGACATTGGAGTCATCGGCCACGATCGTTTTTCCCTTGGTCGCCGCATGAACGACCTTGTCTCTGTTGGAAGTCATGATGTCGATCATATCGAGTTCGTGCCAAAGAACGTCCTTGTTGGATTGGTTGGCAACGAAGCGTAGGCCGGAACGACCGCCCCAGACGTCGTTCCCGTCAGTTGCTCTGTAGCGGTTGAACCAGTGCCAGTTTTTGTCCAAGACTGCTTCCTTGGTTTGTTCAAGGTTGGAATGCTTGAGGGGGGCGTCCTTGCCGAAAAGAGCTTTGTGGATGACTTGGGCGATATGATTGTTTCCCTCGTCGGTCAGGTGTATGCCGTTGATCGTGAGGGAGTTTTTGTTCTTCGAGTACAGCTTCTGACTGGCGGCGAAAAGGTCGACGTATTCCAATTCCTTCTCCTTGGCGACCTTGGCGGTCACCTCGGCGATTTTCTTGAGCTTTTCGTTTTGTTCCTTTCCGTCGGGAAAATTGGGCGAATCCAAGTTTTCGTGGGCGATGGGGGAAAAGAGAACGATGACGGGAGCGGATTTGCCGTTGTACTTTTTGGTCAAGGTTTCGTCGACCCATTTCCCAAGTTTCGCAGCGTAGTCGTCCGGGTTGTTGTCCCAAGCTTCGTTTGCTCCGAAGAAAGTAAGAATTACGTCGGCCTTGGAAATCTCAAGGTAGGTGTGGGGGTCAATGAATCCCCGGTTTCTGGGCCGGCTGTCAATTTTGTCACCGCAGAACCCATGATTGCGGAAGGTTAGTTTCTTGTCCGGCATGCCGAGCTGGGCGTAGGTCTCGAGCCAGCCATGATGTTGCATGCGCTCGGCCAAGGTGTTGCCTAGCAGCACGATTCGTTGCCCGTCCTTTACCTCAATGGCATGGGCTGCTTGCGGAAGGAGCGAGAGGGTCGCCGCAAGGAGGACGATAGCGTTAAAGGTAAAAAAGCCACTGCGAACTTTCTGTGGGTGATAAGGCGAGTCGGTCATATTGAGGGTTGGCTGGCTCCAGTTAGCTTGCTGGTTGTTTTCTGGTTGTCGTGAAAAAATTCAGATGGGGCATTAGAGTGTACTTGGGGGGGCATGCACAAGAAACAAAATGTGTTTTTCAATCTTTTTGCATGAAGGGGGCGAACGCCTGCCGTACTTTATCTGGAGGCTTTGTATTCCCTCGTTTCCTTGTTGCGGGAATTGAGAATGACATAGGACTTCCCGTCCGCAGAGACCGAGAGTTTGATGAAATGCCCCTTGCAGGTCATGGAATCAGTCAAGTTGGCCATCATCGCTTCCTCCGTGTTGTTATGAGAATCTTCCCGCAGGTTTTTGTGTGCCTGCCAGATGGCTTGAACGGATTTCGTTCCTTTGACGGCTTGGAAACTGCCTTCGTTGCAGCCCTTCTTGTGTCCGTTATTGAAAACCACGACGCTCGGTGCGAGGCTTTGGATCAGGACCGGGTTGTTGGAGGAGTCGAGACCATGGTGGTTGATTTGGAAGACGTCGACTTTACCCGCCAGGGGACTGATCAGGTTGAATGGAGTAACTAGCTTGGCCTCGACGTTCCAGGTAAGATCGCCTCCGTCGAAGAAGGAGAAGTCTCCGAAACTGAAGAGGGTGGCCACACTGTTCGCGTTGTCGGAAAGATCTTCCGGTTTTTCTGGCACAGTTCCGGAAAGCGGGTTGCGGGCAAGACGAATGTTGGCCGGAGGCTGGATTGTCTTTTGGTTGGCTGCCACGCAGGTCACCTTTAGGCGGGTTGCTCCCTTGGCCTGCTTGAGCGGATAGACGTAGCCCGGTTTGACGACATGTCGGCTTTCGACCTTCATTTCGCGGTAGGGCTTGATCAACTGGGGGAAGATTGGGTTTCTGCGATGACGGTCGGGGTTCTTTTTGGGTATGCCGTTGTCGTGCACGGTTCCGATGGGCATCAGGTTGGCCAGCATGGCGGCTCCTCCATAGTGGTCGCCATGGAAGTGGGTCGTGATCAAGTGGTCGATTTTTTTCAACCCTGCCTCGTTGGTTGCAACCCGATGGATGCGACCCGCATCCCTTGTTCCGGGGTTTCCTGAATCGATGAGGATGGATTCGCCCGCCGGGGTCTTGACTAAAGTGGCGGCACCGCCTTCCACGTCCACCCAGTAAATGTCCAGGGTTGTCCCCAAAACGGTTGTATGGGCGAGGGCGAGAAAGATGACAAAGGTGGTTATTCGGTTCATGACTATACCTAAGAAACATCGGAAGGTTTTTCACAAGCTTTTTTCTTTGGTGATAACTTCTCTTTGACTTAGGGTTGCGACCGATCAAAAAAGGGAGGAGGTTTTAACCAAAAATTGTTATGGATGAGGATTTTCTTCACTTGTTTGAGGAGTCGCCTGCATTGCGGCTCATGCGTGGTCGTTTAGGCTCCTTCGTTGTCGGCTTCTTCACGAAGACCTTCAAGAAGTGGGGAGTTGTCGAGGCTTCGGAGGAGGAACTTGCAGCGACCCTTGCCGAGCACATCGAGCAAATGAGGGAGCTCGAGGATTTTGACGCTCCCAGACGCCTCCCTCAAGAATATCTGGACGAGTGGTGCGATGAGGAACATCGTTACATGACCAAAGTTTACAATGAGGAGAAGGAAGAATACGTCTTTCGACTCACCAGGCACTCGGAAAAGGCTTTGAGTTGGTTGCAGGATCTTCTTGCCCTTCAACACCGCGGTTATGCAACCACGGAGTCGCGCTTCAACCGAATCATGCTCGAGATGCAGAACTTGGCTCAGGGCGTGAATGCCGATCCGGAAGCGCGAATAAGGGAGCTGGTCCGCAAGCGCGAAGATATCGATGAGGAGATCAGGAGAATTCAGGAAACCGGAGAGGCTCCGATTTTCGGCGAAGACGTCATTCGTGATCAAGTATACGATCTTTCCGATTTGGTTGAGCATTTTCTTTCGGATTTTCGGGCCATCGAGGAGTTTTTCAAGGATCATGCTCGTGAAATTTCCACCCTATACGCCCAAGGAGAGGCTTCCAAGGGAGATATTGTAGAACACGTGCTTGATTCCGACGAGCAACTTAGGTCATGTGATCAGGGCAAGAGTTATTTCGGGTTCCGCAATATGATGACGAACCCTTCGCTTGCCCGCCAGCTGAGGACTTTGGCTGAACAAACTTCGCAGATAGCACGCAAGAGGGGTTTGGATACCAATAAAACCTTCTCCGATCTCGGAGATCGTCTCTTTGGCGAGGCAGGAGCAGCTCACGGTGCGTACGGAAGAATAAGCCGCAAGCTCAGGCAGGTCGTTGGAGAACATGCGGGAGGTGGAGGTCGGCATGTCCGGGATACTCTTTCGAGAATTCGCAGACAGGCCTTCCGGTTGAGGGACCAACCTCCGGAAGATTGGGATTTTGAGATCGAAATACGTCCGCAATTGTTTGGGTTGATGGAAGCCGAATTTTGGGAACCCAAGGCCGTCGAACCTTTTGCCTCCGTCAAAAGAGCCAAGCCCGATGGTTCCGAGTGGATGAACGAAATTCTTCATTCCGTCGGCGAGCCGTTGGACTTGGGGAAATTTCGCGAACGGGTCGACGAGGTCTTGGTGGGACAGGAAAAAGCAAGTCTCACCGATATGGTCGAACGTTATCCCTTGGAGCGTGGGATCGTGGACGTCGTTTGCTACCGGGTGATCGCGGGCGAGGAAAGCCGGCATGAAATTCTCAACGATCAACTCGTAAACATCGATCTGAACCGTCCGGCGCAACCTCGTTACGTAGAGGTCGAACAACTCATCTTTCAAAAATACAGCCTATGAATCCAGCCATAACACATCGCCACGTAATCGTACGACTTCTCAACGGACCCATTTATCAGGAGGATCTCGACTTGTGGGGTCGCCTTGGCGCAGAATGGGAAAAAATAAAGAGTCACTTTGTCGAAATGGGTCTCGAAGTGGCCAGAGACGACAATGCCGGTTATGCCTTTATCAGACAATGCGAGGAGGAGGAAGAAAGTAGCGAGGCTTGGGACGACGCTCAGACTTCTCCACTCCCGAGGGTTCTTCGCCGTACTCGCCTGACCTATCATCAAACGATCTTCATGGTTCTTTTGCGTGAGGAACTCATGCGCTTCGAACAGAGCCAAGAGGAAGGCGATCATTTGTACAGATCAGCGTTGGATTTGCGGGAAATGATGGTTTCTTATTACCCGGAACTACATGACGAAAAGAAAATTCATCGCCAAATTTCCTCTCTGGTCACCAAGTTCGAAGAGTGGGGAATCTTAAAAAAGGTTCGTGACCGGGACGAGGGGCTTTATCGAGTAGAACGGATCATTAAGGCAAAATTGCCCCCTGAAAAGTTGGCCGAAGTTCGCGACCAAATCAAAAGGCGCCTGCCGGAAATAGACGATGAAATGGAGGAAGAAGATGCTTGAATCTCAACTTGAATTAGAATTTTCGCCGGACAAATCAACCGCGGGTTACCGCCTGCACGAATTGTCCCTTTTGAATTGGGGAACCTTTCACAACGAAGTGTATTCCATGCGACCCGACGGAAGGACTTCCATGGTCACTGGACGGAATGGGTCCGGCAAGTCAACCATTGTCGACGCCCTCCTTACCCTTCTTGTGCCCAACCGCGTCCGCAACTACAATGTTGCTTCAAGTCAAGCGGGAAGTCGGGAAAGAAACGAGCGCGACTATGTCCTCGGGGCCTATTCCGAGATTCATGACGCAACGACTGGACAGGGACGAAAGGAAACGCTCCGCAAGCCCGGTGAATCGTATACCGTGTTGATTGCCTGGTTCTACAACGAGGCGTACAAGACCGATGTTTCGGTCGCCCAGGTTTTGTGGTGCTTGCCAAGTGGCAAAGTTGAAAAGATTTACTTGGTCGAGAAAAGAAAGCTTTCCATCGAGGACGATTTCAACGATCTCGGCGACGTGGACAATATCAGAAGGATCATCAAGGAACGGGGATTGATTACCTTTGATTCCTTTACGGCTTATCACAAGAAATTCGAGTCGATGCTTTTCATGGACACCGATTTGGGAAGCCGGTCCCCCATGTCCATTTTCAATCAGGCGGTCTGTATCAAAGATGTCAAGGATCTCACCCAGTTCATTCGCGAACACATGCTAGACGACGGTGGATCCAAAGAAAAGTTACTTGCTTTGCAGGAGCGTTTCGATGATCTGCGCAGTACCCACCGCCGTATCGAGACGGCTGCTTATCAACTCGAGCAACTGGAGGAGATCAAAGATACGCACGATTCCTTTCTCGAGGGTTCCAAGGAACGTGATCATGCCGAGGATCTGCATAAAGCGACGGAACCTTTTTTCGCTCAGTCCGAACTGGACCAGAGAATCGACTGGGTTGATGAACTCAAGCATCAGGAGGAAGCCGAACGGGCCCGTCTCAAGAGTTCACGGCTCGAGGTCGACCGTTTGAGGGAAAAGCTCAATCATTTGGAACGGGCTCTGTCCGACAGTGACGAGAACAGAAGGCTCGAGCAAGTTGGTGCCGAAATGGATCGCTTGCGCGACAAGCGGGAGGTTGTCACCAAACGGGCGGCCGTCTTCGAGCGTCATCTTTCTTTCTGGGAAAAAGGGGCGACGGTCAAGGAAGAGGAGGACTTTCTGACCTTGCGCAGGGAACTTGATACTCAATTGCCGCGACTCGAAGCCAATGTCTCCGAATTGGATGAGAAGATTCCGGAAATTTCCTACCTCCTGCGCAAGGGGGACGAACGAGTCGAATCTCTGGAAAACGAGAGAAGTTTTTTACTGGAAGCCAATTCGAACATCCCTCATGAGCTTGCTCGTTTGCGAAACGCCTTGGCGACTCATTTGGACAGGGATGACGCAGAGTTGCCTTTTGTCGGCGAACTCGTTCAGGTCGTTCCCGATGAGGATAAGTGGAAAGGGCCAATCGAGCGTTTGCTCAGGCCTTTTTCCCTCACCATCGTCGTATCTCAGAAATTGGCGAAGGACGCCGAGGCTTACTTGGAGGAAAATCATCTTGGTGACCGTTTGGCCTTCGTTTGCCCACATCCGGACCCCAAGGAACCCAAACTGCACGATGATTCATTGGCGGCGAAGCTTTCAATCCGTCCGGAAATGGAGGAAATTCGTCAAGTTTGGTTGAGGTCGGCTTTGGCCGAGTGCTTTCCCCACCTTTGCAAGGAAAAACGCGATGCGTCCTTTGCCAAGTCCAAGAACGCTCTGACCTTGGATGGCTTGGTCAAGAGCAATGGCCTGTTACGCGAAAAGGACGACACATTTTTTCTCGAAGATGCGAGCACTTGGGTCATGGGTTGGGATGTCTCCGTCAAGCAAAAGACTTTGGACGATTCTTTGACCAAATGGCGTGAAGAAGTCGATCAGTCCGGCAGAGCCCTACGGGAAGCCGAGAGTGAAAGATTGGCCTTGCGCACCAAGGTGCGTTCCGGAGCCCAATTGCAAGCCTGCGCCAATGAATTTGCCGATGTCGATCACGTCGGATTGGCCACGCGGATTGCAGATTTGGAAGAGGAAGAACGCGTAATCGTAGGGGGATCCAATGTTTTGAAGAAACTCAAGGAAGATCGTGATGCCGCCGAGCAAAAGCTTGAAGAATCCCAGGCAACCCGAGATGAGGTTCTGCAAAGAATCGGTGGGGTTGAGGCTCGAGCCGAACGAAACGAATCCCGCATCGCCTCCCTTAAGTCATTGCTCAAGAAGTCAAAAGAGGAATTCCTCGCCCCTGATGACGACAGCGAGGAACTTACCGAAGAGGAGCTGGAGCAGGCGGAAGAACGACTGAAAGTTCTTTTCGACGATATCGAAAAAGAGTTTGGCGAGCCGCCGGAAGAACCCGATCAGATCGAAGAAGCCGCCCGCATTGCGACCCACAAAATTGATAGCCGAATTCAAAAACTCGAATCGGGCTTGGACAAATTCCGGGATAAGAACGTCGCGGCCATGCAGCGTTTTATCGCCGATGCCCGCAACCAGGCTTTCCGTGATGAATTGACCTTGGATTTGGAGGAAGGATACAACCATGCGACCTATTCGTCTTTTGAGGAAATACGCAGACAAATCGAGGACGAAGATTTGGCCAAGAACCGGGATCGTTTCGAGGAACTTTTGCGCGTTCAGGTTCCCGAGGAAGTTTCCGGATTCAGCGAGGCTCTTGAATCTCACCGGGATCGCATCCGCAAGCGCATCAACGAGTTGAACGAGCATCTTTCCCGAGTCACTTTCGATCGTAAGGAGGAGACCTATATTCAACTGAAGTTCGAGGATGCCGGAGACGATGGGGTACGCCGTTTCAAGAAACTGCGCAGGCATGCCTTGGAAGGAGACTTGGAGGCCGACGACGAGGATGAACGCCGCCGTGAACGTTACCATCGAGTCGAACAGTTTTTAAGCGAACTCGAACAGGATTCCAATTGGACGGAACGGGTGATCGATGTCCGAAATTGGTTTCGTTTCCGGGCGGACGAATTTTACAAAGACGAGGACACTTTGCGACAAAGCTACAGTGGAGCAGCCGGTAAGTCGGGAGGCGAGAAGAACCGCCTTGCCTCGACAATCTTAGCTACCGCGATAGCCTATCAGTATGGAATTGACGTAGGCGGCAAGCAGACCGAAACCTTCCGCTTGGTTGCGGTCGACGAAATGTTCAGCAAGACCGATGACGAGTTTTCTCAGTTCCTCCTCGATTTGTTCAAGGAGTTTCATCTCCAGTTGCTTATCGTTCAACCTTTGGACGCCAAGATACATGTGGTGCAAAAGTATGTGGAGCGATATCATGTTGTGGAACGCCGCGACGGAGTTTCTTTCGTGGGTGACTTGAGCGTCCGGGAATACCTCGGTGACCAACTTTCCGAAAACGAGGAGGATGCCGTTGCCGCTGAGGAGGGAGAATCAGTGGAGGCCGATTCCTAGTCCGTTTACTTGCCACCTTTCCCCTCTCTCTGCTTGACGAGAGCGGGAAGTTGTTTCTTATCCTGTGTGCAATGAGCGAATACAATCCGAACCCGACTAGATACGATGGGCGCATGCCGTACCGCAAATGCGGTCGATGGGGAGTAAAACTTCCTGCGATCACCCTTGGCTGTTGGCATAATTTCGGAGGCGAAGCACCGACCAAAACTCAGCGGGAAATGATCTATGCGGCTTTCGATGCAGGGATTACGCATTTCGATTTGGCCAACAATTATGGCCCGCCCTACGGTTCCGCAGAGGAAAATGTGGGCACAATTCTCAAGGATCTTCCCCGAGACGAAATCCTTATCACGAGCAAGGCGGGATACGACATGTGGCCCGGACCCTATGGAGAATGGGGTTCCCGCAAGTATCTTTTGGCGAGCTTGGATCAATCGCTCAAGCGTACGAAGGTCGATTACTTCGACTTCTTCTATTCTCATCGTTTTGACCCGGATACACCCTTGGACGAAACCATGGGGGCTTTGGATACGGCGGTTAACCAAGGCAAAGCCCTTTACGCCGGCATAAGCAGTTACTCGGCTCCATTAACCCGAGAAGCCTTTGACATATGCAACGACAGATCTTTTGCTCCTTTGGTCATTCATCAACCGAATTATTCCATGCTCAATCGATGGATTGAAGACGGATTGACTGATGTCTGTGAAGAATTGGGCTTGGGCATAATTGCTTTCTGCCCACTTTTTCAGGGTTTGCTCACCGACAAATATTTGAATGAAATCCCCAAGGATTCCCGGGCATCTCTTGATAATTCACCTTTGCGCAAAAACGAGGTAAGCGAACAAAATATTCGGGTTATCCGCGAATTGAACGATCATGCCAGTGAGAGAGGGCAGACACTGGCTCAGATGGCTCTATCATGGGTCTTGCGTGATAAGCGGGTGACCAGTGCCCTCATCGGAGCCAGTTCAGCTTCTCAAATCCTCGAGAACGCACAGTCCGTCATGCAGACTGACTTTACCGCTGACGAACTTCAGAAACTCGACCGCATTCTAACGAAGATCAATTTACCCAAGTCACTTTGGTCGACGGAGTAGGGTGGGGCAGGACTCATTTTTAAGCTAACTTCCGTACTCTCGCTTTGCCCCATTTGGGGTGTGGTTAGGGCAGCACATCTTCAAGTAAATTGGTCGAGTAATTGTAGTAACGAACTTCACCCTTTTCGTTGGTAAGGAGATAAATCCAATTCCCCATATTGGATTGGTAAAGAAAGGGGTATACTCCTTTCTTTGACCAAACCCAGCCTCTCGATTCGGACCATGCCCAAACGCCATTGAAGTTGTCGGAAGCAAGATACAACCATCCGTGGACAAAGTGATAGATCCAACCATTGTTGAAATCTTTGTAACGGCCGAACCAAGGATTTCGTATCCACCCACCGTCTTCCTCAACCGAATCGGCCGCAAGAATCGAAAGGGCTTCCTGCTGGGGGCGTTGGTTTTCTTGGTTAAGCTTCCCTTCAATTGAAATTTTTCGAATGTTGCCCAAGGTGGTTTGCTGGGGTGTTTGTGCGTAAGCTCTGAAATAAAGAACTTGATGATTACCCGTGGCAATGTTTGTGCTGAAAATACCGGAGCCTTTTCTTACGGCGGAAACTTTCTGTGTTAACGAATCATTCAGGGACAACTGCATGCTTGGGGAAACGAAAAAACCCACTTCGATCATGTGGATGGCAGATGCGTTTTGATCAAGCAGTTCTCCGGTTATCAGAATAGCGCTTGGAAGGATTTGATGACTCACCGTCCGAACTTGACTGATTTGATTGACCAATTCCAATGGTTTTTGGCCATTCCCCGGAGTTTGATAGCCATTCCCTGGTGATTGGTAACCGTTGCCCGGCGTCTGGTAACCGTTG
>Ga0315321_10001293_pt1 | contig 19221 bp, 15 predicted proteins | sample M180m21515metaG_FD_203464 | JGI IMG/M metagenome (GOLD analysis project Ga0315321, IMG submission 203464) | Ammonia-oxidizing marine archaeal communities from Monterey Bay, California, United States - M1 80m 21515 | ecosystem: Environmental > Aquatic > Marine > Intertidal zone | place: USA... | reverse complement strand
CTGGTCCGCCACGCTGTTCACCGAGTCTTCCGACGCGTAGCGCTCGCCGCGTTCCGACCGTCCTGGGTGCGCTGGTCTGCCTGGTTCCGTGACAGAGGACAGCCCGCCCTTCATCCCGATACTTTCGACAGAGTCGACAGAGGCAGGGATGGCGCATGCGCGATATTGAGTGCGCCGTGTTGCTCACTGTTGCCGACTCCAAATCTCTCGTCGTCCGTGTGGTTCGCGACGACTTGCGGTTTGCGGTCCAGTGGACGGGCGAGTCGTCGTTCAGGGTGGGCAGAGGCATCCAAAACAACCTCGTGCTTGGCGATCCAACGGTATCTGCGCGCCACCTTCTGCTCGAGCGTGGCGCCGACAACTCGGTGACCGCGACCGACATGGGAAGCCGAAACGGCACTTGGTACGGCGCCACCCGCATCGAAGGCAGCATTCGTCTTCTTCCGGGAGAACGCCTGCGTCTCGGCGAGTCCACTGAGCTTGTGTTGGTGCGCTGGGTCGAGCACTCCCCAGCCGTGCCAGCAGTCACTCCCACCGCCCACGCCAGTCCATGCGCCTGGAGTGTCCGCATCGACGGAGCCACCAGCCGTCCGTCCGCGCTCGTGGTGCACAGCTCCAGCCAGACCGAGCTGCGCTTTCGTCCTTCCCACGCCGCAACCGTCTTGATGATGCTTGCAGAGCGCACCGTCGAAGCGGCCTATGGCGGTGGATGGATCAACGACGACGACCTGCGGGTGGGCCTGTGGGGACGCCGAGGTCTCTTGAACGACTCCAACAACCTCAACGTGGTGCTCTACCGACTGCGCTCGCGGCTGCGTCGATGTGGCCTTGACCAGGCCCTGATTGAGAAGGAAGCGCACCGCAGTCGCCTCGTCGATGCCCGCGTCGTCCTCAAGCTCTCTACCCGACCCAAGCCATGACCCTCCGCCTCTCCGGCGACTGGACCCTCCACCATCGGCTGGGTGTCGGCGGGCACGGGGAGGTCTGGGAGGCCTCGACGGCGACTCATGGCGTGCGCGTGGCCATCAAGCTGCTTCCGCCGCTGTCGGAGTCTCCGCTGGGGCATGCTCTGCCGCCCGAAGTGTCCATTCTGGCGTCTCTGCGCCACCCCGGAGTGGTCCGCCTCCTCGATGCAGGCACCCTCACCGAGCCGGTGGGGCACTTCGCTCCCGGCACCACTTGGCTGGCCATGGAGCGCGTGGCGGGCCGACCGCTGGGGCAGTCTGGTCTGAGCGGTTCTCGCTCCCTGGTTGCGGTGCTCTTTCAGCTGCTCGACACGATGGCGTACATCCACAGCTGTGGGTATGTCCACGGAGACCTGTCTCCCTCCAACGTCCTGTGGTCTCTGCGCGACTGGAACGTCAAGGTCGTCGACTTCGGGCTCGCGCGCACGGTGGGGCACCAACCGGTCGGTGTGATTGGCACCCCCGGCTTTCTGGCTCCTGAGCGTCTGGCGCTGGTCCCCCTTGAGCCACGCGCCGACTTGTACAGCATCGGTCGCCTCGGGCTGCACCTGCTGCAACAGACCCGCCTTCAGCAGGTGGTCTTGCCTGGAGTGCCGGTCGATCGCTTGGCGAGCTGGCTGCAGGCGCTGTGCAGCGACAGTCCAGAACGGCGCCCCCCGCGCGCAGCCGAGGCCCGCGCTTGGCTGATCGACTTGGTCGGCCAGCCCCCCACCCTCACGGCAACACGCCCGCTCTCGTCTCCACACGAGCCAGCGCGCGCGACTGAGCCGGTCACGCCCGCGCCCACGGCCTCTCCACCCACCACCGCGTCCCTCGAACCATCCTCGCCGGGCGAGCTCTCGGGCATGGCCACACCGGCCTGGACCCAGGCCACGATTGAGCTGCCTTCCTCCCGCCCGACCCCATCGCCTGCGCTGGACCTCGGATGGATGGCCACGGGAGCCGTTCTCTTCCCGGCACGCGACTCCGCACTGATTGGGCGCGAAGACCTCCAAGCCGGTCTCTGGCAGCGGCTTCTCGACTCATCCGAGCGGGGAGTCGTTGTGCAGCTGCAGGGCCCCGCGGGGGTCGGAGTCAGCGCCCTGCTCGACGACCTCGCCCGAAACGCAGACGCTTCTGGCGTCGCCAAGGTGGTGCGCACCGCCGCAGAGACCTCCACCACCCGACACACGGTGCTGTGGGTGCTCGACGACCCTTCCGAGGCCGCCCTCCAGCTTGCCCGCACCCCACGTGAGCGAGGTCTCGTCGTGCTGGGCCGAGGTCCGCGCACGGGCGAGTCCCTTGAGGTGGCCCCGCTGCCGCTCCCGCTCCGGGCGGCGCTGGTCCGGTCGATGCTCCCCGTCACTGCCGACGTGGCGGGCTGGCTGGCGCTGCGGGCGGGTGGACTGCCCGGTCAGACCCGAGCCCGGCTGCACCAGCTTCTCCACGCCGGCTGCTTTCAGCTCGATGGCCGCCGCTATGGCTGGGCGCCTGGCCTACGACCGGCCCCACCACACGCCGACCCCACCAAGAACCTCTCCGAGGCTCGGGCAGAATTTGATGAGGCTGCCAACGAGCTGGCGTGGTCCCGGATGCTCGATCTGCAAGCGGCGGGCGTGGTGCGTCCAGGCGACCCCGCCTACCGCGAGTGGCAAGCCATGGTGGGTCGTCTCGCCGACCGTCTGCCCCGCGACATCCCGATGTCCATGCTGGCCGAGGCAGCCCCTTTCGAGGCCGCCGAGTCTCCCGACGACCTCTACCACCGCGGCATCCGAGCTCTGCGGATGCAACAGCACGACACCGCCCGCCGACTCTTTCTCAGATTCATCGACCTGGCCGACACTCCCAAGCAGCGAGCGCTGGGCGCCTGGCAGCTTGGAGCGGTGGCGTTCGGACGCGGCCAATTCCACCAGTCCCGCACCCACTTCCAGACCGCTCACACGCTGCTGAAAGACGGCGGCGATCCGACGCGACTTGCCCACACCTTGTTGGCGCTGAGTCTGGTCGAGTCCAACTTGGGGAAGTTTCAGGACGCCCTCGACAGTGCCTCCGCCGCAACAGCTGCCTTTGAGGCCATCGGAAAGCCCCGGCATCGCGCCAACATCGCCGACTTTGAGAGCACCTGCTACCTGTGGCTGGGGCAGCTCGATCTCGCGGAGGCCTGCGCCCGAGAGAGCCTGTCGCGGTACGCCGACGACGGCAGTCCCAATCGGCTGGTACCCCTGCTCAACCTCGCTGCGGCGCTGCACCACAAGGGACGCTCGCGCCTCGTTCGCGAGATCCTCGATGAGGTCGCGCGGCGGGCGGGGCTTGAAGAACCTCGACTGCTGGGGGTGGTGGCACTCTATGGGGCGCTGTTCGCTGCAGAAGAAGGCGACGGAGAAGTATTCGACCATCACTGGGACAGCTTTGAACAGGTGTGGTCGACCGGAGTGGGCTGGCACCCCGCGACCGCGCGCATGCTGTTCGACATCCAGGAGCACGCCACCAGACACAACTGGACCGGCCGCGCGTCCCAGCTTGGGGAGCGCCAGGAATTGCTGAGAACGCGGTTTGGGAGCGCAGTGCTGGTGTGCTTTGGGGTGGATGCAAGCGGTTCGTCGTCGTCCACGACCCCGGGCCCGCTGCGAGCATCAGATCCGCATGCCGGTGATGGCGGCGATTAGGGCCTCCCGGTGGTCGCGCATGCGGGTGGCTTCGGCCGTGGCCTCGGCAATGACGAGGGTAGACCCCGACACAAAGATGGCCACGAGGTAGGTCTGGTCCTGCTCGCCGTTGGCTGCACCGAGCTCCATCAGCACGCCCGGGTGGCCGCTGGCTGCGATGTCACTCTCCGAGAGCACGGTGTAGCCGGCGTCTGTCATGCGGTTGCGCAGGGCTTCACGCCAATAGCTGAGCTCGGCTGCAGGCTTGTTCTTGGCGGTGCGTACTCGGAACAGCACTTCATCGGGGCTGACGGCCTGGAAGCGGCCGTGCTTGCGCCAGGCGGCGAAGCCCTCGGGGGTGGGCACGGTGGCCTTTGAGCGGCTTGCGCGAACGCCCCACTCGAAGTTTCGGAGCATGTCGTTGACGTTCATCGTGTTGAGCCATGAAAAGCTCGACGAGCCATCGCGCGCGGGGGCCCGACGCTCCCGGAACTTGAGAGAGACATCGATGCGAGAGTGGTTGGCCCGGTCTCGGAGCACACGAAGCCGGCCCTCAGCGGACTCGATCTCGGCGACGAGCTGTGTGATCTGACGCTCCACCGACACGATTGCTTTGGGGCTGGCATCTGCCAGAACCGCTTCGTACCGGGCCAGGACCTCACGCCGCGCGCGGAGCTTGCTCTCCAGGTCGACCACCTTGGGCGTGAGGTCGGCGCTGGCGAAGGAGCGTTCGACTAAGACGCCCATCTTGCGAAGCTCTTCGACGACGGCTCGGGCCTCGGCGGTGGGTACGCGGAGACTGACTCGGTCGGTGCCGAGTGTCGCAAACCAGCCTCCGTGGGTCTCCGCGAGCGCGATGGCGGCATCCAGGGCTGCGTCGCGGTCATCGACCTGGAGCGTGAGGCCAGCGGTGATGGCCGTCCACGCTCGCTGGCTGGGAGCCGGTGTGGAAGCGGGGTCCGCCGAGGCTTCCTGAGCGATGGCGGGCCCGGCGAGGGCCAGTGTCAGCAGCATCCACATGAGCTTCATGATGCACCTCCGCTGGCCTTCAGGGAGGCGCGCACCGCTGGACCGAAGCGCTTGAGCTCTTCGGGGGTGGGAAAGTAGGTCTCCACGACCTCGATCCATCGACCACCTTCATCGGCCCGCACCGCAATCCACCATGTGTAGGGGGAGTCGCCGCGGTCGGTGAGGCGGACCAAGATGTAGCCGCCCAGCTGCTCGGTCTCTGTGGTCTCGAATTGATCGGCGAGTCGTGCCTTGACCGCGTGGGTCCAGAATACGCTGTCGCCTTGTGGCTCGTTGGGAAGTCGGCCGGTCCAGGTGCGGGAGCCGTCGGGCCCTTCGGCGATGAAGCGGCGCTTGGGCGTGAGCTGGACCATGCCCTCGGGAACGGCGATGGCGAGGCGCTTGCCGTTGGACACAAGGTCGGACTCAAAGGGCGAGAGCTCGCGAATCCACGCCATCTCAGCGGTCTCGTCGTCGGGTGCTTGCCAGGCTTGGGCCTCGCGGGGCACCAGCTTGACAGTGATTCGGCTGAGCTTGGACAGCGAGTCGAGGGTGCGTCGCTGAGACTCCATGCGGTCGATGTCTTCGGTCACCCGCTGGATCTGGGCGATGAGTGCCAGCTTCTCCTTTTCGTCTTCGGCGCGTGCGAGCAGCTCGACGAGGCGGTCGCGGGTGCGCTTGGCGGTGGCCAGCCGCAGGTCGACGGCCGTGAAGGCCTCGGTGACATCGCGTGCGGTAATCGAGCGGTCCAACAGGTCGCCCAGCTCGGTGACTCGCTCGAAGCCACTCTCGAAGCTGTCGACCGGTATCCGCAGGGTGACGACCGTCCCACTCACAGACTCTACGAAGCCGCCGAGCTCCTTGGCGAGTGCGGTGAGTGCGTCGGTGGACTCCTCGACCGACACAACACGCAGACGGGCGTAGCCGGCGTAGTGAATCTTGCGTTCCACATTGGATGCGGTCGCTGCGGGGGCGTTGTCTTGGATTGGGGCGGGACGGCCTCTCTTGGCGGACAAGCTCTTCGCCCCCATCAAGGTCCCATGCGCGTCCTCGATGCTCGAACTCAATTCCATCTCGACGGCGTAGCTGTCGTAGTAGCCAGGGCTCGGCGGAGGAGGTGGGGGGACGTCTTTTCTGTAGCAGCCCACAAGCATCATCATCATCAAGAACAAGCTCGTGAACGCCTGGAGCACGGACCATGGACTACGGGGCGGCATGAGAACTCCTCAACTGTATGGGCTCTCTTGAAGCTGTGGTGAACGGGTGTATATGGCGGGTTTGCTCGGTGTGGCGACTTATCGGGCGGCGATGGAATTTCTGTGGGCGCAGATGCTCGTCAGGATGCCCGTGCTAGCCGGCCGCCCAGACCGACCTCCAGAGGCGCCCTCGTCCGCTGAAATGGCGTGCAAGCCAACGTTGCCCCAAGACCCGTCCGCGGGCGTTGTGTGCAGGGACAGTCCACCCCGACTCCCTGAGGCCCCAATGCTTCGCCCCGCCTTGCTCGTGCTGCTGCCCATGTGGGGATGCCAGCGCTACGCCGATCCCGGCCAAGCCCCCCTGCGACGGCTCACCCCGACCGAGTACAACCACGCCGTGCGCGACCTGTTTGGCTTCGGTCTCGACGGTGACCCCCCGTGGCCAGAGTCCGAAGACGAGGACTCCCCCACTTGGCCCGTTGCGCTTCCGGGCGACATTCCAATCCACGGCTTTGAAGGAATGCTGGAGGGACAGGTCGCCTCGCCCTACCTGGTCGAGCGCCTGAGCGCGGCGTCGCTTCACTTTGGCGCCCTCGCCACCCAGGCGCCTTACTTCTGGCAGTGCCGCACCCACGACACCGCCTGCGCTGCCCGCAGCATTGACGCGCTCGCCGCCCGCGCCTACCGCCGGTCTCTGACACCGGCCGAGCGGAGTCGACTGACGAGCCACTTCGACGAGCTGACCCGCGAACACAGTCTCGACGACGCCATCACGCTGACGGTTGCCGGCCTGCTGTCGTCTCCCCAGTTCACCCACCACCTCGAACAGGCCATGCCCAGTGAGACCGGGGGACGCGAGCGGCTCGCCGACTGGACCATGGCCAATCGGCTGTCGTTTCTTCTGTGGGACTCCATGCCCGACCCGAAGCTGTTTGCCGCCGCGGCCAACGGAGAGCTTCAGACCTCTGAGCAGCTCGATGCCCAGGCCCGCCGCATGTGGACGGACCCGCGCGCCCGACACGCCATCGTTCACTTTCACCGACAGTGGCTCGCCCTGGACCGCCTTCACAGCACCCGCGCCGACCTCGACACCTACGCCGCTCGCTATGCCCCCGATGTCTACTCCGACGAGCTGGAAAGCGAGCAGGACCGAGAAGAGACCTGGTCGGGTGCGCTGCTGGGACTGCGCGCCGGCATGGTGAAAGAGACCGAGCTGTTCATCGAGCAGACCGTCTTTGTGGGAGACGGCTCCCTGGGCGCGCTGCTCACCGACCACCACGGCTACGTCACCGAGTCGGAGAGCTTTTTGGGCGTGCAGTCGACTGCGGCAGCCTACGGCGACGTGGAGATCCACGGGAGCCATCGCTACGAGTATGACTTCGACGACGGCAACCTCGGCTTTCACCTCACGCTGCGGCCCGCCACATTCCCCGCCGACCAGCGCGCCGGCCTGCTGACCCAAGGCGCGGTGTTGGCCGCCTACGCCCATCCGGTCCACCCCGCCCCGGTGCTCCGCGGCAAGTTTGTGCTGGAGCAGCTCACGTGCCAGGAGCTCGGTCAGCCCCCCGACGGCGCCGAGGGACTCGCTCCGCCCGACACCCTCCACGTCGACGCCACAAACCGAGAGCGGCTTCATGCCGTGACCTCCGACGCCGCCTGCGCTGGATGCCACGACCGCATCAACCCTGCCGGATTCGCCTTCGAACACTACGACTCGATGGGCGGCTGGCGCAGCACCGACAACGGCTTTGACGTCAATGCATCCGGCCGCATCGAGGTGCCCGGCGAAGGACCGATCTCCTTCAAGGACGGCGTCGAGCTGGCGCACAAGCTCGCGAAGAGCCGAGCCGTGCACGACTGCTACGCCTTGCACTGGACTCGCTACGCCCTTGGGCGCGCTGTCACGGTCGAGGAAGACATCCACCTTCAGCGGATTCAAGACACCTTCTGGCTGTCGGGTGGAGACGTCGAGGAGCTGCTGGTCAGCATCGTGAAGAGCCCCTTGTTTCGCACCCGCTCTCCCGAGGAGGGACACTGACATGCCAAGCCAACTCATGGTCGACCGCCGCCGCTTCTTGTCTGCTCTGGGCCTCGGAGCCGGCTCCCTCGCGCTGGGTTCTCGCAGTGCACTGGGCTCTTCGGAGATCCCCAAGCGACTCATTGTTCTCTCCACCAGCCACGGCACGGTCTACGATGGCTGGAAGATGCGGCCAGCGGGTCACTCCGCCGACTCTGCATGGTCCGCCGACCTCCACGGGCTCCGACAGGAAGAGTTCTCGCGCGCGCTGGCACCGCTGCATCCCTACCGAAGCCGGCTGCAGGTGCTCGATGGCCTGTCCATGACATCCGCCGAGCTCGACATCGCCGGCTACCGACACGAAAAGGGCTGGCTCCACGCCTGGACTGGCGACTGGGTCCACTTCACCGGCACCGACCTCTTCTCCTCCGCGCCCTCCATCGACCAGCTCGTGGCCGCGCAGATCGCTCGCCGGGACCGCCTGCCATCGCTGGAGCTGGGCGTGGCGGATGGCCGCCCCATCTGCCACGCGGGCCTTGCCCAGCAGCTTCCCATCGAAGAAGACCCCCGACGGGCCTGGGAGCGCGTCTTTGGACTTGCCACCTCCACAGACCCCTTGGTGCGCGCACAACACAGCGTGTTGGACTTCGCTCTCGAGGAGTATGAGTCGGCAAGGCGCGGACTGCGGGCCATCGACCAAGAGCGCCTGGCCACCCACTTCGAGCTGGTGCGACAGCTAGAGCGGCGCATTCAGGGACTGTCCGAGGCCACCTGCGAGGCGGGTTCGCTGGAGACCCTGGCCAGCTCGGCAGACGGCTACGACGCAGTGTGGACCTCCATGGCCGAGCTCGCGGCGGCGGTCTTGTCGTGCGACCTCACCCGCGTGGTGAGCCTGTCGCTCGGCGACTTGCCATCCGATGACTTCGGCTGGGGTGGCTACCTGTCGGGGGACGCCCACAACGACTTCGCACACCGCATCGCCGACGACCCCCAGTCGGCCGAGGCCATGACCGACTACACGCGCAAGCACGCCGAGCAGCTGGCCTACCTGATTGGTCTCCTGGAGGCCATTCCAGACCCAGACGGCGGCTCCTTGATGGATCACACACTCATTGTGTGGGGGGGCGAGCTGGGGAACGGCTGGCACGCCTATGACCAGTATTGCGCACTGACCGTCGGGGGAGGCTGGCACTTCAATCTCGGGCGATACGTGCACTGGCCGGCCGAGTCGACACCGGTGCCCATGCTGTCCGCCACCGGGGACTTCAAGATGAGCGGCCTGCCCCACCACCACATGCTTGTGGACGTCGCCCGCGCGATGGGACTCGCCGTGGACCGCGTGGGAATGGCCACCCTCAACAGCAAGGCCGGCGACCGCATCGACGTCACCGGCGGCCTTCCATTCCCTGCTTGAATTGGAGTCGAGATGAAGATGCGCATGACGTGGATTGGACTGTTGGCAATGGGCTGCTCCCGCGCTCCCAGCGAGGCCGACGAGAAGTGGTGGCTGCTCCCCGAGCTGGGCGACGCGGAGGCCGACACAGAAGACGACACAGAAGACGACGACGACGACGAGGAGGACGGCGACTGGGAGGCGGGCTCGGTGTTCTGGGGCGAGCTCTACCTGGACGGCGAGGGCGCCGTCGACGGCGGTGTGGTGGGGGTGTTCTCGGCCGACGATGAGGGCGTCTTCTGCGAGGTGGAGTACGCGGTGGAGTCCGCTTCCTCCGTCGCCGACTGTCCAGAGTGCACGCTTGCGGTCGCGCTGGTGGTGGGCGCCGAAGACTTCTCAGACGGCGACTGCGGTGAAGAGAGCGCATCCATTCGCCCGGGCGAAACCATCGGCGTGGGACAGGCGGGCGACACTCTCTACCTCGACCGAGGCGAGGGCTGGACCGCTGGCGGAGCCTCCGAGCTGGACCGCTACGACTGGAACTTTGAGGTCGAGCTGTCGGATTAGATGCCGGGGGTGCATTGGCATGCGCGACGACGTGTATCGGAGGGATGAGGGCGGGGAAAGCAGACGGCCCGTTGGAATTGTCTTGAGACTCATCTGGGCGGTCCGACCTACAGCAGGCGTTCTCTCGTTCTCTCGTTCTTCCTCGCGTGCTGGGTCGGTCCATGGACAACACATCAGTCGATCACCACCCGGTAGCAGATCTGCCGCTCGTGGTGTGTGTGGACGATGACTCGACCATTCTTCAAGCCCTGCGGGATGGACTTCGAGAGCGCCTGACCGGGCGCGCCCAGCTGGAGCTGTGTGGCAGCGCAGCCGAGGTGCGGGAGGTCCTCCAGGATGCCCTGGAAGATGGGCTCGATCTTGCGGTGATCCTCACCGATGAAATCATGCCCGATGTGCGGGGGCATCAGCTGCTCGAGGAAGTGCTCAAGATCTTTCCAGATGTCCGCGCCATCATGTTGACCGGACAGGCCGGCGCAGAGGATATCGGAGCCGCCGTGAACACGGGGCTACTGCACGCATTCATCTCCAAGCCTTGGAATCGTCAAGCGCTGGAGCTGACGGTGGTTCGAGAGCTGGAGAGCTGGTACGAGCATCGACAGCTGGAGAACGCGTACCGGATGCGGGACTTCCTGCTCGCAGGCGACCCTTCGGGCGTCGTGTTGCTCAACGCGATGGGGCTGCCGTCCGTATGGAACTCTGCAGCGGAGATAGCCTACCCTTCGCTGACCGAGAGTCCGCCGACGCTGCGGATTGTCGATGTCGATCTGCAGAGCATGAAGGCCGCTTCGGAAACCAGCCTGAACCACCAGACCACTTGCCTGACCAGCGACTCGGGGCAGGGGTTTCTCCAGCACAGGATGTTCGGTCCCGGGCCGGAGGGCACCTGGGCATACCGGGTGTCCGATGTCTCGGAGTCCGTGCGGACCAGTCAGGCGCTGGAGCGCAGCCTCGGGGAATTTTCCGAGCAGCAGCGCCTGGAGACCCTGGGTCTGATGATGAGCTCGCTGGCCCACGAGTTCAACAACGTCCTGATGGTCTTGATGAGCTCGGCGGAGTGCTTCGAGGACAACCTTCCCGCCGACTCGGATCTCCTCGAAGAGGCGGAGGTCATCCAGCAGTCGGTGCTCCATGCGCAGGGCCTCGTGCGGCAGGTTCTCAACTACGGGCGGCGCAACGGCGCTGGGGCAGGGCGCTTCGAGATAGGCAGCGTTCTGGACAGCACCGTTCGCATGTTGATGAGACTTCCCGGCGCCCGCAATCGGGTGAAGGTCTCCCCGGTGTCGCATCCGCTCGAAGTCGAGATGTCGCAGGTCCACTTTGAGCAGATCGTCGTCAACCTCGTCAAGAATGCGCTGGAGTGCGGGCCCAAGGTGCGGGTGAGGGTGGAAGTGTCCACAACCCCGACGCTGCGCCTGTTGGTCCGAGACGACGGACCGGGCATTCCCGCTGCTGCGGTCTCGCGTCTGTTTGAGCCCTTCTTCACGACGAAGGGGACCGGACGGGGCACGGGCTTGGGGCTGATGACCTGTCGACGCTTGGCGGAGCAGCAGGGCGCCAAGCTCGACTGTGTGGAGACCGGGCCCGACGGAACGGTCTTTGCGCTGACGCTCCCGGCGTCGCAGCCGCCAGATTTCGAAGATTCGGCGCTGGATGACGCTCCAATCGGCTCGGAGCACCTGCTCCTCAAAGACCGGATTGTCCTCCTCATTGAAGATGAGGTGGCGACGCGGCAGCACCTCATTCGAAGGCTGAAGGCGTTCGGGGCCTCCCATGTGGTCGGCGTCGGTCGGCTGCGTGAGCTGGAGCGGTGGCTCACCGCCTCCGGGCGAGTCGAACCGGCTCTCGTCATTTCTGATATGCTGCTGCCAGACGGCTCTTGGCTGGAAATCTGCGACCGGCTTGAGAGCCGCCTCTCGCCGTGCCCGATTCTGTTCATCTCGGGGCACGCATCGGCGTCGATGGTGGATGGGCACTGCGTCGGATGGCCACGAGAGTTTCTGGCCAAGCCATTTGGCCGCGCCGATCTTCGCGCGTCCCTCCGAGCCCTCCTTCATCAATGAGCAGGTCCCCGTGGCACCTACTTGGACTGGATCTTGACCGGCACCAGTGGGGGCTCGGCGGGCGATGGCACGACCGACACCACACCGGCGCTGGAGCCCGCCGCCTTGACCGTCTTGATGACGCCGGCCTTGTCGGCGCGTAGAGGCATCTTGCCGCCCCGTCGGTAGGCCTGCTCTGCGAGAAAGCGCCGATACACATCTGGGGGAAGCCCGAGGAGCTCTTCGGAGAGCCACTTGTCCTCGGAGCTGCCAACGGGTGGAAGGACGATGCGAACCGGAATGCCATTGCTCCAGGACTTGCGTCGTAGGGTGAAGATGTGTCGCACCTCCTTGCGGGAGAGGGATTGAACCTGGGCGCTGGGGGATGCCACCACAATGGGTTCCGTGGTGAGCGCGGCAAGCTGGATGACCAGAAGGAGAGTGCCGTGCATTCTAATGTCTCCTTCCGGCATCGAAGCCGACGGCGACCTCAACCAAGGTTGTGTCTGTGGGGTTGTTCACGGACCATATTGCCCGATGTGCACTGAGCTGGAGGTATGGGCGGTGTTCACTCGGATAGATCGCTAGGCGGCTGCCCAACTTGAGCTGAGATGCGTCGAGGGCGGCCCAACGCAAGGAATCAGTGGCGCTGCCGTAGGAGCTGAGCTGAGCGAAGTCGAGCGGCTCACCCCACATACGAAACTGGCCGTCGATGCTGACTCCCAGACCGAAGGTCGAGCTGATGGCGTAGAGCATGACGGAGGCGAAGCGCAGCTCGTCGCCAGGGATCCGCCCGATGTCGCTCTGCGCTTCGGGCAGGCGAAAGGAGTAGCTCAGGTCGGTACTGAAGGTGTAGAATCGGGGGCCAAGAAGTCCTGTGGCACCCGCATAGGCGCTGGCTTGTAGCGACGTGACGCCGTCTCCTATGTTGGTGATGCGGCCACGTGTATTGCGATGTAGGAACCCCGACTCGACACCTGCCCCGGCGGCCAGGTCCAAGGGACCCAAGCTGCCGATGCGCCGCCGCAGTCGCGCTTGGAGCAGTCCGACCCCGGTCGTGGTGGCGAGGTCCGGGTTGTCCGCTTCACCTGAAAAGGCATGAATGAGGGGTGCTGAAGCGGCGACGTCCAGCTTGGAAGTCAGGCCGGTGCGGTAGAAGAGCTTCACGCCGGTTCGCTGAACGGGCGTTGGCACTGGCGCGGCGTCTTCCCCGCAGGTCGGGTCGCTGACTCCGTCCAACGTGAAGCACTGGAATCGCTCGTAGAATAGTCCGGCATAGACGTTGTGCAGCCCGGGTGCGGTGGTCCAAGGCCCCTCGGACGCCATGGCAGTTGTGGCTGCCGCCCAGGCTCCCGCTGTGGTCAGCAGTTTGCGGAAAAGAGTGGTCACGCCGGTGACTCCTGTACCGTTAGGGTAGCACAGTTGGCAAAACCGCCTGATTGGATCCAGCCGAGAACCTATGCTTCGTCGTCTCTCCTTGCGGCTTCAGCTTCTGCTGGGGGCTTTTTCAATTACTGTGTTGCTGGCAGTGGGACTGTTCTCCGTGTTGCCGGGACAGCTTGACGACCTCGGTCGAAAGTCGGTCGAACAAGAGGCGATTTCTCTTGTAAACCTTGTCGCCAATCTGAGTGGCGTCGGCATCAAGATGGCGGAGTCCCTCGACGACGTGAGCTTCGTCAAGGACTCTCTCGCCCCGGTGCGCTCGATGAGCCAGGTCCGCTCGGCGGCCATCTATGCTCCGAGCGGGAAGCTGTTGGTGCGCCACAGCAACAATGTGGCGGCACCGGTGCCGCTGCCCTCGGTCGATCGGGTCGGGGATGTCGGACTCGTCTGGGGGGAGGCGAACCTAGTGGTCTGGCGGGTCATCCGGGACGGGCAGGGACAGGAGCTCGGAAGTGTCGCGCTGGACTTTTCACTCGAACGTCTGGAGGCTCTGCGCGCTCAGAATCTTCGGACCGCAACGATTCTGACGGCTTCGATGGGTGCCGGCCTGATGTTCGGATTGCTCCTTCTCGGCACTCGCCTCACGGCCCCGGTGGTCCGGTTGACCGCCGTGGCGGACCAGATCTCCGCGGGCCGATTGCAGTCCTTTCCAACCCTGAGTCCGGACGCAAGCCACTCGAACAACGAGCTTCAGCGCCTCACCAACGCCTTCTTCACGATGCTGTCTCGGCTCAAGGAGTCCCAGCACGCTCTTCGGCAGCAGGTGGAGGAGGTCGAGCGGCAGCGCTTGGAGGCCGATGCTGCGCGGGAACAAGCGGAGGTGCAGCGTCAGGAGGCGGAAGTCCAGCGACGAGAGGCGGACTCGGAACGAGCTCGAGCGGAGCAGGCCCTCCTCCATCTGCAGCAGACCCAGCAGCAGCTCATTCGGTCAGAAAAGCTGGCCAGCCTGGGGCAGCTCGTGGCAGGCATCGCGCACGAGATCAACACGCCCATCGGGGCGGTCAACGCCAGTGCCGAGATTCTTGAGGACCGCCTCCGCATCGTCCTCGACGAGCTGCACGGATCTGGAGACCCCACCGCGACGGAGCGGTATGCGACGGCGCGGGTGCTCATCGCGGAGGCCGCGGGACGAACCCGCCTTGGAGGTCGGACAGGCCGTCGTGTCCGTCGGGCGCTCGCCAAAGAGCTGGAGTCGAGGGAGTTTTCCGACTCTATGGTGCTCGCCGACAACCTCTTGGAGATCGGCTACCGACCAGATGAGACGGCTTGGCAGGCGCTCGTAGAGCGATCGGACCTCGGGGAAGTCGTTCGGGTCGCCAGCCTGTTGTCCCCCCTCGTCCGCAATGCGGCGAATGTGAAGCTCGCCGCCCAGAGGGCTCGAAAGATCGTGCTGGCCTTGAAGACGTTCAGTCACCAAGGCGGGTCGGGTGATCGCACCGCGGTCTCGCTTCTGCAGTCGATTCAGACGGTGCTTACCCTCTACGAGAACCAGTTCAAGATGGGGGTTCAGCTGGAGGTCTCCATCGCCAAGCGCCACTGGGTGCTGGGGGATGCGGACGTGCTGGCCCAGGTCTGGACCAACCTCATACAAAATGCCTTCCAGGCGATGAAGGGGAGGGGGAGGCTGTGGCTCCGGAGCGAAGAGGTGGTGCCGGAGCGCTATCGAGTCATCGTAGGCAACGACGGTCCAGCGATCCCTCCAGAAGTTCAGGAGCGGATATTCGAGCCCTTCTTCACGACCAAGCCTGCCGGCGAGGGCACGGGCTTGGGCCTCGACATCGTCCGACGAATTGTGGAGGAACACGGCGGAGCACTACACGTCACCTCCAGTGAGGAGGCGACGGAGTTCGTGGTCGAGCTGCCGTGCTATGATATCGGGAAGCAGGAGGGTGGCGCCTGAGTCTCTATCCTTATTCTGGAGGTTCTCATGCGCCCCACCCCATTCTACATCCACGGAATCGGCGGGTTGAAGGTGTCCGGGCGACAGTCGCTGTCCGGGGCCACAATCTGTCTACACGGCGGACCCGGTGGCAGCTGTCTCAGCCTCTACCCCTTCTTTCCAGAGGAGCGAATTCTGGGGGACTGGTACTTCGCTGACCTCCCCAACCACGGTCGGAGCGCAGGTACGGACGGCGACTGGAGCCCTGAGACTTGCATCGCCCGGTTGATGGCTTTTGCCGACACCTTGGACGGCCCCCTTCGCGTGGCCGGTCTGTCGTGGGGGGCCAACGTGGCGCTGACCTGGGCCGTGACCCACCCCGAGCGGGTCGAGGCAATGCTGGGCATCTCCGGCGCCGGTGACCTCGCGGCCATCATCGCCCACCAGTCCAGCGTGATCCCCACCATGCCTCGTGCCGTGCTGGAGTGCATGGCCCGGGCGGAGCACGCCCAAGGCCAGGAAGCGCGGTATCTCGCCAACCACATCTACCTGGAGACCCTCGAGGTGTGGATGGCGGGAAATCCAGGCCTCGCGGTCTACCGAGAGAAGACCCTGGAGTTCTGTCCAGATTCGGAGGCCAACGCTGGCTATATGGCCCACTGGCTCCAGCCTCACCTGACGGGGAACCAGACCAGAAGCGCGCTCCGAGCCCTCGACCGCGCGGGTATACCGACCCTCCTGATCTGGGGTCAGGACGACCGAATGGGCGACGCGCCCTGCGCTATGGGGCACTACGCGGAGGGGACCCACGCGGAGCTGGTCCAGATGCCCGGGGCAGGACACTGCCCTTTCGTCGACCGACCCGAGCTCTTCTTCAATACGGTCAACGACTTTTTTGTGCGGCATGGAAGAGGTCGCTCATCGGTCCCTTGAGGGGTCGGAGCTCTGCCCGCGGGATGCACTCGAAGGCCGTCAGCCCACGGGTTCACGTCGCTTCAGGTAGTCCTCGGCGGAGGGGATGCGGCCGAGCAGGCGCTGGAAGCGACTGATCTCTGCAGTGTACATCACCCATGTAATCCCGATTGCGAATAGGGGGGGCACCAGGGCGGCCCATGTTCCCGTTGTCGCAGAGCCGCCGAGTATAATGATTCCCACGCATAGCAAGTCTGCCAAATAGATCCATGGGGCCCGGTAAGACAGGGTGGGGGGATACCGTTTAAGGTCGATTGCTGCACAAAGCGGCCAAGAACGAACTCTCCGAGGGAATTTGTCCGCGAGACGCACCTGAACGCCGACGCCCATCAGGACTCGACGCCCCTCAATCCGAATCCAGCCACACTCGGTGCGCACCACACCGTCGCCGCAGTCTACCAACTGGCGTAGCTGACGAAAGGTCGGTCGGTCGATGCGGTGCCATCCAACCGGCACCCCCCGGTCCATGCGTCCCCTCGGTCGACGCATATTCAACACCGCCCGAATGTGGATGAGAGCGAGCCCGCCCGCAAACACCAAGGAGGATACACCGACGACCATCTCCATGCGATCAATCCAGCCTTGGGTGACGCACTCGTGCCCCACACAGCGCAGCTGTAGCGCACAGTCCGCGTGGCTCTCACAGTGCTCGCCACTGCGCGCTGCTGCGCCCCAAGCCAGAGTCATCCAGAGGACCGCTGCCGCCCAGAGTCGGATCGCGATTTGGTTCATCCTCACCTCTTCGATGCTGGCTGCCCGGCTGGAAGTTCGGCTAATTATGGAGCCGATGAGCGACACCACCTGTCTTGATGTTGCATCGACGCAGCTGGAGCGACATCGATGTCGCGAATTTACCGGGAGTGGGAGCTGCGACGGATTCCATGTCGCCGATTATCCTCAACAACACGCTGCTTTAATATTCGGCATGGAAATTGCTTAACGCCGAGTCAGTCAGCGTCTCGGCTGACGCGTTGCTCCGGGCTCACCGAAGGTGGGAGTTCCCGGGGCTCAATTTGCAAGGGTAGGGTGCAGAATGCGGTTTTCGAACATCATGTTGGGTGCGGTGCTGGGATGCGTGGCGTGTACTGGAGGAGCGGACAAGGACTCCGGCAGCTTGGATGATTCCAGCGGCAGCTCGGACCTGGGGCAGTACCCCAGCACCCTGTCGCCCGGGGCGACCATCTCGCTGTCGCGCTGTACCGAGGGAGTGTCCGAGGCCGACATCGATAAGGCGGTCGCCATCGTCTTCGACATGGAGCAGAGCTACCACGAGATGATCGGCTGCGGCGGTATGGTGGTCATCCTCGCAAGTGCGGTCATCGACGTCATCACAAGCTTGGTCGACGACCCCAAAGGCGGCCTTCCCGATGGCTTCACCCAAGATGGCGCCGGCACCTACACCGCATCTCCCGGCGGCGGCACCTCGATGGAGATGCGCTTTGTCTATGGCGACGACTACGAGGTGGGCGCCGCCGGCGAGCCCGTCCAGTACAACCTCTTCAAGTTGAGCAACTATCTGGTCAACCCCCGGGTCGACTTCGACTACGAGTCCGGCAAGCTGCTTATCCGCTACGACGAGGTCGGTCCGCTGGTGGAGCTGCTGGGCTTTGGCGCCAACCCCGACCGCCCCATCCGCATCAACCTCGACAACCTCGGCCGAATCACCAGCGAGATCGAAAAGCTGGGTGTGGCGTCGACGGTGATCGTCGCGGACACTCAGGCGAACAGCGATGTCTCGTACCACATCGCTTCTGGCGAGGAGACCGTCCAGCGGCTCGTTAGCGGCAAGCCTCTGTCCTTCGAGCTGGTGACCACCGCCGCGGTCCATCACAGCTTGCCGCAGGACGCCGACGTGGTCGTGTGGAATGTCGAGTACGCAGACCATGCAATGAATGGCGAGGTCGAGTTTGTGGTGGTCGGGGGTGCCTTCGAGTATCAGGGCGGGTTCGTCTACCGCGAAAGCACCTGGCCCGACATCACCTTGACCTGCGCAGACTAGGGCAGGGCATCGGCGCCACTGTGCTCCCAATCGCTCAGTCCGGACGAAACACACCGACATAGGGCAGCTCTCGGTAGCGCTGGTCGAGGTCGGTGCCGTAGCCGATGACAAATACGTCCGGGATGGTGAAGCCGACGTGCTCCACCGGAACCTCCACTACCCGTCGCTCCGGCTTGTCGAGCACGACCAGGGTGCGGAGGGACGCGGGCTTCCGCGCGGCGATGTGCGCCTGGGCGAACTGCAGGGTGCGCCCGGTATCCACGATGTCGTCCACGAGGAGCACATGCCTCCCAGAGACATCCATCTGGAGGTCGGAGGTCATCGTGACGGCGCCCTTGGACTCCGTTCCCGCGCCGTAGCTGGAGAGCCCGATGAAGTCCATTTCCGTGTCTACGCCCGCATGATGGAGTGCCCGCGCGAGGTCGGCCATCACCATCACGGCACCCTTGAGGGGGCCGATCAGCAGCAGCGGGGTGGTGCGGGCGTCGTCTGGAAGGGTGGCCGCAACCTCGGCTGCGAGGGCGTCGAGTCGCGTCGAGATCTGCTCGGCTGAGAGCATCACATCGATGGTGGGCATGGGGAGCTCCGTTGTGTTGTTCCGCTCACCTATTGGGTCCAGGGAGAGGAAACATCAAGACGGTTGGGAGTCTACTCACTCGCCTCAATACCGGTCAATCGCATCGGACATCGTCTGGCACCCCTCCACGGACTGGCGTTGCTCTTGGCAATCTTTGAGTCGGAGACGTCCAGCTCCAACCCAAGATGGTCTACCGGCTTGTGTTGTGTGGGTGGTTGGCAGGGCGGACGACAGTGCACTGTCACTGATGCAGTCAACGTCGGCCAGCCGCTGAAGACGCTGAGGCAGGAGAGCAGACCGAAAAGGCGGCGAAGCGTCTCTCGGCCAGGTTGACAGCCTTCCGACAGAGCCGCAGCCCATCGCCGGCAGTAGCCTCTGACGCCCCCCGAGAGACCTGAATGCGCACTTGGTCCCTGTCCTTGTCCTTGTCCCTGTCCCTGACGGGCTGTCTGCTGTCGGCCGACGACTACGACCACGACGACGACAACGACGGGGTGCCCTCCGCGGAGGACTGCGACGACAGCGACCCGGAGCTCGGC
>Ga0315321_10001292_pt1 | contig 19224 bp, 11 predicted proteins | sample M180m21515metaG_FD_203464 | JGI IMG/M metagenome (GOLD analysis project Ga0315321, IMG submission 203464) | Ammonia-oxidizing marine archaeal communities from Monterey Bay, California, United States - M1 80m 21515 | ecosystem: Environmental > Aquatic > Marine > Intertidal zone | place: USA... | reverse complement strand
CTGACGGTTGCCGAAGAACGCACAAGTCAAGTAGCCCAGCTCGGTTCCTACGCATACGAACCCAAACTGAGTGACCCGGCTTTCGCGAAGTTCAACCCTCGGCTCGCACCCACTCCGGGGCCCCTGTTACTTGAGCAGGGCGATCAACTTGCGATCATCGGAGATTCCATCACCGAGCAGAAAATTTACTCCCGAATCATTGAAACATATCTGACGGCTTGTGTGCCCCAGCTTGCAATACAAGTACGACAGTATGGCTGGAGCGGGGAACGAACCGAGGGTTTCCTGAGACGAATGGATCAAGACTGTTTGAGATTCAAGCCAACCGTCGCGACCTTAGCCTATGGGATGAACGATACCCGGTATCGACCCTTTGATACGCTCAACGGGCAGTGGTACCACGATCACTACAGCGAAGTCGTCGCGAAACTGAAAGCTTCAGGAGCGAAGGTGGTCGTTGGTTCCCCTGGCTGCGCCGGAAAAATCGCCAGCTGGGTGAAATCCAGAAGTGGGACACTGGACGAACACAATCTGCACCTCTGCGCCTTGAGAGACATTGCGTTGCAGGTCGCGACAGAACAGGACGTCGCCTTTGCGGACATTTTTTGGCCGATGTATCAACAACAGATCCTCGCTGCACGAAAATACGGGACTGCCGAAAAACCCTACGAAATTACTGGCCGTGATGGAATTCACCCTGGGGGTGCTGGTCATCTGCTGATGGCCTACTCATTTTTGCGGGCCATGGGTCTGAATGGTAAAATTGCCGCGATCAAATTTGACAGTCAGTCGGATACGGCGGTAGCAAGTGATGGACACAAAATAGAAGGATGTGAACAGGGTGTGATCAGCCTGACGAGCCAACGCTATCCGTTCTGCGCTGATGGACCAGTGGATTCTGACAATTCCATCCGATCCGGAATGTCCCTCATCCCATTCGACCAAGATTTAAATCGGTTCATGCTTTATGTGACCGGACTTGACACACCAAAGGCCAAAATCACGTGGGGTCAAGACTCCGTCGTCATTTCTGCTGAGCAACTGGCAAAGGGTGTGAACTTGGCGACACGCTTCCCTAAGAATCCATTCAGTGCGGCCTTCGATGCCGTGGACTCAGCAGTCGCCGCCAAGCAGGCGTATGAAACGCAACAGATCAAGAAGGTGTTTCATGGCCGCGAAGGGAAACGCGATATGGAATCAGCGGTAGCACGTACGGAAGAGGAACGTGCCACTTTGGTTTCCAAAATTGCTGAGGCCAAGTCTGCCGTGGCTCACCAACTGATTATTCAGCCAGTTAAATAAATGGGTAAAATCAACCAGTTCGTCTTAGGCAGTCAGGCATTCAATTCACAGACACAGCATCAAAGTTGACGGGATAGATCTGATAGATCCCTTCTTAGAACACCTGACGGATCCAGTTATTCAAACGGGTAATTGGTTTGTCAGGAATGATGATCACATCGCCATCCCGCAACCAAATCTCATCTGCTGGCGTCGGACGTTTACCGTACACGGCACCTTGCAGGTCCAACATGGTTGAAACGAGTCTCCAATCTTCTGCACGCCGCATGATGACAACCTGTCTCAAATTGCCGTCAGGTAGATGCCCCCCTGCTGATGCGATCGCCCCCAAAACGGTCGTCGGCCCATCCAACGCAACGCGAGTTGGCGTTCCCACCTGCCCAAGCACATGTACAAAGTGTGGGGCCTGAACTGTCAAGATAGGCTCGGCATCGATGCCGACCACCAGTTCACCGTAGCGAAGGTTGATTTCCCGCTTGAGCTGAGCCAGCGTGAAGCCTTGAACGCAAACCTCTCCGATTCCCGGCAGGCGAATTTTTCCATCCGGCATGACGACCAGATTCAAGGCCTGTTGGTTCAAGCCGCTTGCTCCGCCGACCGCACTGCGAATGTCATCAGCAAGGGTGTTGGTCTGAACTGGCGTCACATCGATCGCCGGCTCGTCGTACAAATTCATATACTGCGTCTCCAACACTTCGCGGAGTTGTGCAACGGTCAAACCGGCAGCGTGTACTTCGCCGAGCATCCGCACTGTGATGGTACCATCCGGCAGAATCGTCAACCCCCGTTCCAACGTGCCTCGCTGCAAATCAGCGTGAACAGTAGAATCGACCATGACTTGGTCACCGGGTGTCAGCCGATAGGACCCCTCTTTCTGGCGGCGTGTGATCAGATAGATCACTTGCAGTTGATCACCAGGTCGAAGGCGGTACTCACTCAAATGAGCAAGACGCGATGGGCCGGCGTAACCACCTTGGGCATAGGGTCCAAAGTCGAGCGGCTTCATGTCTGTCCAACGTTGCTCTGCACCACACCCGCAGGCACAGTCCACTCCCATCATGCACGGTTGGCATGCTCCACGACATGGATACCCACCCGGAATATTGCGGCAGCCACAATCATCAACTGGCAATGCCTGCAGAGTCCCGGCCAAATCACCGGAAGTTTCCTGAGCCTGTGCCAAGGTGCTTAGCAACAACAGGTACGCAATGAAGTAGGATAACCGCATTAGAAAAATCATCTGCATCTGAAAGGATAATGAGACACTGCCTCAGCGACCGTTTTGACATTTCATTCCCGAGAAGCAAAGCATTGCAGGATCACCATATATTCTTGACGGACTCTGCAAACCGTTTGAAAATATTCGGCTTGGATGCCGATTCGGTCTGCTGCCCGTATTGGGGTACAAATGCTGGATCTGATCGCAAGTCATCACGTCCAGCATCAGTTTGTCCTTGAGAAGTCCCCCCAGTTCTGACACTGGCTGGGGTAACCTGACTACGCCTCGGTGCGGTTGCCGGCATTACCGGTTTGGAAATCGCAACAAAATCCTGAGGCGATAGCTCCGTGATTGCAGGAACGCGTTCTGACCGAACGATTGATTGCGGAGCCGGTTGTAAACTTGCAATTATCTTTTGTGCTTCCAGTTGACGACCAGTTTGTTGCAAAACAGCAATGTACGCTTGCGTCGTGGCACCGTCATCCTCAATCGACAGTGAGTGAGAGAGTGCCCACCTTGCTTCCTCCATCAATCCTACGTCAAGCAGATGCATTCCCAATCGTGATGCAAGGCTAGCGTTGTCTGGTTGGCCCTGCAGTGCGGCCCGTCGCAAGCAAAGTGCGGTCGCGCCATGCAACTTGGTGGTGTCATTCTGCTTCAAATAGATTGCAGCCAATAGATCCATGCCCTGCGCTGCTTCGGCACTGCGAGATGCGATGCCAGCCAACGCAACGCGTGCGGCATCAAGGTAGCGATCCGCCGCATCACTGCCAGTCAGCGTGTCGCATGACATTACGTCCAGCACGTCGGTACTGTGGGAGATTGCCATCCGCGAGATTACGTGACCATCGGCGTTCCCGTAGACCCCGGAAAAATCGCGGGCTTCACGGATTGCTGTACGAGCAAATTGAAGCCGCCCAGTCGCACTTTGACGCCGAATTCCTAGTTGGGCTTTCGCAAGCTCCCGCTCCTGTAGGTCAATGCCCTCGGCGGCACAACGAAAAGCCTCCCATACCGTGGCCTCCGCCGAAAGCCAGGCACCTGATCCATATTCAATCGTTCCGCGATCGATCAAAGTTCTTGCCCGTCGTGCGCAAACCGACGCACTGCTTGACCGCAACCAACGCACCTCGCCGATTGAGTCAGGGTTGGATACCGTCGTCACACCTCCACTGAGCGTGGGAACGCCAGACTGTGATTCGCCTGAACACTTCTGCAATACCCCCGACGAAAGACGATCGTTCGTACCACTGGCAGCCCTTAACTCCAACCGCTCGAAAACCATTTTTGTCTTCCAAGCACCCCCATCAAATTTTGTCTCGCTATGCGGTTCGGTGAGTGTTGCCTCGGAAAAAGTGGCAGAGTCCCCCGTGATGCTGGGCAACCGCCTTGGCGATTGCTGCTGCACGTTGACCGACCTTTGCCCAGATTGGGCCGATGGAATGATTTGCGAAAAACCATCAAACTCATTTGGCTCCGACGCCTGCCCCGTCATCACCGAGGCGGAACACGCGAGTGCGACTGCTAATGCAAAGCGTCTGCGAAGTCGATGCGGCGATTTCTGGGTGGTCATTGTGCATTTCCATTGAGACATCAGCGAAGACACCCCAAAAGTTGCCCCCGCATTACAGATCGGACCACCGATACAATTAGCACCGCTAAACCCAAGCTCGATCTTCGCTACAATCAGAAACGCCCGGAGAAACCGGAAAAATCGTTACATCTTCGCTTCGAGATGCCGTTGCTGTGACGGAAAAAGCACCCCATCGCTGCTTTCATGAACGGAAATACACGCCAGATTCGAACGAACATGGCTTGCTATCAAACCCAGTTATTCGGTCACGCCTGCCCCACAGCTGGATCACCGAGAGCCCCAGCCAAGACACTCCAAGCAAAGATGCAAAGCCGCGACCAAGGTGGGAAGGCAACTACCAGAGTAGCACTGAAACTCTAGTAGCACTGAAACTCGGGTAGCCCGTCTTGTTTGTGGACAACAAGCCGAAGTTTGAGCGGGTTCACCGGTCAGGTTCACCGGTCATAGTGCGTCCGTTGAGGATCCTCAGTGGGCGTCACTTGTTCGGCTTTTCGCGTCCAGAACTTGCGTGCTGCCCGCACAAAGGGCACCTGACGTTGCAGTTCTGCGGCTGGCAACCGTTTCAAACGGTCCTCGTAGTCAGTGAGCCATTGCCGAAAAAACTCCACCGACTTGCTCGTGACTCGCGGCTGCCCTTCAAATTCAATGTACCAAGGAGCACTCATCGCAGCTCGAAAATGATCTTCATAAAGTGTCACCACGCGAATGGTAACCCAGCCGCTTTCTTTGGCATTCACGGGCGGCAGCATCCCACCGGCCTTTGCGAACTCATCAAGCCTTGCACTGTAATGCACTTTTCCATTGTGGATGACTTCCAGATATTCCACGGGGTCACGGACGGCCAATTGCAATTCTGCCTGCAACACCAGCACTTCTCCGGGACGCGCTTTGAAGACGTGCCCCGGCAGTTGTCCCCCGAGCATGGGTCGCAGCAACGGTCCATTGGTGGCAACACTCTGTCCCTTCCAGGCCGCATTCCACCACTCTAACTCTGATTCAACTCGCGTTGCTTTGGGTGGCCCACCGTTGTAGTCCCTGGGTGGTTTGCCCACATACAGTCGATTGTATCCCACCGGATTTTGCCGGCCTTGATCTCCTGTCCCGGCCAGGGGGGGGATTCTGAAGCCGGCTTCCAACATATTCCAATAGATTTTTTCTGCCCATCGTCCAATCGCCTTATTCCCGATCGTATGGGCACCTAGGGGCCCTCGTCCATCGGAGATCGAAAGAACTCTTCGATCCAACCTTAACCAATCTCCCAATAAGAAGAAGCCATCCACCTGTCCGCTGGCTAACCACACAGGCAGTTGCCATGCAAAGGGATTTTCGACGGCAATTTTCACATCATCTCGCGGCCCCAACTGAACCATCCGTTCAACGGGAAGCAACGTCTTGCTCCCATCACCTTCATCGATCTCGTCATCCTTACTCGTTGGGTCATTCCCATTCAGATCAGTCGACGCCTCATACCGATAAAACACCAAGCCCCCCTCGTGCGTCGCATTCTCATTGATCCAAGAGGGATCATTCTCGGGTGGCTCATCGTCATCACGACCCGCGATCGGCTTGGCATCCATACGTCCCAGCACCGTTGCAAGGTGGAGATCTTCGGATGCCATTCTCAATGGCACACTGTACGGTGACGGGGGAATGCAGCAATCTCCGCTGGTCCACCCTTCCTGCAACATTTCAACCATCCGAGGAAGCGCGACGGAGTGGTCGTCGAGGCTGGTACGTTCCAAGGAAAAATTGCCTGTAATGATTCTGTATTCTGGGCCCCTGATCATGCTGAAACGATACTGACCATCAGGCAGGGAAAACTCGGCCGAACGATCCAAGACGAGGCCCACACCTGCCGGCACCGTTTTGCGAACGGTCACTCGCCTGCCAGGTTTGCCTGCCCGCTCAAGCACCATTCGTGTGATCACAGGCTGTTCGTCTGCTTCATCGCGAACAGACACGGTCAAACTTCCCCCCGCAGCAAAGCCGGACTGCAATGGCATCACAGCAGCGACGCCAACCCAAACCATCCCTATCCAAAACATCGCAGTTGCAACACGAACCATTTGATATCTCATATTCACCAAGACGCGTCCTCCCGAATCCCATCCGCCGGTCACCCCCTAGCATAGCGGAGAGTCCGGTCCGCTCACGATAGGTGATTCTGTCGAGTACACCGCATGCCGTGGTCAACCGCCAATCACCAGCAACTGCTGCATCTGTTCAAAACACGTCTCTGCTGTCGTTTTTAGCGTTGCCTTCTCTCCCGACAACTCTTCTCAGTCAAAGCCAGCAGAATTTCAGACATTCGTGGGGACAAAGCAAAACTAATTAGAAACTACCGTGTTTGAAAGATAGCGCGTCGTTCAGTGTTACGCACAATCAACCGTGTTACTGCCGAAACGTGTTACCGTGGAACGATCTGCTCGCTAGAATGAGCGTACACGAGCCGGCCGTTTCGGCGGTTCACCTGTTCAGCATCTCAGCGATGACTGAACAATCCCACTAAGGCTGGGAAAAACATCCCGCTTGTCGGAACACCCCGACTGACATCCCGCTGTCCCACCAGCCTGACGCGTGCCCCCCTCGTATGCACATGGCTCCGCCATTCATTTCCCCAACCTAGCTTGTTAGCACTCAAGAGCGACCACCGGTCGCCATACGTATTGAAAGGCTTCAATGACTTTATTTAACCTTCCCCCGGCAAGTCGCTGGTTCACCATCGTCTCCACCACCTTGCTGTTATCGGGCCTCTGCCAACTCGAATCTGTGGCAAACGCTGCGGAGAAGCCAAACATCATTTACATCATGTCGGACGACATGGGTTACTCCGACATTGAATGTTACGGCAGCGAAATTGCGACACCGAATCTTAACGCCCTGGCAGAGGACGGAATACGATTCACGCAGTTTTATAACACCGGACGCTGTTGTCCCACGCGAGCCAGCCTGCTGACTGGTCTGTATCCGCACCAAGCAGGTGTTGGGCACATGATGAATGACCGAGGTCATGAGGGATACCGCGGTGAACTGAATCGACAAAGCGTAACGATCCCGGAAGTGCTTCACACCGCCGGCTATCGTTCGTATTTATCTGGCAAGTGGCATGTCACACAGGCGGTCAACCCAAAAACCGATGCCGACAAGCACAACTGGCCACTTCAACGAGGCTTTGATCGCTTTTACGGAACCATTCACGGTGCAGGAAGCTTCTTTGATCCCAACACACTCACCCGCGACAACACATTCATCTCTCCCTTTGCTGATCCGGAATACCTCCCGAGACAGATGGCAAATGGAGAATATTACTACACCGACGCGATTGCCGACCACGCTGTTCGTTTCATTCGTGAGCACCACTTTGAGTCGGATGACCAACCCTTCTTTATGTACGTCAGTTTCACTGCAGCGCACTGGCCTATGCATGCGTTGGAAAAAGACATTGCAAAGTACAAAGGTAAGTATGACGTTGGTTACGACGCCATCCGGTCCAGTCGGTACGAACGCATGATTGACCTCGGTCTGATTGATCGCAGCAATACTGAGAATTGGCCCATTGATGACAAATGGAAGGAAGAACAGCACTGGGAGTGGGACAAACGCAACATGGAAGTCTACGCAGCCATGGTGGATAACATGGATCAGGGAATTGGTCGCATTGTCCAGTCACTCAAGGACACCGGGCAGTTTGAAAATACTCTGATCTGTTTTTTCCAGGATAATGGTGGCTGTGCTGAGAGCTACGGACGTGGGGGCAACGGTCGTGAGCGTTCAGCAACCCCCGATCGCGACATCCTTGCGGCAGATTACCTGCAGCCCGACATGACGCCGAAGCAGACGCGTGACGGATATGCCATGAGAACAGGCAAAGGCTCCATGGCCGGGCCAGCCGACACTGCCGTCGGCTACGGACGCGGTTGGGCGACAGTTTCCAATACCCCATTTCGCGAATACAAGCACTACACGCATGAAGGTGGAATTTCGACACCCTTGATTGTTCACTGGCCCAATCAGATCGAGCAAGGGGGACGACTGGAAACGACACCAGGACACTTGATTGACTTGATGGCAACGGCGGTGGATGTCGCGTCAGCAGAGTACCCCACGGAGTTCCACAATGGGCAAACGATCAAACCCATGGAAGGCACCAGTTTGGTCCCCTTATTTAAAAACGAATCCATTAAGCGTGAAGCGATTTATTGGGAACATGAAGGCAATCGCGCCATTCGAGTTGGCAAGTACAAGCTGGTTGCCAAGGGTGCCAAGGGTGCGTGGGAACTGTACGACATCCACGTCGACCGCAGCGAGAAAAACGACCTCAGTGTCAAACAGCCATTCCAAACAAAGAAACTCGCCCAAATGTGGCAAAGCTACGCCGAACGTGCAAACGTGTTGCCCTTGAACCCCCGTTCGAACAAACCTCCTGCCGATAACCGAAAGCAGAAACATTTCGAACTGACAAACGGCGCATCCCTAGACAGCACAAAAGCCCCTTATCTCCAAAAACGTGGTTTTACGGTCCAGGCAACGGCTAACGTGATGGGTGATGGAGTGATCGCAGCACAAGGTGGGTCAAACCATGGCTGGTCACTCTATGTCCAACAAGGCAAACTCTGCTTTGCCATAACGCTCAGTGGAAAGCAGACTATCGTGAACAGCAAAACTGAGATCGATGGTGACGTCACGGTGACGGCGACGCTCAAAAAGTCAGGACAACTGAAACTCTCCGTGAACGGCGACCCCGCGACAGAGCACAAACTGGACGCCTGCCTCAGCAGTCAGCCACTCGAACCGCTCGAAGTAGGCAGAGACTCAGACGGCGTCGTCGGAAAATATGAGCCTCCCTATGCACTGAAAGGGAACGTTGAAAAGCTGATTGTTGATATCCCGTGAATGGAGATGACTGCAGATAATTTTTCAATATCAAGATCAACTGAATGCGAACCAGCACGGTGCCCCGCAGCAGAGTCGCCACCATTTGGCCCTCTGCTGCAGGCGTGTCTGCTTCCGCTGCGAGTCACCTTTGATGGCAGCAACTGTCAATAAGGCAATTCGCGGAGGTAGAGATTTTTGAAATAGAGGGCACTGCCATGATGCTGCAATTCAATTTGGTCTGCTCGCGCCAGCGGAACAATGCCGGTCTTGTCCCAGTAGTTTTCTAACGCGACACGATCAACAATTTTTTTACCGTTGAGCCAGATCGTCACCTTATCACCGACCATACGGATCAAGAACCGATTCCATTCGCCGGGTCTCTTATCGGCAAGAACGGTCGGCGAATTTCGCCAGCGTTTATTATTCCAGAGCCCTCCTGACCCGAGATTGCGTCCGTTTTTGTAGGCAGCGACCCACTGGTCTGTTGTCAGGTCATCAGGGCCATCGACAGACCCATCTTTTTTGGGTTTCATTCGCAAATCCCACGGGTCCCAAATTTGAATCTGGGGAGTTCCACGCAGATAGATTCCCGAATCTGCTCCCGCTGGGATTTTCCAGTCCACGTACATTTCAAAATCACCATAATCCTTGTCAGTACACAAACTCTGGCCCTTTCCATCGTAGGTCAGAACGCCCTGGACAACGGACCAGTGCTGCCGCATCAATTCGTCTGCACTCACCTGTGCTTGAGTCGCAGCATCACCTTCCAACTCGCGTCGCGCATTTGCATTTTTGTGGGCTAAGCCTTTCCAACCCTGAAGGTCTTTGCCATTAAATAGCGGTTGGAATCCACGGGGAGGAACGTTGTCCTGCTGAGACGCGTGCGTTGCGGGTGCGACAGCGTAATCAGCAATCTTCATGTTGCGAAATTCAACCCGATCACTGTGGCCAGCCAAAACAAGATGCCCAGTTTTATTTTTCACTCCCAAGTGAGCTCCCCCATCCACCGGAACCGTTTCATCAAGAAAGGCATCCACAATCACCGCTCCGTTTAAAACCACGATCACGTGATCGTCAATCGCAATGATTGTTTCCCGATTCCACTGCCCAACGGGTTTCAGATACCCAGTTTTTGCCGGAGTGACTCCGTAAATTGAGCCATGATATTGCCATGGTTTCAGCCAACTGAGCTTGCGCTGTTTTCCACCGGACATTTCAGCCATGCCACTGTAGCGGGAACCGTTGTGATCAAGAATTTGAATTTCCATACCGCTGGATGCAGGATGCCCCCCCGTCGGTACTCGAATTCCGATGCCGTTATTTCCGCTTTCTTCAAGCTTGAATTCAAATTGAAAAGCAAAGTCTGAGTATTCTTTCTCGGAAACAAGATTCTTCCCACCGTTCTTGCAAATCAGCACCCCGTCATCAACGGTGTAGCCTTTAAGATCGCCGGTCCACCCTTTCAGATCGTTTCCTTGCAGCATGGGCTTCCACATCGCTGATGTGTTCAAAATGGATTCGACATGCTGACCCGCGACGATATTAGGATCGTTTGTACCTCCATCCTGCCTGGTTTGCCCTGTGGCAAAATCGCCACCAAAAAAGATTGGGGCTACAACGCTTAGGATGGCAAAAACATTTAAACCCCAATCCAGATTCCAACCTGGATGGCGGTAAGAATTCAAAGTGTTCGGCATGAGTCATTCCAGAGGATGCGAAAACAAATGTGCTACGAAACCGTCCCACAATATACGACTAAAGAGACGCGATCGCCAACATACCGACCTCTGGCTCCCACGACGCTTGGGTAATAAATCAACGCGAACGAATGTTCACGCAAGCACTCACCCCAAAAAGAACGTCATGCGATTACCAAAACCTGACAGCCTCCACACCAACAAGTGGTTCTTGCTGCAGCCCCTCGCATTGATACATTTCAACGAGTGGCAGAACTCTGGATTAGACTGCCAAGTATGCGAGCCAACACCTGTTATCACTGGCGATACTGTCGGGACGCAACACACAGGCTGAACTTCGATTCAGATTTGACTGCCACCTTAGTGCCAACCCGCCACCGATCCGGCTGAGCAGCAGACACTGAGCAGCAGACACTGAGCAGCAGACACTGAGCAGCAGACACTGAGCAGCAGACACTGAGCAGCAGACACTGAGGAGCAGAAAATTGTGAGCGTGCAAGCTGACAATCGACCAGATCGCCGGGTTGCGCCCCCGAGAGCCGGGTTGTCCCCCGAGAGATGGTGCAGCTGACTGGTGCTCTCATAAACACCTGGCATTCAAGAATGTGCACGCCCGATATTCGCCCCCACTCGTCCCTGAGCCCCTGAGCCCCTGAGCCCCTGAGCCCCTGAGCCCCTGAGCCCCTGAGCCCCTGAGCCCCTGAGTCCCTGAGTCCCTGAGTCCCTGAGTCCCTGAGTCCCTGAGTCCCTGAGGCTAGCTGCCCCGCGTTGCTACTCGGTCCGAAGCATTACCCGACGTAGATTTTTGCCGGCATGAACGGCTGCCTGACGTGAATTGCAGCTTGCTCTACGCTGCCTCAGGCCGCCTTGCGAATTTCCTGCTCTCCGGAATCCATTCCATTGGATTGTTGCTCGTTAGACTGCTGTCCTTTGCTTGGACCAGTGGAACCCTGAGCAGAAGACACACTCGAATCCGCCGCATTCTCATGGGGCACAGTTAGTTTCAAGATGCGGGGTTCGATTTCCAGTGGTTCGGAAGCATCCTGGGGTGCCTGTTGATCGATCGCCTCCTCAGACGCCAACTGATCTTGCAGCTTTATGAGTGCCGTTTTCGTGGCGTTCGCTGCCTCGACGGGACTTTCATCTGCCTTCAGGTCATCAATCTCAGATCCCCGCAGAACCAATTCGAGCGAACCATCTGCCTGATGGATCTTGAGCACATCTTCTTCGATGAACCAGACGGCGGTGTAGTGCTGCGCGTGAAATTTACGCCCACAAAAGAACTCATCGCGAATCAGCATGCTTTCGCGATGAATCAACGATCCCTCGGGTCCCAATTCCTCAGAACGCTGGTCGGCGTCCTGTAGCCATCGGAGAAACCGCGTCCGCACTGTGGCAAGTCGCTGGAAATTAGTCATGCGTTCAATCAACGGGAAATGCGATATGATGCACCCTCGGTGGACGAGAGGTGCCGACCCAACGAGAATGACAGGCAGCGTATTTTTTCGCTAAATCAGCCTAAGTGGTTTGATCGGCCAGTTTCAGAGCTAACATTCGTTGCAATTCGGATTGTGAGCAGAGGCAACGCAAACCACCCAGACTGCCAGCCATCTGGATGATGTGCAGGCTACTGCCTGCCGATCCTCGACTCAGTACAGAACGTCGGTACAGAAACTCGGTACAGAAACTCGAACGGAGCCAAAATGCGGACCTTGCTCAGCGAAGCGGAATTGCATGCCGGTGTGCAGCAGCTTGCTTCTGAAATTGACAACCATTACGGCCCGCGTCCGCTGACAGTGATCGCAATCATGACCGGCAGTTTGGTTCTTTTCGCAGATCTGATCCGTCGTTTGTCGATGCCGCAGCGGGTTGGTGTGGTCCAAGCTTCGAGTTACCGCGGCGGGACCACCTCAGGCCAACTCCAAGTGGACGCTGCAATGATGATCGACGTCAAAGGTCGCGATGTGCTGCTGGTTGATGATATTTTTGATACGGGCAAAACGTTGGATCGCGTCAGCGGCATGATGCTTGAGCATGGTGCCACATCGGTTAAGACTGCAGTCCTACTCCATAAACTCACTCAGCACTCCGTTGAAATGCGTCCTGATTTTGTGGCGTTTGAGATCGCTGATGAGTTTGTCGTGGGCTACGGCTTGGATTACATGGATATGTACCGGAACCTGCCTTATCTCGCTGTGCTTTCGCCGGCGGAAATCGAATCCACCGCTGCGGAATCAGAGGCGTGAAACCTTCACTACGAGTGTTGCTGATCGGTCGCAGATTTTGGCCACACGGTTCATCAGACTCAGCTTGTTTTCTGACCGAACTGGCCTGTGCGATTCGTCGCGGTGGCATGCACATTGAGGTTCTCACGCCCCGATATGCATCCTCATGGCCGGAAGAATTGGTCGTTCGCGAGATTCCTGTTCATCGCCCCGCCTCGGCTCCCCGAAGCGACTGGTCGATCGGGCGTTATCTAAAACACCTTACCTCCTGGTTACAGCAACACGCACAAAGTTTCGATGCCCTGCTGGTTGATGCCATCCGTGAGGAAGCGATTGCCGTTAGTGAAGTCGGCAAACAACTTGGCATTCCGGTTGTGCTGCGTTGCGGTGGCTGGGGTGAAGCCTCAGATCCCAACTGGTGGAAAACCAGCCGTGCCGGGAAACGAAGCTGCAATCTCGCCAAGAACGCTGACGCAATTGTGGCTGACAGTGGAATCAACCAACGTGACCTGATCGCTGAGGGTTTCATTCGTGAACGTGTTCACCGGATCAATAAGGGCTTCCCCACCTTTCCTGCTCGGACTACGCGAACTCGCCATTTAGCACGGGAAGCACTCGGCAGCGTCAACTCTGACTTGATCACCTCCGAAGAAACCCCAGTTCTGCTGTGCACCTCCCCGATGACACGTGAGGGAGGGATCAACTTGCTGGTGAACGCAGCTCCGCACCTGATCAACCGCTACCCTGACCTGCGTCTTTGGTTCATTGGTGACGGCCCCTACCGTGACTGGATTTATGAGAATTTACGCGGGCACGGTGTGCGAGCCTCGATTGCAATGCCCGGTTCCTTTTCGGACTTCGCTGAACTCTGCCAAGCAGCAGATCTTTTTTTTCAACCCGATGATGATGGTTTGGATTATTTTCTGCCCACCGCCGTTTCTGCTGAATTACCGTTAGTCTGCCTGCGAACACCCTCAACGGAATCCCTGCTCTGTGGACCACCATCAAGCCAGCATGCAACAATCACTGACCGGAGCAACGAGAACGCACCGGAGACAGCTGACCTGATTCAGTGGATCGATGCATCGACGGCCAAACAGACCCGTCTGGGAGTCATTCACGTACTGGAGGACATCCAACAAGCCAAACACCGCGCAGCGGAACTGCGGCGTAGCTTGCTTCGTGCCAGACCCCAAACCGAGAGTGTTCAGGGCTATATGAATTTGCTTGAGCAGCTTGTTCGACAACGACCACCAAACTCACTGTCAATGGAGACGGGTTCATGACCAAACGAATTGTCTTGGTGATCCCCACCATGGATCGCGGTGGTGCTGAAAAGCAACTCTGCCTGCTTGCCGCAAATCTTCCACGTGATCAATTTGATGTTCACGTCCTTCTGCTAACACGAGACGGGCCGCGCAGTCAGCAACTGCGTGACGCGGGCATTCCGATATCTGTGATCGGTAAAAGATACAAGGCAGATCCATCCGCCTTCTTTCGCCTGCGTCGTGAACTGACAAGACTCCAGCCTCACTTGGTTCACACTTGGCTATTTGCCGCCAACAGTTTTGGCAGGGCAGCTGCCAAGTCAGCCAAGGTACCGAGAATCATTGGCAGCGAACGCTGCGTGGATCCATGGAAGACCACTGCCCATTTCCTCATCGACCGCAAGCTTGCCAAATACACAGAAACCATCACAACCAACAGTGCAGGAGTACGCGACTTTTACGCTTCCCACGGAATCCCTCAGGACAAGTTCACACTGATTCCCAATGGAATCGAACCGGTTGCATCCTCATCGCTTTCGCGTGAAGAAGCCTTCACAGCGCTTGGCGTCGATCCAAAACGCAAATTGATCATGGCAGTGGGCCGGCTCTGGCCACAAAAAAAATATCGTGATCTGATTTGGTCTGCTGAATTATTAGGAACCCTCAGAGAAGACACGACCTTTGTGATCGTGGGAGATGGTCCACAAAAAGGTGAGCTACTCAGGCATCGTGACGCAGTGACTATCCCCGAACATGTCCGTTTTTGTGGACAACGTAACGATGTCACTGAACTGTTACCCCATGCAGATGCATTCTGGATTGGCAGTGAATATGAAGGGCAAAGCAACTCAGTGATTGAAGCAATGCAGGCCGGAGTCCCTGTGATCGCTTCGAATATCCCAGGCAACCGGGACCTGGTAATCGATCAGCAGACCGGGCGTCTGGTGAAGCTGGGAGACACTGCTGACTTCGCCCGCCAGACCCATGAAATACTTGAAAATGAAGCCGAATCAAAGCGTCTTGGCAACAACGCGCGGGACCGCATCGCATCAGAATTCACGGTTGCTCAAATGGTCGCAAAACACGCCAATCTTTACGACGGCTAGACGGCCAATCGCGGCGCGGTAATTCCCCACCAACTGATGCCCACGACAAATGCATGTCCTCGCTGTTAAAACAATCCGAATGCATAGGTTATGCGTGCTGTTGCGCGATGTGGTTCTTCAGCCACAAAGCGGAAAAATCGGCAAAAACTGATAAACGTTTCCGCTCGTAACGGTCAGGACATGGCCCGCTATTCGAATTTCCTACCATTCACCCGTTTTGACTCAAAAGCACGTTGAGAAGACGGCTCAGACGGATAGGATCGGGTCTGTGATGGCGAACGCGGTGTTGACACTAACTCAACCGCCCGCAGACGCTTGGAGTGAATGAAGAGAACTCATCTGAGGCACCTGATCATGGACACAAGCGAGACCAGCCGACCAGCAATCGACGAAGTCGACCTGCTGCTGGCCAACGCCCGCTTGCGAGACGAACTGGAACCGTATCGAGACGAGTCGATTGACGACCCGTCCATCACGCGGATGTCGCTTCGTACTGAAAACGAATACCTCGCTTCGATGTTAGCTTGGGAGCGTGCCCCGGCACTCCCCATCGCGAACTGGTTTACCCCTGCGATGGAATTACCCGCTCCCGACTCACTTGATGACGAAACACTCTCGCAGGTTCTCACGCAGACGATCAGTCGACTTTATTCCCAGAAGGTAGTGCTTCGGTTCACTGATCACCTCTGTGATCGCGAACTTTACATGATCGTCTATCGCGACATCCTGCACTGTTGCGAGAAGAAAGTGGAGTTGCCCGGCAAGTTTCTTGAGTGGCGTTGTATCGAAGACAACGAGACTTGGCTTCGGTTTTACGCCGACGCGATCGAACGGCGCCGCTTCCAAGAAGAGCACGACGTTGATCTGCCGCCTGCCGAGACGCCTCATTATCAGCGTAAACTTCCGGGCTAGGCCCAGATGACTTTGTCTCCTTTGGGCGCAGGCCATTTTTCTCGGCTTCTGCTTCCACTGTCCAGCGAGGCCCCCACATGCTCTCATTGCGACGTCGCATGAGCGGCGTTTTCTCTGTTTCGCTGACTCGCTGGTCGGCATCAGACTCAACAGCATTTCCACTACCTGCCGAGTTGCCGAAACTATGCTCGGCAGCCGCAGCATCCCGTAAGGGATCGCCTCCTGGGCGTGCCACTTTGACAAACTTCTGTCCGTCAAACGCCACATAAACAGTGTTGGTCTCAATCCCCAATGACACAGGGAAAAGCAGGTCATGGTCCTGTGTCGGACGTTTTATTGTGTTGTCAGTTTTGCAGTCTGGTGCGAGATCGAATGAAGACCTTCCCGCTCGTTCGGCCACTTTCAACCATAAACCGTACTGTTGCTCAGATGGATGACACTGGCAGCAACGAAAATCACTGACATCCCCCGACGTCATATGAATGTCTTTCAAGGCAGAGGACTCCACAGCCTTTCCAGGCGTGCCTTCGCCCTGACTGGACTCAGCATGGCCAAACTCAGCGTGGGAACTGTTCGACGATTCTAGGGTTGATGCAAGCTGCTGATACTGACTGGTTACGATCGCGACCGAAACGGCACCTTGGAGCAGAGCAACCTGCTGCAGCAAAACACTAGCAGGCGTCACCCAAAGAGGCTCTCCGAAATTCCCCAAATCAGGCTCTACCTCGACAAGGTAATTAACCTCGCTCAGCACACTTCCATTCCCGCTGGACAAACCAGTCTGCCCTGGAAGTCCCGCATCGGCGAACTGGGAATGTGACAACTCGGAATCTGGAGTCCCTGCATCTGCGGCCTCTGACTCAATGACCTCGTCAAGCAAGTTCAATGCTGCATCCACATCCGACAACATATCGTGCGTCGAGCGAACATGTCCGCGATACCATCGCCAAGAAGCGGCGTCATCTGGTTGGTCAAAACTGAAACTCCTCATACCGTCATCGGAGCAGAGGCTGTCAGCATCGAGCCGGAACGACCGTCTGTTGCTGAAACATGGGTTACTCTGATGGAGTGGGTGAGAATAATTGTTCGAGTTTCACCGTCTCTACGGCAGTACCGGACACGCTTGTAGGGATTATGAGCAAAATGCTTGCGACACGATCGATAGAATCGATCGACTTAGTCTTCGGTCGCGAAGCTACCCCACCATGTGGCGTTCGGTTTCCAGTCAGATTCCAGCATTTTGGCATGCGACTGCTCCAAACGATCCTTGAGTTCGGTTTGCATGCGGCGGAATTTCGCTTCCGTCTTCTTGGGTGAATATCGGGGATCCGGCTCAGGAAATCGTGCTTCGACGGACTGCAGCCACGTTTGCAGTTGCTCCCACATTTCGGCAGTACGAACAGGATGTGTCAGTGATAAATCACTGACCTCCGAAGGATCAACACTTAAATCGTAGAGTTCGTTTCGTCCGTCCTCGTAGTAGTGAATGAGTTTCCAGTCGCCATCCCGAAACAGAGAGCTAGGCTCTCCACCCTGGTTGTCATAATGCGGATAGTGCCAATACAGCGGGCGTTCGGGGATGGACTGTTTCTTTAGCAACGGAACCAGAGATACTCCATCCACATGTTGCTCTGGTCTGGGTTGAAGCCCGCACAGTTCGAGAATGGTGGGGTAGAAATCAGCTCCTGTGACCGGCACACTGCAAGTTGTTTTCGCCTGAGTGACTGCTGGATAGCGGATATAGAATGGCTCTCGAATTCCACCTTCCCACTGCCGCCCCTTTCCGCCTCGAAGCGGAAGATTACTTGTCGCGTAAGCATCTCCCGACGACACGCCCCCATTATCACTCGTGAAAATGACAATCGTGGACTCAGTCAGCCCGGTCTCCTCCAGAGCATCCAAAACCTCCCCCACCGCGCGGTCTGTCGTCTCTACCATCCCCGCATACACAGGATGATCTTGCACCTGACGCACCGGCAACGTGCGATCAATTTTGAAACGACTCGCGACTTCAGGCATTTGAACGGCAGATGCCTGATACTTGGCCCAAAGATCTCGACTCGTCTGCACTGGGGCATGAACGCTGTAAAACGACAACATTGCAAAGAATGGACGTTTACGATTCTGCCGGATGAAGTCCGCCGTCTCCTTCCCTAAACGCATGGTCAGCGACTCACCACCAGGTCCATCCTTCATTTGCGGATTTCGATAGGGAGAGAAAAATCCGCCGGGCGGACTGCCACGATGATGCCCCCCTATGTTGATCTCATACCCATGGTCCGTAGGAAGTGATCCCTCGCCGCCCAAGTGCCACTTGCCTGCGAAGAATGTGCGGTAACCGGCCTCTTTCATCGCCTCAGCAATCGCAACGTCCTCGGCGGGCAAAGCTCGAACGTACTCCGCTGGCAACAACCGGTCTTCCCGTTTCCATTCCATCCCGGATCTGGCGCCAATCCAATTCGTCACCCCATGGCGGGCCGTGAACTGGCCTAATTGAATACTGGCGCGAGAGGGACTGCACACACGGCAAGTCGCATACCCCTGTGTGAACCGCATTCCACCACGAGCCAGCCTGTCGATATTCGGACTCTCATAAAACGTGCTGCCTTCAACGGACAAATCATGCAAGCCCATATCATCAACAAGAACAATGACAACATTGGGCCGCTCGACTGCAGTCGCGTTCGCGGTGACCGCAATCAGCAGAACAAAGAATGACAATACCTGACGCATGAAGCACCTATCTAGAAAAACGAAAAGCTAATTCAAACTCGCATCGGAACCCGGTTGATCAAACGCATGACCAACCTTGCAGCACTTCACTCAAACGGCAATGCCCCAAACCGCCGCGCGGGCCACGTTGAAACACGGGACCTGAAACGATGGCCGCGAGATTACACTTCGAATCTGACTACTCTGGCGAGCATTTCACTCTCACGAGCATGTCAGTTTAACCTCAACGGACAGTCTGCACGACTAAACCCGAAGAATGCTTGACGGTCACGTGGCGACACCAGCGTCACCCC
>Ga0315321_10001291_pt1 | contig 19232 bp, 18 predicted proteins | sample M180m21515metaG_FD_203464 | JGI IMG/M metagenome (GOLD analysis project Ga0315321, IMG submission 203464) | Ammonia-oxidizing marine archaeal communities from Monterey Bay, California, United States - M1 80m 21515 | ecosystem: Environmental > Aquatic > Marine > Intertidal zone | place: USA... | reverse complement strand
TCATCACTTGCCTTAAATTGTGAGATGTTATCTTTCGGTAAAAGTAATTCGTAATTATTCATGTCCGTCAGGAAAATGAAAACCTCATTAATAGGGGCATTGACCTGGGCTTTATTACTAGTAATTTCTGTCATTTCAGTTGTTCCAACCTTTTGGGTCTTTTCTCCATTGCTGAAGAGAGGACAATTCTTTTTCGTTAATGTATTTCGTTTTTAGTGCGACTTTTAGCAGGTGGTCATAATCACATAAAACAGTCAAGGGGCAATTTTCATTTTCAAAACGCTGATATGCTTCATCAAATCCATAGCTAAATATGGCTAGCATTCCCTTCACGTTGGCATTTCTTAATCTGAGAGCAGCAACCGCATCCAGACTGCTTTTACCAGTAGAAATTAAATCTTCAATTACAACAACATCTTGCCCTTCTTCAACAACGCCTTCTACTTTGTTTTGCAAGCCGTGCCCTTTACTTGCTGATCGAACATATGCGAATCCTGCACCCATTTCCTGAGCTACAAGTGCGCCGTGAGCAATTCCTCCAGTTGCAACACCTGCAATTAAAGCTTTCGAACCATATTGCTGCTGAATGGCATTACAGAGTTCTTGTCTAATGAATGTTCTAATCGTTGGATAGGATAAAATGATACGGTTATCACAGTAAATAGGAGATTTAATTCCTGACGCCCAAATGAATGGTGAAGTAGGTTGTAGTTTGATTGCCTTGATTTGAAGCAAAAATTCTGCTACTTTTGATGCTGTTTCGGGTCTGAAAATCATAGCCGCAAATGTATAAAGTTTTTATAAACGATAAGCCTCTTTTCTTTCTTCAAAATCTTGATGAGGTTACTATTGCGGCTGGTTCTGGTGTAATAGAATTCGATAAAGAAATTGATTTAGATGATTTGTTTGATTTCCATGAGCATAATATGGTCACGATTTTATTAGGTAGTGAGCAGGATTGGAAAAATTTCTGTGCAATGTTTTGTCTTGTGCAAGCTGCTGGCGGTCTCGTAAAATGTGGAGAAGATTTTCTTTTTATTTACAGACATAATAAATGGGATTTACCAAAGGGTAAAATTGAATTGGGCGAATCCCAGCAAGTTGCGGCTATCAGAGAAGTGGAGGAGGAGTGTGGAATTCGACCTACGCTATTACATCATTTAATCGATACTTTTCATACATACTTCGAGGAGGGTAAATGGGTACTAAAAAGAACCTTTTGGTACGCAATGGAATACAAAGGGAATGAGGAGCTAGCTCCACAAATAGAAGAAGGCATTACGAAAGTTGAGTGGATTCCTGCTAAACAATGGAATGTGGTTTTAGAAAATACGTACGGATCCATTCAGGATGTACTGGATCAGTCTAGCTAATTTTTGATACCGATATTAAATTTGTTTTCTGGCTCAAACTTTTTCTTTATCGCCCAGAATGTTCTATCAATGGTCGTATATTCAGCTCCTGGGCTCAAAGGAGCAGGACGGAGCGCGTTGGCGTCAACCATTTCACCTTGAGGTCCAATAAGGAAGTAGCTCGGTAAAGTCCTCACCTTATAGTTTTCTAATAGTGCGATATCACCATTAAAATGGGCAAAGTGCCAATCATAGTTCGGGTTTTGAGCTAAAAAATGAGTTAAGTCTTCAGCATTTTCGTTTAAACAAATAGAAACAAACTCGATATATTCCCCATATTTTTCTTTTAGCTCAGGAACAAGTAGCTTTTCTGCTAGGGCAGGCGTACTTTGAGTATGAAAAAAGTCGAGATAGACGTATTTCTGTTTGAATGTTTCTAGAGAAATCGTGTCGAATTTGGTGGTGATTAAATTAAATTCAGGAGCAGTATAACCTTTTTCTAGACGAGTTAGTACATGCTTCAAATTTTGGGCGAGTAATTTATTCTCGGCAAATGGAGAAACAAGTACAGTACTGTCCAAAATGTGAGTCAGATTACGTTTTGAATATCTGCCAGAGTGATATTCTTCCATAATTCCTTTAATCATTATTAATTCTGCTAGTTGAGGATTTTCGTAATAATACTCTAATTGTAAAAGCGCCAAAAGCTTTGTGTAGCTTCCAAAATCATTAACAATGAATTCTGAAGCAACGAAACTAGACCGCCCCAACATATCAAATGGATTCTCAAAAAAATCAAAAAGAAAGTACATGTAGTTCCCATTGGTGTATAAAATGGGTTTATTCTTAATGTGTTTATTGAATAAGCTTAATTTATTGTTTTTTAAATTTTCGATGCCTCCAGCATATTGCTCATATCCAGCAATGGAATAGGTGATGTAATTTTTGAAAAAAGGCTCTGAAATATCAGTATATTCTTTTTCGCAGCTCTTTCTAAAATGGTCGATTACCTGAAGTCCTTCGGGTGATAAAATAATCTTGGCTAAGTTCCATGTAGAATCATCATTATTATCCTCAGGACCAACATGGAGAAAATGATTGAGACGCGATTCGTAGTCAATTATTAGAGTGTTGATGTCGTTATTGCTTAAACTATCCAGGATTAGCTGTGCCGTTTTACCATTATAATAGTCGTATTGATCTTCAGAAGGGAAATAGATAAAATAATCGCTGGTTTTCGGATCTAAAAATAACGTTGCAGATTTGTCTTGAATCTGAATAAATGTTTCTGTGATTTCGCCAATTTTAGAATTAAATTGAAAATTTCCATTTTCATCGATGATTGTGTTGTCGAGCTTTTCATAAGCTTGCGATAAGTAATCGGAATACTTATTTAAATAAACGTGTTTACCCGTAAAACCAGGTGCTCTTCCGTGAATCGTAATATTTTTCGAATGTATGGTGAGTTGTGCAACGCAACACAATAATATGATCAACGAAAACCTCATTACACTTGTACATTATCTGGTAAAAAAATTGACGGGTCACCCCCGTTAATGATAATCTCTCTGACTATTGTTGAACTAAGTCCTGCAAATTCGGCCGACGTGGTTAAAAACAGTGTTTCGATTTCTGGTGCTAATTGGTAATTTAATTGTGCAATTGATTTTTCGTATTCAAAGTCCAATGTGTTTCGTAATCCTCTTAAAATATAGTGTGCATTCATTTTTCTACAATAATCTGTCGTGAGACCTTCAAAAGTATCAACTGAAATATTGGGTTTTGTTACAAATGTTTGTTCTATATGTTTCATTCTTTCCGAAGAAGAAAAATGTGATTTTTTTGTTGAATTGACGCCAATGGCAACAATTACTTTATCAAAGAGCCTAGAAGCACGTAAAATAAGGTCTTCATGCCCTTTTGTAATGGGGTCAAATGAACCAGGAAAAACTGCAATTCGTTCCATAATATTTTATTCAAAGAATGAGAAATTAACCCTTCCGTACTGTCTGCTTTCCAAAAATCGTTCCTCACTTTCAAAATTGACTTCCTTATCATGCTCAACGACTAATATTCCATTAGGTTTCAACAAGTCTTGTTTTAAGATTAATGAGGGTAGGCTTTCAATTTGTGCATGTGTATACGGTGGATCGGCAAAAATCACGTTATACTTGCCATTATGACTTGGAATAAAGCGAAACACATCGGCTTTTAATGCTTGTATAGGCATTTCCATTTCTGATGCCATTGATGTTATGAAACGATAACTTAGATTGGAAATGTCAACAGCAATAATGTTCTTGGCTCCTCTGGAACCAAATTCAAATGAAATATTTCCTGTTCCAGTAAATAGATCCAGCACTTCTATTTCATCCATGTCAAACCAATTACTAAGAATATTAAACAGACTTTCTTTTGCAAAATCAGTAGTTGGCCTTGCTTTAATTCCTTTAGGCGCTGTTATTCTTCTGCTTCTGTATTTGCCTGAAATTATACGCACACGTGCTGACGAATTACTTGGTTAAAGTGATGCATTTGGTTTAGTGGGATACAGCCGGGCTTTAAAGGAGCAGGATTGGCTTTTGTAATTTTTAGTTTAGGGAAGTAGGTAGCTAATTTTTTATAGATTTCGTGGTCTTTGTCTATCCAACCAGCAATATTAATTTCGCTTTTATTAACAACATTGAGTTGCTTCAGCGCATAAGTAATGTAATACAATAAATCTTCAACATTTTCATATGCGAAGCAATTAAACACTTTGAATTCATTGTTCTTCATGTGCATTAATTGAAAGTGCGTAGGGTGCATTTCAATCGTAACGATTGATTCGGTAGATCTGTTTAATTCAATAAAAGCAGTAGACTGATGTCCAATTCGGGCATTATTGAACAGTTTAAAAATTCCCTCTTTTTCTTTTTCGAAAAGTAAGTAGCAATTTTTTGCTTCTATTGTTTTTAAGGAATCATAGGAACAGATTGTGTTTTCAATGGTTTCAAAATTGTAATTTAAATATTTCGAAAGATGATTTTCCTCAAAAAGCTGGTTAGGAATTAAAGTAGAATAGGGGTTAATTAGATTAATATGCACATTTTCATAGCCAGACTTCTGAAGATTTGTTTCAGCAATGGCTTGTTCTATTCCTGTTGCTTCTTTTTCGCAAGCCCAAATAATTTCTTTGGAAATAGGGTTATAAACAATTGCTTTAAAAAGACCAAAACCACATTCAATATTGAGGTGGTTTTGATTGCTGTCTTTAAAATCAGATGCAGTATTTTCAAACAGCAATTGCTGCATTAGTCTCGCCAGTTACCTTCTGTATGATGCTTGGTTAAGTCTCCTACAATTAATGTATCCCTTCTTAGAAAAGGGTCAAATGGTTTTGGATCGAATACTTTAAAAACATGTTTTGCCTGAGCAGAGTCGCCAATATTTGCAGATTGAACTTCAAACTCTCCATCTTTTAATCTTTTGGACCAAAGTGAACCAATTTCAAATGAAAACTTACGTTTATCAATATTACTCATCGGAGAAACATTCACATCCCACTCATCACATTTACATATATGGTACCCATTAAAGATAAAATCCATCGCTGGTATTTCTATGGTGTCTCGCGTGATTAAACCAAGCTTAACTGCCTCATCTTCGTCGATTCTTTCCATTGCCCTATTTCCATCATCCGTATTTGGGTCAATTCCTAAACTATCCGCTTGTGCCAGTGTCATACGATCATCCGGAATCGCTCTTTCGTCACACAAAGACGTGATATATGGAACGGTCCCATTGGTTAAGAATGATTCAAGCTCTTGCTTGCTGTTGCTGTATCGTTGGTAGGTTTTCCTAAAGGCAACTTCCAGATCTCTAATGTCAAGCAGTGCTTGTTTTACATTTGTATTATAAGCCATGTACTCTTCTTCCAGATCTAGCCGATCTTTTATGGATTGATAATTCATAAACCCGTACCAAATGCAAATAGCTATTAAAGCAGGGATTAGTATAAATTTAGACTTTCGTTTAAAAATACCCATGACATGAAAAATCATCAAAAACCCCATAATTAGTAATGCCAATCCACCAAAAATAAATTCAGATGTTTGCTGAACCTGAGTGGCTTCATCAGTACTTAAACCCATAATTAGCATGACAACACCAGTAATGGTGAAGATTGCAGGAAAAACAAATCTTCCGGCAGTGTGCATTATTTTATCGTATCCATCCATATCTTAACTTCTTTTTGAAGCGTTACAAAACTACAATTTTTTTCATATTGAAATTGTTTCACTAAAAAAATCAAAACGAATAATTCTACTTCGTTATTTTCAGCTAATTTCAAACAGCTATTTATCGATTTAAGATGCATGAAGGAATACAATTCCATAGAAATAACGGTTCGATTCAAGAAGATATTGCAGACATACTTCGAGCATCAGCCAACCTTGGAACAATCTAAGTTGTTTCTGGCACTGAGTACTTTTTTATTTAATGACCCAAACAGATCGGTTTTTTTAATCAAGGGGTACGCTGGAACGGGCAAAACTTCTGCGGTTGGTGCATTGGTAAAGACTTTACCTGAGTTTAATACAAAAACAGTTTTATTAGCACCAACAGGAAGAGCTGCCAAGGTAATGGCAAATTACGCTTGTAAACCCGCTTCTACTATACATAGGAAGCTTTATTTTAAAACAAGTAAAGGAGGGGTAAATTATTTTGCTCTAATGCAAAACTTGCACAAGAACACGCTTTTTATTGTCGACGAGGCGTCCATGATATCTGTAAAAAGAGGTGTGAAAAATCCATTCGAGGAGGAACGAAGTATTTTGGATGATTTGATAAAATACGTTTATCAAGGAGACGGATGTAAGCTATTATTAGTTGGGGATATTGCTCAATTGCCACCCGTTATGGAAGAACAAAGTTATGCGTTAGATTCATCATATCTCAAAAAACGGTATGCTTTGCCAATAGTTGAAGTTGTACTAAAGGAAGTAATGCGTCAAATGAAGGAGTCAGGTATACTTTTTAATTCATTTCAAATCAGGTCCCAGCAAGATCAGTTGATTGAAACAAAAAAAGGAACGGTTACATTTCCCTCGCTTAAAACAGCCCCTTTTAAAGACGTAATTAAGATTTCAGGATATGATTTGGAAGACGAGTTAGACATTAATTTAGGAAACAAAGGGGTTGAAAACTGTGTAGTAATAACACGTTCGAACAAAAGAGCCAATCAATTTAATCAACAAATTAGAACGCGGATATTATGGCATGAGGATGAGATCAGTACAGGAGATTTTTTAATGGTAGTTAAGAATAATTACACCTGGCTAAATGAAGAATCAAAAGCTGGTTTCATCGCAAATGGAGATACCATTGAAGTTTTAAAAATTGTTGGTTTTGAGGAGGTTTATCAACGTAGATTTGCTAATGTCATTTGTAGATTGGTTGATTATCCAGACGAATCTAATCTGGAGGTGAAGCTATTATTGGATACCATAATGATTGATGGTCCTAATTTGCCAAGAAATGAAATGAAAGCATTTTTTCATGAAGTTGAAAATGACTACATGGAGTTTTCTAACAGGAAACAAAGGATTAAAAAAGTTCTGGATAATCCTTATTTTAATGCCTTACAAGTTAAGTTTGCCTACGCAGTTACCTGTCATAAATCTCAGGGAGGCCAGTGGCCAGTGGTATTTATTGATCAAGGTTATATCACGGAAGAATTGCTGAATAAAGAATATTTAAGGTGGCTGTATACGGCAATTACGCGTGCTCAAGAGAAAGTCTACCTCATTAATTTTCATGCCTCATTTTTTCCAGAAGAGCAATCGGATTAATTTCTAGAAAACTGTTCAAAAATAGAGTGATCAAATTCCATTTTTCCGTTACAACTGACATTGATTTGTGTCTTAAGTTTTTTTATTCTCTCAAGACAAATCTCTTGAGATTTTTTTGGTAAAGACTGCACACACTGCATTTTAATTCGGTTTAAAATTTCTTGAAATAAATAATACGAACGCAATGCACTAAGCACTTCATTTCCTGTTACATTATTACTCCTGAACAAGTAATTTAATTCTTCTTTTTTATGGATATTACTTTTTACAGGGTCTGTATATGAATTAATATCAATGTACAGGTTGCTGTCTAGAAAGTAAATGTGAATGTTGCTTACTCTGAGGTCTGAGAACATTTTGCTTTCTTTCATCTTTTTTTTGTCTGCTTGATTGTTCCCAGGATAAGAGTCTATGTCGTCCATTTTTGAAGGTTCAATTCCATTTTTAGTTTTAATGCCAATGCCATTTCCGCGAATTGACGCATATGTGGTGGTGGCTGGCAAACTCATTTTTAGCGCAATCCGCCTTAGCTGGAATTTCTGAAATTCGTCTAAAGAGAAATCGGATAAGGCAAAACAATCAGATTTGAATTCATCTTTCAATTTCAACTCGAATTCATTGAAAAATTTATCAATGGTTTTACCTTCTGTAACATTAATGTGAAGCTGAACTTCGTCCACCTTTTTTGCCATAGGCGCATTGCCAATTGCAATTAACTTAATGGTGAATTTATCGTTAGAAGTTTCGTCGCTGAACTTAAAATCTTGAGTAATGGCATTAAAAATAGAACCATCTTCGAACAAAAACACATCCCCAATTTTCTTAAATGACAATTGTTTTTCGCCAAGGTTACTCTTCATCTTTTTTAGTTCACCTTCCCACTTTAACTGTTTTTCTTTGACAACTTTCAAATCAAATTCTGCCTTCTCTAGTTTCTTTTGGTAAAGTCTTTTTTTATGATTAGATCTGGCTATTTTATCTTGATGTTTAGCTATTTTTTTCTTTTTGCTTTTAGAAGAACTTTTTTTTATATCGGCGATAGCTTCTTGGTTTTTATCAATCGTTAGATTGGCTTCTAAAAGCGTATTATTAATAGTAATTATTCTATTTAATAAACCAGAACTACCTTTTGTTTTTTCGTTGAGCAAGTCGATTTTATCCTGAACTTCCTCTAATAATGTAAAATATGTTTTACCGCCAGAAAAAGTGGTGTCAGGCGAAAGCTCTTTGGTAAGATTATTTGCAAATAAGACATAAGAAACAGAATCGTTTTTTATGACAACAGTGGTTTGGTTTTTCGAGTTAAATCCCCATATACTGAGATGGAGATTAGTTGTTCGTTTGTTGCCCAAAAGCTGAAATGATTTTTCAGGTGTCTGAATAATCTGAATTTGATTTGGAATAGTACTAATCTCGGTTTGATAGGTGAAAAGCCCAATTCCTTTAGGTTTTCCGTTGTCTTTTTCTCTAAGCAAACCGGCAGTACCGCTGCCGTCTCCTGCTGCTAATAGTGTGTTTTGAAAGTCCAAATTTTCCCCACCTAACATTAAAAAGTAGTCCAAGGCTTTTTCTTGTGTATATAAGTCAATGGATTTATGGTAGGCATTAAGAATTTGTTGTTGGTCTTGTACACTGTAGATTCCAATGCTATTGATAAAAGCTATTTTTTCATTCATAGAAAACCCAGGATTAAACAGCTTTAGTATTTTTGGTAGCACTTCAAGTTCTTGATTGCGAATTCGAGTTGCATTTTCTGGTAAAGATTGAAGTAATTTATCCATGAAAAGTTTAAAGATTCGATCGGTATGCAGTGTATTTGTTTTTGGAATAGATTGGCTGAGTTCATTTTGTAATGCATACAAAGCCATTTTTGTGGCCAATTCTGATAATAGTCCTGGTGACACATTGCCAAAGCCTTGAATATTTAACTCTAGTAGTGAAGGTTCATAGATGATTTGTTCTTCAATGTCGTCATAGATTACCTTATTTTTATAGATGATTGAATCACCTTTAAAATGAACAAGGTCTGAAAGATTCCGCTTGAGCACAGGACTCTTCATAATCACATGATATAGAAATGCCTTTTCTTCAGGTGTCAGAAGTGTAGGACCTGCCTTTGCCTGAATGGATAAGAACAATGATATAATCAGTAGTAATTTTTTCATGAATTGGGCTATGCCTACATAATTTAAATTTTATTTCATCAATAAGTTACATTAGAAAGACATCTAAGTATAAAAACTATTGCATTACTTCTTGTTTACTTGTGTGTTATTTAGGGAATATTTTCTGTTGAAAATCAGGTGAAGACTGAGTCCTCTGAATAGCATCCAACCGGCAAAAGCGCCCCAAATACTAAATAGATTAGGATGAAATTGATTGAGTCCAATTAATAATGGCAAGAAAATTCCAAATGTTCCGAGCAGAAGACTGTTTCTAAGTGCTTTTGCTTCTCCTAGTCCTTTGAATATACCGTCGTAACTGAATGCGATAGAGTTAAACGGTTGCATGATAATGATAATCCAGAAAAATGAATAGAAAATGGTTTTAACGTTTAAATCTTCGGTAAAAAGATCTCCTATGACCAGATAGGATGCCAAATAAGTTAATGCAAGCCCCAAACCAATCATTCCGTTTATTTTTAACAAATCATTTCTTAATCGAACTAATTTTTTAAAACTTCCCTCTCCAAGCAATTTTCCGGCTATTGCGTTACCAGCATTAGAAAAGCCATCAATGAAATAAGAAGAAAACAACCAAATATTAATTCCTATAGCATAAGCTGCTAAAGAACCTTCTTTTAATTCCTCATAATTATTGGCAAATCTAAGAGCGATAATAAAGGTGCCGCTTACTGCGATGGTTCGAATGAACATATTCAGGAAAATGACAAGCATGTTTTTGAGCTCATGAATTTTTTTCCTGAAGTAAAAAAGACTAAATGGAGTTCTTTTCTGAATAAAGAAAATACAAAGAGCTGTCATTAATAACTGAGAAATTACACTGGCCCAAGCCGCTCCCGCTACTCCATATGCAGGTATTGACCCTATGCCATTAACAAGTATCAAATCAAGAATGAGATTAAGGGTGCCGCCTATTAAGCTAATGATCATTGCCCAAGAGGTGTCCTGAAGACCTCGGAAGATTCCAAATGCGCAGGCAATAAAAAGGGAAAGAGGTAAACCAATTGCTCTAATACAATAATAAATGTTCGCCTGTTGAACAATCACAGCATTAGACTTGGCATAAAGAAAACTACTGATGGGTAAGTAAAAATACGCAGTGAGCAGCCAAGCTGCAATTCCTAAAAAAATGCTAGCAAAAAGAGCTACAGGAATCAATGACCGAATCTGCGCTATCTTACCTCTGCCAAGGTATTGTGATGTAATTGCAGATACTGCCGTTCTTAATTGAGCAAGGCTCCATACCAATAGCGAAATTAAACCTGCAGCAAGACCAACTCCTCCTTGAGCTTCTGTAGCATTTTCGGTTACCCTACCAATGATTGCCATGTCGGTCATTCCAATAATTGGTTCAACTACATTAAACAGTATAGCTGGTATTGCCAGACGGTAAATTTCTTTGAAGGAAACTCTTTCCATAAAAGCGAAGGTAGAAAAGAGAACGAATACAATTAAAAGAATATGTTAATATTAAGGTTAAAATAAGAATGATTACGAGATCAATAATTGGCAATATTTTTTTTGCTAAAGAGTTAATTGAATAGGTTTGCTACAATGCCAATAATCTTGAATTATACTAGTATAATTATTCGTATCCTTTTTGTGGGTATACTAATCAGTATGTACAGTGTTCAAGCGCAACAGGATGCAGTCATTAGTGCGTCTCAAAGAGTGCCGTTTAGTAAATCAAGAAATGCAGCTAAGCTGGCGAAAGAGCTAACGGGGCACCTAACAAAAGAGGAAGACAAGGCACTGGCAGTTTATACTTGGGTAATCCATAATATTAAGTACGACATTAAACAAATGACTTTGAGTAAAGTCAAAGAACAATCCATTCAAAAAACACTAAGAAGAAGAAAAGGTGTTTGTATGCATTATGCTCAACTATTGAATGAACTGTATCAAGAAGCAGGTCTAAAATGTGAAAAAATTGATGGCAATGTAGATAGACAATTATGGACTTATGTGCATTCTAGTGCGTATCACGTTTCTGATCATTCATGGAATGGAATCCGAATAAATGGAGTTTGGCAGTTAGTGGATGCTACTTTTGATGCGGGTTATGTCACGACTAGAGAGCGGAAGTTGTCTGCTCTATTAAAACGCGTACTCGGGGTACCGTATGTTCGATATAAGCTATCGTTTATTCAAGAACCGAATTACCGCAGATACAAGATGGCGCCAGATGAAATGATCATAGACCATTTGCCTGATGCTCCGTTTTGGCAGCTACTGAATGTGCCGATGCCGATAGATACCTTCCGATTGTCTATTACAAATAAAAGACTTTACATGCGATTAAGATCACCTAGCAACAAGTATTTCAATTTTGAAGGGAAGATTAATCAATATCGTTTTGATGAATACAGAGCGCAACTATTAGGACTTTCTAATCTTGAATACAGCGATACCAATTATTTCTCATTTGGCTTTGGTCAAGAGAATTATGTCCAACTTAAATTGAATAAGTATAACGATACCGAAGCAGAAGACCTTGTAGATTGCATGGAGCGATATGACGAATACGATACATTGTATTATTTTATCGATACTTCAAAATCTGCATTTAAAAGGCAAAGTAAGGTTGAAAAAATCGTTCATAACGATTTAAACAAGCAAGAAAAAAGGCGGTATAAATTGATTTTTAAACAAAACACCGATGTAATCAACCGCACGAACGCGTTCATACAAAAGGATACCAAGTATATTTTAAAACATAAAAGAGCCCGGAAAAAGACGATTGATAAAATTGAAAAGCTGACGGCAACGTGTGAAAAGTTAAAAGCGATGCAATTGAGGACAAAAACTTCTGAAGAAATATTGTCCAGGGCTGTAGTTGATATTGCTTTGAATTCATTTGCTGATAATGAAAAAAAATTGCAACAATTGTTTACTGCTAATGATAGTATCTACAGTTTTTTATTTGCAATTGAAAAGAAACTGTTTCCACTTTCTTCAAGAGTTCAAGATGCACTCATTGAACAAGCTAATAATACTGCTGAAGCAGAATTATGGCTTATTCAATTTTATGCTAAGTTCGATTCTATTTACTTCGAAGCACGAAAAAGAGCAAAAATTTTTGATACAATACATCGAATCCAGCGAGATAGTCTTTTCCGGTTATTCAGTAAAAATAGAAATGAATGTATTAACAGAGGTTACCGGAATATTGTTGAGATGAAAAAATTAATAAAGGCTAATCAGACAGTTTACACTGAGATGAGTCCATTTGTTGATGTTGATGATATGGGAGAATCTATACAGGTATTTAATCAACAAATTATCGAACAGTACCTGGCTCAAATCGATTGGTATAAAAAGATTGTAAACCAGAACACCACTATTAATTGGTGGCTTAAAACAGACATAAAGAACCAAAAACAGCTCAAGGTAAATTACATTTGGGAAAAGAGAACAGAGTCGGCAAGAAGAAAAGCAAACCACCGTTTTGAGCGGTCCAGACATTTATACCGAATCCGAGAATTACATAAACATCAAACTATCCTGTCTGGGTATAAATTACTAATTCGAAATAAATTAAAAGAAATTAAAATGGAGGTTAAAAAAAGAGAGAAACTAGAGAAATAAAGCGATACTGGCTAGCAACCTTCGCCATATTCCACTTCTTTAACTTTGAAGTCTTCACCATACTTCACGACCTTAATTTTGTATTTTTCTCCGTAATCGACGACTTTCCATTTTCCAACTTTGTCTTCACCGTATTCAACGTACTTGATTTTTAAATTTTCTCCGTACTCAACAAACTTCACTTTATAGTCCTCACCGTATTCAACAAATTTTATTTTACCATAAACATGGCAGCCTTTATTTTCCGCATCACTTTTAAATGAAAAAAGGAGTATTGCACTAAAAAATAAAATAGCAATCGAGGGTAGAAGTTTTTTCAAGGAAGAAAATTTAATAATGAAAAGGAAAGTTACTAAAAAAGCTAGAACGAGTCAATTCAATATAAAAAGAATGCTTTGGCCTAATTCATTGCGTCAATAATTGAATTCAGCGTTTGGCTGGGACGCATGTGCTTTTCACCGAGATCATCATTGGTATGATAATAACCAGAAAGATCTACTGGAACACCTTGCACAGCGTTAAGCTCATCAACAATAGTTTGCTCATTAGTTGATAATTTTTCAAACAACTCTGCAAAAATAGTAGCCAGTTCTTTGTCTTTTTGTTGTTCGGCCAGCTCTTGTGCCCAATACATGGCTAAATAATAATGGCTTCCACGATTGTCTAATTCACCTACTTTTCTTTTTGGTGACTTGCCATTCATTAATAGTTTGGTTGTTGCGTCGTCTAATGTTTCAGCAAGAATATTTGCTTTTGAATTATTACAGGATTCTCCTAAATGGTCTAAGGAAACAGCAATAGCTAAAAACTCTCCCAATGAATCCCAACGCAGGTGATTTTCTTTATTAAATTGTTGAACATGTTTGGGCGCAGAGCCTCCTGCACCCGTTTCGAAAAGACCTCCACCATTCATTAATGGCACGATAGAAAGCATTTTGGCACTTGTTCCTAATTCTAAAATTGGAAAAAGATCCGTTAAGTAGTCTCTAAGTACATTTCCGGTAACAGATATGGTGTCTTTACCAATTTTTAGTCGATCCAATGTGAATTGGCAAGCGTCAACAGGAGACATGATTTCTATGTTTAGACCAGTGGTTTCGTGATCTGCTAAGTAGGTGTTGACTTTTACAATTATTTGGGCGTCATGAGCTCTTTTCTCATCCAGCCAAAAAATAGCAGGCGAACCTGTTGCACGAGCACGTTTAACAGCAAGTTTTACCCAATCTTGAATGGGTTCATCTTTAACCTGGCAGGCTCTCCAAATATCTCCAGCTTCAACATGATGTTCCAATAAAGTAGTACCATTTGCATCGACAATCCGCACGGAACCATTTGTTTTTATTTCAAAAGTTTTGTCGTGTGAACCGTATTCTTCCGCTTTTTTTGCCATGAGACCAACATTGGGAACGGTGCCCATCGTTGTAGGGTCAAAAGCACCATTTTCTTTACAGAAATCAATGACAACTTGGTAAAGAGGTGCATAACTGCTATCAGGAATAACTGCCTTTGTATCTTGAGTTTCCCCTTTTGCATTCCACATTTTCCCCGATGTTCTAATCATAGCAGGCATAGAAGCGTCTACTATTACATCGCTCGGCACATGTAAATTCGTAATCCCTTTGTCCGAATCTACCATAGCAAGATCGGGCCCATTGAGAATGCATGCTTTAATATCTGAGTGAATTTCTTCTTGCTGATTTTGAGGTAATTCTTGTATTTTTTCTAGTAAATCTCCAAATCCGTTACTGACATCAACTCCAATAGTGTCTAAGAGCTCCGAGTATTTTTCAAATACAGACTTAAAAAACACACGAACTGCGTGTCCGAATATAATTGGGTCTGAAACTTTCATCATTGTAGCCTTCATGTGCAATGAGAAAAGTTGTCCTTTGTTTTTTGCATCTGATAACTGTTCGCGCAAAAACGATACAAGGGCGGATTTACTCATCACGGAAGCGTCAATTATTTCCTTTTCTAATAAGGGTGCGAATTCTCGCAATATCGAGACAGTACCAGATTCATCAACAAATTCAATTTTAAATTGAGTAGCGCTGACATTGGTAATTGATTTTTCATTCGATTTAAAATCACCGTGAGTCATGGTCGCCACTTCGGTAATTGAATCGTGTCTCCAAGCCCCCATAGAATGCGGATTTATTTTTGCATATTCCTTAACGGCTTTTGGAGCTCTCCGATCAGAATTACCTTCTCTTAATACTGGGTTTACCGCACTACCTTTTATCTTATTGTAACGATTTGCGACGTCTAACTCAATTTCTGAGTTGGCATCCTCTGGATAATCGGGGATACCAAATCCTTGTTTTTGCAACTCACTTATTGCCGCTTTTAATTGCGGAATTGAGGCACTTATGTTTGGTAATTTTATAATGTTTGCATCTGGTGTTTTGGCGAGATCACCAAGCTCAGACAAAGCGTCATTAATTCTTTGTTCTGATTTAAGGTAATCAGGGAAATTAGCTAAGATTCTTCCTGCAAGAGAGATGTCTTTGGTTTCAACTTGAATTCCGGAAGAAGAAGTAAATGCCTTAATAATAGGTAGTAGGGATTGCGTTGCTAAAAATGGAGCTTCGTCTGTTTTGGTGTATATAATTTTTCCTTTGGCCATGATATTTCCTCTTCTGATAGATTGTATATTATTATCGATACATGAGTGTATAGAATGGGTGCAAATGTAGTAGAAAGACTGACCTATGTCAAGATAAAAATGCTAATAATCTAAATCAAGTTTTAATAAATCTTTTAGCTTATTTAGGGCTGGATTTTTTTCAGCTAATTTTTCGTATTTGTCACGAGTTGTGTATAGACTTTTACCAGTATGATCGCTGATAATGATCGTTTCGATTTGAATTTCGTAGTTATTAAGCTCTTTTCGCAAGTAATTCAAAAAATGCAATTTTTCTCCTTGTAAAAGTTCTTCCTGAACCGAATTGTTGATTTTCAGCTCAATTATAAAATTTGGTTTAAGCACGGGTAAATGGCTCGTAATCGTTGCATGTAGGTTTGTTTTTCCTCCATTTTTTATTTTGTTGGCATAGCTGTTCCATTTAACCATGAGGTCATCAAAAGCAAATTTTTCTACAGGCTTATTTGTGTGCTCTTCTTTTTTTTCTTTCGCTTTTTCTGTGTCATTGTTATTTAACAAAGAAGTGATGGAGACAGACGATCGATTTTTGCCAGATTTTTGTTTAAAAGAAGCAGAAGGGTTTACTTTTTTACTTCGATTTTCGTCAATTGTAATCCTGCGAGATATTTTTTTTGACTCATTAGGGTTTTCTTGATTGATAGCCAAAGTATTTTCTGACTCACTTTTGGATGATTCTTGTGTGGAAGCAGTTTCTTGATTGGTAGATTCGAGACTTTCGGTTGAAACTAGCGTGGATAAATTTGGAGGTAGAAGTGGAATTATTTTTGACCAGCTAAAGGTTGATCCTTTTTTTTTTCGTCCACCGAAGTGATTGAGCATAACTGCATCAAAGCAAGTTCGACTAATAACCGTTTATTTTTACTTGCTTTATAACTAAGGTCAGTCTTGTTTAGTAACTCAATTCCTTTCAATAAAAATCCATTAGGTGTTAGTGTGGATTGATCGAGGTATTGTTGTTTTAAATCTTCTGCAGCATCGAGTAAAGTAATCGTTGATTGGTCTTTGCTAACTAACAAATCTCTGAAATGCGCAGCTAATCCATTGATAAAATGTCGGCCATCAAAACCTTTGTTCAGCACTTCGTTTAACGACATTAGCGCCGAAGGAATTTGGTTTTCGATACAAATATCTGTTATCTTAAAGTAGTAGTCGTAATCTAAAATGTTGAGACTTTCAAGAACGGAAGCATAGGTAAGGTTTTTACCGGTAAAGGAGGCCAATTGATCAAACATAGATAATGCATCGCGCAGAGCACCATCCGCTTTCTGAGCAATAAGTGCCAGCGCTTTTGGTTCAGTACTAATTTCCTCTTTCTCTGCAATCGATTGTAAATGATTGGCGATGTCACTTGCCTGAATTCTGTTAAAGTCAAAAATTTGACATCGAGAAAGAATGGTTGGTATAATTTTATGTTTCTCAGTTGTCGCTAGAATGAAAATGGCATGAGGCGGAGGTTCTTCTAGGGTTTTAAGGAAAGCGTTAAATGCATTAGATGAAAGCATGTGAACTTCATCTATAATGTACACTTTGTAAGTGCCGTGCTGAGGTGGAATCCTAACCTGATCCGTTAATTGACGAATATCATCAACCGAATTATTGGAAGCCGCATCCAATTCAAAAACATTGAATGCATGCTCGTTTAATTCTTTACCATCTTCCATGTTGATGGTTTTTGCAAAAATCCTTGCACAAGTCGTTTTCCCAACACCTCTTGGCCCACAAAATAAATAAGCATGAGCTAATTTATTGGTGTTGATTGCATTAACGAGTGTTTCAGTAATTGCACGTTGCCCAATTACACTCTCCCAAGTAGTTGGTCTGTATTTTCGTGCTGATACTATAAATTCACTCATTGATTAATGCAATGCTTTGTACAAAGATAGAAATCTACTTTGCTAATGCTTGCTGCCAACAAAAGAAAAATCAACGAATTTTCAACCATGTTAATAACTGTGTAAAACAGACTATATAACCGAGGATTTTTGCCTTTTATAAAACACCATTACCGTTTTAACACAATATTTCGATCGAATAAATATTAAGTTAAAAGGTTTAGCTATTAATTGCCATTATTAAGTGAAATCGGGACTTAGTTTTGCCTTGATTTGTGCCTGTTTTAGGTAGATTCGAGCGCTTCTGAAATAATTATGCTGTTGAATTGCAGAAATGAACAGGAAAAAGCCTTATATTTGCCGCCAATTTCAATTATTTAAAATTATGAATCGATACGAAACTGTTTTCATTTTAACTCCCGTTTTGTCTGAAGCTCAGACAAAGGAAGCAGCTGGTAAATTCGAAAAGATTTTGAAGGATGGAAAGGCAAAAATCAAGAACTCTGAATTTTGGGGTATGAGAAAATTGGCTTATCCAATACAGAAAAAGTCTACCGGATTCTATCAACTTGTGGAATTTGAAGCTTCGGGCGACGTGATAGAAAAACTAGAACTAGCCTTTAGAAGAGACGAAAGAATCTTAAGGTTCTTAACTGTAAAATTAGATAAGCACGCGATTACTTATGCGGCGAAGCGAATCAAAAGACTTGCTGAAAGCGCATAACTAACCATTTAAAAATCTCATTATGTCAGACAAACAATCAGAAATAAGGTACTTAACACCAATTAATATAGAAATTAAGAAGGATAAGTACTGTAGATTCCAGAAGTCGGGTATCAAATACATTGATTTTAAAGACCCGAATTTCCTTTTAAAATTTGTTAATGAACAAGGAAAAATTCTTCCTAGAAGAGTTACAGGAACTTCATTAAAGTATCAACGAAAAGTGACTCAAGCTGTTAAAAGAGCGAGACACTTGGCATTAATGCCTTATGTAGGCGATATGTTGAAATAAGAAGGAGAGAAATCATGGACGTAATTCTTAAAACAAATGTCGATTCTCTTGGAGAGAAAGACGAATTAGTATCAGTAAAGGCTGGCTATGGTAGAAACTATTTGATTCCTCAGGGAAAGGCGATTTTGGCAACGGCTTCGGCAAGAAAAATGCACGAAGAAACGTTGAGACAGCGATCTCATAAGGCTTCAAAAATGTTAGAAGAAGCGAATGCGTTAGCAGAAAAGCTTCAAAACGTTACCATTAAAATTGGCGCTAAAGTAGGCGAAGCCGGTAAAATATTCGGTTCGGTTAATACAGTGCAATTGGCTGAAGCTCTCAAGGCTGAAGGTTTTCAAGTAGATAGAAAATCAATCAAGATGGAGAATGAATCAATTAAAGAAGTTGGTTCTTACAAAGCAACGGTTAAGCTTCAAAAAAATGTGTCAGTTGACATCAGTTTTGAAGTTGTTGAAGAATAAATTTTTAACGCTCTTAATATTTTTAAAGCATCCAAAAGGATGCTTTTTTTTTGCAATAACATTTAGCATAAGATCATTCTTGAAAAGAAATATTATACAAATGTTCATCTTCCTAGTTAAAGGATTACCAATACTCAAGTCAATTTCTTAAATTCGTTACCCCAAATTCGGCAAAGAGCTACAAATTTGGTTTTGAAAATATTGTAATTAAAGTAATACAAAGTCTATGGCGTTTGATATTGACATGATTAAGGAGGTATATGAAAAATTACCGGTTAAAATTAATGCTGCGAGAGCAGTC
>Ga0315321_10001290_pt1 | contig 19236 bp, 16 predicted proteins | sample M180m21515metaG_FD_203464 | JGI IMG/M metagenome (GOLD analysis project Ga0315321, IMG submission 203464) | Ammonia-oxidizing marine archaeal communities from Monterey Bay, California, United States - M1 80m 21515 | ecosystem: Environmental > Aquatic > Marine > Intertidal zone | place: USA... | reverse complement strand
CGACACTCCCGGCGCCTACCCCGGCATCGACGCCGAAGAACGCGGTCAGGCCGAAGCCATCGCCCGCAACATCCTGGAGATGAGTACCTTTGAGGTGCCCGTGGTCTGCTGCGTCATCGGTGAGGGAGGCTCCGGTGGCGCGCTCGCACTCGGCGTGGGCAACCGTGTAGTGATGCTCGAAAACAGCATCTACTCGGTCATTTCACCCGAAGGCTGTGCCGCGATTCTCTGGCGCGACCGGGCCGAGGGTCCACGCGCCGCCGAAGCCCTCCGCCTCACCGCGAGCGACTGCCTTCGCCTTGGCGTGGTCGACCAGGTCATTCACGAACCCGCCGGCGGTGCGCACCGAGATCCCTCTACGGCCATTGCCTCAGTCGGCAACTCCCTTGCTGCACACCTCGACGACTTGAGTGAGCTCGACGGCCCCGCTCTGCGCGCCGATCGATACGCCCGCTACAGGCGCCTCGGGGCCTTCGAAGAAGGCGTACTGGCCGAGCAACAGGTGGTTGCCCCAGAGACCGCTTCCGCCGAGGCATGAGTCCTCAGCGGGTTGAAGTCCAGTCTCTCGGGCGCTAGGCGCGGCGCATGTCCTCTCCCCCGCGCACGCTCTCCATCGCCATCGACGGACCGGCCTCTTCAGGCAAGGGCACCGTCGCCCGTCAGGTCGCCCGTGCGCTGGGCCTGTCGTACGTGGACACCGGCGCGATGTACCGGGCGGTGGGACTGCGAGCTCTTCGGGCAGGGCTGTTTCTGAAGGACGGTCCCGGAGTGGGTGGTCTCGCACAGACGCTGCACTTCGACTTCACCTGGGACCAGACGAAGTTGCGCATCGCGGTCGATGGCGAGGACCTCACCGAGGCCATTCGCAATGAAGAGATTGGTCGGGCGGCTTCGGATGTAGCGGTGCTGCCCCAGGTCCGGCACGCTCTGCTGTCTCTTCAGCGTGGACTTGCGGCGAGAGGCGCGGTGATGGACGGGCGGGACATCGGCACCGTCGTGTTGCCGGATGCTGACCTCAAGGTCTACCTCGACGCCTCTCCCGAAGTGCGGGCTCAGAGGCGCTGCAACGAGCTTGCCGGGCGCGGTGATATTCGCAGGTTGGCCGACGTTCTCAGCGACATTCATGCCCGCGACGCCCAGGACTCCGGCCGCGTCCACGCCCCCCTCCGGGCTGCGGACGACGCCGTCCACATCGACTCCACCCATCTCGCTCCCCAAGAAGTCGTGGCGCAGATTCTCGACTTGGCCAGGGCCATCCACTGAGCGCGACACCGCAATGGTGAGTGCACCCTTGACCTGCGCACGCCCATCCGCTACTCGCTCTGGCCGATCGGATCACCGGCATGTTGTGACGCCCCGCGCTTCAACATTCTCGGTCTAATCGCCATCTGAAGATCCGGTGCGACCGTGTTTGGGAACGCGGCCACTGAGCCCGCGGTGGGCTTGTCCACCCCGCGGCTGACTACTCTCTTCCCCTTGCGCTCTTCCGCAGCCGCTCCTTCTGGGTGCGGTCATGAGGTTCTTACTGCATGTCTGACTCCATTCTCTCGCTCGATACCAACATTGCCGACATCGGTCGCGATGACTTCGAAGCCCTGTTCGAGAGCTACCTGAACACTTCCTGCATCAAGGAACAGAGCGTTGTTCCCGGTCGGGTCATCGCCATTGACGATGACTGGGTCATGGTGGACGTGGGCTACAAAGCCGAGGGAGTGATCCCTCTGCACGAGTTCGCCGACGAAGACGGTGCCATTCGGGTCGAGATGGACGACACCATCGACGTCTACCTCGACTCGATGGACGAAGACAACGGCCAGCTGCGCGTCTCGAAGCGCAAGGCCGACGAGATGAAGGCCTGGGAAGAAATCTCCCGTGCATACGAGGCCGACGAGGTGGTGTCTGGCGCCATCGTCAGCCGCGTCAAGGGTGGTCTCTCCGTCGACATCGGCGTGAAGGCCTTCCTTCCCGGTTCGCAGGTCGACCTTCGCCCGGTCAAGAACCTCGAGAAGATCATCGGCGAAGTCATGGACTTCAAGATCATCAAGTTCAACAAGCGTCGTGGCAACATCGTGTTGTCCCGCCGCGTGCTGCTTGAAGAGGAGCGCGCCAAGCAGCGCAAGGAGACCCTCAAGGACCTCCAGGTTGGCGTCATCATGGACGGCGTCGTGAAGAACATCACCGACTACGGTGCCTTCATCGACCTCGGCGGCATCGACGGCCTTCTCCACATCACGGACATGACCTACGGCCGCATCAACCACCCCAGCGAGATGGTGGAAGTCGGCCAGACCCTTGAGGTCAAGGTCCTGAAGTTCGACGCTGAGACCCAGCGCGTGAGCCTCGGCTACAAGCAGATTCGTCCCGACCCGTGGGAAGAAGTCGACCTTCGCTACCCCGTCGGCGCCATCGTCCGCGGCAAGGTCGTGTCGATGCCCGACTACGGTGTGTTCGTCGAGCTCGAAGACGGCATCGAGGGCCTCGTCCACATCTCCGAGATGACCTGGAACAAGCGCATCAAGCACCCCGGCAAGCTGGTCGCCATGAACGACCTTGTCGAGGCCAAGGTCATCGGCGTCGACGTCGAGTCAAAGCGCATCTCCCTGTCCATGCGCGAGCTCGAGGCCAACCCCTGGGACCTCGTCGAAGAGCGCTACCCCGTCGGCTCCATCGTCCGCGGGAAGGTTCGCAACATCACCGACTTCGGCCTGTTCGTGGGCATCGAAGAAGGTATCGATGGCCTGGTTCACATCTCCGACCTCTCCTGGTCGCAGCGTGTGCGTCACCCCTCCGAGGTCTACCAGAAGGGCGATGACGTCGAGGCTCGCGTGCTCAACATCGACCGCGACAACGAGCGGTTCAGCCTGAGCATCAAAAACCTCCGCGAAGACCCCTGGTTCTCCGTCCAGGCCCGCTACTTCCTGGGTCAGGTCGTGCAGGGCAAGGTCGTCAGCCGCACCGACTTCGGCGTGTTCGTCGAGATCGAAGAGGGCGTCGAGGGCCTCGTCCACATGTCCGAGATGGTTGCCGGCGAAGGCGACTGGGAAGAGACCTACGCCATGGGCAAGGCCGTCTCCATCGAGATTCGCCGCATCGACCAGCACGACCGTCGCATCAGCCTCTCCGAGCGTGGCGCAGTCGAGCGCGGTGAGACCGAAGGCTCCGTGCAGGAGTACATGGCGCAGCAGGGCGACAGCTCCGCACGCCTCGGCGACGTCTTCGGCGACATCGGCGCCAAGCTGCGTAGCACCGAGACCGAGGGCCAGCCCCAGGCCCACGCCGAGGACCAGGCCCAGGCTGAGCCCCAGGCTGAGCCCCAGGCCGAGCCCCAGGCCGAGCCCCAGGCCGAGCCCCAGGCCGAGCCCCAGGCCGAGCCCCAGGCCGAGCCCCAGGCCGAGCCCCAGGCCGAGGCCGAGTGAGTCCGGTCTCCGTTCCGCGCCCGACCTTCATCTGAGAGTCAGCCGCACCACGCCCGGGTCTTCATGGCTCGGGCGTCGTCGTTCTCGGAGTCCAAGAAGGGGCCCCCGAAGACCTCGTCCGCCGGTCTACTGGTTATGCACGCATTCGCTGCGTTGGTGCCGGACGCTATCGAAGCCGGTCTGGAGGCTATGTGACTGCCGCTCGTATACTGCTGCTAGTACTCTTGGTGATTGTGGCTGTGCCCGCCACCCTGTTCACTATTCAGAACCTCGGATGGACCGCGCAGCTGTCGGTCGACCTGCATGTGTGGGCTTCCAGACTCAAGGCTCCAATGCCGGTGCCCTACCTGATGTGGATCTCGTTCGGGGTGGGCATCCTCACCGGTATGATCAGCATCCCTGCCCTCAAGGCCGCCTTCGCAAGTGGCGCGCTCAAGGACGACTTCGGCGGCCCGACGGGCTGAGCCGACCGCTCTCGGGACACCCCCGGGGGAGGGTCGTCTGCACCACGCAGGCCGCATGACGCGGTCCAGTCGGGTCGGTCCGTGCCGCCCTCGGGGTACCAAGTCTCGTGGTCGGAGGCCTCCGCTGCGGTCAACCACAGACACGAGGTCCCCATGCACCACTCGTCGAGACTCCAGGTCGCCTACTCGCTCGCTGTCCTGCTGGGAACAGCCTGCGGAGACCAACCTGCTGTTGGCATTCCCGTGTCCGACGAGGTTGCGCCCACCGTCACCCGAGACGTCCTACCTCGCTCCCTTCAAGGCAGCCCCGACGACCTCAGCATGGTCGATCTCGACGGCGTGATGTCTCGAGAGGCGCTCACCTCCCGGGTGCTGGTGTACGGAGAGTTGACGCCGCTCGATCAGGAGACGATGACCGTTCTCACCAACACCATCGAGGCGCCCTGCAAGCCCTGCCAAGGCCGCACCCTCGCGTCCTGTCTCATTGAGATGCCCAATGGCTGCGAGAACATTCCTGAGCTTCTGGACCGCAGCGTGCGAATGGTCAGCGGGTCTTCGACCCCCAACCAGATCCGCAACGCGCTGACCTACTCCGACGTCTGGCTGCCTTTGCCGAAAGACGATCGGCGGGTCGACGGCGTTCAGGACGGCGTCCGACTCGAGGTCTGGGTCGATCCCTCCTCCGCATCCGTGCGGCCGGTCATCGACACCCTCGATAGCCTGGACCTCACCGGCGTCGGGGTGGCCTTCCGCATCATCCCATTCGACGAGAGCGCCGCCTCCCGCGCATGGTCGGCCGCCGCCATCGCAGCAGAGCAGCAAGGTATGCTCGAAGCTTTTCTTCGAGGTGTGCGCAACCTGCGCGACGAGCAGCGGGCGGCTCAGGCGTCGGTACAGGTCGACATCTCTACCGACGACATCGATGTCGTCGCCGTCTCGCTCATCGACGAGGGCCTCAACAAGGAACGCTTCGATGCGGACCGAGGCAGCAGCGAGGTCTTCGTGCGCATCGACTCTGACATCCTGCTCGCCAAGCAGACCGAGCTGCGTGTCGCCCCGTCGTGGTTTGTCGACGGCTACCGAATGCGCGGCGCCCAGTCCGTGCTCGCCATCCAGAAGGTCATCGTCATCGAGGTCAGCGACCTCCTGGCGAAGCAGGCCGTCCACGAGAAGAACATCCCCGACAAGAACATATCGAGACTCCCAGAGGACTAAAGCACTTGGCCACGCCCCAAAAGCATCGTGTCAACCCGGCACGCGTGGCCGCGGCGCGCGTGCTGCTCGGCGTCGAAGAAGGCGCCCACTCTGGCAGCCTGCTGGAACAACTGGCCCCGCATGGTCGAGACCGTGGGCTCACGTGGCACCTTGTGCTCGGGGTGCTTCGTCGGCAGGGCCGGATCGACCATGCACTATCCCCGCATGTACGACGGGGACTGCACCGTCTCGACCCGGGTGTTCGGGCGGTACTCCGGCTCGGCGCGTTTGAGCTGCACCACTCCCGCACCCAAGACCATGCAGCGGTTCACCAGGCTGTCGAACTGGCGCGTGTTCTGCGCATGGGACGCGCCAGTGGACTTGTCAATGCGGTACTCCGAAAGGTGTCTCGTACCGAAGCTCCCACCGACCCCTTTCTCGACCTGCCTGACTGGCTGAGAGACCGCTTCTCGGAGTGGCCCGACTGGGTCTCCAAGATGGGGGATCCTTCCCCAGTCTGCGGAGTGTGGCGCGACGCGGCAGCACCTGTGCCCGCGGTTGACGGCGGCCCGGCGAGTGCTGCAGGCGACGTAGTGCCTGGCGCGTTCACGCTAGCACCTGGTGAGGGCAGCGTGGCCGATCGACCCGGTTTTCAGGACGGTGCGTGGTGGGTGATGGACCCCTCGTCGGTGGCCGTCGCCGATCTGCTCCACCACGCCGTTTCCGACAACGCACCGATCCTCGATACCTGCGCCGCGCCCGGTGGGAAGTCCATGCGGCTGGCCACACAGGGCCACGCGGTGATCGCGACCGATCTGGAGCCGGGCCGCTTGGCCCTGGTGGATGAGGCTGCAGCTCGGATCGGTGTGTCCGTCGACACGCGGGCCCACGACTGGGTCGCTGGCACCATTCCAGGTCTGGAGCAGTTTTCCGGCGTACTCGTCGACGCTCCTTGTTCCGCGCTCGGCATCGTGCGCCGTCATCCCGAGATTCGCTGGCGACGACTCGCATCCGACCCCGCCGCGATGTCCATTCGCCAGCGGCAGATTCTCCGCAACGCTTCCCAGCACGTCATGGTCGGAGGCGCGCTAGTGTATTCGGTGTGCTCGCCCTTCCCCGAAGAAGGTGCCCAGGTGGTGGCAGACCTCAAGGGCTTCGAGCTCGAAGCGAGCTGGTCCTCCGCGCCACCCTCCGGCGATGAAGATGCCTTTCAGGCCTTCGTGCTCCGACGGGTCTGAGCCCCTCCACCCCGATGAGAGTCGACTCCGGCACGTGCACCACTCGGTCGCCGGTAGGACGTGTGCACCAGCTTATCGACGCCGCAGTAAGCGGACGAGCTGGTGTTGTGTTTGGCGAAGGTCGCCTCCAAGCCCGTCCACCATTCCGCGCAACGAGATCGAGCAGGGGAGGGGACCGACGTGGCGGGAGTCCCGTGCTACACGCCCGGTCCAGCCCCCCGGAGGTCCCATGGGTGGAGCAGCCGATACCCCGATGATGCGTCAGTTCCTGCGCATCAAGGCCGATGCCCCTGATGCCTTGCTCCTCTATCGAATGGGCGACTTCTACGAGATGTTCTTCGACGACGCGCGGGTGGCCGCCGAGGTGCTGGAGCTCACGCTCACGTCGCGCAACAAGAACGATCCGGACCCCATCCCGATGGCCGGAGTGCCCTACCACGCGCTCGAGACCTACCTGCACCGACTCGTTGATGCCGGGCACAAGGTCGCCATCGCGGAACAAAAAGAGCCCGCGGGCGGTGGCAAGCGGCCCAAGCTCATGGAGCGTCACATCGTACGTGTGGTGACCCCAGGCGTGCCGTGGAACCCCGACTCTCTGGAGGCGCGGCAGTCCTGCTTTCTGGCATCGGTATGCGCAAGGGGGGCCCGAGATGCCGTGGGACTGGCCTTTCTCGACGTCACAACTGGCGACCTGAGGCTCACTGAAGTGCCCGACATGTCGGCCGCCCGCGCAGAGCTGGAGCGCATGGAGGCCCGTGAGCTCGTCGCCATCGACCGCACCCTCGCCCACCCGGTGCTGGCGGGCCTCGACGCCGCACCCAGCGCGGTGGACGAAGCGTGGTTCGACCCCGCAGCGGCATTCCTGACCCTCTGTGGACAGCTCAAGGTAGTGGACCTGCTCGGCTTTGGTGTGTCTGGCCAAGGACCCGGCGTGGCTGCCGGCGGCGCAGTGGTCTCCTATGCTCGGCAGACGGCACGTATCGGACTGGAGCACGTCCGACGCCTGGAGGCATACACCGTCGGTGGACACATGGTTCTCGACGAGGCCACACGTCGGAACCTCGAGCTGCTGCGTCCGATGCGCGGCACCGGGCGAAAAGGCACCCTCCTCGGACTGCTCGACCGCACCCGCACGCCGATGGGTGGTCGCATGCTCCGAGAGTGGATTGTGCGTCCGCTCACCGACCGGTCCCGCCTCACGGAACGCCACGACGCCGTCGACGCCTTGCTCGACCCCCACCTCCGTGCCCCGCTTCGCGACGCCTTGGCTTCGGTCGCAGACCTTGAGCGGCTCGCCAGCAAGGTGGCCCAAGAAACCGCACACGCACGCGATCTCGTCGCCTTAGCCACCTCCTTGCGCGCCCTGCCCGGGGTGGCCCAGCTCATCCGGGACGTGCCTGCGCTGGCCCGGAGAGTCCCCGAAGACACGGTCGACGACGCATCTTCCGACATTCACTTCTGGCTGCTCGACGAGCCTCCCACCGCCACCACCGAGGGCGGCCTCATCCGGTCGGGCGTGCACGCAGAGCTCGACGAAGTGGTCACGCTGTCCCGAGAAGGCAAGGGCGCCATGGCCCGCATGGAAGCGCGGGAGCGAGAGCGCACCGGTATCAACAGCCTACGCGTGAAGCACAATCGGGTGTTTGGCTACTTCCTCGAGGTCACGCAGGCGAACCTCCACCTCGTACCTGACGCGTGGATTCGAAAGCAGACCTTGTCCAACTGCGAGCGCTACATCACGGCCGAGCTGAAGGAGTTCGAAGAGCGGGTCCTCGGGGCGGACGAGCGCCGAAAACAGCTTGAGTATCAGCTCTTTCGGGACCTGCGCGCCCGGGTTTCCGAGCACGTCCAGCGCATCCAGACCTGTGCCCGAGCTGTGGCCTGGCTCGACGTGGTGTCCACCTTCGCGGAGCTGGCAGAGGACCGCCGCTACGTGCGTCCGGAGCTGACAGACGACCCAGCCGTGCTCGATATCCGCGGTGGCCGCCATCCCGTGGTCGAAGCCATGGACCTTGAGACGCCCTTCGTACCAAACGACATGGTGCTCGATGCTGGCGCCCATCTCGTCATCCTCACGGGCCCCAACATGGCCGGCAAGAGCACCGTGATGCGGCAGGCCGCGCTCATTGCCCTGATGGCACAGGTGGGTGCGTTCGTGCCGGCCGACTCTGCGCGCATTGGCGTGTGTGACCGCCTGTTTGTGCGGGTGGGGGCCAGCGACGACCTCGCCCGTGGACGATCCACCTTCATGGTCGAGATGTCCGAGACTGCCCACATTCTCAACGGGGCGACCCGACACTCACTGGTGCTGCTCGACGAGATTGGCCGGGGCACGTCCACCTACGACGGACTGGCCATCGCGTGGGCCGTCGCAGAAGCTGTCGCGGACCGCGTGGGCGCGCGCACCATCTTCGCCACCCACTACCATGAGCTGGTGTCTCTATCGCAGGAGCGAACCACGGTGACCAACCGCCACGTTGCGGTCAGCGAGCATGGCGACCGCATCATCTTTCTCCACGCTCTACGAGAAGGGGGGGCCAGCCGGTCGTATGGCATTCAGTGCGCGCGCATCGCCGGCATGCCGCAGCCGGTGGTGGACCGCGCCCGCGAGCTGTTGGCCGAGCTGGAGCGGCGTCCGAGCTACGGTCCCCCCACACGCCAGCTCTCGCTCTTCGGCGCCCCATCTCCAGCGCCCACTGAGCCCCAAGACAGTCCTCTCATCGAAGCTCTAGACTGCACCGACCCCGACGATCTCACGCCTCGACAAGCCCACGCGCTGCTCTACCGACTCAAGAAGCTGGCCCGAAAGGAGCAGAGCAGGTGAGGGGACTTGGGCCCTTCGACCACGCCATCGACGCCTTCCTGGCGTGGTGCCGAGCCGAGCGCGCGTACTCCCAGAACACCGTCGACGCCTATCGCCGCGACCTGCGGGCACTCCAAGAGCACCTGTCCAGACAAGGCATCCACGACCCTGCTCACGTGACCGGGCCGCTTCTTGAGAGCTGGACGCTCGACGGTCTCCAAGCCGACTTGTCGCGCTCGACCTTGGCCCGACGGCGCGCGTCGACGGGTTCATTCTACCGCTTCCTGGTCGAAGATGACGTGGTGGACGCCGACCCCACCGAAGGCTGGACTGTGTCCTCTCCCCGACGGGCACTGCCGGAGACCATGTCGGAGACCAAGGTTGAAGCACTCCTGGCGGCCCCAGACCGTGAGACCGCGCTGGGTCTTCGCGACGCCACGATGCTGGAGCTGCTGTACGCCACAGGTCTGCGGGTGTCGGAGCTGGTGAAGCTGCCCAAGTCGGCGGTACACGACGGCTGGCTGGTCGTGCGCGGCAAAGGGGGCAAGGAGCGCATCGTACCCGTGGGAGACGTGGCGATGGATCTTCTCGACGACTGGCTGGACCTCGTCGACCCTGATCTGCCCTGGGTATTTCCCACCAAGCGCGGCAAGCCGATGAGCCGGCAGAACATGTGGCTCCGCATCCGCAAGCACACCGTGGCAGCCGGAATCGAAGGAAGAGTGTCTCCCCACGTGCTTCGTCATGCCTTCGCCACCCACTTGGTGGCCCACGGTGCCGACCTCCGCGCCGTGCAGGCGATGCTCGGTCATGCGAGCATTTCCACCACGGAGATCTATACCCACGTGGCCCGGGAGCGACTGAAGCGGATGCACGCGGCGAGCCATCCAAGGGGCTGACGTCGAAAACGGGATGACAATATCAGGAATACTGCTGAACCACTCTGGAAACGCACCGCAACACATTGATTATGATGCGCAGCCCACTCCGCGCAACGGCCAAGGAGCCAAGGAGCCAAGGAGCCAAGGAGCCAAGGAGCCAAGGCTCACCAAGATCTGGAGTCAACCATCAGAAAGTATGTCGCAGTAGTTCAATATCGATCCGCAACCAACCAGAACCAATGCGCAACACCCAAGCCATCCAGGCAGGCAAGTACCTGCGTCCCTCACCAGATCACAGTACTTGACATAATGCACCTTATCGGATGTAGAACAACCATCGCCAACCAAGCTACATGCGATTTCCACCCAATCGCCCGGCCCACAATGCGCAGCGCCTCCATCCTTACCGTCGCAATGGTCTCCGCATGCGGTCCGTGGTCGAGCACCCAGCTCGCAGATCTCGCCCGCATCAACTTCAGCGACACCAGCGCCGCACCCGCGGGCATCGACGTCGACACCGAGCTTCTCATCCGCTTCGTCAATACGGGCAGCAGCGGTACCGACCTCACCCTGTTGTCGGCCAGCGCCTACAATGAGGCGGGACAGGTGCTGGACCTCGATGCGCGGGTGGCCACCGACCCGGCCGCGCTGAACCTGGCGGCCGGCAGCGAAGCCAGCTGGACCCTGCACTGGCTGCCGCGAGCTGCGGGCCAGACCACGCTGAGCCTCGACTTTCTTCCAAATTCGACATCCTGGCCCGAGCAGCTCACGGTAGATGTCGAGATTGACGTCGCTGAAGACTTTGACGGCGACGGCAACGCGCACATCGACGCGGGCGGCAACGACTGCGACGACACGGATGACAGCATCTTTCCGGGGGCCGTTGAGATCTGGTACGACGGCGTCGATCAGGACTGCGACGGCAGCGACGACGATGCCGACGACGATGGACACCTCCGCGCCGACGACTGCGACGACACCGACCCCAGCGTCCACCCGGGCGCCGAAGAGGTCTGGTATGACGGCGTGGATCAGGACTGCGACGACAACGACGCCGACTTCGACGGAGATGGCTTCGACTCCGACATGGTGGGCGGTGCGGACTGCGACGACACCAACCCCGATGTGCGCCCATCCGTTGACGATGGTGGTTCGGTGGGCGTCGACGACGACTGCGATGGCCTCTACGACGAAGACGACGCCACAGAGGGCATGGTCGTCATCACCGAGGTGCACCGGACGCCCACGGAGGGTGCCGATGCGGCGTGGGTTGAGGTGGGCAACGCGAGCACGGTGGCGCTGACACTCGACCAGTGGACGGTCCACACCGACCTCGCGGTCGGCACCGTCGAGGGCATCGGCGGACCGGTCGTACTGCCGGTGGGCGGAGTCGTCGTGCTGTGTGCGAACGCCGATGCAGCGGTCGACGTCCTATGCGATGGACAGGTGAGCGACTGGCCCGTCCCCTCCCCTACTGCCGACGAGATTGAGCTGCGGGTCAACGGTCTCGCCATTGACACTGTGCGCTGGAACGCGGCATGGCCCGGCGGTACAGGGGCATCCATGGCGCTTGACCCCCGACGCTTCAGCGCGGACTACAACGATGGAATGGCGTCGTGGTGCACATCGACCACCGCGTGGTTCTCCGGAGACTTCGGCAGTCCAGGCGAAGTCAACGACACCTGCGAGTAAGCGGGCCGTTCAGACCTCGCCGTAGGCCCCACTGCGTCGTGGGTCGCCCGCACCACTGAAGCCGTGGTGGTCGTGCCCGGCAATGTGCAAGCCACCGAAGAACATGTTGGCGCCGGTGAAGCGCCGCACCTGCCATGGACTCGCTCGCAGCGCTTGCAGGGTGCCAGCCGGACGACCATCCGCCTCCACATGCGCCACGCCATCCTCCACGTGAACCCGCGGTGCTCGCACAGTCTCGTCGGGAGACAGCCCATGGTCTGTGAGGTAGATCACGCCGTGGAGAATGGCCGAGCGGATGCGCGATGACCCCCCGGAGCCCATCGCGAAGATGCTCTCTCCCAAGCCCAGCAAGGTGGGGCAGCACATCGTCATCAAGCGACCCCCAGCTTTGAGGTCCACATCGGGCGGATTCACGTCGGCTTCGCCCAGCAGGTTGTTGAGCACCACGCCGGTGTTGCCGGCAACCATCCCAGCCGTCTCGCCAAGCGACGTGGTGATGGCCACTGCGTTGCCCTCCGAATCGACCGCAGAGATGTGGGTGGTGTTGCCTGGCTGTCGGGGAGCCGCACGTCCATGCGCGGCTTCCTCACCCATCTCCTCGGGCGCCAAGGCGGCGAGAAAGCCGTCGGCGAAGCCAGGATCGAACAAGCGCTTCCGGAGCGGCCCGCGCCGGGTGTGGTCGACTCGGTCGAGTGCATGGCACAGAAAGCGAAGCTGACGCACACTCGCAAAAGAGGGCATAGGCCCGTGATCTTCGAGTGCTCGCAGCGCCTGGGTGACCAGCAGCCCTGCAAGGCTGGGCACTGGCGGCAGCCAGACCATCGCGTCGCGATAGCGGTAGGCGATGGGCTCAAGCAGACGTGGTCGGTAGCCCAAAAGATCGGCTTCGCGCAGCCGTCCCTGCACACCCAGGCTGTCGAGAATAGCGACCGCCACGTCACCTTCGGAGAAGAGGCCTGGCCCCTCCGCGGCATAGCGTCGCAGTGTGTGGGCTAGCTCGGGGTTGCGGAAGGTGTCGCCCTCCCGAAGCGGTCGACGAACACTGCCGGGACCGGGCATCTGACCAAAGCGGTCTGCGCACCAGTCACTGCGGAGCTGGATGGGCCACAGCAGCGACAGCACCCGCTCAAAGCCAGTCGACACCGGCACGCCGTCCACAGCGGCTTTGGCTGCCGCCTCTGCGAGAAGGGGCATCGGCAGTCTGCCGTGGCGACTGTGGAGCGCCCACAGTCCTGCGGGAACACCTGGAACAGCGACCGAGGCAGGCCCCACATGGAAGGTCTGTGAGGTCGGCCCGAAGTCGATCTCGATGGGCTCGGGCTTGGGTGCGGAATGGCTGGGCAAGGTGGGCACGGAGGAGAAGAGGTCGACCGCCTCCACCTGTCCGCCGACCCGCACCATCGCCAGACCAGCCCCCGCGAGTCCGGTCAACAGAGGCTCTGCCACGCAGGCCATCAGCTGAGCAGCCACCGCGGCATCGATGGCGTTGCCCCCTCGCTCCAGAGCGTCGAGGCCAGCCTGTACGGTGACCGGGCTGCCTCCCGCGACAGCTCCGCGGGCGCTCATGCACCTCTCCCGCTGGCGAAGGGCATCACGTACTCGGTGACGAAGCGGTCGAGCAGCGCATTGGCCTCGGGACTTGGAGAGTGGCTGTTGAGGCGCTCCTGGGCGGCTTCTTTGCCGAAGAGCTTTCCGTACTCGTCCATGTAGCGGAGGAAGCGGTGGCGGTTGTCCGCGGCGGCAAGCTCCGGATGGAACTGGGTCGCAAACTGAGGCCGACCACAGACGCGCACCGCCTGGAATGGAGAGCGCTCACTGCCCGCGATGTCGAACAGTCCTTCTGGAACACCCGTCGCGCGGTCCTTGTGGCCCAGCTGCGCAGTGAAGCGCTCCGGCAGTGATCCAAACAGAGGATCGGACGCACCCTCCGGCTTCAGATAGAGCGTGTAGCTGCCCACTTCGGCACTCGGTTCGTCGGCAATGACCTCTCCACCGAGCCCCATCACCATCGCCTGGAAGCCGAAGCACGACGCGAAGACTGGCAGCGAAGCCGTCTGGTGCGACGAAGCCAGCCAGGCGGTGTAGGCCACGAAGTCCCGCACAGGATCAAGCTCATCCAGCACACTGTACTGGCCAGCCCCTCCCACGAGCACCCCGTGAGCTCCAGTGAGATCAAGCTCGGAGAGCTCTTCTTCGAAGATCGACACGCAGTCGATCTGGTTCGGCGACACCCCGAGACGCGCAGCGAAGCACGCATGCTCGTGGCTGCGGGCGGGGTCGTCTGCTGTGCGGGCCTGCACCAAGATGAAGCGCAAGTGAGCGCGCTCGGGCAGAGCTTCGGCATGCGCCGACGCCATGTCGGTCACAGGCTGGTCGAGCCAGGAGGGTTCGGACTGCATCGCGGCCTCGGGACACGGTGGGCAACAACCCACGCCTTGGGTCTGGCGGCTGAGCGTAGTCCGCCCCGAGTCCCCTGCCCTGCCGCAGGGCGGTGTCGACACGCTGTCGTTTCGGTCCGAGTGACCACAGCTTCTCAGAACAAGTCCCTCAGCTCCACGGTGACGTCGCCCAGCAGCCGCGCCTGACACGCCAGCCGCTCGCCAGCCCGCACCTGAGCGTCGCCCAGCACCATCGCTTCGTTGGGGGTGCGAGGGCTGAGTGAGCCTTCGGCCCCCTTGATCCCGACCCGGCAAGTGCCACAGCTGCATTGACCCCCACAATAGGACGCCAGATCAACTTGATGGGCGCGCGCAATCGCAAGAAGCGTGTCGCCAGTCTCGACCCGCAGCTCGACGGGCACCCCACCCCGCGCAGGCACAAAGGTCACGGTGGCTTCGGCCGGCACCGACGCGGACCGCATTCGGCCCACCAGTCGTCGTCCGAGCCGCCGCAGCCGGCTCCCGCTGGGTCCCGAAGAATCGCCAGTCGGGACAGGAATACGCCACTTCGCCACTCAACCTCCACTCCCGTCGACCCCAATGCTTGGCAGACCGTCTCACCCCGCCCATCCGACGTTGTTGCAAGACCATTCGCATCAGGCCACCCAGGCGCTAACCTGCCCACCTAAGCGTGCTGGCCAAAGCCCGCCGTCGTCAGGACCACACACTCCCATCCCCGCCTCCCTTCTCCAAGGAATGGCTGTATGGCCGCCGACACCGGAAGCCCTAGCCCCGACCGCTCCGAGGACCAGGCACTCATCGCACGAATTCAGGCCGGTGCGCCCAGCGCATTTGCCGAGCTGGTTCACCGCTATACACGCAGGGTCTACAGCATCGGCATCAGTATGCTGCGCAACGAACAGGACGCCCGAGATGTGGTCCAGGAGACCTTTCTCAACGTCCACCGCCGGCTCGACACCTTCCGGGGCGAAGCCTCGCTGTCCAGCTGGATTGGTCGCATCGCTACCAACAACGCGCTGATGAAGCTGCGCACCCGGCGCCGCAGGCCTGAGGCCTCGCTGGAGATCAACGTCCCCGGCCAAGCGTCATCGGAGCGAGTCGAGCGCGTGATCATCGACAAGAAGCCTCTCGCCGACAAGATGAGCCTCGACAAGGAGCTCGGTGAACGCATCCGGGCCTCGGTCGACGAACTACCCGAGAAGTACCGTGAAGTACTGGTTCTCGCCGACTACCGCGAACTGAGCATGCGGGACATCGCCGACGCCTTGGACATCACCATTCCGAACGTGAAGACCCGCCTGCACCGCGCGCGGCTTCGGGTGCGCGAGACCTTGGCGGTCTACCTCGCCGGAAGAGACTGACATGCCCCTCCTCATCCACCTACTGAACCACATGTGCCCTGCCGCGCCGGAGTTCTTGCAACCCCACCATCCGCGCGGCATCCCCTCCGCGCTCTCCGACGCGCGGTGCGTCACCAACTCCGGGAGGTCTTAATGTCTGGCCCCACCCCTGCGGCCGGCCCGCAGACCTTGACCTGCGCGCAAGTGGCTGCGCTTGTGTTCGACTTCTCCGAGGGCGAGCTCACCGACGACCAGCATGCTCTGGTCGCAGAACACCTCTCGTTGTGTGCCGACTGCGCCGAGTTCGTGCGCACCTACTCGGCGGTGGGCCGACTGGTGCGCCACGCAATGGAAGTCCAGGTCGACCCCGAGCTGCAGGCCGAGCTCGACGCTGCCATCTTCGGAGCGCTCGCCGTCACTGCGTGACACCTCGGTAGCAGCGCCTCCGAGTGAACAGACTCCTCGGATTGGTGGATTGCGCGCCCACCGGGGCGGGTCTACGCTGCTGCGGGAGCGCACCTGCACTTGGACCGTCGACGACATCCCTCACGACGCACCCGTGGCATCGGCGCCGCGGTAGCGGTTTCGCTCGTCTTCCACTTGTTGTTCTTCGTCGGTCTGGCGCGTGTCTGGCCGTCGCTGAAGCACACCCCATCCACCGAACAGAACGTGCCAGTGAAGCTCGTTGTCGAGGTCGTGCCTCCCGAGACTCCGGAAACAGAGCCCGAGACTCCACGTCCCGATGGCCAGCTGGTCGACACCCCAGAGCCCGATGAAAAGGAGCGCCCGGAAGACGCCGACCACCTCGCCGAGCACGACCGCACCGTCGAAGAGGAGATGCGGGACCCCCGGTATCGGATCAACCCGGAGGTACTGGCTGAGCAGTTCCACGAGGACGACGAGCTGCAGTTCGAAGAAGCCATCGACCTCAATGTCGATGAGCCGTCCACAGGTGCGCAGGTGGGCAACGATCGCTTCGACCCCGACCGTGACGGCCGTCTGGCGGCACTTCCCTCGCCCTACCGGCTCACCAACCTGGACGGTCTGCAGAAGCCGGTTCCGGCCTCAAGCCGGGCCTCCCAGCGGGCGGGGGCACCCAACAACGACCTGCTTGACGTCGCCATTGGGAACCGAACCCAGCTCAACACACGCGAGCTAGTGGGCGCTGACTACATCAACCGCATCCGCCGGCTCGTGAACTACTTCTGGGACCAAAACCTCCAGAACCTCCCGAGGTCGGTCATTCTCACCCGATCGTCCTACACCACGGTCGTGGACGTGGTGCTGGACAACCATGGGGCCCTGCAGCGCATCGAGGTCACAGTTGAGTGTGGGTCGCAGCCACTCGACCAAGCCGTGGTCGACGCCTTTCGCATCGCCGGCCCATTCCCCAACCCGCCGCCTCAGCTCATCGAAAAGGACGGCCGTGTGTACCTGTCGAAGATGGGCTTCACGGTACCGGTCGGTCGGTCGCGACCCACCTACGAAGGCGTGGACCCCCGAGCAGGGGTGCGCTTTCCGGGCCTGCTCAACTCACCGCAGTAGCCACCACCCGGTGATGTCATTGCTCGCCGGCTTCGTGGAGGGCAACGAGGCCCACCAAATCCAGGGCGGGAATGTCGACGCTCTCGCCGTTGTCGCCTTCTTCGGGGATCGGTTCCTGGCCGAAGCCAAACGCGGACCACGAGGCATGCTTGTTTTCGGGATCGATCGCGGCGGCCTGCTTGAACGCGGACTTGGCTTCCAGCATCAGGCGGTTCCACCGCTCGGGGGCGCCGAACACCACGCTGTCCTGGTCGGCCACCTGCTTGAGCCCCTCACCCAGGAGGTTCCAAGCGAGGCTCTTCACGACATTATCTGGCAGGTCTTCGGTCCACTGGCCGCCTTGGTCGAGGAGGCGCAGAGCCTCGCGGGCGTGGTCGACCGCGGGCTCAGGTTGCTCGGTCGCGAGGAGTAAGCTCGCCAGCTCCATGTGGGGCTCGGCCAGACGGGGCTCGACCTTGAGGATGGCCAGGAGGTCTTTGTGGGCGCGATCGATGTCACCGTTGCGGCGGCGCTCCATCGCGGTCATGAAGCGAATGGCAAGCCCCTCGAGGTGGGCTTCGTCTGCGAGAGCGGAGACGATTGCGGAGGGTTGCGGAGAACTGGGCTTGGTCATCGGATGTCCTGGGCACCGATTTGGCAAGGGGACAACTCAGTCCGCCAGTGACGGCAGCGGTGCAAAGTGGACCCGGAATTCGGTGCCGGACGCGCTGCTATCCCACTCCAGGCGCGCGCCGCTCTCGTCGACCAGCCTTCGTGCAATGGCCAGTCCCAGTCCGGTACCCCGCTCGGGCGGCTTGGTACTGAAGAAGGGGTCGAAGATGCGCCGCGCCACATCGGGAGGCACCCCCGGACCGTCGTCGACCACAATGAGCCAGGTGTCTTCGACCACCACCCGGACTTCACTGCGCGCGGCATCAAGAGCATTTCCAATGAGATTTCCAGCGATCTGACGGACTCCCACTGGGTCTGCGAGAATGCCGCGTGCTTGACCATTCATATGTGCCGACAAGCTGCACCCTCGGGCGCGTGCACGGGCGCGAAGGGTCTCCGCAGTGGTGTGGATGGAGGCCCAGAGGTCCATGGGCTCGCACGTGCCTGGGCTCCGTCGAGCGTTGGACGCATACCGACTCACCAGCGCATCGAGGTGGTGCACCTGTTGCTCCAGCACCGCGAGGTGACGGTGCTCGGGTTCGTCTCGTCGCATCATCGACACCAGCGACTTGATGGAAAACAGCGGCTGCCGAAGCTCGTGGACCATCTCGGCGGTCAGGAGGCCGAGCTCGGCCAAGCGTCCGGTCTCCATCCACCAAGCGGCGTCTTCCGTGGCCCGCGGCCCAGGAGGCAAGGACAGCAGCGGTCGTTTGGTGTCGGCGCTCACTGGGACTCCGGGGCGGAGATGGGGTGGTCGACGCCGACAATGACCGAGCACGCAGCACCTTCGGAAAAGTTGCTGTCGCGGGCAGTGACCTGGAGGCTGTAGGTGCCAGCCTGGACGATGTGTCCGTGGACGTCGCGACCGTCCCAGTCCAAGCTGACGGTCGACCCGGTCGCGGTCGTGGGCGCCCAGTGGACCGCACCTCCGTCATCGTCGGTCACTTCGAGCCACCACATCGACGGAATCGCTGCTGCACTGACCGCAATTTCCATCTTGTCGGCCTCGACCCCAGCTCCGGAGTCCCCATCTGGCCGGAAGTGGGTGAGGTCGGCTACGCAGCTGGTGATATCGGGCGCGGCGTTGACGACATCGCCAAAGTCGACGAGCAGGGAGCCTGCGAAGCCCGTCCAGCTGCCATCGATGCGGTTTCCGCCCCCATCATCGCGCACGCTGGCCTCCATGGAGAGGGTCCAGGTGCCGAGGCTGCCGTCGACTGGAGTAGCTGGAGTGATGGTGACCAGCTGGTCATCCTCGGACAGGTTGACATCAGACAACAGCACCGCATCACCGTCCGGGTCGGTAATCTCGACAGACGAGGTGGTCACGCTGGACGCATAGAGCGGTTCGCTGGCCCGCAACACCACCGTGGACCAGCTGTCCAAGGTACTGCCCACTGGAGACAACTCTACGATGTAGGGCCGCCGCGCATCGCCGCTCACCATCGCGACCGCCTTGCCATGGGCCGCGCCGCTGGGGACGCCCGCATGAATCGCCGGCTCACCACCGTTGTCCGCGGACGTGACGCTCCAGTCCACGCTGCCTTCTCCATTGGCGTCCAGCACAATGGTCAGGCCAGTCCCTGTGGAGGTGAGCGTGGATCCTGAACTGA
>Ga0315321_10001289_pt1 | contig 19238 bp, 16 predicted proteins | sample M180m21515metaG_FD_203464 | JGI IMG/M metagenome (GOLD analysis project Ga0315321, IMG submission 203464) | Ammonia-oxidizing marine archaeal communities from Monterey Bay, California, United States - M1 80m 21515 | ecosystem: Environmental > Aquatic > Marine > Intertidal zone | place: USA... | reverse complement strand
TACTCATATTCCCAGCTTGTCTAGATAGAAAATGTTGTTGAAAAAGAGGGCGCTATTTTACCCGCAGCCATGCTTATTTAATAGCTGAACTTGCCCTAACAAGGCAGTAATTTCTGCGGGTTTTCCAATGGGCTCAAGGCAGCCAGGCGTAGCTGAATTTGGCGAACAGAACTCGGTCGGTTCGTTCGATGGAATCATAAGCATCATTCTGAAAGCCTTCGTCAGAATATCCGATAAAGAAGCGGGTAGCGGCATTGAGCTTATAACTGTAGAGCAACTGTGTGGTCAGCTCCTTATTGGTTTTTTGCACATCAAAGGTGTACAGATCCTGATTACGTTCGTTATCTGTGTTTTGTAGGGTGAAGCGCAGAAAGCTTCGAGCATTAAATTGGTAGGTAGTTGTGAGGTTAGTCAGATTGGCGGTAAACAGCCGGCCACTATCCACGTCGAACTGCTGCAGGGTATGGCTTAGATTAAACTGCAGATTGTTGCCCCACTGGTAACGAACATTCGGACCTAGGCGTTTCGATCTGCCTAGTCGAGTATTGGCAAAATCCACTACATCCTCGATGCGCAGCAGCGAACTAAGAGAAAGGTTCGGGGTTGGAGAGAAGCCGATGCTTATCTGGTTAAACTGTTCATCAAAATATTTACCGTTCCAATAAGTCTCGCTGCCGCCAAACAAACCGTTAAAAAAGGACTGCATGGGACCGTCCATATTGATGAAAAACTCAGTCTCCTCTTCAAGTTGTAGTCCGGATTGATCTTCGGTCCTGTCATAGTCTGCTGCGAAGCGGATGCGGCTAAAGAAGCTATCGCCATCTCCACGCCAGGTGTGCCCCACGGTAGTGACGAAAAACTTATAATCGACTCGGTTAACAAAGCCCAGGTCGGCGCGGAAATCTTCACCCACATCGGAATAGCCAATGCGCCAATCCCAGCGCCGGTCATTGTGGCGGTATTCCATGCGATTGCTGCTGCCGCTTAAACTACTGTCCTGTGAATAGTTATTCTGAATCAGGATCGGGTAGTCGGAGGTGGACTGCATGGTCTGTATGGACACGGTGTCCTGCTCGGTGGGGCGTAGCACCGCATCCACACTAACCACGGTATTTCCGTAATCTTCACCATCCCGATCAGTAACCAGTGCACCGATGGTGGAGTTCTCGAAAATGTCATAGCGATAACGACCGATAGCTACCTTACTTTCTTCTTCACCGAGTGATGCCACGCTGGAGCCCAGGCTGCGAGGTATCAAGAAGTTGGTGGACTGATCGTTGGCGGTTAACACACCGTAGGTATGGTCGCCGCTTTTGCCGGTTAGCTTGAGGCCGTAATCCGGGTCGGAAATATTTCTAGTGTGCACCAGGTTCTCGAAGGTATTGAAATAATCTGCGCCATCAAGGAAGAAGGTTCGTCGCTCCGGAAAAAACAGGCTGAAAGTATTGTTTATATTGAGTTGGGCACTGTCCGCTTCTACTTGCGAGAAGTCAGGATTCAGTGTGGCATTCAGATAAATATCCTGGGTGATGCCCCAGCGAACATCCAGGCTACCTTCGGCGTCAATGCCATCGCCGTCCCAGTCACCGCTGTTGGCAATACCGGGAGCAGGGTTTCTGGTCTCTATGGTGGTGCTGGTTAGTGTGGGAATGACTTCCAAATTACGACTGGCTTGCAGATTGGCGAAACCTTTGGCCTTTTGTAATTGACATAGATAGCAGGAAATATTGCGGTCCTGGGGATTACTGGCCAGTCTGAAATTCCTGTCGCGGGGATAGTTTCTGACCAAGTCGATTCCCCAGGTCTGCAGGCCTTCACCGGGACTGAAGCGTAATTGCTTTAATGGAATTGCCATTTCCACCGTGTAGCGATCTTCGCCAATTTGACCTGCGCTGTCCCAGATGGCATTCCAGGACCCGTCGCCCCGACGATTCACATCGTCATAGACTATGTCGGACTGCACACCAAATGGATTCACATAAAATTCATATGCCCGACGCTCGTCGTTGAACGTATCCAGCACAATACCTACCCGATCATCACGGCCGGTGGTATCGCGATCCCTGAGAAAGGCCCGAATGTTGCTGATATTGTCGTCACGGGCAACGAAAGCGACATAAAGCACTTCGCCGTCTTCCATCAACATGGCTACGGTACTGATCGGGGCCGGGGTATTGTTACCGGGGTCGGTTTCGTAATTCAGTTCTACGCGGGTAGCGCTGGCCCATTCCGAGGTGCCGATTTCTCCATCAATCTCCGGCCGCTGGCTCACCCGGGGGATACTGAAGTTTTCGGAACCCGTTATCTGAGTAGTGGTTATCCGGGAATCTTGTGCCGCGGAATAGATCGGAATCAGAGCGAAGAGAGATGCAATAAAACAGAGCAACACTCTTGGCCGGGAATTGTTAGTACGGGATTCAATAAACTTCATAGATCAGATTGCCCGCTACTGCGAATTCCTTTTTATTGAGGATTGGCTCTTACAAGAGCCAGGAAAGCTAGGGATTATTCCATTAGACGGATGAAACAGGAACAGGTTTTTTGCAAACTTCAGCACAAAGTCGGGCTTCGCGTGAATAGCAAAGCAGAATCTCTCCCGGCACTGGTACAACCGGCACCGGGGAGCTATCTGCTTGCCAACTGTCAGCAGCTACATCGCTGCAGCGGCTTCCAATACATCGGCGAAATCAGGGCGGACACGATAACCCTCTTCACCGAACTTAGCCTGGATTACGCCATCAGAGCTTATGAGGAACATACCCGGCAGTGGTATTCCATAAAACCGGTGATCTGGCTCGTAGTCCGGGTTGCGTATCCCGAATGCGTCTACATGTTTTACGTCTGCATCATGGAGCATAGTAAATTCAACTCCCTGATCTTCTTCGACGGTCTTCAATGTTTCTACTGAATCATAGGTCAGCGCAACCACAGCGATACCCATGTCTTCGAATTGGTCACTAATCTCTATCAGCTGCACGAGCTGAGATTTACAGAATGGTCACCAATCAAAGGATCTGCTCATCATGAACAGCATCCCCTTTTCACCCTTGAGTTCATCAAAGGTACGAAAATCTCCGTTCTGATCCTGTGCGGCTATCTCCGGGACCAAGTCTCCCACCTGAAAGTCCGGTGCGAATACATAGTCTTGAGCCAGAGCGGCTCTGGAAACAAGCAGCAACAGCAAGGCAGGTAATAGCCTGATGATAAGAACAGAAACCAAAAGTGGTTTGTTTTTCATTGATTATCCTCTTTTTATTGTCCCCTTTAGAGTCCCTTGAAGGATTAAGAGTCCGGATGATTCCGCATCCAGCGCTTAAAGCACTAGATAATAATACCCGATTAAGCGGCATTTTATTTCAACTCAGGCTGATCAAGAGCATGTAACTTTGCAAACCCAGCGCCACAATAGCTATGCAGTCAAAGAAGCCGTCAAATACAAGGGTTAGTGTTTAGAAGGTTGGCGACTGGAAAGCAGGCAGGCCTAGTCGATGCCTGCCAGAAATCTTTCTCCGCGGGGCAGGTAGCGATTGTCGCTATCCAGGGAAAATATGACTGAGCTAGAGCGGCCCATTAGCTCACCGCGGGGTATAAAACTATAAACCCTGCTGTCAGAGCTATTGTCGCGGTTATCACCGAGCACAAAGAATTGATCCTCGGGCACCAAAGTAGGACCGTAGGAGCGCGTGCTGCGATTGAAATAACGGTTTGAAAGGCGTGCCTGATGGGACCTATCTGGCAGCTCTTCAAGAATAATAATGGAGTCATCGTCCTCAGACAGCACCTGATAACCGGCTGCTTCGCCATTTATCACCAAAGAATTATTCTGCATATAAATCGTATCGCCCGGGACCCCCACAATACGCTTCACCAAACGCTTGCCGGCTTTCTTGGAATCGATGATTACCACGTCACCGCGGGCCGGGTCGGATACTTCCGCGAGGGATATTTCCGTCCAGGGGATCTTCACATCGTAGGCCAGCTTGTTCACCCAGACCTTATCGCCATCCAGCAAGGTTGGTTGCATGGAGGCACCGGAAATCGAGCTCAGATCGGCGATAGCACTCTTGAAGAATACAATGCAGCCGAGCAACAGGAAGAATTGCTTGTTCTCTTTCCAGAAGAATCGGAGATTGTGCGAGAGACGCTCTGCAATGCTTGGGTTTTCTATATCATTCATGCGTAAATCATTTATAGCCAAATTATTCTGGGTGGCTAGCAAAAACGCTAGTCAGTGGGTAAATTAGCTAGCTATAGCCATTCTGTCAAATTTCACGCCCTTAATAGCACAATTGGGGCGGCTGCTTGCAAAAGCAAGACTGCTTCTCTAACCTGTATACTCGTACAGTGTTTCAAGTCTAACTAACACCATGGCATTGAGTGACTTCCATCCGGCCTGCCGGCAGTGGTTCCGTAACCGCTTCGGCGAGCCCACAGCGGCGCAAGGCAAGGCCTGGCCTGCTATCCGGGCCGGCAAGCACACGCTTATTTCAGCTCCCACCGGCAGTGGTAAGACTCTGGCGGCCTTCTATTCGGCAATAGACAAGCTGGTTCAGTTGGGTCTGAACAACCAGTTGGAAGAAGGGGTGCAGATTCTCTATGTGTCTCCTTTAAAAGCCCTGAGTAATGACATTCAGAGGAATCTGGAAGCGCCTCTGGACGGTATTGCCGAACAGCTTCATCTCTGCGGTGAGCCACCGGTTAACATTACTGTTGCGGTGAGAACGGGAGACACTCCAGCCTCAGAACGGCAGAAAATGGCGAAGAAGCCGCCCCATATTTTAGTCACCACCCCTGAGTCTCTTTATCTGTTATTAACCAGTGCCAGCGGCCGTGCCATGTTGTCCACGGTATCCACTCTTATCGTTGACGAAATTCACGCTATGTTGGGGGACAAACGTGGCTCCCATCTGTCTCTGTCTGTCGAGCGATTACAGAACCTGATACTTGGTCATTCCGGCCAGCAGTTGCAACGCATAGGCCTTTCGGCAACCCAGAAGCCCATCGGCATGGTTGCCAAATATCTGGTTGGCAATAGCAACTGTACTAGTGATAACTCGGGTAATAGCTCAAATAGCAAACACGGTGACGGCGAAGCCATCGGCTGTGAAATTGTGGACAGCGGGTTCAGGAGGGAACTGGATCTGGCCATCGAGGTACCCGGTTCACCCCTGTCGGCATTGATGAGTAATGAAGTTTGGGAGGAGCTGTACCAACGCCTGATCGAACTTATTAATAGCCATGAAACCACATTGGTGTTTGTGAATACGCGGCGCCTTTCTGAACGTCTTGCATTGGCTCTCTCGGAGAGACTGGGTGAAAAGCTGGTTTGCTCCCACCACGGCAGCATGAGCAAAGACCATCGTCATAATGCCGAGCAACGACTCAAGGCAGGGGAGCTTAAAGTTTTAGTTGCTACCGCATCCATGGAGCTGGGCATCGACATCGGGTCTGTGGATCTGGTGGTGCAATTCTCCTCACCAAAAAGCATTGCGACTTTCCTGCAGCGAGTCGGTCGTTCTGGGCACTCTATCCATGGCCGGCCGAAAGGGATTCTCTTTCCCTTGACCCGAGATGATCTGGTTGAGGCATCGGCCTTGTTGCACAGTGTTTCCGAAGGGCAGCTTGATCGTATCATCATGCCCGAGAAACCCTTGGATATTCTTTCCCAGCAGATTGTTGCCGAGCTTTCTTGTCACACCAAGTTTGAACAAGGGGAAGGTTGGGATGTGGACGAGCTCTTCAAATTGTTCCGCAATGCTTACCCTTATCGAGGTCTTGAAAAAGAGGAATTCGATACGCTGATCAATATGCTATCGGAAGGCTATACCAGTCGTCGTGGTAGACGCGGCAGCCATCTTCATCATGATGCGATTAATAGTCGCCTGAGCACAAGACGCGGAGCGAACCTGCTCGCCCTCACGAATGGCGGTGCAATACCGGACATGTTTGATTATCAGGTGGTGCTCGATCCGGAAGATATTGTGGTGGGGTCTCTCAATGAAGACTTTGCCCTAGAAGCACTACCCGGTGATGTATTTACTCTGGGGACTCACAGCTGGCAGATGCTCAGGGTAGACGGGCTAAAAGTAAGAGTGAGGGATGCCGAGGGGATGCAGCCGACCATCCCTTTCTGGTTTGGTGAAGGCCCTGGTAGAACCCAAGAGCTGTCCGAGTCCGTTTCGGAGCTACGAAAAATCATAGCGGACTTGTTGATTAACGATTCCGCCAATGCCGCTACTCAATGGGCAGTAGACAATTGCAAGTTGCCAAGATCAGGTGCCACCCAAATGGTTGAGTATCTACAATCCGGCTTGAATGCTCTCGGTGTTATGCCCAGCCGTGAGACGATTGTTATGGAAAGATTTTTTGACGAAGTAGGAGACATGCATGTGGTGATTCATTCACCATTTGGCTCAAGACTCAATCGGGCCTGGGGATTGGCTCTGAGAAAAAGATTCTGTCGATCTTTCAACTTTGAATTACAGGCAGCGGCCAACGAAGATAGCATTGTTATTTCTTTAGGTTCAGTTCACAGCTTTCCTCTCGAAGAAGTATTCCGCTATTTGCAAACTGCAACAGTCCGAGAAGTACTAATTCAGGCAATGCTGGATGCGCCAATGTTTGAAGTCCGATGGCGCTGGAATGCAACACGCTCTCTCGCTATTCAGCGCAATAGAAATGGCAAGCGTGTACCGCCACAATTTCAGAGAATGGATGCTGAAGACCTTGTAGCACATGTATTTCCCGACCAGATTGCTTGCCAGGAAAATATTACCGGCAAGCGTGAAATTCCAGATCATCCCCTGGTACGACAGACTATTCATGACTGTCTCACCGAAGCTATGGATATCGACGAACTGGAACGATTAATAAGTGATATTGAGCAGGACAATCTCACGCTGATAGCAAAAGATTTGCGCGAGCCTTCGCCTTTTGCTCAGGAAATTATTAATGCCCGACCTTATGCCTTTCTCGATGACGCCCCATTCGAGGAAAGACGTACTAACGCAATAAAGAACCGAAGTTGGGCAGATCCTGGCGAAGCCAAAGACTTTAGCTTATTGGACGAAGAGGCTATCCAGCGAGTGCGGGAAGAGGCTTGGCCTTATGTAAACAATGCTGATGAATTGCATGACGCCCTAATGAGCCTGTCCTACATTACCGCTGGAGAATTCGAATCCCATAAATACGCGCCATGGCTTGAACGTCTTCAGTCAAGTGGTCGAATCAAGAATGTAAATTGTGCAGGAAGAAATCTGTGGGTGGCGACGGAACGGCTGCCATGGTTTGTTGCTCTCTATGAAGAGTTTCGCCTGCCTGAGGATTATCCGGAATTTTTAATAAGTGAAGAATGCCAGGCTGAAGATGCGGTACGGGAAATACTCAGGGGAAGGCTGGAAGGTTGCGGTCCGATTACAGCAACCGCCATTGCAGATGACCTTGGTGTGAAAGTTTCACAGATTGATCAGGGACTAATTTGTCTAGAAGTAGAGGGTTATGCATTTCAGGGAAGTTTCTCTCCCTCACTAAAGTCTACGGATGGCGTCATAGAGTGGTGCGAACGAAGATTGCTACAGCGTATTCATCGTTACACTATCGACGCCCACCGTAAGGCCATTAAACCAGTTTCATTGCAAAGCTATACCCGCTTCCTATTTGACCGCCATCAGTTACTTTCTGCCAGTGAAATGGGAGACGGTCTTGTTTCCATTGAGCCTTCCCTGGATGGGCAAACACAATTACAGAATAGTCTTGGTTTGCTGGATGGTATTTCTGCTCCAGCAGCAAGTTGGGAAGCCGACATCTATCCACTGCGCATCAAGAATTATGATCCAAACTGGCTGGATGTAATGTGTATTAGCGGGCGAACTGTTTGGGGGCGCTATGCCCTTCCATCAACAGCTTCATCCCGTGACTTGAAAAGAACAAAGGTAAAATTGCTCAATAGCAAAACCAATACAGGAGGTGGCCCGATAAAGAGTACGCCTATCGCTTTGATTAGCAGAGCCAATCAGGATATCTGGCAAGCGCTCTCATCGGTACAGCAATCCGAGGAGCAACAAATAGAACTGACGGCTGTCGCCGGGAAAATAGAAGAGGATCTTCAATTAAACGGAGCCAGCTTTCTTGACCAGATACAGAGTAGAACGGGGTTGTTAAAGTCGCAGCTGGAGTCCGGGCTGGCCGAATTAGTAAGTCGGGGGAAAATAACAAGTGATAGCTATACCGGGCTCAGAGCACTGCTTTCCCCCAACAAGAAAAAACCGAGTAGTCATCGTAGCAGGCATCGTCGAGCAATGTTTGGAGTAGAAGATGCCGGTCGCTGGAGCCTTCTAAATATTGCCTACAAGCAAGAAAAAGGAGAAAAAGAAAGTCAGCGAGTAGAGCGACACCGTCAGGCGAGGTGGAATATCCTTGATGAAGAACAGTTGGAGCGACTCATTTACATTTACATGCAGAGGTGGGGAGTTTTGTTTCGAAGTTTGCTGGATAAGGAATTGAATGCCCCACCATGGAGAATTCTATTAGCTACTTTAAGAAAGATGGAGCTCAAAGGAGCAATAAGAGGGGGGCGATTTATTGCGGGTGTAGGTGGAGAACAGTTTGCCTTTCCGGAAACAGTTGAGGCTTTGAGAAAATTCCAGAAACAAACAGTGAATACCTCCAAACCTGTTTATCACAGCATGTCGGCCTGTGATCCCCTCAACCTTATCAATCTGATTCTGCCCAGCCAGAAACTAACCAGGCTCAGTCAGAACAGGGTTCTTTACGAAAACGGAGTCCCCGTTGCGGTTCTAGATAGTGGTAAGCCAAGGTTTCTTAAAGAATTTGAAGAAGAGCAGCACTGGCCTCTACAGCAAGTATTAACAAAAAAATCATTCCCAGTTCGACTCAAGAGTTATCTTGGTAGTAGATAAGCTTTCTTGAACTATTCAAATCATGTAAATAAAAATCCCGCTATCGCATAAGACGAAAGCGGGATCCACTACGTGTGGGAGCCTGGTACTGTTAATGAGATTGGCAATCTAAGCCTACCAATCAAGTCAATGTAGCTAACTTCATCTTCAGTATTTTTCCAAAGCCTCTCCAGCCACAAAACCTGTAGGGGGGTGCCTATTAGATTAAGTAACCGGAGGCTCCCCTAATAGATTGACTATTGATGGGATCACCTCCTTGCGATGTCAGGGTAGTCAGTGTTGCCGGTAAATCCCCCCTGTAAGAACAACCGGCAAAGAACCTGTGAAATTTATATAACAGCGAAAGAGATCTGTAAAGGATTAAACCTGCTGTTTTTCAGATCGCTGCGTCGAACACTTTCAGAACAGTTGAATAAAGGTTTTGTAGGAACTCATAAGGCTAATCTGGACAAAAATTAACCAATTTCCCTTTCCATTCTTATGAAAATAGTTCGGTTTGTACTAAAAATGTGGAATAGTTCACATAGATAACACTTCAGAATAGCTTCTCTTGGCAGCTTCGGTACATTGAAGCCTAGAAAAAAATCAATTTGAGCAAAATTACACTGAAGTTAGTCGGGATCTAATTGAGCGAAAACTGATAGCAGCTAAAAAGAATTGTAAACATCCAGCTATAAAGAGTTAGTACACGATAGATAGAAGACGACATAGACGAGTAGAGGTAGACTTCTGGGCCAGCATGAAGGATCCCTTGCTTGGCACTATTACTTGCAGCATAGAAGATATGTCAGCAACGGGAGTATCTATCAGGCTTGATGAAAAAGTAGATTTTTTTGTAATGATGAAGTTGGATATTCGTATTCATGGAGAAGGCGGGGATACATCAATGCCCTCATTGCCGGTAGAGGTCGTGCGGGTAAACGATCGCAGCGTGGCGCTAAAATTCTCCGATGCTCTCGAAGAACTTTGGAGTCCCGAACAGGAAGTGGACCTGGTGTCGGAATCATACAGATCCGTAAGACTTCATGGGGGGCAGGTGCTGGAACTAGCTTAAGTCTGCACCTAACCTTAATCTGTACTCGGGTCTAATAAGCGCGTCTCAAAAAGAAAGAAAAAATTCCAGCGAAATAAAAAGTACCGCACTTATCAATGCCAGATAGGCAGCAAACCGAACCGGATTCTCGGAAAAACTATTCCACATCGATTTTGCTTCACCACTTTCAAGACTTTCCGAATATTCCTGTTTAATACGTTCGCTCCTCTGCGATTGATATTCGTCGATTAGTTCCCTGGCACGTGAAAACTGAGCCTCATCCTTTAGCCATAGCGCAGGCATGGACACTCCCCAGTTTCCAGCTGACGTTTCAAAGTATTCAATCTGGTTTTCTTCCAGTAGTGAGCGTACTTCTTCCGCCTCATCATCGGGAACATCGCGCATCTTGAATATTAGTTTGGCCATCGACCAGTGGTCTCGTTTCAGAGGAATGATTTGACTGTAAGGAGTGGCATGCTACCTTTATCCCAAATATCTGTAAATTGGAGGTTCACAATTGGTTTTAGGCTAGCTTAGCGGAATAAGAAACACAGAGAAACACAGAGAAAAAAATAGGAACAGAGTATGATCAGCAAGAGTTTTTCAATGAGCAAATGTTTGGGGTCACGGCGGCGAAACAAAGCCCTGACAATGAGCAGTAGTTTTCTGTTAGCACTGCTTTCTGCAGCTGTCTTCGTCTCTCCATCGTTTGCGGACTCATCTGTTTGGGTGGCCAGCTCAGGTGACAATAAAGTGTATCTTGGCGGCACCGTACACTTGCTGAGACCAGAAGACTTTCCTCTCCCGGAAGAATATGAACAGGCTTATCAGGATTCGTCACAACCGGTATTTGAAACAGACATCAGCCCCATGAATGATCTCTCTGTTCAGGCAGCTATGCTGCAACAACTTACCTATACAGATCAGGACCTTAAAAACTGTGCTCAATGAAGAAGCTTACACAGCATTGTCGGACTATGTCGCCAGCACTGGTATGCCAATGATGATGCTGGAAACATTCAAACCGGGCCTGCTAGTGAGTACCTTGCAAATCATCGAATTTCAAAAAATTGGATTCACGCCACAGGGTGTTGATATGTACTTCAATTCCCGCGCTATTGGTGACGCGAAGTCGTTAGGGCAACTGGAAACTGCTGAAGAGCAAATAGGCTTTCTTGCGTCCATGGGCGAAGGCAGCGAATCAGATTTCATACTCATGTCTCTGGAAGATCTTGATGAGACCGAAGAAATGATTGCGGCCTGGCGCGGTGGCGACAACGGTCAATTGTCAGAATTGTTCATTGCCGAAATGGCAATTGTGGCGCCGGATCTCTATGCGTCTTTATTGGTGAACCGCAATCAGGCGTGGATTCCCCAAATTGAAGAAATGCTGACGGACGGCGATACTGAATTCATTCTGGTTGGTGCTGCTCATCTAGTAGGTGATCAGGGCCTGTTGCGCCTTCTGGAAGAAAAAGGCTACCAGATCACCCAGCTTTAGCTGCACCGGCAACAGGCTTGCCGGCCATTTTCAAGACACAAAAAAACAGGAAGTCCAAAAGGCTTCCTGTTTTTTTGTGTCAATTCTCTTAGGAACTGGTTTTATGGCTCAGGACTATCTGTCTTGGACCGCTGGTAGAAGTCTGGCCACTTACTCCCGAAGGGATTTGCTGAACCTTCCCACCAGATTTTAGAAACGCTTCAATGTGTACTGCAAGATCTTCCCGATTGCTTACCGCAGCATCTTTCTTGGATTTGTTCGCCATATAACCTGTACTCATTCATTTCGAAAGGGGCCGATTGTACAGCATTGTGGGTTTTTCAGCCAATTTGCAGGGTTTCGAGTTGTTATACAGGTTGTTGCAGATAGAGTGCTCTCAACTCAAACTGCGCTAGTGCCGGGGTTACGGACACCTGACTCTGCACAGTTTGTGCTACGATACTCTTGGCAAGGCAGGGTAGCTTTAGCGAGAGCTGGAGCCCAGACGCTTTCTGGGTCGCACAAAATACTCGGAATAATAGTCATCCGGTAGATCGCCGATCATGGTGTCCAGTGAAGAGTTATAGATAAGCTTCATCTTGGCGAGTATCTCGAGATCGAGATGGCATCCATAGTTCCTGATGGTCTCGATATCTTCCAATTGCTTGCGCGAAATCCCCAATAGTCTGGCACCCTCATTCATCGAGTAGCCAGCATTGATCCGCAGTCGTTTCACATTCTTTTTCACTTCCACCGTAATTGGTGAAAACTTCGAAAATTGTGGTTGTTTCATAAAGTCTCCCGAGATACCTGTAGGCATTTCCGTCCAAAAGCCACTCATCTTCTGCATTTGGATGAGTTTGTCTTCCCTAAGGGTAAGCTCATGATTTTCGGTATAAAAACCATAGTATCACAGGAAAAATAGTGAAGGAAAACTATCTTTTACATTGGTAGAAATTGCAGGAATCGGGCAACGAATAGTTCACATATAGAGCAGATTTCATAATCGGAATCATGATTTAGAAAATAATTGTTGGAAGAAATTTAGGGTTCCATTTTTGAACCAACGCTGAAACCGGGTTTCCTGACCCATATTGAAGTGCGATTGTGCATTTTCGAGGAATGGCTGCATATTAGCTTGCATGTAATTGAGAGAGCCCTGTTCGAGTATTTCGCCCAGAGTGCTGTTGTAATCGTTGAGCAACATTTCATCCAGTATGTAGAATCCGGTTTTTCCCACAGCGTCCGCGGTACCTACCCCGGTTTCCAGCAGGGAAGCAGCACTTACGGAAAGCATGCCCATGACCTGTTCGGTGCTGAGGTTTTCTTTATTGGCTACCAGGCTGATCTGCTGCCAGATCGATTCAAAGCTTGGCAGCAGTCTGCTGGAGTTTACCGTAAGCCTGGAAGTGGCAGAGCGCAATTGGTCGGCCAGTTCCCGGGCCTCATCCATATCCAGCGGAGGAGTATCGACGGCGGTGGCACCATGGCTGCCCAGCTCATGAATTGAAATGAGTATCTGCTCCAAAGATTCGGGATGACTGTCCTGCTCTATAACGTGATTCTCTTTTAAGTGACGAACCAGCCTCTGCAGAAAAACCTGCCCGCCTTTGGCGGCATCCGAAGCGATGGCAAAAATCCAAACTGGAGACAAGTGCATGGTCAACAAACCAGCAGCTTCAAGACTAGTACCCAGTAACTTGCGGTTTACAAATTGGTCTTTCAGTTCAGCATCGGTTTCTATGTGATCAAGACCGGCAACATTCTTGATCAAGAAGGACTGAAACATGCCTATGGTAAAACGGTAGCTGCTACTGCTTTTGATGGCGTTGGGAATGAGGGTCTTGCTCAGTAATAAAGTGCTTCCGCCAATTATGGCGCCCATAGCCCTGGCAGCCCTCTCGGGAATGGACAGAGTCAGCGCAAGGTAGTGATTCAGTTTAAGGAGGTAGCTGTCCTTCTCCTCGAGCACCGGTACTGGCACAGGGATTGGAAACTTTGGCTTATCGCTGTCATCGTTCATTGAAACATGTGTTCTGCCGAATAAGAGAGGGCTCAGTTTGCCATCATCTTCGTTGTTTGTCTTTTCTGCTTATGTAGCAGGAAATCATCGCATTAAAAAGGGGTTCATCTGATAGAATATCAGGGGTTAATAAAGAGTGTTAAAGAGCAGGGGAAGAGTAAACGTGAGCGATGAAGTAGACGCCAATATCAGTAAAGCAAATGCTAAAGAAATAGTCTCCGACAATAAAGTTGTCAGTTTCCACTACAGACTTCGGGAAGTATCCACGGAGGGTAACCCGGGTGAATGGATGGAAGAATCCTTTGGCCGCGAACCTTTGTTATATCTTCACGGCTTTCATAATGTAATTGTAGGCCTGGAACGGGCGCTTGAAGGGAAGAAGGTAGGCGATGAAATAGAAATAACCCTGCAACCGGAAGATGCATATGGAATGCGCCAGCCAAATGCGATTCAGCGAGTTCCAATTAGGCATTTGCAATTGCCCAAGGGCACCAAGAAAATCAGGCCGGCTATCTCCGCAGCAGTCAAAACTGACCAGGGGCCGAAAAGCGTAGTGGTATTGAAAGTAGGGAAGTTCAACGCCGACGTGGATTTCAATCATCCGCTGGCGGGGAGGGTCCTAAACTATCAAGTCGAAGTCGTAGACATTAGAGACGGTAGTGCAGAAGAGCTGGCGCACGGCCAAGTGCATGGACCAGGCGGTCATCAACATTAAGCGGTTACTGTTTGTTTTCGGGAAGCAGCTTCTAGAACCAGCGGTAATACCTTTCGGTTTACCACAACCTCGTAATAGCTTTCAGTGGCATTAGGATCTTCATGAATTTTTGAATCACGCCAGATACCAACTCTTCCTTCCCGAATCACCAGGTCTTTCTTACGACCTTTGGAATCAGGGTACTGGCCAGCATGAAACAAATAGTTCTTGCCATTGAATTTCATGCGCATAATTTCATCGGAATCTCCTGTTTCAGTTTCTGGAATCCGTCCTCATCAACCAGAATGCCGTTAACGTTATAGCGCACATAGTGCTGACCCTTTTCTCCCTTTTCATTCTCTCCATCGGCGATTCGCAAAACATCTACATTAAACAGCCCCTTTTATAATTTTTCCCGAAGATTCCACGAACAGGAAGACATTCTGTCTGCCAGCCCTATAGCCCCTGAAATCATAATTGGCTTGTCTTCGTCATAGAGATAGGCGGGGGCTTCAGAGGAGTAACAGATGCCTACACCGAGTTTCAACAGGGGTAAGCCCATTTGAGTGGAGTATCTGTTATTGGATCCAACGATCTTCAACATGTCGCGGGCATAGCCACACGATCGAGCAACCGAGAACCATTGTTGTGGAGAATTTTCATACTCGAGAAAACTGAGGATGATGGCATCACCCTCAATAAAAACTTTGTTAGCACCGTAAGTTTCCAAAATTTTGTTGATTGGGTTAAAGAAACGCATGCTGAAATAGGAGGCGGGATTCAGCCCCTTGTTTTGCAGCTCATCTGTTACAGTTGTGGACCCTCTTACATCTGCCTTCATGATAGCGTGATGGCAAATCTTCTCCTCTTCTTCCTCGATCTCGCCCTGTGTGGGCAACGAGCACAAAGTACATGCAGATTGGGAAAGCTTCAGTTCATCTTCGTCGGTTCGTAGACTGAGTCTGTTAAACGCATGGTGCGCCAGTAGGTAAAATTTGAGCTGCTTGCGATATTGACTAATATCCAGAATCAATTTTAGGGCATCGATATTATCGGACTTTGAAATCTGTTCTTTGATTTGTACTCGCAGGCTTTCCAGAGACTTTACTTGCTCGGCGGACAGTTTACTTTCACTGCTGATGCTGGCTTGAATTTTTTCAATATCAGTTTGGCCGCACAAGAACTGACAGACCAGTTTTAGATCCACTGTTTCAAGAATGAGCGGGTTAAGCGAGCGGCGCATATAGTGAGTAGCGAGTAGCTGTGGTAGTAATTTATCTTTCTTAACAAGTTTGACGAATCTGTTAAGCGTTTTCTCAAGCCGATCAAGCTCGCCCCGACGTTGCCACCACAATTTAAAGCCCAGTTCTTTTCTATTGCCTGCAAGCATTGATCTGTTCTTGTTGATATTAAACAGGGTATCGACGTTCTCTGGAATCTCGAACCAGCATAAACCTTCCTCGAGCCTGGTTTTGGAATCAGCTGCTGGCCCCATAAAATCCTGAGTCTTGAAAAGTCCGCCTAGATCATCATGAATTTCCGTAGTTGATGCAGCTTCGCCGCTATCTCGCAAAGCTACAACCTGCAATTCATCGATGGTTTTGTTGAGCAGTTTTTCCAGCTTGAAATTGAGATTAACGAATCCGGAGTTCTCTCCATTCCAACTCCACATGCTGAATTCATTAAACAAAATCGGTAGCGCACTGAGCTTCGAAGTGAACAGCAGCGAATTAAAGAGGGCTTCGGGCATAAACTCAAACTTTCTACCCAGAAATTGCTCACGCACAATGTTAAGTTGACGCTCCTCTGCCCGCAGTAAATGCGCAGAAATTTGTTTGTTAACGCTGTAGAGAATGGCGTCGTAGTTTTTCTTCAGCCAGAACAACCGCTGATCGCTAGAGAGCGCCTCAGTCGATCCTTTCTGCTTTAGCTCGGACAGTTTGGTAGTTACATTCTCAACATCGGTATTTAGCTGTGTTCGCGTTGCATTGAGAATCAACTTTATAGGAGCAAATTGCAGCAGACAGACTTCATCAGCAGTCAGGTTAGTTTTTACTCTGTGAATAAGAATTGTGGAAAGGTCCAGATAGCTTTCCCGCACCTTGTCCAAGAGTTTTGAATTATCCTAGGACTTTGGTCTGGGTACCGCTAGCTGCGAGATTAGTAGAGTGACTAGCTTCTTTATGTCAGAGCTGAACTTTTTACTAAGTTTTACATCGGTATGATAATTATCAATGCCCTTGGACAGCCCACTGGCAGAAAGCTGAATATCTTGGGCATCTTCGATGTTGGCAAAGAGCGAGTCTGTGGGATATGAACTCATAAGCGCTACTTATTTTGGAGCTGTTATTATGGGCCTTTATTGCAATTTTTAACGAGCTCTCAATGAGCCCATTCTAATCTTTAATCTCGTTATTCAAAAATATGATTGAGATCTCATTATTTTGTGTGAATTGAAGATAACAGAAATATGCCTGGTAATTGTGATCTATCACATATTACATAGAATCTACTTATAAATCAGCAGCTTGAGTGGTTCTTCAGTGGGTTGTGACTAAAAATCGGTTTAACCACTAAATATAGTGGTAGGGGTCAATTTAGCCGGCATTTCTGTTATTTAATTGCTGCCTTATTGTTTCAAGGATAGTTCTTTGTTGACGGGCAAGGCGCCATAACAGCAATGGCGCTATAAGTTGCTGAAAAGCAGAGAGTTCATACTCCCCGTTCACCTCAACGTTGACTGTTTTGGCGAGCGGGTCTTTGCTGAGGCAAATTCTGATAGCATGCGGCTTTTTCCTGCTGTCGACTATAAGCTCAAGAGCATGGCCGGGCTTCCAGTAGTTGATGACCCACATCTGGGCGGAGCGGCCCTTGTAAACCCGGAACCGAGAGCCGCGCCCTACGATACCTTCATCGAGACGGCTGAGTTGAACTACCCCTGGCCACCAATTTTTCCAACGATCCCAGTCAACGAGAATGCTCCAAAGCTGGTCGGCAATTGCAGATTCGTCTGGTGATTGCTTCTCTTCTACACTGCCACAACTGAAAAGGGCAGAGCAGGATAGGGTATGGGTTTGCGCCATGGCTCGCTGATGATCAGTAATGGATGTGGGCAGTATTATGAACCGCTGTTTCATTGGGTACAAATAAGCATGATGTGTTATTGTTTGACGCTCAGAATTTGTGGGTCAAGTTCAACTGATCAGGTCATTTGCTTAGCGCAGTAGAGGTCACAATGCAGAGTGCCGCGATCATTGAACAAATGTGTCCGGCCATATTGAGAAGTTCATCTAAGAAGAGCATAAGAGAAATCCGAAAGAGGGAACGTCATGAAACCAGAAGATAAAAGCCGAAGAGAACTATTGAAGGGAGCACTGGGTACCGGAGCGCTGGCAGCAGGAGCAGCCGCAGTTCCTAGCTTGATCTTTCCAGCCCTCGCGCAGGGCGAGCGACTGGTTCCTTTTACCGACGTACCGGATACTTTTAACGTTAGGCCGGTTCGGCCTAACTCGACCCATTATCTGGACACGCGGGAAATCACTACTTTTTTTACTGACAATGACGATTTCTATCTGGTGCAGCATTATGGCCAGCCAGAAGTAGATAATGAATCATGGCGGCTTCGCGTTACCGGTATGGTTGATAACGAATTGGAGTTCAGTCTACAGGACTTAATGGACAGAGAAGTTTTCGAGCAGCAAGCCGGTTTTGAATGTGGCGGAAATGGTCGTAGGCTCTTCCAAGGTCTAATAGGCAATGCTTACTGGCGTGGCGTAGGGTTGCAAAAAATTCTTGAAGAAGCAGGTATTCAGGATGGTGCAAAGGAAATAGTTTTCTTTGGTGCGGATGTCGCGACAGAAGAAATTCGCCAAACAGAAGTCGACAAGGCATTTGCCAGAGCGCTCTCGGTCGAAGACGCAATGCGCCCGGAGAATATGCTGGCATTTGAAATGAATGGCGAGCCTCTTCCCCATTATCACGGTAAACCAGTAAGACTTCTTATACCTGGCTGGTACGGTGTTGCTAATGTGAAATGGATTACCCAGATTCATGTACAAGACACCCGTTATATGGGTCGTTTCATGGGAAGAGATTATGTGACGCTCAAGAAGGTAGATGTAGGCGGTGTCGAAAGATGGGTAGAGAACTCCGTTACCACTATGAATCTCAAATCTTCCATAGTCAGAGTTGTTGAGTCAGGTGGGGGGCAGTATAAGATCCAAGGCTTCGCACTGAATGATGGAACACCTTTGCAGAGCATCGAAGTAAAGGTTGATGATGGTCCCTGGCAGCGCGCCGAGATCAATCCTCGATCAACCAAATACTCGTGGAAGTTATTCAGCTTTGACTGGAATAACCCCTCACCCGGCGAGCATACAATTATATCCCGTGTAACAGACATCAACGGTAATGTTCAGGCAACCCTGGAAGAAATGCCGGAGCAGGTAAGTTACTGGGAAGATTTTGGTCAATTTCCGCGAACCGTAAGCATTTAGTTTTGCGTTTTATATTTGTCAAGTAATTCGATCTGAAAGGCTTTATTCTCACGCGACAATGGATGGAGACCTCCGCAGGTCTCGATCTGGTATTCTGGTTTGCAACGGAATCGGGCCCTCTCCGATTCCGGGTAAACCGTCAGGAAGCCGTTTGTTTTTTCCCCACTGAGCAGACCGATCAACTCTCTAATGTACTTCCCCAATCGGGAAATTGGCGCACAAGCCCAACCAAACTAGAAAACTTCGAACATCAGTCGATGTCAGCCCTTTATCTCGGGAGTCAGCGAAAGTTGTTTGACTATCGCGATAAGTTGGCTGCCGCAGATATTGCAGTCGTAGAGTCAGACTTGAAACCCACCGATCGCTATTTAATGGAGCGATTCGTCACCGGTGCCGCCGAGATTTCCGTAGAAATAGATTCAAGGAATATTAGTGCCGGCAACGTTCGTTCAAACAAAGAATTTGACGAGATACGCAATGGCAAGTTGTTTAGTTGCGAATATCGACCGAAACTGAATGCAGTCTCAATAGATATTGAAACCGACTACGAAGCTAGCCGACTTTATTCAATTGGCATGTACTCTGATTCCCTTA
>Ga0315321_10001288_pt1 | contig 19243 bp, 16 predicted proteins | sample M180m21515metaG_FD_203464 | JGI IMG/M metagenome (GOLD analysis project Ga0315321, IMG submission 203464) | Ammonia-oxidizing marine archaeal communities from Monterey Bay, California, United States - M1 80m 21515 | ecosystem: Environmental > Aquatic > Marine > Intertidal zone | place: USA... | reverse complement strand
CCACCTCCACCTCAAGCCACCCAGACCCACGTCCAGACGCCCACCCAGAGGCCTCCGCCCCCGGCTCAGATGCCAGCCACGTCCGTCTCCCTCCAGCGCACACCACCCCAAAGGGCCAGTCAGTCAGCGGCGCACACCTTCAAGTCGAACGTCCGCCACCCGAGCAAGCACCATTCCATCGCAAGTCCCCGTCAACCTCCAAGGGGGGGGCCCACCCGTCGTCGCCACTCGCCACCTCACCGTCGCCACTCGCCGCACCTACTCCCGCTCAAACTGCCGAAACACCCAGTGCAGGAACCGGTAGGGAGTCTCCCCCTCCTCCGGACTGAACCGCACCACCAACCGGTGCCCCGGCTCCGCATCCTTCACCTTGCGATTCGCCGCATTCGACATCGAAAAGCGCGCCGGCTGACGGGTCACCAGCTCTGCAATTCGCTTGGGGTCGACCTTGGTGGTGGGATGGAAGTCGAGCACGACCCGCACCCGCATCCACGTCACCCGCTCGATGCCAAGCGCCCGACATCGAATGCGAGCCTCCGCCGACCAGCCAAGATTGAGCACTTCCGGCGGCGGCTCACCCCACTCACGCTCCCATCGATCGATGAGATGCCGCACCTGCTCCACCTCACGACACGAACCCAACTGTCGATAGGCCGTCAGGCGCTCGGGCACCTCATCGATGTAGTCGTCGGGAATGATGGCCTTCACCGGCAGCTCGATCTCGGGGTCAAGCCGTTCTCGGGACAGCTCCCCACGCGCATGGGCCACCGCCTCATCGAGCAGCTCGATGTAGGTGTCGAGCCCCACGGCATCGATCTGACCGTGCTGTGAGTCGCCCAGCAGGTCCCCCGACCCCCGCAGCTCCATGTCCGCCGTAGCGACCTTCATGCCCGCGCCGAGGTCCTGGTTGTCTTGCAGCACTTGCAGCCTGTGTACCGCCTTCTTCGTGAGGCGGTCCTGCTCTTCGGGCACAATAAGGGAGCAGTAGCCCCGCACATGTCCGCGACCCACACGTCCCCGGAGCTGGTAGAGCTGCGCCATGCCCATCATGTGAGCACGATTGACGAGAATCGTGTTCACACCGGGCATGTCGATGCCTGACTCAATGATAGTGGTGCACACCAGCACCCGCGTTTCACCCTGCACAAAGCGCACGAGCACCTTCTCGAGCGCACCCGCCACCATCTGACCATGCCCGATGCCGATGGTGGCCTCCGGCACCAGCTTCTCTATCTTCGCGGCCAAGGGCTGAATGGTCTGCACCCGGTCATGGACCACGAAGACCTGTCCGCCACGCTGCAGCTCATGCACGATCTCTTCGCGAATTCGCCGGTCGTCCCACTTCATGATGCGGGTGAGCACCGGCCGTCGACCTAAAGGCGGTGTCGCAATCACGCTCACGTCACGCAGCCCGCCCAGCGCCATGTGCAGGCTGCGTGGAATCGGCGTGGCCGACATCGCCAAGTAGTCGCAGGGAGAGGTCGCCCAGGTCGCACTCAGCGACTTGAGCTTCTCCTTCTGCTTCACTCCGAAGCGGTGTTCTTCGTCGACCACCACCAGCCCAAGGTCCTTGAACCGCACCGACCGGGCCAACAGCGCATGAGTACCGATGACGACGTCGATGGTGCCCGCCCGCATCCTCGCCTGGAGGGCCTTCTTGTCGGCGCTCTTCACGAAGCTCGACAGCAAGGCCACCTCCACCCCGGTCCCCACGAAGCGATCCACAAAGGTTCGATGGTGTTGGTACGCCAACACGGTGGTCGGACACAACACAGCGACCTGGCGCCCATCCAGAACCACCCGCATCGCCGCCCGCATCGCCACCTCAGTCTTGCCGAAGCCCACGTCGCCGATGATGAGACGGTCCATGGCCTGGGTCTTCGCAAGGTCCTCGAGCACATCGCGGATGGCCTGCTCTTGGTCCGGCGTCTCCACAAAGGGAAAGGTCTGCTCGAACTGGATGTACTCCGAGGGAAGACCGTCGTAGACGTTGCCTTCGGACAGTGTGCGGTGTGCATGGAGCCGCAGCAGCTGGTGAGCGAGGTTGGCTACACGGTCTCGCACCTTGCTTCGCTTGCGCGCCCAGGTGACCCCACCCAGCTTGTCGAGCCGTGGGGTCTTGTCGCCGATGGCGCGGTACTTGTAGACCTCGTCGAGACGCGTGACTGGCAGCGCCATCTTGGCACCGTTGCGGTACTCCAGCTCCACATAGTCCTGCTCGATGACGCGCGTGTCGAGGCGCTCGGTGAGCGTGATTCGCTTGCGAACCAGTCCGAGGAAGATGCCCACACCGTGGTGAACATGGACCACGTGGTCGCCTTGCTTGAGCTGTGCGATGCCCCCTGATGACAGCGCCGCATCCGCGAGCTTCGTCTTCTTTCGGCGGACCGTGCGGGCCTTGGCACCAAACAGCTCATCGGCGGTGACGACGGCCAGCTGGGCATCTTCGGCTCGAAAGCCCCGGTCGAGCGCCCCCACCCAGGCGGACAGCTCCCCAGCGAACCATCGCCCGGGACGTCGATGGACAGGACGCAGTCCATGCGGCTGAAGCAGCGCAAGCAGGCGCTCCAAGCGACCATGCGAGTCGACAGCCAGAGCCACCTTCCAGCGGTCGTGGAGCCAACCCTTCAGCTGCTCGACGACCGGCCCGAGCTCCCCCTTGCCCACCGCGAGGTCGGTATTGTCACGGGCACCGGCCGATGTCGCCTCGCCTTCTGGGGCCACAGTGAGAGCACCCACCTGAATGGCACCGCCGAGAGCTGCGCGCACGGCCTCAGGGGGCTCGAAGCGCTCGTCGGGGTCGACCAGCGCCCGGTCTTCAGCAGACAGCAGCTCCCAGCGCTCGCGCCACCGCCGGTCGAAGTGATCGAGGTCCGCCTCCGCCTCCCGGCCGTCCACCACAATCACCCGACCCGGACCGAGGTCCGACAGGCGCTCGGCGATGGGAACCAACGGGTGCAGTGCGCACAGGTAGTCTTCCGCGCCAGGAAACCAGAGGCCCGCCTTCAGATCGGCGAGCACTCGACGTCGACGTACCTGCCCCCCGCCGGCGGTGTCGACGGCCTCACGCGTGTGATCGGTGGCCCGACTGAGGGCTGCGTCGGTGACCACAGCTTCTCGCGCAGGCAACACCACCAGTCCATCGAGCGGGTCGCGGCCACGCCCGGTGTGGGCATCAACCGTGGCCAGGCGCTCGATCTCGTCGTCGAAGAACTCGATGCGCACCGGGTGGGCGCTGCCTGTGGGCCAGAAATCTAAGATGCCACCGCGAAGAGCGACGGTGCCGGGCTCTTCGCAGGTAGGGGCCGACAGGTATCCGGCGTCAACCAGCAGCCGCAGCAGGTCTCTTGGCTCGATGGTGTCGCCGATGGCGAGGTGAATCGACAGCCCGTCGATGGTCTCGGGGGACAACACCCTCTGAAGCAACGCACGCGCTGGGGTCACGATGACGTGCGCCTCTCCATCATCAATGGCCCGGAGTGCGGCAAGGCGCTCGCGTGGAAGGTCGGGGTGAGGCGACAGGCCGTCCCAGGTGCGGGTGTCGTCGGCGGGCAGACGCAGCACAGTCACGTCAGCATCGCCAGATCCGTCGTCGTGGAGGTGGAACCGAAGCTCCCCCACCAGCTGGTCGGCGGCATCGCGCGACGGAGCCACAACCACGATGGGCAGTTCGTCTTCGTCGAGTGCGAGCACAGCCCGCTCCGCAATTGTCCAGGCCGCGGCTCCCGCTGGAAGCGCGGTGACATGGCGCAAGCGGGGCAACAAAGCAGGCAGGGCGTGGAGCGGAACGGAAGGGGGCGCGTCGGCCATGGAGGCTCCCGAGGACGGCCGGGGGCTTAGCCCATATCGATCACCACAAGACTACACAAAGCCCCTTTAATCGTTGACAACACCCACTATAACGGCACTTACCACCCGCAACGAGATAGACTTGATGTCGACAGAGTGTCATTCGCGGACACGCGAGCTCCACCCACTCGGTGACGACAGCGTGCAGAGGATACGCGCAGCACCGCCCTCTGGCCCTGGAATCGGCAATGCAGCCCGCCCCCTGTCCTGTTCCTCTTGTCGCCTACACCGACGGCGGCTGTCGCGGAAACCCCGGCGTTGGCGGCTGGGGCTACCTGCTCATCCACCTTCCCACCGGAATCGGCATGGAAGCCCGCGGTGGCGCAGCCCACACCACCAACAACCGGATGGAGATGATGGCGGCCATCGAGGTGCTGAAGTCGCTGAAGCGGCCAGACCAGAAGATCGAGATCCGCTCCGACAGCAAGTACCTGATCGACATGTCCACCAAGTGGATGGCCGGCTGGAAGGGCAAGGGGTGGAAGCGCAAGGGCAAGGCACCCATTCAGAACCTCGACCTCGTCAAAGAGCTCGACCAGCTCCTCGCAAAGCACCAAGTCACCTGGAGCTGGGTGCGCGGTCATAGCGGTGAACCCGGCAATGAATACGCCGACCAGCTCACCAACGACGCCATGGACGCCCAGCAGATGGGCATCGGCGCAGCCCAGACCTTGCGCCATCCAGTGAGCCCCCTCAAGGTCCCTCGCGCAAGCGGCATCTAATTTGGGCGGAGGGGCCGGCTTCCTCCCGACCGCGCCGACTTCCGTACAGCTTGAGGACTCCATGCCACGCATCTACATCACCGGCGGACGCCAAAAGCCGTCTGCCCTGCTCACACGCGACGAGTGGAATGCTTACGAAAAGGCCGTCGTCATCGAGCTAAACACCGAGACCGGCGATGCTCGCTGCGTGCTGGAGTACCAAAGCGCGCCCGAGCTGTGTCCTCCGCGTGGGGCCTCGCATGTGTTCAAGGCCGGCGCATGGGATGGCGACCAGCTGCTCCTCTGCACCCAGACCGAGGTGGTGTGGTTCAACCCCCGCAGCCACACCGTGACCCAGCGGCTCAGCCACCCTTGGATGAACGATGTTCACCATGTCGAGCGCATCGACGGGCGCCTGCATGTCGTCAGCACCGGCCTCGACAGTGTGCTGGAGTTCGAGGAGGACGACCGGACCCTGGCGACTCTGCACAGCGTCACGGGAGACACACCCTGGGTGCGCTTCAGCGAGGAGCCCGCGCGCGGCTTCAGCCAAGACACGGACTTTCGGAGAGTCCCCACCACCAAGCCACATCCATGCCACGCCAACTACATCCACTTCGATGGCGGACAGCGCTGGGTGTCCCGCTTTCAGCAGCGCAATGCAGTGTGCATCGAGACGGGAGCGACCACCGCCCGAATCAGCGACGCCCCCATCCACGACGGGGTCGTAGACGGCGACCACACTTGGTTCACTGTGGTCTCGGGCAGCGTGGTGGCCTTGGATCGCACCACCCACCAGATCTCGGCGCGCTACGACCTCGACCACATCGGACGGGAAGGAGGCCATCCGCTCGGTTGGGTACGTGGCATCCTCCGCCATCGCCCCCACAACCAGCCCGTACAGACTCTTCTCGCGTTCAGCCGACTGCGTCCCACCAAGCTCAAGCAGAACCTCGCCTGGCTGCGTCGGCCCCTTGGCAAGGCACCCGAGCCCAAGCCCACACGAATCGCGGCCTACGACCTCGAAGGAGGCCGCAAGCTGCGGGAATGGGTCGTCGAGAAGGCTGGTGTGTCCAGCATCTTCAGCATTCTTCCGGCTCGGCCCGAAGGCGCATAGCGCGCAGTGAATCAGACCAACTGCGCCTGCTGGTCATGCGCGCGAGCCGCCAGCAACCCGACTGCCCTTAACCGCGCCGCGTCGATGCCCTGCCCGATGCCCGACTCCACCAGCGCATCGGGCTGGCTCGACGCCCAAGCCCAGGCCACATTTCGTGGAATCGTGCGACCGCATGAGGTCCGTCCTACAGGTTCGGTTCAGGGGACCGCTCGATGTGGGCAGTCCTCGGACCCACGGAGCTGACTTGCAGCCAAGCCCCCAGCTTTTGCGTCATGTGCTGCGGTCCCAATGGGGGGTACTGGCGGTCTATATGGTCGTGGGCATCGGCATCGTGGCTGCATCGAATGCGCTGTCTGTACGCTGGTATCGAGCCCACTCCGTGATCCAGCTACTCGCCGAAGCCGGCCAGGAGATCGAGGGGGAGGCGGTGCGCCGGCTCGATGGCGGCGGCTTCATGGAAGGCCGGGACCGCGCCCGCACACAGCTCCAGATCATTCAGAGCCACGCCGTCTTCGAGGAGGTCATCCGCCGGTATCAACGTCTCGGACACACCGAGCTCACCGCCGACGGGCGTGGCGTCGCAGCACTGGCGGAAGTGGTGTCCGTCGGCCCCCGCGAGGACACCCAGCTTGTCGAAGTGCGCGTCGAGCACACCGATCCCGCGAAGGCCGCCGTGCTCGCCGACCTGGTGGCCGAGGTCTACCTGTCTCAGAACATCGCCTTTCGCCGCAACGCTGCCGAGCAATCCAAAGACTGGCTGGTGGTCCGCCACGCCGAAGCCACAAAGCAGCTCCGCGACGCGACCCAACGCTTGCAGGACTACGACCGCCGCCACAGCATCATCACCGGCGCCACCGATGACACCGCCACCCGCCTCACCGCTCTGCAGCGCGCCCTGGGGAAGGCGGAGACTCAGCGGGTCGAGGTCGGCAGTGCGCTCGCCGAGCACGAACGCCTGCTGTCCAGCGGCCGCCCCGACGTGTTGACCAGCATGTTCGACGACGTCGCCCTCAACGAGATCGCCCAGAGCCTCGCCGCAGCCCAGGCCGACGCCGCAGAGGCCCGTGCCCGCTACGGCGAGCGTCATCCCATCTACCGTCAGGCCAACAGCGTCTTGGAGGAAGTCCGCCAGCTGGTCAGCCTCGAAGTGGGGCGTCTCGTGCGCGCAGAGCGCAGCCAATACAAGGCCCTAAAGCGCCAGGAAGCGCATGTTCGCGAGGAGATGGACGCCGTGAAGGCGGGCCTGATGGACGTCCAACGCCGCGACAAGCAGCGCGAAGAGCTGGTTCAAGCCGAAGTCGCCGCCCAAGCTCTGGTGTCTCAGCTCAGCGAGCGGTCGCGCAGCGTCGCCCTGCAGGCCCAGACCCAGCTCAGCGATGTGCGCGTGGTCGAACACGCTGCGATTCCCGGCAAGCCCGTGCGCCCGGACAGCAAGCTGCAGCTGGCGCTTGCGTTCATCGTGAGCCTAGTGGGCGGCCTTGCGCTCGCCACCGCGCGCTACCTCCAGCACGACTCGGTGCAGACCGCCGACGACGTCGAGCAGCGAACCGGTGTGAATGTCCTCGCCGCCCTGCCCACCTTGACCGCCGGCTCCACGGCCATCGCGCGCGCTCTGTACCCCGCACGCAATCCCCACAGCCTCCACGCCGAAGCCCACCGCTCGCTGCGCACCATGGTGCAGGCCCGGCTTCCCCAGCGCCCCGCCCGCCTGCTGGTCACCAGCGGGGTGGCGGAAGAAGGCAAGACCAACACCATCTGCGGTCTGGCAGCCTCCTACGCGCGACTGGGGCTGCGCATCCTCGTCGTCGACGCGGACTTGCGAAGACCGCGCCTTCACACCCTGTTCCAGCGCGGCCAGTGCCCTGGGCTCGCGGACCTGCTCCGAAGTGGCGGAGACCCCCTCGACCACATCGTCGACACCACCATCGAAGGCGTGTCACTGCTGCCCGCAGGAGAGGGCACCGAAGATGGTGCTGTCCTGCTCGGCTCCCTCGCGCTGACGGCGCTCTTCAACGACGTCAGCCAGCACTACGACGTCGTGCTTGTCGACTGTTCGCCCGTGGGCCTGGTGGCCGACGCACTCGCGGTCGCACGCTGCGTGGATGCCGCCCTGCTGGTCGTTCGCCGCGACAAAGCCCCCGCACGACTCGCCCAGGCGGCCGCCGACAAGCTTCGGGGCTGCGGCGTGCGAATCCTCGGGACGGTGCTCAACGACGTGCCCCTCAGCCGCGACGCCATCACCTTCGGCAAGGGCTACTACAGCACTGGCCGCCAGAAGCGTCGCGGCGCATAGCCAGACCTTCGCGACATTCCTGGTTCGGGTCCAGCACAGACCAGCTGGCTACGGGTCGCCCAAGAGGCGGCGCTCAAAAAGTCGTCACCTGCGGGTGTCCTACGATCAAGTGCGGGCCCAGAATCGCCCGGCAGTCCCCATGCTACGGTTGAGCCATGCATCGCCACACCGCCCTCCTCATCGGTCTCCTCGTCGGTTGCAAGCAGCCGGGTCCCCCCGAGCCGATGCCCCAACCCGCCCCGCTGCGCACTCCCGTCGACCGCCACTATGGGTACTGGGGCCTCAACGGCTTTGTGTCGCCAGAGGGTCTGTCGGATGTGCAGAGTCGGCTGGGCGCGAGCGTGTTCCACACCTCCACCCGCTCGCCCAGCTTCGCCTTGCGACAGCTTCTGCCGATGGCGCGCGAAGCGGGCATGCGCGTCACCCTGCGCATGACCGGAGACCACCAGCACTACACCGACGAGGACGGCAACTTCGACATGGCGCGCTGGAAGGCGCAGCTTGAGCCATGGGTAGTGGTGGCCGACGAGCTGGCCCCCTACATCTCCGACGGGACCCTCTGCGCCCACATGCTCCTCGACGACATCCGCACCTGGGAAGGCGACAACCCCACCGGCGACGAGCTCGACGACATGGCGCGGGCGTCGAAGGAGACACTGCCCGGGCTGGCCACCTTTGTGCGGGAGCACGCCACCCGGATGCCCATCCCCACCAGCGGCACCTACACCCACGTCGACGCCATCGTGAACCAGTACCGCCACCGCGAAGGCGACGTGCACGACTACACCCGCCAGGAGGTCGCCCGCGCCCGCACCCTGGATGTGCGCATCATCCACGGCCTCAACATCGCCAACGGCGGCGACGGCTCCAGCGAGCAACCGGGCTGGCAGAAGGACCGCTTCGCGATGTCTGCCGATGAGATTAGGCGCTACGGAGCTGTTCTCGCAACTCCGCCCGATATCTCGATGTTTCTGAACTGGGAATACGACGGGGAAGAGCGGTGGTCGGACGGCAGCGTGGGCAGCGACTACTTCGACCGTCCCGAGCTCACCGCAGCGCTCACAGAGCTGGGAGAGCGCATCTCCTCGGCCCAAGGTCCGCCCCTGCTCAAGCCCCAGTGAGGCTCACGAGTCCGCCGGGGGTTCTTCATCCGACGCAGAGTCGGAGGCCGGAGAAGGGTCCCCCTCATGTCTCCCCGTGCGCTCCAGGTACAGCCGCCCATAGCCGGCAAACAACGCAAACAGATAGAAGCTCACCACCACCTGGTGCACCACGAGCAACCCAGGGTGAATGCCGGCCAGCTGGGGCACCACGACAATCGCCGGAAAGCTATACAAGAACCAGGGCAACGCCATCATAAAGATGGTGCGGCGATACCCCCGGGTGAGTGTACGACTCCGCTGGAGCGGACGCTTCGACGTGCCCAAGGCCGCTTCAGCATCCACCAACGCATACTGATTCCAGTAGATGATTCCTGGAATGACGAACTGAAGCCCGAACAGCACCACCAGCCAGGCCAGAGCATTGGCTTTGAACATCCGTGCGTAGCGACCCAGCGCAAAGTTGATGCCCACCGATGCAGAGCCCGGCTTGCCCCGACTGCTTCGGAAAGCCGCAAAGGCCGCGGCCGCATGAAACAGGGGGCCCAGCAAGACCGTGACGCCCACCTGCAAGCTCAGGTCGCACAGCACCATGTAGATGAGCGACAAGAAGTCATCGTGACCGGCCAGCTCACCAAGGGCAGCCTCTTGACTCCACAACACCGCCGAGCCGAAACCCGACACACCGCCAAACAGCACACACGCGGCCAGCGCGAGGCCAAAGTGAGCACCAGTGGCGCCCATGCCAAAGCGGAACAACCGAAGCGCACGCACGAGTACTCCCGAGCAGTGGTCCGACGGCAAGGTCCGGTGCCCCCGGACCCTGAGACACGACGACGCCAGCTAACCCACCGCCCCCCCCGCCGGCCGTGGGTCACTCCGAAGCGCGGGCGCCGGGTTAATCGCCCGCCGACTCGTGCCGAGGCCAATCTTGTCCGATCGCCCCACCGCCGCTGCATCTCCCCAGAGCAGTCTGACCATCGATACTTCGATGCGCACTCTGCTCGGCGGCCGCGATCTTTTGCTCGGCGAGCTCGACGCGATCCGACTGATCCTCAAGGGCAACTCGATCATCGACTGGAATCGCGCACACTTCCCCGATCCAGCCTCGGTCGATCGCTTCATGCGACTCCACCTGCTCGATCCGGAGCGGGCGGAAGACCTCCGACGCGTGCGCTTCGTCCACAACGAGGCGGTCAACTACCTCGAAGAGCACCTCGGGATCGGCTTTCCGGGCGACTTGAGGCAGCCCGACGACGTGCGGGACATCTTCCTGCTCGCGAGCCAGACCGGCGGCTTTCGGCGTCGACAAATCCTGGCGTGCGCGATCCTCAAGCTGATGCACGTGATCAACCACATGGAAGCCGCGGAGCTGCGCTTTCAGACCCCATTGTCCGAGGCGCGCGTGCTCGACCTCGCCGAGCGGCGCATCGTGGCGGCCGCCGACCGGATGCGGGGGGAGGGATTTCCGATCGTGGCCTTCTACGGTTCGCGAAAGACGCGCAACAGCATCCTCACCAAGCTGATTGCGAAGAAAGAGAACACCGCGGCCACCATCTTTGACAAGCTGCGGTTCCGCATCGTGACCGAAGAGCCCCACCAGATCCTGCCAGCCATCGCTTGGCTCACCAACAACCTGTTCCCGTTCAACTACGTCATCCCGGGACAGAGCCACAACAACCTGGTCCATCTGGGGGAGGTGCTGCGCACACCCACTTACGAAGGACTCCGCAACAAGCTTCAGGGGGCGCTCGACACCGACGACCTCCTCACCCCCGAGGAGAACCCCTTTTCGGGCGGCAGCTACCGGATGATCAACTTCATCGTCGACTTCCCGGTGCGCGTCGATGGCGAGGCGCCCATTCGCTACGGCGCCATGTTGGGCCGCACCGTGTTCGCCCTGGTGGAATTCCAGGTGATCGATCGCGAGACCGCCCGCCTCAACGAAGAAGGCGAGAACGCCCACAAGTACTACAAAAACCGCCAGCGCGCCATCGTCGCGAAGCGGCTCAAGAAAGGCGGACGCTGGCGCAGACATCTCCAACAAGAGTGAGTGCCTGGCCAGCGAGCTGGGAAAGGAGACGTGAGACCGGTCCGGGCCAGATCACGACGGGACAAAGAATCGTCCCGTGGGGAGTTCAGGCTCGAGCAGGATGGATCCGGTCCCAGCGCCCGGTCTCACGCCTCCAGAAGTGTTTCGTCACAGCTCAGCGAGAAGCTGCGACAGATGGGTTCGCCACGCACGGACCGGTAGCAGCCGACCCATTCGGATCAGCAGCGCCAAGTCACGCCGCTCCACCCTCTTCGGACCCGTCCTGCCGCCGCCTGAAGGCTACTGCCCCAAGGACGGCAAACAAACCGAGAAGAGGTGCAGTGGGGGCGCCGCCGGTTGCGCACATCCACTGCTTGGATTCGACGTCACCATTATAGAGCATACTCAGCCCCGCGACATCGTCATCTGCAAGGTCGCGCTTGGACACGTCGCCCATCTGGCTGTCCGGGTACATCGAGGCATCGCTCGCTTCGGAGTGCGCCAAGCCCACCGCATGGCCGAACTCATGGGTCATCGCATTGTGGAGGTCGTGCGAGGAAGCGTCGCCATTGGTTGTCCAGGAGTAGTCCTCGTTTATCGCCATGTCGAAGGCCACAATCTCGCCGTCGTCCACCGACCACGTGTAGGTCAGCGCCAGAAAGCCTGCGTCCCAGTCGGAGGGCCACTCGTCCTCGAAGTACACGGTGTTGACGTTGTCGGTGTACATCGCCTCGGCCACCTTGGTGGTCCCCTGGTAGTTGAAGCTGAGCTGCACCCCCGACACTGAGGCCCACTGGGAGATCGACGCCTGAATGATCTTGATGGCTTCGTCCTCATCAATACCCGAGGTGTTGGCCGGGTTGACCTTGTAGGGGACTGTGTTGAACCATCGCAGCGAGTCGCCAGCGTTGTTGCGCTTGAGGCTAAAAGCGTCTGCTGGACCGCTAAGAGCGACCATCATCAGTGGGGCAAGCATTGGACCTCCGGGTACATCCCTGGAGACGGAACCAGCCCCTCCAAGGTGAACCCCAAGCCCTCAGTTCTGCCAAGAAATGTCTCCGAAGGCGGCAGATCCGACCTGCGGATCGCTCAGGCGTCGCCGACGGCTGCGTGAAGCGAGATGAGCTCGCCCAGGCGATCGGGTCCGACGAGATAGGGCACGTTGCAGAAGTGGCAGAAGACTTCAGCTTGGCCGTCTTCTTCGAGCATCGCGGTGAGCTCACCCACCCCGAGCTGCAGCAGCACGGCTTCGATGCGTTCCATGCTGCAGTCACATCGCCAGTGGGCCTTGCGGGACTCCAGCAGCTCGATCTCCTGATCGGCGATCTTCCCGAAGGCCAGCGCCACCAAAAGATCGCCGACCGGCCGCTCGGACAGTCCACGGTAGGTGGCCGAGAAGTCGGCCGACGACAGCCATGGCAGCTCGGAGTGCTCGGGCAGCCGCTCCACCAGCAGCCCGCCGGCAAAGGTGACCGTGCCAGCGTCGTCGAGCTCCACCCCAATCCGGAGCACCCCTTCAATCTGTTCGGAGTCGCGAAGGTGTGCAGCGAGGGCATCTTCGAGGGACCGGCCATTGAGGGCGGTGATGCCCCGGTAGATCTCCTTCTTCACATCGCTGCGGATGGCGTGAAGGAGACCATCAAGGCCATTTGAGTGGGCACGCTGCCGCCGCGGCAAGCGGTGGGGCGTGAAGCGAGCCCGCAGTCCGGCATCGCTGTCGGCGTCGGCGGTGAAGGCAAAGCGGGGATCGGCCGCCTGGATCTGCACCGTGACCCGCTCGCGGCCCTTCACCCACGCACTCATCAACAAGGTGGCGACCATGGCCTCGGCACACAGACGCGCAGCCTCGCCCTCTAAATTGTGTTGCTGACGGGCGAGCTCGGCGAGCTTGGCCACCTCAGCGCCCAGAAATCGAGCGGTCCGGCCCCCCACAAAGCCGCGGTGAAGACTGCCTTCGAGACCTTCTCCAAGCGCACTCACGGGGAGACCTCGAGGTTGAGGGTGAGCGCGGTGCGCCAGTCCGGCTCACGAAAGCCCACCCGAACCGCGGTCGACTCACCGTCCACCACCAGGATGGGGCGCTTGATGAGCATGCCGTCGGCCGCCAGAGCAGCGCAAGCCTGGGCCTCAGACATCCCGGGGAGCTTGTCCTTGAAGCCGCCACCGCGGTAGCTCTGGCCCGACGTGTTGAAGAAGCGCTTGACCGGCAAGCCCGACGCAGCGTGAAGCTCGGCGATGCGCTCAGCCGACGGCGGCGCGGCCTTCAGATCAATGAGAACAGCCTCTATGCCAACCTCTTTGAGGAACTTGCGGGCCTTGCGGCACGTGCTGCAGCCTGCGTAGTGGTACACGACGACGGACATGGACACCTCGGGGACGCGGCCGCGCGACTAACCCGAATGGCCCAGGGAGAGCCCGCCCGATGACGCGGAGCCCCCCCGATGACGCGGAGCCCGCCGTCAGACGACCATCGCCGAGAAGGCCCCGAAAGCAAGCATTCCCATCGCAAACATCACGCCGAGCACGATGGGACCATTGCCGCGCTGGGGATCGAGGCTCGGAGTGGCAGCCACCAGCGCGACGTGCTCATCGGTGAGGATGTCGCGCATGGCCTGCTGGCGGAGGTGGTAGAGCAGCCAGCCGCCCACCAGAGTGCCGTGGGGATAGGCCGGCAGGCTGAGCACGGAGACGGTGCGTGCGGCCGTGACAGAGCGCGCAGTCAGCCTCGACAGAGAGCGGCCGACCACGATTTGCGGTCCACACAACACCGCCGCCATGCCCGCCGAGATCGTGGCCGGCAGCGGGGGACTGGAGCCCAGCGCGACAAAGGTGGCCCACACCACGAAGCCGAACAGACCGAGCACCCCCACCAGCGACAGCAAGCGGCCGGCATCGCGCAGCTCGCGCTCCACAGGCATTCGGGCGCGGCGTCGGGCGAGAAGGTCGGCGGAGGGGTCAGTCACGGCGGGTGTACCTCACGGGCGAATCTCCCCTACCCCGTCCAGCCTTGGCGCAGAAGCCATATGAGACCGTGCGGCGAGCCCTGCGGTCTGCGAGGCACTGTCCATGCTGCGATTTCACCCCCGTTCAACGCTGATCGCCGTCATCCGCTTGGCCCTCGGCACCGCGCTGTTTTAAAGGCGCCACCGGTCGCCTGCGCGCAGTCGGGGCTGGCCGGCGAGTAGGCGGTTCCTTGGACGCGACGACCATGCCGCACGGACCCCGTTTTACGGAGACGCCATGGGATGTGCATCTTTTTCCGCACTGCTGGGCATGCCCCGCGTGGCCTTCATGCTCGTATGGTTCTTCCAGCCCGAATACATCCAGCGCGCGCTTGACGGTGTCACCCTGCTCGTGCTGTTGGGCTTCGTGTTCTTGCCGCTCACGACACTCGGCTTCGCCTACGGCATGAACAGTCTCGGACCGCCCGGAGAGATGACGCCCCTCGGCTGGGCCCTCACCGGAATCTCGTTCGCCATCGACATCGGCCTCGTCACCGGAAGCCGGCGCAAGAGCGGAAAGTAAGGACGGACCACCCAGGCTCTGTTTGCCGATGGAACCCACCACCTCGACGTGGTCTTCATGACCGAGGCGCCCGCCACCTGATGACTCTCCCTCCCACCACCCTCGCATCGCACGAATTGCGGGCGGTGTTTCCATTCTTCGTCACGCTGGACCGCGACCTTCGGCTGGTCGAGACCGGAGCGGCGTGGGAAAGCATGCGTCCGGAATTAGTGGGACAGCGCTTCACCGACCCGTTCGACGTCGTCCAGCCACTCCTGAACATCCCCCAGCTCGACCTCGATGCCTTGGCCAAGCGCTCGGGCGACACCTTCCTGCTTCGACTGCGGGATGCGGATCTGTCGTTTCGGGGGCAGGTGCTGGTCCGTGAAGACGGCGCCGTGCTGCTGATGACCCCCGTTGTACTCACAGCAGGCGAGCCCACAGCAGGCGAGCTCACAGCAGGCGAGCTCACAGCAGGCGAGCTCACAGCAGGCGAGCTCGCCCCCGAGGGCATCGGGCAGTCCGGGTGCCGCGGAGAGCAGTGCCAAGCCAAGAAGGTCGCCGAAGAAGCCCGCAGCAAGGCCAAAGCGGCAGCAAGAGCGCGCTTTTTGTTCCTCGCGGCCATGTCCCACGAGATCCGCACCCCCCTCAACGGGGTCCTCGGCATGGCCGGCCTTCTCGAACAGACCACCCTCGACGGCTACCAGCAGCACCTTCTCGGCACCTTGCGTCAGTCCAGTCGCACCCTCCTCGCCATCATCAACGATGTGCTGGAGTTCTCCCGGCTCGACGGAGGGCACCTCGTGGTGGAGTCCCAGCCCTTCTCCCCTGTGACCGCAGCGGAAGCAGTGCTGGAACCGCTCGCCCGGTCAGCCCACGAAAAGGGTCTGGAGCTGGTGCTTCGGGCCGAGACGGACACCCACCTGCACACCCTCGGCGACGACACCCGGTTCCGCCAAGTGCTGACGAACCTGGTCAACAACGCCATCAAGTTCACGCCAAGAGGCTCGGTTGAAGTGCGCCTTTCCCGCGACGCCGACCGGCTGCGGTGCGAGGTGGAGGACACCGGCATCGGCATCTCAGAGACCACACTGGCCACTCTCTTCAGTCCGTTCACCCAAGCCGACGCATCCACAAGCCGTCAAGTCGGCGGCACCGGCCTCGGACTGACCATCAGCAAGCGTCTCGTGGAGGGCATGGGCGGGCAGATCGGCGTCGACAGCGAGCTGGGAATGGGGTCCACCTTCTGGGTGGATCTCCCTCTTCCAGTGCTCGACAGCCCCGCCGTCGACGAGCTGCCGCCGCTCCGAGTGGCCGTCGTCGAACCGCGGGCGCGCTCCCGGTCTGCGCTCGTCCAGCACCTCTCCGCATGGGTGGACTCCCCGGTGGGGGTCGCCTCCCATCAGGAGCTGCCTGAGGCCACCTTCGATGTGATCTTTGCCCCCCCTGCACTCGCCTCCGAGGTCGGCGTTCCAGACAGCTTTCGCGTGGAGGTCCTGGATCTCGCCCCTGAGGGAGAGCAGTCTTCCGCCCACTACGCCACCATCACGCGGCCTTACTTGCCCTCCAAGGTGCGGCGAGCGCTGCGCATGGCGACCGGCGAAGAACAGTCCCCTTCCGTCACCACCGTTCCCGCCATCTCCGACACACCACTGAGGGTGCTCGTCGTGGAAGACAACGCCGTCAACCAGCTAGTGGGGCGGCTCACCCTTGAGGCGCTGGGAGTCCATGTAGAAGTCGCCAACGACGGCCGCGAGGGGGTCCAGTTTGCGCTCGCCGGAGGCTATGATCTGGTGTTCATGGACTGCCAGATGCCCGATATGGACGGCTACGAGGCCACTCGGCGCATCCGCGCACGGCTCGGAGACAGCCTGCCCATCGTCGCGATGACCGCCAACGCCATGCCAGCGGACCGAGAGCGCTGCCTCGCGGTCGGCATGAATGACTACCTCACGAAGCCACTGGAGCAGGCCGAGCTGGAGAGGGTGCTGCGAGAGGTCATTGCCACTCTGCGCCCGTAGCCTCCACCGCTGAACGCTCCGGTCACAGCTCCAGGGGACGGGATCCGAGTGCTTCTGCAAGCGCCTCTGCGATCTGGTCCGCGTCTTCGCCGAGCCAGGAGTTGTCCCCGGCATCGCCCTCCAAGGTCAGCACCAGCGTGCCCTCAAGGTCGTAGACCGACAGCTCGCAGGTGGCCTCGGGACCGATGTCGTCTTCGATGTCTTCTTCCGGCACGGGGATGCGGAAGAACGCGGTGTGAGTGCCCTCGCCTTCATCCTCGACATCGACCTGCACGCCCGCAAAGCCTGCTGCCACATCGCGCGCGGCATCGGTGAAGCGACCGAGATCGAGGGTTCGCCAGGACAAGCGCCAGGTGCGGTCACCGAACATGCAGGGCTCCAAGATCAGCCGCGCGGACGGTCCGTCGCGGCGGAGGCTGGGCGGCTATCCGTCCCGACGGCCCGCGGCGATGACGTAGTCCGAGCCGAAGTGAATACCGCCATCGGGGGCCAGCTCAAGAAAGGCATGGGCGCGCCGTCTCAGGTCGGCGATGTGCTCTTTCAGCGATGTCCGCAAGGCGAGGTCGGCAATGTAGGGGAGCTTGCGCACACACACGTCGAGCTGCCCGTCGACGAAGCGCTTTCGGTACACAACGGGCACGGCGACGCTGTCCTCGACGTCGAAGCCCGCACGATCCAGTGACCGGTGCACCCACTCGCGGGGGTATTCGCGGTAGCAGCGGTGGCCCGCGAGCAGGATGCAAGCATCGCGCAGTCGGGCGATCTCCAGCACGAGGCGGCCACCCGGCTCAGGGGCCCGATCAGGGTAGGGCTCGAGACCGACGATGTAGATGCGGCCGTGTCCCGGAGCGACATGACGCCGGAGTCGGTCGAACAGCTCGGTCTGAAAGTAGGGCGCGAAGCCATCGATGGCGCCGAGCAGGTAGTCTGCGATAACGACGTCGTATACATCATCGTGAAGAAGCGATGGATCGGTCCAGTTGCCCGTGACGATGCGGTCGGCGGGCCGCATTCCAGCCGGACCAAGGCGGCGGATGAGGTCGGTCTCGCGGGCTTGTGCGCCCGTGATGGCAGTCCATCGCGCGGTGTCGAGGGACCGCAGCCAGTGCAGGGAGTGCCAGCCGGTGCCGGCGTCGAGCACCGCACCCCAGGGACGCTTGCCGTGAAAGCGCGAGATGGAGGAGAAGAGAGCGTCGTCGGACTTCGATGGTGTGGACATGGCGCGGCGTCTATCCGGACCGCTGCCCAGAGGACCCTGACTCACCGGACATCCCAGACGGCTCCGCGATAAGCGACCCGGCATGACCGCTTCGGCCCCATCTTCGCGCCCCGTGCACCGCGTGTTGCTGGTGGTGGGCGTGCTGCTCTTCAGCCTGCAAGCCGCCGATGCGATGCGCGGCGTCTGGAAGAACAAGCGCGCCAGCGACTTCGCGACCTACCACTACGCCGCTCAGGTCACCTGGCAGGGCGGCGACCCCTACGACACCGCAGCCCTGTCGCAAGCGGCGCGCAACGACCACACCCGAAAGACGGTCCACCCCTTCTTCTACCCCCCTCCGTTTTTGATCGGAATGGCCTGGGACCGCGGGCTCTCGCTGTCTACCGCCTACCGAATCTGGGGAGTCAGCAACCTGCTGGCACTGCTGGCCTCGCTGGGGGTGATCCGACGCTGGCTCAAGGCCCCGTGGTGGCTGCTTGCAGTCATCGGCGGCACCCTCACGCCCGCGTTCAATGCGATCAAGATGGGCCAGGCCAACCAGCTGGTGCTTCTGCCAGCACTGGTGGGACTGTGGGTCGGTCGCGGGAGCTGGGTGGCGGCTTCGGCGATGGCCAAGATGTCGCCTGTGTTGTTTTTGGCCAGCTGGGCCGGACGCCGCCTGTACAAGCCGGTGCTCGGAGCGGTCGCAAGCGCGGTCGTGCTGAGCCTGATTGCGCTGTCCATCGTGCCCTTGGACACGCAGCTGCGGTTCTACTTGGAGATCATGCCGGGCTTTTCCTCGGGCGAGTACCACGGCCTGCGGGTGCCCATCACGCTGCCGGCCAACCACTCCATCCCCGACCTCTTCCACCAGCTGTGGCCCGGTCCCGACAACCACCACCTCCACCCCCACGCGGCGACCGGCAGCAAGATCGTGTCGCTGTCGATGCTGGGCGCACTGACCGCAGTGGCCACCCGCCTCAAGCCCCATGACCCGGTGGGCGAGGCGTCGGTCGCGGGCGCGCTGGCTGTGTTGATGGTCATCACCCCGGTCTACGCCTACGAGCACCACCTCGCCTGGCTAGTGCTTCCGGGCGGGGCGGCGGCAGTGGCCCTCGTGAGCGGACGTCTCGACCGGCGATGGTGGGCGCTTGCGGCACCGTCATGGGCTCTTTCGGTGGTCCACCTCGCCTGGGCGAGCGCCCTGCGAAAAGCGGCGCCGGCCCCCCTCGACTGGGTGGTGCAGGAGTCCAAATTTGGGGGTCTGCTTGGCCTCATGGTCGTGTGTGTGGCCGCGGCCTTGTCCCCTCGCGACCCTCCGGAGTGACAGCGCGGGACCACAGAACACTCAGTCCAACACCAGAAGGTTGGACTGAGTCTTCTGTGGAAGCGGACCACAGAACACTCAGTCCAACACCAGAAGGTTGG
>Ga0315321_10001285_pt1 | contig 19258 bp, 8 predicted proteins | sample M180m21515metaG_FD_203464 | JGI IMG/M metagenome (GOLD analysis project Ga0315321, IMG submission 203464) | Ammonia-oxidizing marine archaeal communities from Monterey Bay, California, United States - M1 80m 21515 | ecosystem: Environmental > Aquatic > Marine > Intertidal zone | place: USA... | reverse complement strand
TGCGGCTTGCCTTTTGGGGATTCGTGTGACGATCACAGATTCTACCTGGCGGTGTGAGCCCGTCGCCACGGTCCGGGCTTGCGTGACCGTTGTTCGACCTTGGGGGCACTTGGAAGAACACCCGCGGGTGACTGCGGAGGTATTTGACTGCGGAGGTATTTGACTGCGGCGGGGTGGGCTGCGGGTGTCACGCAGATCACCACCCGTTTCCGTGTCGCGAAGAGTTTACTTCTTCTTCTTCTTCTTGTCGCTTTTCTCGCGGAAAGCTGCTTCGAGTTTTTCTTTACCTCCGAGTACCGGAAGCGTCAGCGAGGTTGCATCCAGATCAATGGTCAACTGGGTGCCAGGTTCCGGGTGAAGCGTGAATTCACGATCACTTGAAAAGATCATCAAGCCAATTTGCTGACCTGCGGGGATCACTTGGTCGTCCGGTTGTAAATCGAAGGACATTTCGTAGAAGCGGCCTGGTTCGAGCGGTTCACTCTCTGTGATCGATCGATAATTCTGTGGGTCTGCCCAGCCACGCGTGATGATGTTGTCTGTGATCTTAGCATTGCGATTATCATTCCAAGGCAGTGAGACGACCCAGACGGAAAGATTGGCTGCTGGCTTGTCGCAGGCAAGGCGAATGTTGATCCTTGGTGTTCCTGAAAGGTGCACCGACTTTTGTAATGTGGGTGTGACAAACATCAGTCGGTGGTCAGTGCTTTCGGCTTTCGCCAACGTTGCCCCACTGAATGAATAATTGTCGATCAGTGTTTCCTGTCCCTGTTTAGGGGTTGCACGTGTGCTTAGATCTCCATGACCGCCTCGGGACTTGGGTTGTCCAAGGTGCATGGTGACAGACACGGCTTCTGGGTGCGGGTATTCCGGGTAAGACGTAGGCTTGTCACGTTCTTTGCCTTCACGCACGATCCATGATTTGGGATCGTCTTCGACATTGTTCTCCACGCCATGTAGGTATCGCGTGAACCAGCGATTCATCATCTTCATGGGTGGTGGGCCACCATGACCGCCTTGGTGAAAGAATGCCTGCGTGGGGACTCCCTTTTTCTTGAGGGCCTCATAGATGCGAACACTGTGTTCGGGAACAACATTCCAATCGTTGAATGCGTGCGCCATTAACACTGCTGCTTTCAGTGGTTTGAGGTCGTTTAGGTAATCGCGGCTGGCCCAGAATTCGTTGTAGTCTCCATTGACGCGGTCAAATCCATCAGCCATTTCCTTGTCGCGGACGTTGCAATTGCAGAAATCACGTTTTGACTCATCACCACTATGAATGAAGTCATAGAGTGCATCGATATCCTCTCCGATATAACCACCGGGATGTCGAATCAGGCCATTGGATCGATAGTAGTGGTAATATGAGGTGTTGGGAGCGATTGGAATGATTGCCTCAAGACCATCGACTCCGGTTGTCGCTGCGGCGAGCGGAATGGTGCCATTGTAGGACGTCCCGGTCATACCAACCTTACCTGTGGACCAGAACGCTTTGACGGGTTCGCCACCTGTTGGTTCGGTGTAACCTTTGGCTCTCCCACAAAGCCAATCAACGACAGCCTTAGGTGCAAGTGACTCGTTATCCCCGCCAATCGTTGGGCAACCTTGTGAAAGTCCGGTTCCGGGGGACGATGAGTGGACCACGATGTAGCCGCGTGGCACCCATTGGTCGAGATGCGATTTGGAAATGACGGGTCGTTTCCCCTTACGCACGACTTCCGGGCCATGGGTGCGTTTCGGTGGTTCAGTGCCTAGCTCCTGTTTGGGGTTCCAGAAATGTTCGGGTGCGGTTGAACCAGTGCCTGCAAAATACGGGCTGGAAACATAAACCACGGGCAGTTTCAAACCTTCTGTGTCGGTTTGCCGGGGACGTGTCACGCTAACGTGCATGCGGTCCAATTTGCCGTCGCCGTCAGTGTCAAACTCTGTTTCAACCCACAGGTCGTGTCGAATCCAGAAGTCAGAATCTTTGAAGCCTTCAACAATTTGAGCTTCACCATCTTTAAAGACGGGAACGATTGGCTCTGCTGCGTGAAGGGTTGGCAGGCACGACAGGAGCAGGAGTGAGGCGGCGAGAAATCGTTGCATGAGCACGAATCCGGTCAGGCAGGATGAAAGAAATGGAGACAGGCATGGAAAGATGCTTGAAGCCAGTGAAAAACAATGTTAGTTGGAGCAGGCTTTCTGTGCCCTCTGTGAACTGCGTGCCGCCCCGTTGCACGCAGAGTTTTTTTTAACTTGTCGGAAATCCGTGGCATTGAAAAACATCCGCAGTCACAAAGAATTGTGACTGCTTCGTCTTCGGTTTGCGATGTGCTATTTTGCTTCCACTTGTTCGCGAAGGGTTTTGAGTTCCGTTTTCAGTTTGTCGCTTTCTTTTTTTACGTCAGCGATTTCCCTGCGTAACTCGATGATTTCTTTGGGGGCCGTGGGTTTCGAATCGCGTAGTTTTGAAACGGCCTGTTGTGCGGGACGCGAGATCCGCTCGTTCTCCGACTGGCTGAGCGACTCGAGTACGGTGATAGCTTTGGGATCACCGAGGATCCCCATGGCTTGAATTGCTGCCGCCTGAATGCTGCTCTTGGGGTGGTCAAGATGGTCTGTCAGGAATTGCCGGACTTCGCTGCGGTCCTTCTGGCGGCGACTCGTGTGGGCAAGAGTTTCTAAGCCCCGCCCGTAATCACGTGACCGGAACTGTTGTGCATTTTGACGGAGTGATTTGAACACCGCGGGTTGCAAATCATCGTCGTCCAATTGACGAATTGCTGACATTGCAGCCACTGCCAGTTCATTTCGAAATGAATCTGTGCTCAAGAATTTAATCAATGCTTGTCGGGTTTCTGCACTATGGAATCTTCCGAGTCCCCGAATTGCCCCCGCCAGAATAGCGGGGTTCTTTTCCTTTTCAAGGATACGTTTGATCAACGCTGGCGTCTCATCGCGGTAGCGGTTGGTCAATTTCTCAACGACTGCCAGTCGAACACGGGCGTCAGTCTGCGTTGTCCAGTTATCCGCCAGCACTTGAAGAGCCTCGTCAGTTTCGTGCTTGGAAAGTGCAGATGCTGCGGCGATTCTTACCCCATAAAACGAATCGTTTTGCAGTGCTTTGGTCAGTAATTCAACCGACTCGTGCGTTTTGCGGGTTCCCAAAAGTTTGCATGCTAGCAGGCGACCTACCATATCTTGGTTGTTCTCAAGTTGCTTTTTGAGCATTCCGTTTGGCTTGTCGAACGAGACATTTGCCAGCACGCTGTAGTCAGGGTCAAACCTGACGATCGAAGGTTGCTTGTTCAGTGGGACGTAAAAATCTTCTTCTACCTTGGTCACCTTGATTGGGTAGTCGACCAGCATCCCGTCTGCGATGAAACGTAATTTCGTTGGAAAGTGGAATTGCAGAACATCGTCATCCAGCTTTTGAGTTTGCTTGATATTCACTTTCACAATGTTCTGTTTTGGCATCCACTTGTAGCTGATCTTCAGGTCCGGGTGGCGAGGATGGTAAAGCCATTGGTCAAAGAAACGATCCATTGGACGCCCGGAGTGTTGCTCGATGACCTGACGAAGGTCGTCAGATACAACGCTCGTCAATGCGTGCTTCTCTAAATAAGCCTTGATGCATTTGCGATATAGATCTTCGCCCAATTGCGAACGAAGCATGTGCAGCACCCAACTGCCTTTTGGATAGGAGCGATAGTCAAATTGCTCCATTGGGTTTTTGTAGCCGTTGTAAACAATTGGTTTTTTGTCGTTGTTTTGTGTCAAAATGCGGCCTGATGCATCTCTGTACAGACCATAAAGCATTGCGTCACGACCAAATTTGTGACCTTCGTACAGGTGCGTGTAGTAGGTCGCAAAACCTTCGTTCAGCCAGAGGTGACTCCAATCTTTGCAGGTCACGTAATCGCCGAACCATTGATGGGCCAATTCGTGAGCATCGAGTCCTCGTGTTGTTCGGATGTTTTCTGTCGCCTCGGCAAAAATGGTCCCGTCGGTCAGGGTTGTCAGTGTTGTGTTCTCCATTCCTCCGGCGGTGAAGTCGAGGATGGTAACCTGGTCGTATTTGGGCCACGGGAAATCGACTCCGATTTCCTCTTCAAAAAACGCCATGATCTCAGGTGTGTCTCGAAATGAGTTCGCGGCATGTTTTGCGAGCGAAGGTTGTGTATAGAAGCCGAGAGGTACATTGCGATGTTGCTTTTCAAGACCTTCAAGATGCCCGGCTACCAGACAGATCAGGTAGTTCGCGTGCGGTTTCTCGTGGTACCAGCGTACAGCTTTCAATCCGCCGGCATCGATGGACTCACTTTTCCTCACTCCATTGCTAAGAACCGTCATGTCCTTGGGCACATGGCAGATGACTTCGGTTGATGAACGTTCGTTGGGGTAGTCAAAGCATGGGAACCAATGACGAGCCTCATGGGTTTCGCCCTGCGTCCAGATGTGAGTGTCCGTTTCCGGATATCCCATCGCAGGGGTCCGGAAGTACAAGCCGGCGTTGGGTTGTGCAGAGTACTCGATCACCACCGTGAATTCGGTTTCAACCGGAATCGGCTCATTGAACAGAATCTGTAGCGACTCTCGGGTTGAGACAAAGTCTTTGACGACGGCTTGTTGGCAGGTAACTTTTTTGACCGAAATGTCTTTCGCGTCCAACTCCAGTAGCTCGGCTGGCTTTGCAATTGGTTTCGCTGTGATGCTCACAGATCCGCTGACAGTTCTCTTTTCGAAGTCCGGAGTGACATCCAATTTGATGTGTTTAACATCCACTTGTCGGTCTGGTGCGTAGTGGAATTTTCCCTGAAGATCGAGTCCAAGTGGCAAAAGATGGCTTCGTCCCTCGTCGCAGTACCGACAGATTCGCTCTTCAGCAGATAGCAAGGCGACGGTACTGAGGAAACTTAGAGCAATTAGCAGGCTACGCATCAGGTTGGTCATACGGGGCAGGTAATGGTGTTGCGGGCCGTTTCGACCCAGTTTTCGATAGTGTGCAAGCGAAAAGTATAATACGGAATGTCGCGAAACAGGTTCAAATCTTGAAAGCTTTGCGGAAGCTGGTTGGGGCTGGTAGAGGCTCTCAATTAAGGGTTTGCGAATGAACTTCGCCGGCCTTAGGCAGAAATACATTAGTCTCCATTGCACAGAAAGCGGTACTCTCAGCCTGACAGGAAATTGGCGGGTTCCAAGTACCCCCGGCAGATGGCTACCGTTTCCTGCCGGAACACTCTCGTTTTCGGGTCGGTCGCTTCAGCACCCCTAGGCGGCCAACTCGTGGTTGCGTTGGCCTATCTTTTCGAGTCGGGCTTGGTTTTGGCGACTGCAGGGACAATCGCCCGCGATCCTCGGTCGCCTACTCGGAAGAAACCCAAGTGTTGACCCGATTGGTCGGCTACCAACCATACGGCGCCTGGACGCGTGTTTTGGCGTTTGGGGTGGTTGGGCGACAGCATTCCATAGCTCTTTGGCTTGCCCGTCGGGCTGACCCAGAACAACTCCAGATCTTCGGAACGCTGGTTTACAAAATAGCAATCGAACGTCTGCCCATCAGGCTTAGAGGGTGGTGCTATCCCCTTGGTGATGCTGTTCCATTTCAGCTTTGGCATCGCGTTGATGCTGATAGGGACGTATTGGTGGAAGCTCTTGGGGGCACGGGAGCGAAAGTAATGCAACTGGGATTGGTGCTGTAGGTCTGTCGCAAGGTTGTTCCATTCATGCGGATCCGAACTGATCTGGTAAAGCTCTTCACCTCCATCACTGTAGTGGATGTATCGCCAGTCGTGATCGCTGATGCTGTAATCCTCTGGGCGATTCAAGTAGGTCGTCGAGACGTGTTTCCAGTCCGCTTGCGGATCTTTGAGCAACGGTACAAGACTCGGAGCCTTGGCCTTGTCGATATCGGGGACGCCACTCAGCTGTGTCAGCGTAGGAAACAGGCTAAGCAGGTTTACCGGTTGGTCGCATTTCGTGCCAGCTGTGGTTCCAGTTGTCAGGCCGGGGGTACCTTGGGGGGCTCGAATGATGAGCGGAACCCGCGTGCAGACTCTCCAACCAGTGAATTTTTGCCAGTGCTGCTTTTCGCCAAGGTGCCAGCCGTGATCACTCCAAAGAACGACAATCGTATTATCAACGTTGGGCCCTGATTCCAGAGCTTTGATCACCCGCCCTACCATGGCATCGGCAAATGCGATCGACGCAAGGTATCCTTGGATTCCCTTTTTCCATTGGCCTTCAGATTGGATGTGTTCAAAATATCGGTTGGGGCCGCGTTTGCGCCCTGCTGTTGGCAGGTCATCAAGATCGTCTGCGCGGTAGCCAGGCGGGAGTTGAATTTGGTCTAACGGGAACTTTTCAAAATAGGGTCGAGGGACGAACCATGGTTCGTGCGGACGGTAGATTCCGCAAGCAAGGAAAAATGGTTTTTGATGTGGCTGAAGCAGTTGCTCGGAAACCCATTTAGAAACCAGCCAGTCGCCACCATACTCTTCGTCAGTGGCGTCCAATGCTGCCCAGTCGGTTTCCACGTATTGCCACGGACCACCACGACTGAGATTGACGGGGCGTTGCTCGGGATAAAGCGTTCGTGGAAAGGGGTTCTCGCTCTCTTTCGCCGGGAAATACTCATCCCATGATGCCGCATCGATGAAGTAGTGCAGGATCTTTCCTGAGCCAAGCGAATGGTATCCGTTGCGAGAAAAATGCTTGGGCATCAGGTCAGCGGTGGGAAGTATTTCCCGCATCTTTTGCCGATTGTCATACAGGCCGGACTCGTTCGGCGCGATGCCGGTCATGATCGCGGTTCGGGATGGGTTGCAAGCCGGGGCGGGGCAGTGGGCATTGGTAAATAGCGTGCCACTGGCAGCCAGACGATCAATGTTGGGGGTCAGTGTCTGCGGGTGCCCTTTCAGACAGCCAATCCAGTCGTTCAGGTCGTCGACCGCAATGAAAAGCACGTTGGGTGCTGAGTTGTTCAGTGGTGCTGCTTCCGTGCCGGTTTTGCCACCGTCAGCATCACTGAAACTAACAGTGAGGGTGAACACCAGAAATGTCACAAACTTGATGCAGGAATGAGGGTGACTCAATGGGGAGGCCGGGTGAGGGGATGCGGTGGGGTGGAGAAAAGCGACATCGCGGAATGCAAAATAGAACACACTGCAACAACGAATTCGGTCGTCCCTAACGAGTGTTGGGAACTTGAGTTTCCCATGCCAACTGACTAGTTCTTGTAGGGCTTTTCGCGGTCGTTGCCCTGTTTTTTTATGTCATCGCGGATCTTCTGTTTGGTCTTGTTCAATCGCTCTGGCCATTTGAAGGTGGGGGCTTTCCTGGGGTCATAGCCCTGCATGTGTCCGGTCAATCTTTGTTGCGGTTTTATGTACGTCAGCTCGGTCGCACCAAACACTTCCTTGCAGATCGCGGCCAGTCCAGGGTCATACTCGATCAGCTCTTTTCTGGTGTCGACGTGGTTGTGATCATGATCGGGTGGGCGGTTGTTGTTGAACCACGATTGCACTCCCTCGGCAAAATATTCTGCGTGATTCGTTGAAGCGTACTTGGACTGCCAGAGGTCATTTTTCATCGCTTCGTCATAGCACTGGCGCAGGCGATCATCAAAGGTTGGGTCCAGATTCACCAGACCACGTAGATGAATGTTGTGCGCAAACTCGTGAATCAGAATGTTTTCGGTCGAATAGGGGTCGCCTCGAAAAGCGAGTACATTTTCTTCGGCACAGGAACAGACGGCATCATCACGGGACCCGCCCAAGCCTCTTGCTCGTGCGTCCCAGAAATCTTTGGGCCGCAGATGCTTGTATTCAGGAATGTCTGAGGTGAATTCGTTGTGGCCCATCACGATCATGCGTGACCCGCTGTCGATCATTGCCTGACGAATGTCCGGACGCTTTTTCAGCATCATGTCGACAAGAAACGCGGCTTCTTTTAGTGCGTAGTCATTGACGGCTCCCGAGGACACAATCGGATAGCCAGAGGCATGAATGTGTTTTTTGTAAAACGGATCAAGATTCATTGATTCTGGAATTCCCGTCACTTTGTAATCGGTAACTTGGGAGTCTTTCGCTGCTGTAGGTGCTGCTGCGGGGATGGTCGCAGGCTGTGGCGTGAATGCTGTTCGAGCGGATAGGTTGCTTGGCTTCCAGACACTGCTCAATGTCTGTTCCATGCGTGGATCATGTTGGTGCAGTTCGGCACGCACGAAAGGGTAGAAATCATTGGTGCCGAAGAATGCTTCGGTTGTTTCGGCAAAATATTCGCGTGAGTTGTTCATCCCATAGGCTCGCTCCAGCTTTCCGTTGCCACGTAAAATCGATTCGTAGCTTCCGCTGGCCTTTGCCTGCTCGTAGGCCTGATTGATCTCGCGGTGTTCAAATCCGAGGAACTGGTGGTGGTAGGCGTGCGCAAGTTCATGCAGCATCAGCATGGGCATGCGTTTGTATTCTCTGGCGAAAATGTCGATATTGGTGAGTTCAACGCACTCAACCAGTTCCGGCCTTCGACCCTGTTTTTTAAGCCAGTCACCGCCGGGATGGTATTCTGCCGTTGGGCGTATTCCCTCGTAAGGTGGCGAAAGCCAGATGGGAACGTCTCGGATAATCGCAAGAGATTCTTCGGGAAGGATATAGGTGAGGTGCTGCAGTTGTTGTTTGATTAGCTTGAGTGCCGTTGCTGTTTTCTCGGGCTGCGAGTCACGCAACTCGCGGCTGATTCGGATCGGCCAACCAACGAGACTCCGATTCCGATAACCCTTGATGCGTGTACGAGGGTCATTGCTGCGGATCAATTCGGCAGTCAACTTTCGGCGTAGCAGTTCTCGCGTTCTTGTATATTCGGGCGAGCTCGCCAGATTGGTCAGTTGTTCGGGGTCACGTTTGAGATCGTATAACTCTTCGGATGGTTTTCGTGCAAACGCCAAGTCGGACCACTGCTTGGACTGTTCGCTATTGAGTCGCATGTATTGTTTGGTCGGCGAAGGATCGATGTTGTAAGAGAACGCCCCTGGTTCTGTTGGCCATGGCGTTTTCGAGAAGTCGTATTCGGGGTTTTTTCCCGCTACCATACCGGACTCCCATTCACCGGGATTCCAGTTCGAGATGTATAGAAAGTTTGCCGTTCGCAACGAGCGGGCAGGGTAGGGATAGACATGTTTTTCCAGGCCACTGAGGGCGAAAGTACGTTCCCGATCGATCTGCCCATTTTGCTCACTCTTGATTTGCGGAAGCAGGCTTTTTCCCGTCATCTGCTGCGGGACGCTTGTGCCGCCTGCGTTCAACAAGGTTGGCGCGAGGTCACATAGGCTGACAAAGTCGGTGACAACATGCGGATTGGGCTGAGCAGCTCCCCAGCGAATTGCAAGCGGAACTCGCGTGCCCATGTCGTACAATGTTGCCTTGCAACGCGGGAATGGCATCCCGTTATCGCTGGTGACAACCAGAATCGTGTTGTCCAGTTCATTCATCGCTTCAAGGTGGCGGATAACATCACCCACCTCGCTGTCGAAGTGTTGTACTTCTGCCAGATAGTCAGCAAGGTCATTTCGAACGATTGTATTGTCGGGCAGGCAAGCTGGTACTTTAATGTTCGCTAAGTTGATCCCGGATTTCTGACCGATGCCTTTTTCATAAGGCCGATGTGGATCCTGTCCGCCGTACCAAAAACAGAATGGTTGCCCCGCTTTGCGGTCCTTCAGGAAATCCTCAAAGGAACGATAACGTTCACCGAATGAGTCGCGATTCCTGAACGTATGCTTGCTCGGCCAAACGCCTTTTCCAAAACGACCGATCTGATAACCGGATTGCTGTAGCAACTCGGTGTACACCGGAAAGGATTCTCGCAATGACCCACCAAGGCTGTCGCCTTCCTGTAATCGCCAATGATGCTGTCCAGTCAAAATGCTGAGTCGGCTCGGTGTGCAAGAAGGCGTCGAAACAAAGGCGTTCTCGAACAATGTGCCCTCGCTTGCAATGCGATCAAAGTTAGGAGTTTTGACAGCTTTTGACCCCAGCAAGCTGGCGTGAGGCCATGACCAATCGTCTGCAATCAAAATCACGATGTTGGGACGTGAATCGACCACAGGTTCAGCGGGCTCGGCTGCCTCGGAAATCCGTGCAGCGAAAAAGCAGGCAGTGAATCCACTGATCATGCAACAGGTCAGAGCAAAGGCGTAGCCGCCCCTCTTCATCGGTTGATTGAAAGTCGTCAAGGAGCGTGCTCGCGGGATGAGTTTTTGATGATGGTTTCAGAGAGATTGTGTCGGGGTGAGTTCAGGCAACGTTGGTTTGGTTTGAACTCAATTCTTCTTTTGTTTTGCCGCACGTTTTTTGCGGCCTTTGGGTTTTCCTGCTTTGGGAGGATAAGGAATCCCGTTGATGTAGTTCAGGCGATCATCGACATCGGCTCCCATGCTGACAGGGTTGAAGTCAGCCCGCTTGACGGGATATCTGTCGTTGAAAAAGTCCTTGAACCAAACCACTGAGTTCAGGGCTTCAGTTGCTTCGACAGAATTCTGTGTCGTGTTGACTACCTCGGTCAGGGTCACCTGAGGATTGATGGCTCCAATCCTGCCCAGGAATTCCGCGGCTCTCATGCGAACGGCCAGCACAGGATCTTTCAACAAGCCTTTGGCGTTGTCTGATATTTCGGATGCCTCTTCTGCAAATGCAGTGCATGCCATCGCAGCCCAGTAACGTTTCATGGGGTTGTCGGAGGTCATCGCCGTCAGTAACGCTGACTTGGCTTCATTGAAAGGAATCAAGGCAAGGTCAGCGATGTCGACGAGAGCGGCGATTTCCTGCTTGTGTTTCTGGCCAAATGCGACGGGGTTCTGCATGGCGTTTTCAGCCAGGTAACTCTCGGGATAAAAACTCAGGTCAGGTAGCCCTTTGACGATTGCCTGAAGTCGTTGGCGTAGTTCTCCAAGCGAATGTGCGTATTTGGGGTCAGCGGCTAAGTTGTTAACTTGATGCGGATCAGCTTCGCAATCGAATAGCATCTCCACTGGCTTTGAGTCAAAGAATTGTTTGGCTGGGCCCGACAGCTTTCCAGCGTTGAATAGGTCACGCCACTCGACGAAAGCAAGGTTTTTGTATCGATAATTGTTGTTCAGGCCGTCCGGCAGATAGGGTTGGTAGTTGCGGATGTACTGGTACTTGCCCTTTCGGACTGAGCGAATGAAATCGTACTTTTCATCAAAGCGATCGGCGTACCCAAATGATTCATCGCGAGCCTCGATGGCCGTTTTTGAAATGTTTTTTCCAAGGAACGCTTTGCCATCTACCTGGGACGGTACTTCCACACCGGCAAGATGCAAAGTGGTGGGGCCAAAGTCGATAAAACTGACAAAGCCATTCAGACGGCTGCCATTTGCCGCCGGCGTCAAGTGCTTGAAGTTCTCAGGAACACGCACAACCAGCGGAACGTGCAGTCCGGACTCGTAGATGTAGCCTTTGCTGCGAGGAAGCACACCACCGTGGTCGCCAAAGTAGAAAATGAATGTGTCTTCCAAGACCCCGTCTTGGCGCAGTTGTTCAACGGTTCGGCCCACGATCGCATCAATGTCCAGCATGCGATCGAGGTAACGGGCATGCGTGTAACGAAATAGCGGTGTGTCAGGGTGATAGTCTGCCAGCTGAATACTGTCAGGATCGGTCGTCGTTTTTTCGTTTTGGTAGACCCCACGGCTGAAATGCAGGCTTCCCTCGTGGGACTGTGCATGCGACTGCATGTGAAAGAACGGTTGATCCTGTTGTGGCCGGTTTCTCCATGATGCCGTGCGGGAAGACGCGTCCCAGACACCAGAGCCTTCGACTGCGTTGTAGTCTTTCTTGCTGTTGTTGGTGGTGTAGTAACCTGCGTCGCGAAGATAAGCAGGAAACATTCTCAGTCCTGTGGGCATGGGCGCCAACGCGTACCGCCGATGATACTGCGTTCCAATCCTCGGGCCATAACAGGCTGTTGCGAGTGTGGTTCGGGCAACAGAGCATACGGGGGCATTGGAAAAGGCGTTGTTGAAAGTCAGCCCATGCGTTGCCAAGGCTTCGATGTTCGGGGCTTTCGCACCACCCTCAAAGAAGTGCTCCAAGTAGTGGATTGAATTGTCTTCTGACACGATCCAAACAATGTTGGGGCGGTCTGCCGCTACGGCGGAAGAGAAGCTGGTGACGGCGCATACGGTTAAAAGAAGCGAAAAGGCCAAAGCTCGTTGAGGCATATTGAGATCGTTCATCAGAAAGGAACAGTTAGAGTGGATTGTTTGGGACAGTGTTCGACTTTCAAGGCCGCCCACTATCATACAGTGTTGCGAGCTTTCGCCCTCTGAAGTGCCGCAAAGCCAATGTTCACGGCCTTTGATAACCTCAGGGCGCGTGTGAGCCGCTTTGCGGTAGTGACGGGAAACGCGGTCGATACGCTGGCTCGACCGCGCGTCATTCATTCGGACTTCATTTCAGGGCTGCAGTGCGTCGGATCTGTCGTGTCACGGTCACGACATTTGCAGATCACCAGAATCGGCAGCAGTTCACCAAACTCCTAGGGGAGCTGAACGGATTTGAGCGTCATGGGACCATCTTCCGCCTGGATCACGACCAACGCGTGAGTGTCGTTGAGCTTGTCAAGTTGAACCACTCCGTCCAGTGCATCAATGGTCTCATAGCTTTGCCCTGCGACGCCACCATTGGAGACGCGTTCTGTCAGTGCCTTTGCATTTTCCAAGTTCTCTGTACTGATCTTCATGACGCCTCTTGCGCTGTTGGCCATCAGCACAAATGCTTTTCCGTGTTGGCTGTAGACAATCATGTCGAGTGGTCGATTCCGGTTTCCAAGCTCCGCGATGGTTGTGCCTTGAATCTTGTCTTGACTTGTCAGCTTGTTGATGGGGATTTTAACCAGAGGCGTGCAGGTGTAACCAGCAAGCAGACTTGGCTCGCCTCCGATGTTGAACGGAACAAACGTCTGGATTGGGGCATAGTCTTCTGATCGACCGTGTGCAGCGTGAAAAATCTCGACACGGAAACCTTTGCCTGATTTTGTAAAGGGGAAGTCAAACTCGCGAACAGAGCTTGGTGCTTCGCCTGCAGCGAGCCCTGCAACAAGAATGCGGCCTGCTGTGTAAGCAAGGTCGGTGATCGAGTTGGAACGCGGGTTGCTCTTGCGCCGGCCTCGCTGAACTTCTTTGTCTTCGGGTGCGTTGGGAAGACTGACTGAGGAGTTGGCGATCTTCTCAAGGTTCAGTGGAGTAACACTTCCATCCGGGCTCACGCGTATGATGTCTGTCTTTCCACCTGCTGTGACTGACAGGAAGGCGTTTCCGGTTTCCGGATTGACGGCCAGATCTGCAATGCTCACCTGCCCGTTGCGGAGTTGATGTGAAATTATCCCGTCTAGATTGTCGACATCGAAGGAGGTGCCGGTCGTCTTTTCGTCTTCTGTATTGACCGCATAGATCTTCGCCGCTTTGGGGTCGCCAATGAATAGGATTCCCGAGGGGCCGAATGCGAGCGGGCCACTCGACTGCAGATCAACTGTACCTTTTTTTAAGCCATAAAGCTCGGCTGCGTTCACTCGCGCATGCTGCGAACTCATGGTGACGGTTGCGATAATGGCGAGCCAGAGAAGTGTCAGCGTTTGACGCATCGAATCGTTCCTTGCATACGGAGGTTGCAGTGGGGAGCACCGAATTGAGCAGAAAATGGCCGCTCGCTCGAGTCCTCAGGGTTGGGGGCCCATAGTGTAGGGTTTTTTGAGACTCCTGCAATTTATTCAGCGTCAGGCCCGCCAGCAGACCGGACTTGGATTCGGGGGCAGCAGAAAGCTAACCGGGGACTGAGAGCACATCGTATGCAGATCCGGGTCGCTTTTTGGCTGGCGAAGCAGGAACGCTCGGGCCGCTGACGCTTCCTTGACCGTTTCGTTGACCCGACAGGGTGTTACTGCACAGGTCTGTTTCGAGGGTTACTGCATAGGATTACGGTAGGAATCGAGGAATCCGTCCCATTGCTCGCTGACATTACATGGGGGCGATTCGAGGTGAACCCATGTCAGTTGTAAGAACAACATGGGCGTCGAATGCTTCCCGGATCAGTTGGTTTTTGATGTGTTGGTGGTCGCTAGAGTCCCACAGGTTTTCAAATTCCCATGGGTCCGTAGCCAGGTCGTAGAGTTCACCGATTTGCTTGTCATGATACATGCAGAGTTTGTGTTGACGGGTGCGGAACATGGTGCCAAAGGTGCCGCTTCCACCCGTGAAATGTGGGTCCAACGCATCAAAGTATTCCGAACGTACAAATCGCCGCAGGTCGTTGGCAGGGGCTTCACCACGAAGGATGGGCATCAAACTCTTGCCTTGAATCTGATCATGTCCGTTGACACCAGTGGCATCCAGTAAAGTTGATGACATGTCAAGCAATTCGACCAACGCGTCACTTTTTAGACCCTGTTGGAATTGCCCTGGCCAAGAGAATATCAACGGTACCCGTACCAGCCCTTCGTAAAAACGACAGCCTTTGTACATCAGGCCATGATCGCCCAAAGCCTCGCCGTGGTCGCTAGTGAACAGGATGATTGTGTTTTCGCGTTGCCCCGTCGCCTCCAATGTGTTGAGTATGCGTGCTAACTGGTCATCGATTTGTGCGATCATCGCGTAGTAAAGTGCCTGCACTCGATGGGCATCATGCTGCTCAGGTGTTCTGATTTCGTCTTGGAAATCAAGTTCAGCCAGTTTTGCCTGCTGATCAAGGTCGCTGGGGCGGAAGTGCGGTCCGGGCATGTCTGCAGGTTCAAAACGATCCGCGTAAGTTTTGGGGGGGATGAATGGCGGGTGAGGATCATAGACATTGAGGTTGAGAAGCCATGGCGATGAATCGCTCACACGGTTCTGAATGAATTCGATGGCACAATCGCTTGCCCATGTCGTTTGATGCATCTCTGGGCAGACTCGTTCTGCACTCTCTCGCATCGCGTTAAGGTCACCACCCTGTTGACGCACCCAGTCTGCGTAGTGATGTCCTTCTGGCCAGTCGTCTCGCGGGGCATGACTGAATTGCCAATAGTCAAAGCCATCGTCAATGCGTGGTTCTGTTCGATACCCGGAACTCTGAAGATGAAACTTACCAACCATGCCACAGTGGTACCCGGATTCGGCAATCAGTTTGGTAATGACGGGATGTGTTGCCGGAAAGGACTCGTTCCCATTTCGGGTGTTATGCAAACGCGAAGGGTACATCCCGGTCATGAAGCTTGAACGACTGGGCGTGCAGATGGGGCTCTGACAGTAGGCATGTGTGAACGCGACACCCTCCGATACAAGACTATCAATGGTTGGCGTGCTGACATGGGGATTCCCCAACGCGCCGATGGTGTCAAAACGCTGTTGGTCCGTGCAGTACCAAAGAATATTCGGGCGGTCCATCTGAGATGTTTCGTGTGGGAGTTCAGGTGTTGGGTGAAATAGCGGTCAGCAGAAGGTGGGGGGCTGTTGTGCTGTGAACTACGCTGAGCCTTTGAATTTTGTACGCGGTGAAACTGATGTTTCCGGAGGCAGGCGCCCGCCGATTTCCTTTTCGTCGTTGGCTTCGCGACGCGAGTGGTTTTGAGTCGGAATCTGCCTACCACGACACTGCGTTTTTCTGCTGGACCGCAAGCCAGCAGGGAGCAGGCTTTCTATCCGCGATTACAGGCAGCTTATCGACCTACAGGGTTCAGATGAGCGAGATGAATCAGCGTTCGATAGCTGTTTCATTCGCCGCGCGATTGTTCTGCTCACGCAACTGGTTCATCGTTTCGATGATCGCCTGTGCTTGGCAGCGGATGGCTCCCTTGGCGTTGTTGGCTTTCAGTGCCTCATTGCCGCGGGCTTGGTATTTGTTGACCTTCTTCCACTCCATCATCCAGTTATTCTGTTTTGCTGCATCCTTGAGTGCATGAACGGTTGCACCCAGTCGCTGGTACAGGTCTGCACTGGGGGTAGCGTCGTACCGTCGGTAGGGACCTTTTCCACCCATCACAGCAGGTGCTTCTGGCTCGGGTACGCGATTGCGGATCAATTGAAACGCAGTCGCGACAGCGCATATCAATGTCAGCATTGTTGTCATGACCATCCAGCCCCAGCTTTCCATAAACGCAGTGATAACGGTCGCAGCGAGGCAAAACAGGGTGACACCGATCAGCATGGGCAAAATTTGATTCTTTGCACCTACAGCAGACGATCCTTTGGCAGGCTTGCTGCTGCCTGATGATAATGATTGAACACGAACGACAATCACGGTTGTGTTATCCGAGCCACCCCGCAAGTTCGCCAGATCAACCAGCACGCGTGTGGCGAGATCTTCAGGAAGGCAGTCGATCAAAGCGCCAATTTCTTTATCATCAACCAGGCCGGTGAGTCCGTCGCTGCACAGCAGAAAAGCGTCGCCTGGTTCAATCGGGAAAGGACCCTCGATATCAATGTCCACTTCGGCATTCGGACCGAGCGAACGAGTGATCACGTTCTTGGGAATCGATTTGCCCCAAATGCTGGTATCGATGTGACCGCTGGCCTCCATCTCCCAAACCAACGAGTGATCAAATGTAAGTTGCTCAAAAATTCCTTTGCGTAAGCGATAGACCCTCGAATCACCAACGTGAGCGACCAATGCCCCCTCTGGAACAATTGCAAGGGAACATGCCGTGGTTCCCATGTTGTGGAACTCAGGGTTGCTTTGCCCCCGCTGGTGGATCTCAGTGTTGGCTTCGGACACTGCACTCTGCAATGCTTCGGCGGGTTTATGTTCACTGTTCCGAAAGTAGTGCATCGCAATCTGCTCGGTTGCGATTTGGCTTGCAAGTTCGCCTGCGGCATGGGCTCCCATTCCGTCGGCAACGACGAACAAATGGCCATGCGTCCAAAAGCGCTCCTCGGTCTTGGCCGGTAGGCTGACCAGAGAATCCTGGTTGTTCGCGCGACGCATACCTACATCGGTAAGCTCAGCAAATGCGATTCCTGAATTCCAGCGATCCGACACCAAAAACGACTCTTACGGCAGGGGGAAGAAAATAATTTAGGCGTGTGGGATGTTTCGATACCGATGTGGACCACCCCGAAATCTTCTAACCGCACGCAGCCTGCAATGATTGGCTTCATTTTTTCTCAGAGATGGGGTATCGCGAATGAAGTATAACCAGCTTTTGCGGTGCTGCGGGGGGGGGGCAAGGGGGAACCATGTGATATGCCCACAGTAAATTGATCTATAGCACGAAAAGTCGGCTCGATCGCCCCATTTCTACTCCAAATGTTGCCTAATTGCCTCGCTTGGCCGTGTAGAAGGGGCAGGAATGGAATGCGAAGCGGGGAAACAGGAAATCAGGGCGAGTGAACCGATTTCTCCACGCCCATGCAGGGATTGTCAGTGTTGGTTTGAGTGATTTTGCACAAGCATAAAGGCACTGCATTCATTTGCACGCGTTTCTGCGGGGCATCCGCAATGAGCCCTCTTGAAACGACCGAAATTGAGATTCGGACGGTGTCCCCATTGATACCGATTGGGGGCTAACCTTGCTGGGCGGCCATGATTCAAGCTCAGGCAAGTCGTGGATTCTGGGCTCCGCGTGTGGCGGCTTCTGTAAACTTTTGACCTGTTGTTCTGAGGTGGCTGGTTCGAACGGAGGGCATTCATTGGATGGAAAACTGATACTTGGGAAATGAGCCAATGGCACTCGAGTGCCGATCGTTTGTACCATTGCGTAACAAAGGGTGGCGTGGCAGGGTATTTCAAGTGTCTGTTGAAACAAGCACCCGCCGCGAATGAACAATTTTTAGAGTGAGGCGTTGGCGAAAAAAATTGAACGGAATTACAAGCCATTCCAGTGATTGGGAATCTCAACCGCTCCGGCACCGCTGCCGGACGATCGGCAAGGTCGCGGCTGCGATCGCCAAGCGAGCTGAGGATTTAACTGCTCTTTCGCTTACCGACCAACGTCTGGATCCTGTCGAGACGATCACCGCTGAATTGTTGCCGACGTGCAGTGCGCTCCGTTTTATCGGACGTCAAGGTAGCAGAGTACTGAGAACTCGGGCGTACAATGCCTTGGGCCGCCCAGCTTGGTTGTGGGGCGTGCGTAGCCGTGTTCATCGGAAACCAAGGGGCCAAGTACTTGTGCTGGGTACTTGGAACTACCCCATTTTCCTGCCGGGTGTTCAGGCTGCTCAGGCTCTAGCTGCTGGCAATACCGTTTTATGGAAACCAGCGGTGGGGTGCGAGCAGGTCACTACTTGCCTCATCGATGCGTTTCACGAGGCTGGTGTTCCGAGGTCAGCGTTGCGCATGTTAGCGTCCGATGCAGCGTCGGCGATTGAAGCAATCGACAAGGGTGTCGATCTGATCGTGCTCACGGGAGCCTCTGAAACGGGGCGTAAAGTGCTTCGCCAAGCCGCAGAGACTTTGACGCCAGCGATCATGGAATTAAGTGGTTGCGATGCTGTCGTCGTTCTGCCCGGTGCTGATATCACTCGCGTTGCAGAGTGCATCGTCTTTGGTCTTAGATTCAATGCGGGTGCGACTTGCATTGCACCTCGCCGTATCATCGCCGAGCAGCACGAGGCTGATTTACTGAGAGCTGCTCTTGTCGAACTCCTCGATCAATCGGACTTGGTGACTGTTCACGTTGCAGCTCGGGCCGCAGTCGCCAAGAGGATCTCGAATGCTATTTCAGTTGGTGCCGTCGATATCCTCGGTCAGTTTGACGGGGCACGTCTGCTTGATTCCGGCAAAATGAGCCCGGTGTTGCTGGATAGCGTAAAGCCCTGCGACGAAATCGCTGCAGCTGATCTGTTTGCACCAGTCACGAGCTTCTTGCGGGTGTCGTCTACTGTCGAGGCTATCGAAATCATAAATCAGTGCCCGTATCGGCTAGCCGTCTCGATTTTTGGGGCAGGAAAGCTCGCAGAGTCGGTGGCAGTACAGCTCGATGTTGGTACCGTGTGTGTCAACGATTTGATTGTGCCTACAGCTGACCCGCGATTGCCTTTCGGTGGGCGGGGTGAAAGTGGGTTTGGGGTGACGCGTGGGGAAGAGGGGTTGTTGGCAATGAGTGTGCCGGCAACGATCAGTCGCAGACACGGGAAATTTGCACCTCACCTGCAACCTCGGCAAGCGACGGATGCCCAAACCTTGCTCGGCGCGCTACAACTAATACATGCCGGAACATTAACGGAACGCTGGCATGGCCTCAAAAACATGATTGGGGCAGTGAAGGCAGTGAAGGCAGTGAAGGCAGTGAA
>Ga0315321_10001281_pt1 | contig 19305 bp, 19 predicted proteins | sample M180m21515metaG_FD_203464 | JGI IMG/M metagenome (GOLD analysis project Ga0315321, IMG submission 203464) | Ammonia-oxidizing marine archaeal communities from Monterey Bay, California, United States - M1 80m 21515 | ecosystem: Environmental > Aquatic > Marine > Intertidal zone | place: USA... | reverse complement strand
AGATTTTCAGATGCAGGTGCGAACCGAGGCACTGGTACGGGCGGTTAGGAGTCTTTTAGTTTAGTAAATAAAGAGTAGGATGTGTTTTGGGAATCGAACCCAACGAACATCAAATTCCCTGTTTTCAGGGTAAATACAGCTATCACACATACTTAACTGCTAATTCACCACATTCTGCGGTGTGCCCATGAGAAATGCGCGCAGGTTGTCCACCGCAATATTCATCAACCTCTCTCTCGCCGCGCGCGTGGCCCAGCCAATGTGGGGGGTAATGATTATATTTTTTGCTCCGAAAAGCGGATTATCCGCAGGCGGTGGCTCCACTGAAAGCACATCAGTGGCTGCTCCAGCAATTTGTTCTCCATTAAGCGCCTTTGCCAACGCCGCCTCATCTACAAGTGGGCCGCGTGCTGTATTAATCAGGAAAGCTGTGGGTTTCATCTGAGACAAAAGCTGCGCATTAACAAAGCCTTGGTTCTCATCGGTGAGTGGGCAATGCAGGCTCACAGCGTCGGACTCACGAAACAACGTTTCGCAATCAACGAATTCTGTATCCGCTTCTTCCCGAGCAGTCCGCGTGTGTACAAGAATCTTCATGCCAAGGGCTCGGCCTAGTCGAGCCACCGCTTGCCCAATCGCACCGTAGCCCACCAGTCCCAGCGTGAGCCCGTGCAATTCCACGAGCGGTTTTTTCCAGTAACAAAAATCGGGGCAAGCACTCCAGTCGCCATCTCGCACACTGGCGTTGTGCAGGGCCGGTTGCGAGGCCAGCTCGAGCAACAGTGCAAAGGTCATCTGCGCCACAGACTCGGTGCCGTAGCCGGGGATATTGGTCACCGGAATATTGCGGGCGGCCGCTGCGCTGGTGTCTACGACATTATAACCGGTGGCGAGCACGCCGATATAGCGCAACTCGGGCAGGGCCTCGATGACCTTGGCGGGTACGAGTGTTTTATTAGTGAACACAATTTCCGCGCCGGCAGCCCGTTCGGCTACCTGCGTGGCCGATGTGCGATCGTGTACGGTCAAGTCGCCCAGCGCGCTCAGAGAGTCCCACGTCAAATCGCCAGGATTCAAGGTGTGGCCGTCGAGCACGACAATGCGCGGGGAAGCGGTGTTCATGGGGCGAATTTGGCGCTTTGAAGTGCGGGTTGTCAATTCCTTGCCGTTAAGGTAGCGTTCCGCACGCATGACCACGGAAGTTTCGAATAGACCAGTAAAATACGCCGCCTTGGAGTGGCGCAATGCGCAGGGTGAAAAATTTGAGGCCATTCAGGAAGGCACCCTGTGCTATCTGAAAGACGAGGCGGAACCGTACACCGGCAAAGCGGTGGAGTTGTCCGAGAACGGCAAGGTCTCGTTGGAGGGCGAATTTTTGAATGGCAAGGCGCACGGTGAGGAAACGTGGTGGTATGAGAACGAGCAACGGAACTCGCTGGTGACATTTTTGGAAGGCGTGCGGCACGGGCCGCATCTGGTGTGGTACGAGAGCGGGCAACTGCAGATCGATGTGTGCTACACCCACGGTAAGCGCGATGGTCGACACGCGGTGTATTACGAGAATGGCCAGGTCCGTTCTGAGGCCTACTTCAATGGCGAAAAGCTGGAAGGTAAATACACTACTTGGTACGAGGACGGTAGCAAACGCAGCGAACGTGTGTTCGCTGCTGGCACAGAAATCAAGCGGCGCGAGTGGACAGCAAAGGGTGACCAGAAAACGCTGAACAACTGGAAGGCCGACGGCACGCCAAAGGCCGGCGCATAATCGGTTGGCATTGGGCTTTTGCCGCATGGTAGGTTTCTTGCGTGCGGACTGAATCATCAGCTAGCAGTAGGATGGGGCTGTTGCTTTGCCTGTTGGGAATACAATCAATCCTCATCGCGGCGCCTCTCAATATTCCCAAAAAATGGCCGGACGTAGTCGGCAAGGTGCATCCCGTAGCGGGACAGCCGGTGGTGCTGGCTTGGACTGGCTTGGGGTGTCCGATGTCCAAGCTCTATCGCCCGCGGCTCGCCCGGTTGGCTGATGAATTTGTGCCGAAAGGGGTACGGTTTTTTCTGCTGAACTCCAATTCTCAAGATGCCCCGGCGGATCTAAAAAAATTGGCGGCGGAATTCGCTTTTCCGGTCGTCCGCGATGCCGGCGGACAACTGGCCCGGCGATTGCAGGTGGAGCGCACGACTGAAGTGCTGCTTCTAGACGCCAAAGGCCAAATCCGATATCGCGGGGCGGTTGATGACCAGTTTGGCTTCAAGGAAACGGAAGCGGGCGGTGTCGGCGCCTTCCGTCGGCCGGCCCCCACTCAAGCGTATTTGAAACAGGCGATCGTCGCGGTGCTGGCCGGCCGACCGGTGGCGCCGGCCAAGACGGAGCCGTATGGGTGCGCGTTGGGGTTGGACGAAGCGCCTCGCGGCAATGCGGTGACATTTCATCAGCACATTGAGCCGTTGTTGCAGGTGCATTGTCAGGAATGCCACCACACCGGGGGGGGCGGTCCGTTTGCTTTGGAGACCTACAAGCAGGCGAAGGGCTGGGCCAAGATGATGGCGGAAGTGACCACCGAGAAACGAATGCCGCCCTGGAACGCGGATCCCAAGGTAGGCCATTTCAAAAATGCCCGGGGCTTGGCACCGGATGAAATTCAAATGCTGGCCGATTGGTTTCTAGCCGGGGCGCCCAAGGGTAATCCGGCTGGGGCACCACCCCGTTTGGTTTGGAGCGGCGATTTGGGCAATGGCAAGCCGAGCCATGAGCTGGTGTTGCCGGCATTTGATGTTCCTGCCGAAGGGCGGGTGCCGTACCGGTATGTGAGTGTACCCACGCAGTTTAAGGAGGATAAATGGATTCGCGCCGCAGAGTTTACCAGCGACACACCCGAGGTGGTGCATCATGTGCTGACCTTCCTCCATGAACATAATGGCCGCGCGCGACGAGCCAATCGGCCTTGGTCGCCGCCGTTTGATATGTTGGCCCCGTTGCAGGGCGCGCGACCTCGGGAGTTTCCATATTGGATCGCGCGCAATCGGCGTTATATCAAGCAGTATCAGGTGGGGCAGGGCGGCGGGCTACACGGATATTTCCTATCAGGTATCGTAGGCGACCGGCCGTTGGTGTATCCGGCCGGACGCGCCAAATTATTGCCGGCCGGTGCCTCCATCGTATTTCAAGTGCACTACAACCCAAATGGCAAGGCGCACCAGAGCACCAGTCGGTTGCGGTTATGGTTTGCCGATGCACCGCCCAAACAGGCGGTGGATATGCATGCGGCGTCTACGGTCGTGTTTCGCATTCCATCCGGAGCCTCGAACCACGAGGTGACCGCGGTGCATCGTTTTCAACGCGACGGTCTTCTGCTGGGCTTGCAGCCTCACATGCATTATCGGGGGAAATCCTTCCGGTACGTGGCCGAGTTTCCCGATGGCCGCAAGGAAACCCTCCTGCACGTGCCGGATTTTGATTTCAACTGGCAACACAAATACGAACTCGCCGAACCCTGCTGGCTGCCGCGCGGCACCGTGCTGCGCGCGATCGGCACCTTCGATAACAGCTCGGGTAACCCGGATAATCCTGACCCAAAACGGTCGGTTTATTTCGGCCTGCAATCCGAGGAGGAAATGTTTATCGGCTATTTTGAGGTGATCTGGAATGCGCCTCAGCCGAAGGATTGACGCGTTTGAAAAACCCGTTCACCCTTGGCTCATGAAGATCGTTTTTCATCTGATGATTTTTTCGTTGATGGCTCTGACCGTCGCCGCACAACCGGCGGTGCCGCCCAAGCCGGAATCGCCCGCTCAGATCGCAGCGCGTCAGGCGTTTGAGGCAGCCAAGACCGCGGCCGAGGCGGGGGATGCCGTGAAACTGCGTGAACTGGCTGATTTGTATTATGCCGGCAAGGGCGTGACCAAAAATCTGGGAGAGGCTTACAAACAGTATCTTATCTCGGCGGAAAAGGGTGACGTGTTGTCCGAAGCCACCGTCGGTTGGATGCTGCGCAATGGGCAGGGTGTGACGCGTGATTATAAGAAGTGCCTGGAGTGGTACACCAAGGCTGCCGATAAAGGTCACGTGGAATCCCAGTTGGGGGTGGCCGAGCTCTATTATAATTCCTTTGGCTTACCGAAACGCGATTATGCAACGGCCTATCAGTGGTACCTCATCGCTTCCGGCCTGGGCAGCAAAGAGGCCAAGGCCTTTATCCTGCGCATGGAACAGGCCGTGCTCAAAGAGCCCAACGTCACAGCCGGGCAAAAGGCCGCGGCTGAAAAGGCGGCGCAGGATTGGCTGGCGGCTTACGGGAAGAAATAGTTTTCTCCCCACTCGAAACTTCATCAAGTTTCTGATTGTTCATGGGTGTGAATACCCTGTGGAAATCGAATAATAACCTAATCTCTCGCTCTTCGGATTGTGTGTTATGTTTGTCTTGTTGGTAGCACCTTCGGGCGCCACTAACGGGTCGGAAGACTAGGAAATACAGGCCTTCGGGCAGGTTTTCCGATTCATGGGTTTCTTCGGAAACACTTGAATGATCCTCCGATCCACCCGCCTCCACCCGAGGCATCCTGAAGGGCAGGTCGCAAGACCGGTTTGGATGGAATTTGACCGTCTGGGAAGTAGTCTTCGGACCACCGCCTGGGCGGTCTTTTTTTTGGCCTTCAATCTTTTTGAGACGGCTTGATTTAACAGATACAAAAAAGGCGCCGTGGGGCGCCTTGAGTTTTTTCTGGGGACAGGTGTTTACACGTCACAGAGTTCAACCGCCTCGATCAGGCCTTTCATGGGGTCGCCGGTGGGGATGAATTCCTGGCCGACATGGCCCTTGTAGCCGATGTCCAATAGCTTGCGCATGATGGGCGGATAATTGATTTCCTGTGTGTCGTCCAGCTCCTTGCGGCCTGGGTTGCCGGCGGTGTGGATGTGGCCGATCACATCCTTGCATTGTTCCAACCGGCGGATCACGTCGCCGTCCATGATTTGCACGTGGTAGATATCGAACAGCACCTTCATGTTTGGGGAACCCACGGCGCGCGCGATATCGCACACGTAATCGATCTTATCGCCCTGGTAGCCGGGGTGACCTTTCATGGGATGAGAATCATCGCGCGTGTTGAGATGCTCGATGCAGATGGTTACGCCTTTTTTCTCGGCGTAGCCAATAATCTTCTTCAGACCCATCACGCAGTTCTTAGCGCCTTGCTCGGCAGAGATTTCGCCGCTTTGCGGGTCTTCGGCCCTCTTCCATTTGTAACCGTTAAACGCGATCACATTTTTCACGCCAAACTTGGCGCAGGCATCAATCGTCTCCTTGGTGACCTTGATCACCATATCGTGGTAATCGGGGTTGTTGAAGCCGCGCATAAAGGGCGGACCTTCTACGCCGTTAGATGCGATGGCGCAGGTGAGACCGTGTTTCTTCAGCACGGGCCAGTCATCGGGGGAAACCAACTCTACGCTCTTGCAGCCGAGATCAGCCGCCGCCTTGGCGGTATCCTCAATCTTCCAGCCGCGCTCGCCCCAGCACCAGTGCACCACGGATTGGTTGATGCGGCCTTTTTGCACACCGCGTTTGGGTTTGGCGGCTTGGGCGGTGACGGCGGCCGTGATGGCGGCGCCACCGGCCAGTTTCATCAGATTACGACGTGAGAGGGGTTGATCTTTCATGAGTCAAATGGTTCACCCGATTCAATCGGCATTCCCCGCGGGAAGCCAGAAGAAAACACTTTTTTCCCTTCCGCCCGCGCTACTAGTCCGTAAGCTTTTGTCATGCCCGATCACGATGCGATAATGGAGACGAAGCTTAAGGTTATTGATGAGACGCACCGGTTTGTGCCGAAGCGGTCGGCGTTGTTGGTCATCGATATGCAGCATGGGTTTGTGGATGAAGGTGCTTCGCTGGAGGTGGCAGCGGCACGTAATCTCATTCCCAACCTGCAAAGCCTCATTGCTGCCTTTCGCGCTGCGAAGGCGCCGGTGGTGTTCACCGAGTTCGTCTATGCGGACAATGTGCCGTGTCTCCGGGGTGATCCTTTCGGCATTGAACATCTGAAGGCCGAAGGTGCACCGGGATTTGGCAGCAAGTCCAGCAACTGTCTGGTTGGGCATAATGCTGGCACTGGTGCGGAATCGGCCGACACTATTCCGGCGCTACAACCGCGGTCGGAGGAGCTGATCATCCGCGGGCATACTTACGATAAATTCTACGGCACCCCGCTGGACCTCGCCTTGCGCAGTCAGGATATTTCGCATCTCTTTCTCACCGGCATCACTACCGATGTGTGCGTGAACGCTACGCTCATCGCAGCCACCCAGCGCAACTATCACGTCACCGCCATTACAGATGCGTGTGCCTCGCCTTGGCCGGAGCTGCATGAGGCGTGCTTTAAAATTTGGGAGCCCAAGTTCGCCCGCTTGAAACCCACGGCGGCCGTGCTCGACGAAATTTCTGTATAATAGAACACCCATTATGAAACGCATCCTGATTCTCCTGTGCACGCTGGCTTGGGCGACATTGACTGTCGCCGAGGGGCCGCGCGTTTTTCCTCAAGGATAACAGCCCGATGATATCCGACTGAAACCACTCAAGGATTTAAACGGCCATTTCCCCTTTGCCGTGCCCAAAACGCTGGAGGTATGGAAGGAGAGTAAGGCGGGTCCGCCGCTGGGTTAGGGCACGCCAAGGGAGTTCACTTGGAAGCGGGCGATCAGGTTGAGGCTAGTATTGAGGGAATTGGGACCTTAAAGAACACAGTGGTTTGATGGTGGAACATCATCTCGAAATAGTGAGGGGTCAATGGTTTGAGTCGAATACCGCATACCATTTTAATTTCCATTTTACCCTGTAGCGGTCAAACTAACAGCAGTTGTTTACTCCACAGACAGTTCAAGAATTCAGCGTATACACGCGCGAATTTCTGGAGCTCTCATGTTTGTATTTAACCGCTGCAGATGAGCAATTCACCGACAAGGAACAGGTTTGGATTGATAACACGTTTGGAGAGGGCACCGGAGATCAGTTCCTTGAATCCTTTAAGGTTATGGATTGGGGGGGAACCTTTGATCGCATGGCGATACTCCTTTCCCAAATAACGCAGCAAGAAAAGCGACAGTTAGAACTAGGACTAGAGGGATTTCTTCTAGAGTTTTTGAGTGTTGATGGATTGAATGAGGCAGAATCAGAGCGCCTTATCTATTATGTGCAATTTCTCCAAGAATTGGGCCTGCAGGTAAAATCTGTAGCTGCCAGCATAACAGAGGTTGCTAATGAATCAAAAATCAAAACGCTGATTAATATTTTTGGGAGGGGGATAGGTGAATTGATTTCCTGCACACTAATGGGTTTTGGCTTTGGCTTTGTTCTCGCCTCCGTTACGAATCTTGGCGGGGATGAATTTTCTGTTGGCCCTAGTGGATCAATAAGCGAAGGGGTTTTTTTCTTTATCATGTTTGGGGGTGTGTTTTTGGGGTTCTTTGTGGGTTTAGTAAAAATGATTTCTTGTTGGATTCGGGAAAGATCTGGAACGGATTCTGATATGCGGAAGCGACGTGACTGACCAGCGTGCGCCACACCAACGGCGTGATTTGGAGCAGTCTTGTTTTCGAAACCTTCGGCGGCGCAGCGGAAGATATAGGCCAGCACGGTCTGGGCTGCGTTGACGTCATCAACGTTGCCGCGCGCATCAAAGAAGTCATTGGGCGTTGAATTTATCTCATCCTCTATAACCTTGGATCCAAGTGACATTATTTCTGCGGGCACTGCTGCTGGAGTCGGGCATGCCAAAGGAGTACATTTGAAAGTCGGCGATCAGGTTGAGGCGAGTATTGAAGGAATCGGGAGGTTGAAGAACACGATGGGGTCCGGTGATTAAAACAAAATCACCTGTCGCGCCACCTCGCCCTTGTGTAGGCGATCAAAGCCGGTGTTGATATCCTCCAGCGAAATGGTGTCGGTGAGCAATTGGTCCACGGGTAATTGGCCGGCGTGAAACATATCTATGAATTTTGGAATATCTCGCGTGGGGACGCAACTGCCTTGGTAGGATCCTTTAATTGTTTTTTCCATCGCACTCAGAGTCACAGCTGGAATACTTAATTTGTGATCTGGGTGTGGTAGTCCTATGGCAATGGTGGTGCCACCGCGCATGGTGGATTCGTAGGCCTGCGCTAGCACTGTGGCGTTACCCACGCTTTCAATGGCGATTTCCACACCGCCTTGGGTGAGGTCCTGAATGACTTCCACCGGATTGTTTTCCCCAGCATTTACAGTGTGAGTGGCGCCGAGGTTGCGGGCCATCTGGAGTTTGGAATCGAGTAAATCCACTGCAATGATTTGGCCGGCGTTGCAAGCCTTGGCTCCGATCAATGCCGCGAGCCCCACGCCGCCCAAGCCGAATACTGCGACACTCTGGCCGGGCCGGATATTGGCCGTGTTCATCGCCGCCCCCGTGCCCGTCATGACCGCGCAGCCAAACAACGTGGCGTGCTCAAAGGGCAAGGTGGAATCAATCTTCACCAGCGAGCCGGGCAGGGCGATGGTGTATTGCGAGTAGCCGCTCACACCACAGTGATGGAAATAGGGTTGGCCATTGCTGCTGAAGCGTTGCGCGCCGTTCATCAGTACGCCGGCATTGTTGGCCTCAGCGCCGGGTTCGCACAGGGAGGGTTTGCCCACCTTGCAATACCGGCAATGACCGCAGCTGGGGATGAAGGTGAAAATCACATGATCATCGGCCTGCAGTCCGCGCACGCCGGGCCCCACTTCGCGAACGATGCCGCTGGCTTCGTGGCCGAGCACCATGGGCATTTGGCGTGCCCGCGAGCCATTGATCACAGAGAGATCCGAATGACACAAACCGGCGCCTTTTACCTCCACCAGCACCTCGCCTTCGCCGGGGCCATCAAGATCGATTTCCTCAATGACCATCGGCAGGGAGTCCGCATAAGGCAGTGGACGCCCCATTTCATGTAACACAGCAGCGGCGGTTTTCATGCGGTGCAGCATTGGCGAATCGCTGCCGGATTGCAATCATACAGGAAATAGGTGACTATTCTGAGACATGCTGAAACGCCCTTCATTTTCAGGTTTTACTCTAGTGGAACTTTTGGTGGTGGTGGCGATTATTGGATTGCTCGCGGGCATGCTGCTGCCCTCCTTAGCCAAAGCCAAGGTGAAGGCAAATCGCATGAAATGCGGCAACAATCTCAAACAGGTTCATTTAGCGTTTACGCTATTCGCCGATGATTACGATGGTCGGCTGCCATGGTTGTTGACACATCGCCAAGGTGAACGGTTGTGGCAAAGCTTGTATGGCACGGGCCATACGGGTGCGCATCATTTGTGGGATGTGCAGTTCCTTTTTTTGCCGGCCCCAATCCGTGAGGAACTGGGTACGGCCAGGCTATTGGCATCGCCGGTGGACCCAGAAACGCATCCGTGGATTGATAAGGAAATCGAACACGGAAAATGGGGTGGCTTTGGGCATGCTTTTGATGGGGTGCACGTCCATATGGATTATCGGTCGCTCAGTTATGCTCTGCATTTGGGAAGTGACATGCAGCGTCCTTCAACGCTGTTGGCGGTTACTCGCAATGTTGCCGGCGAAAACTGTTATGAATTTGATTATCCGGCTGGAGCCGAGACCCCTTCTTATCAGAAGTATCTGGGCATGGCGTTGCGCGCCGGCAACGCCGGACAGGCGAGTCATGCTTTTGTGGGCAATGATGAAGTTGATCCAGTGCGTTTGCAGAATTATGCCACGGCCGGGCTCGGTGCCAGTCAGGGACAGTTTGTGCGTGCCGATGGCAGTGTGAAGCTGGGTAATAATGCGGATTTGGCCTCAGTCGTGCAAGCGCACGGGGCGGCGACGGGAGGGATGTTTAATGGCATCAACGAAAACCTGACCCGCCCTACGCAGGAGGTTATTCCGCCAAATCTTCTTTGGATCAAATAATCATTTTACCCACTCCGTGCGTTTGAGCCAGGCTTCCACTAGTTTGGGCCATTTGGAAACGGGATCGGCGGAGGGGCGCAGACCGTAGCCGTGGCCGCCGTGGGGGAAGACGTGCAGCTCGGAATGCACGCCGGTACGGCGCATGGCCAGCCACAATTGTACGCTGCTGTCGGCGGTCACTCGGTCATCGCCGGCATGGATTAAAATGGCGGGCGGCGTGTCTTTGTCCACCGGCACCTCGGGCACGAGTTTGGTTTTTGTTTCATTATCTACGAGATAGGCTGGGTATACTAGGATGCCGAAATCCGGTCGGCAACTGTAGTGGCAGGCTTCATCTACGACGGGGTAAGTTCGTTTCCTCCAACTGGTCATTGCTGTAGCCGTTAAATGGCCGCCTGCGGAAAAGCCGAGAATTCCTATGCGTTCGGGATTGATGCCCCATGCCTTGGCATGATGGCGCGTTAAGGCCAAGGCGCGTTGGGCGTCCTGCAATGGGGCAGCGTGTTTCTCGCGGTCCTTGCGGCGAGGTACGCGGTACTTTAACACAATCGCCGTTACGCCAATACCGTTCAACCATTCGGCGACTTCCGTGCCTTCCAGGTCCCAAGCCAAGATGTTGTAGCCGCCGCCCGGGCAAATCACCACGGCCGTGCCATTGGGGTTCTTGGGTTTGAATACCGACAGCGTGGGGGCGCTGACATTGCCGATCCGGATGACTTTTTTTTGGCCGGGACGCGCCGGTTGTTCGGCTTCCGCCGGGAGTTCATACGTTTCCCCTGGAGCTTTGCCGGGCCAGAGATTCATGGATTTCCATGCCTCAATTGCGTGAGCCGGTGTGAGGAGCTGGAATAGGAGGACCGTAAACAGTAGCAAGCGCATGCCGCGAGTGTGCGCGAAACCGGTTTGGGAGCAAGGCGAAATGAATTGGGGATTGAGGCGGCCGAGCAATCCGCGCACACTCTTCGCATGACACGTTTTGGCATCATTGGCCTTTCGCACGATCACATCTGGGATGTGCTCCCGGAGCTAAAGGGAAACGAACAAGCCGAGCTGGTTGCCGCCTGCAGCCTGCAGCGTCCGCTTCTGGATCGTGCAGCCAAGGAGTATGGCGTTCAGATTTATACCGACTCGCAGGAGATGGCTGCCTCCGAGCAACTCGATGCGGTTCTCATATACGGGAACAATCGGTCCGGCGCAGAGGAAGGTAAAAAGGCCCTCGAACGCGGCTGGCATGTATTGATCGAAAAACCGTTGGCCGCTGATCTGGCCGGCGCAGACGAATTATTGCAGGCCGCCGATACCACTGGTAAACGGTTGATGGTTAACTGGCCTATCGCTTGGTGGCCGCAGGTGCAGCACGCTCTGGCGCTAGCGCAAAGCGGCGAGATCGGGGAGGTGTGGCAGGTGCGTTACCGTGCCGCGCATCAGGGCCCCAAGGAGATGGGCGCCAGCGAACATTTCTGTGATTGGCTATATGATCCCAATCGTAATGGCGGCGGCGCGCTGCTGGATTACTGCTGCTACGGCGCCGTATTGTCCCGCGTGCTGCTCGGGCGCCCGCGCAGTGTCACCGCTGTGGCGGGGCAATTGCTTAAAACAGATCTAGATGCGGAGGATAACGCCGTGCTGCTAATACAATATCCTAAGGCCATTTGCATCGCCGAAGCGAGCTGGACGCAGATTGATAAGATGACCCACTATCGCACCATTATTTATGGCAGCGAAGGAACGCTGCTGGCCGAGCCGGAAAACGGCCGCCTGTTGAAGGCCACACAGGAGCAACCCGAGGGCTTCGAGATTGAAGTGCCGGACCTGACTGCGCATCAACGCCAACCCATCGCCCATTTTCTGCATGGCATCGAAACCGACGAAGCCTTTCATCCCCTCTGCCGCGCAGGACATTGCCGAGATGCGCAGGAGATCCTGTCGCTTGGCGCGCAAGCCGCCGAAAGTGGCCAGCAAATTGAGCTGCCGCAACTGGAGGAGATGGACTAGTGCAGGCGGCTTACATTACTGAGACCGGAGGTCCGGAGCAGATTCAGGTGGGCGAACTGCCTGACCCCAAGCCGGGTGTAGGGGAGGTATTAGTACACGTTCAGGCCGCTTCGGTGAATCCGATTGATACCTACATCCGTGGCGGTCTAGTGGCGATGGAGCTGCCGATGCCGTTTGTGATTGGTAGCGATTTGGCGGGAGAAGTGGTTAAGGTCGGTGAAGGCGTCTCCGGTTGGACTGCAGGCGATCGTGTCTGGGCGAGCAACCAAGGGTTGCTTGGCCGGCAGGGCACTTCCGCAGAGCTGGCCTGTGTGGCGGCGGATTATTTACATGCCATTCCGGAGGGTGTGAGTGCGGAAGATGCGGCGGCGGTGGCCTTGGTCGGCATCACCGCGCATATCGGCATGGTGCTTCGGGCGAAAGTGCAAGCAGGAGAAACGGTCCTGGTGAATGGCGGTGCGGGCGGCGTGGGCTCGATGGTCGTGCAGATCGGTAAGGCACTGGGCGCGCGGGTTATCGCCACGGCCGGCAGTGACGACCGGGCTGCGAAAGCCAGGGAATTGGGTGCGGATGAAGTGATTCAGTACAACACCGAGGATGTAACCGCCCGAGTGCAAGCCTTGGCGCCTGACGGGGTGAATTTGCTTTGGGAAACACGGCGGGAAGCGGATTTCGAATGGGCCGTACCGTTGCTGGCCAAGCGAGGTCGGATGGTGGTGATGGCCGGGCGCGAGGCGCGGCCGGTGTTTCCGGTCGGGCTGTTTTACGTGAAGGACTGCGAACTGCATGGGTTTGCGATGTTCAATTATTCCGCGGCCGAGCAGCGGCAATGCGGTGAAGATCTTAATCGCTGGCTGGCCGAGGGTAAGCTGCGGGCGAATATTGACCGAACCCTGCCGCTGGCCGAAGCGGCGGCGGCCCATCGGTTGCAGGAGGAAAACACCATTCACGGCGCCGGCACCTTGGCTGGTAAAATCATTTTAAAACTCTGAACTTATGAAACGTATTGTTTGGTTGTGGGCACTGCTGTGTGCAGTGGTATCGAGTGACGCGGTGGGATTCAAACTGCCGCCTGCAAAGGATGGGAAACCGCGGAACATTATCTTCATTCTGACGGATGATCATCGCTTTGATGCGATGGGGTTCGTGGGGCATCCGTTTTTGGAGACGCCGCATCTGGACGCGATGGCCAAAGGCGGGGTTCATTTTACGAATGCGTTTGTCACCACCTCGCTATGTTCGCCCAGTCGCGCTAGCATTCTCACCGGTAAATACGCGCACAACCACGGGGTGGTAGATAACTACAATCCACTGCCTAAAGGGCTCGTGTACTTTCCACAATATCTGCAAGCCAATGGATATAACACAGCGTTTATTGGTAAATGGCATATGGGCGGCAACATTGATCATCGGCAACCGGGTTTTGATCATTGGGTAAGTTTCAAAGGGCAGGGCACGTATTGGGCCGATGGCCGCGGCACGAGCCGTAAGGTGCCCCAGAACAGCTACGACGGATTCAACGTCAACGGCAAGCGAGTGCCGCAGAAGGGGTACATCACGGATGAGTTGACCGAGTATTCGCTGGATTGGCTCAAGGAACGTAAAGACAAGGGGCCGTTCTTTCTGATGATTTCCCACAAGGCTGTGCACGCCGATTTCGTGGCGGCCGATCGCCATCTCGGACGGTACAAGGATAAGCGCATGCCGTTGCCCAAGACCTTTGCCAATACCAAGGCTAACTACGCTGACAAACCGATGTGGTTGAAGAACCAACGCAACAGTCGGCACGGTGTGGATTTTGCCTACAACCTGCCGGACTTTGATCTAAACAATTATTACCTTCGTTACTGCGAAACTTTATTGGCGGTGGATGATCATGTGGGTTCCGTGATGGGGCATCTAAAAAAAAGCGGCGAGTTGGACCGAACGCTGGTGGTGTACATGGGTGACAACGGCTTTCAGTTTGGTGAACATGGCCTAATCGATAAACGCACGGCCTACGAACATTCCATGCGCGTCCCGCTACTAATGCATTGTCCGGATGTGATCCGTGCCGGAAGCACTCTAAAAAAAGTGGTGGCCAACATCGATATCGGGCCGACGCTCATCGATGCAGCCGGATTGCGTCCGCCCAAAGGGCAGTTTGATGGCAGCAGCTTCTGGCCCTTCGCGGTGGGGCGGGATGTGCCGTGGCGGGATTATGTGTTGTACGAATATTTTTGGGAACGCAACTACCCGCACACCCCAACCATCCACGCTGTGCGCGGGGAGCGTTACAAATACATCCGCTACCATGGTCTGTGGGATGTGAACGAACTCTACGATCTACAGACGGATCCTGATGAAACAAAAAACCTGATCTTCAGCAAAGCCCACGCACCGGTGGTGGAACGCCTGAATAAGCGTTTGTTTGAACTACTGAAAGAATCCAGTGGTCTTAGCCTGCGTCTGGCCCCGGATCGTGGCCCGACATTTCCTCTGCGACACCCCGAGCGTTCCCGCCCAGCGGATTTCCCTAGGGAATATTACGGCACCAAAGAAGAGTAACCGCTACACCGGTTTCTCATCGTTGGAATCCTCGTCCGAGGATTTTTCCTCCGATTCGTCATTAGACTGAGAACTCGGAGCAGTTGTTTCCTCTTCCTCGATATTTTCATCATCGGAATCGTGCCCACCTTCATGATTCGCAAATTGCGGTTCCGGCAGGAATCCAGCGACCACCCAGCCCAAGGCGAATGTAAAGAATCCAATGCCGGCGGCGGTGTAGGCCATTTTTTGCGTGCCGGAAAAATCACTTGGCCAGAAGGATGCGGCGGCAATTGTTGTGGCAATCCACGCGAAGCTGGTGCCAAACAGTCGTCCTCCTATATTAGCGGCGAAGCTTTCACCGGTGCCACGCAAATGAATCGGGAATAATTTGGGAAGCATATTGCCCCAGAACGTGAATTGGCCAACCACTAGGAAGCCGCACAGGAACATACCGATGTAGGCCGTGGAAAGGCTGTTGGTGATGAGGTAGGCAAATGTGATGGGAAGGATGATCATGCCGGGTAATTGAAACAACCGGAGGACGGTGCCCGATGGGGCGTCCTTAAAGGCTTTGATGATAGAGGTGCAAATAAACCACACGGGAAGTCCAAGAAGGCCGCCGAAGATCAGTCCTTGGCCCGCGCGAACAAAATGTTCATTCATCGTACCGTGGAAGCCATTCATACCCTCAAGCACAAGGAAGAACGCCAGCTGGCTCCACCCGACAAAAGCCCACACACTGGTTGCGCCTCGAGCGATGATGGCTATAATTAACAAAGCCATGATGGCGCGCCCGAATAGGCCCCCTACTTCCTGAACTTTGGTCACCTTGGCGGCGGCCCCTTGCTCGGCGCCTTTGGAGGCTTTTATGCCGGCAATCTTGATCGCCTTTTCAGGTTTGCCCTCTTCCTTAGCTTTGCCCTCGGCTTTTTCAGCGGCGGTTGCCGAAGCGGCTAATACTTGAGGGGTATCGGGGATAATAAGCCGCATTTGCTGGAGCGATCCGAAGGCCGCGCCGTAGGCGAGGGCAAACAGGATGGTTGCCACGATGGTGGTCTTTTTGAGTTGAGGCGAAAACAGGTCGCTGATCTTGGCGCGCTTTAATTCGCCGGCATCTTTTTTCTTCTGCCATTCCGGAGACTCGGGGAGGAAGGGGCGAATGATGATCAGCGGAACGGCGGGGATCAAACCGCTCATTAAGGTATATCGCCAAGCGGCTTGGTTGCTCTCATCGGAAATGATTCCCAACAGGCTGGGAATTTCCGGAAGGTGCATGTAGTTCGAGGCCAGCCAATAGTTCACGATTGCGACGGATAAACCGCCGACTGATGAAAAGGCCTGGGTGTACCCCAGCACTTTCTCGCGTTGCACCGCGTTCGGGAAGAGTTCCGCCAGCCATGCCACCGCTGCAACAAATTCAACACAGACGCCGATAAACACCAGACAGCGGAAGAAGAGTAATTGCCAGGGGTTAACGCAGAAGCCTGCAAAGAATGCGGCAAAGGCATAGAGTAAAATACTATAGGTCAGCACGCGCCGACGGCCGAAGCGATCGGTCAACCAGCCTCCCATCAAACCGAAAATACCACCGACGATGGCCGGAATGAAAAAGAGTCGACCGACCCAAGTGAAAAATTCAGGCGTGCCCGGCTGAATGCCCGCGATATCCAGCAAAGCGGATTTGGCAATCAACGGCAGCATCAGCAGCTCGTAGATGTCGAACAGGAAGCCAATGGTGGCGATGAAGCAGATCAGCCATTGTGTGCGGGTGAGTTTTAGGCCAGAACCGGAAGCAGCGTCAGCGCTCATGGCGGTGGGTTATGTCGGTTTTGAGACTGAAAAACAAGGCAATAGTACGTGGACGTATGAAATTCTTGTCCACCTTTCCCCGGAAATCGGGTTGCTTTGCGGTAGGCCGTTTGCTTTGCTCGCGCGCCCATGCAGCGTTTTGCAACAATTACCGTGATCGGCCGGGACAAGACCGGTGTGGTGGCGCGAGTAACGGAGTTTCTCTTTGAGCAGCAGGCCAACATTGAGGCCTTAGAGGAACAGGTGACGCGCGGCCAGTTCAGCATGGTGATTCAGGCGTCCTGGAAAAAGAACGCGAAAGCGCCCGTAACACTCAAGCGCTCGCTCAATGCGTTGGGCAAGGAGCTCGGCATGGAAGTGCGCCTGCGCCTCACTGAGCCGGGTAGTAAACAGCGAATGGCCATCATGGTGACCCGCGAGGAAGGTTGTCCGACGGCGTTGCTGGAGGCCTTTTCCAAGGGGCAGCTTAAGCAGGCTGAACCGGTGGTGATGATCGGCAACCGGCCGGATCTCGCGGCCTTGGCCAAGAAACACAAACTGCCCTTTGTGCATGTACCGTGGGGCGATCGGCGGCGCAGCGAGAAGCGCGTGCTGGAGATTCTCGATAAGCACGAGGTGGATTTCGTGGTCCTCGCGCGGTTCATGAAAATTCTCTCACCGGATTTTGTGTGGCGGTACAAGAACAAGATCATCAACATCCATCCATCCCTTCTGCCGAGTTTTCCCGGTCCGCAGGCGTACCGACAGGCGTATGAACACGGCGTTAAGATAGCCGGCGTCACGGCTCATTTTGTGAGCATGCAACTGGACGAAGGGCCGATCATTGCTCAGGAAAGTTTCCGCATTAAATCCGGCATGACCCTCAAGCAGATCGTGGCGGCCGGTCAGCAATGCGAGGCCAAGGCGCTGCTCACGGCGGTGAAGCTCTATCTAACCAAACGGCTGGATGTGTACTGGGGCGTGGTCAAGGAAGTGTAGTGAAGATTCTTTCCTGGAATGTGAACGGTCTGCGGGCCGTACAGAAAAAGGGGTTTGCCGATTGGGTGCGCAAGGCGCGTCCGGATATGCTTTGCCTTCAGGAAAGCCGCGCTTTACCCGAACAGGTGGAACCGGACTGGCCGCGCACGTTCGAGGCGCACTGGAATCCGGCAGAGAAAAAGGGCTACTCCGGTGTGCTCACCTTCTCCAAGCCCGCACCTTTGAACGTGACCCGCGGGATCGGCATTGCCGAACACGATCGCGAGGGGCGCGTGCTAACCACTGAGTATGACGATTTCTTTTTGGTGAATGTCTACGTGCCCAACGCCCAGCGAAGCCTGGCGCGGTTGCCTTATCGCCAGGAATGGGACCGCGACTTTTTGAAATACCTGAAACAATTGGAGCGACGCCTGCCGGTGATTGTGTGCGGAGATTTTAATGTATCCCATCAGGAGATCGACCTGACGCATCCGAAGGCGAACCGAAAGAACGCGGGCTTCACCGAAGAGGAGCGCGCGGGATTTGACGCGTTTGTGGGGGCGGGGTTTATTGATACCTTTCGAGAGTTTGAATCCGGCGGGGGCCATTACACTTGGTGGAGCAATCGACTCAATGCCCGAGAACGCAACATCGGTTGGCGGATTGATTATTTTTTGATTTCAGAATGCCTACGCCCGCGATTGAAGCGCGCCTTTATTTTGCCAGATATCATGGGGTCGGATCATTGCCCGGTGGGCATTGAGCTGGTTTAAGATTGCTTTTTAAACGGCTTGGGACGAGGTGGAACTCGTCTCTCCCACGGGCCGTTTCCAAATTGGCACGCGCTCTTTCATTGCGTTGATCAGAAACTGACAGGCCTCGAAAGCCTCCGCGCGGTGGGGCGCGATGATCTCCACCCAAAGCGAGGGTTCATTGACCGGCACCACGCCCACACGATGCACCACGCGCGCTGATTCAATCGGCCATTGGCGATCGATCTCCTCGAAGATCAATTCAAACTGATGGCAGGCCATGTCATCAAACGCCTCGTAATCAATTGCCACAATCGTCACTTCATCTTCCTGTGCGCGCACGACGCCGTTGAATACCAGCGCGGCGCCCATGCCGTCGCTCATCTCGCGCTCGGCGATGAGAGCCAGTTCATCAATCGGACCGGGCGTGAGCGTGAGTTGCGTTTTCATCCGCCTTGTACGGGGGGGAAGAGGGAGATTTCGTCGCCGTCGTTGAGCGGGAATTCGTCCGGTTGATAATCCACGCCCACGGCTTTGAGCGTACTGTGTCTCATGTCTCCGAGCACGGGGAATTGCGCGATCACTGCAGTGTGTGCGTCGGCTAAGGTCGCGCCATCAGGGAGTTTCAGTGAGGTTGCGGCGCATTGGGTGTGATCCTTGAAGTAGGACCAAAATTGGACTGTGACGGTCATGCGTACACCTCAGGTTTGAGCACGCCGATGAACGGCAGGTTGCGATAGCGTTCGGCGTAGTCCAAGCCGTAGCCGACGACAAATTCATCAGGCACCTCGAAGCCGATATAATCAGCCGTGACCGATTCCCGCCGGCGTGAGGTTTTCTCCAGTAACACACAGGTCTTGAGGCTGCGTGGTTGCAGGTCGGTTAATTTTCCGAGCACGGCATGGAGGGTTTGGCCGGTATCAAGAATGTCATCCACCAACAGCACATCGCGGTCTCGCGCTTCGAGGCGCAGTTCTTTGGTAAAGACCAATTCGCCCGGAGCGGTGCCGTCGCCGTAGCTGGATACGCCCATGAAATCCAGCCGTAACGGCAGTGTGATGTGGCGCATGAGATCCGCCAGAAAAGGGACGGTGCCGGTGAGGAGTGCCACCATCAACAGTTCTTTGCCGGTGTAGTCCTGCTCAATTTCCGTGGCCAACTCACGCACGCGCCCGGCAATTTCCGCTTCACTAATCAGCACACTTTGCACCTCCTGACGTAGGTGTTCGGGCGGTGGCGTGGCGGCGGGCATGGCGGATCAAATGTGTTTGGAGTCGTTTTCGTCCTTCTCCGTGTAGCCGCTGTCTTGCCGCTGGAA
>Ga0315321_10001279_pt1 | contig 19313 bp, 16 predicted proteins | sample M180m21515metaG_FD_203464 | JGI IMG/M metagenome (GOLD analysis project Ga0315321, IMG submission 203464) | Ammonia-oxidizing marine archaeal communities from Monterey Bay, California, United States - M1 80m 21515 | ecosystem: Environmental > Aquatic > Marine > Intertidal zone | place: USA... | reverse complement strand
TGACCAGGCCATCCTCGACAGCGATGACCGCAATTCCTTTGCGTTCACCGGTGTGCAGATCGAGCTGGGCTACAAGGTCGACCCCAAGACTAGGCTGGTCGTGGGCGCGAGCCACCGGGGCCTCTGGGGCAACGACCAGATTGGTCAGATCAACCAGTACGGCGGCTTCGTCTACTTCACGAGCCTGTATGTCGACTATGCGCCGGGTGGCCTGAAGAAGGGCAACGTCAACGTTCGGATGGGCCGCGAGTACTTCTCGCTGGGCGGCATGGGCGGGGCGAAAGACTACATCCTCGCCGACGTCGTCGACCAGCTTCGGGTCACCGTGAAGGTTGGCGAAGTCGGTCGTCTGGAGATCATCCCGGTCACTGTGGTGGGCAGCTCGTCGGCCAACGATGGCGCCAACTTCGTGTCCTACATCGGTCAAAACACCACCCAGACCTTCGGCTTTCGCGGCGACCACATGACTCGGCGCTTCGGCGGCATGTTTGTGGCGGACGGCGTCGAGGGAATGGATGTCCGGGTGTACGGCTTCTACACCGACGTCGGCGCGCTTGGCTCGGGTTCGGACATCTCCTACAACGGGCGCCTCGGCAACTTCTCCGACAACGACTGGACCGCCAACGCCGGTCTGCGCGTGGCCTACACCATCGGCGACATGGTCACGCCCTTTGCCAGCATCGACATGAGCACTGGCGTGGACCGCAAGGAGACGGTCGCCCGCGACGTCACCACCTACGGCAAGGCCATCTACGGCGGTGCTGTGGTCGACACGCGCAACAAGAAGGGCGTCGGCTTGAAGGCGGAGGCCAGCTTCTTCACCTCAGACGGCCCGACCTACGATGGCGAGAATGCTCTGCAGGACAGCCACGGCTTTGTCGGCATGAAGGCCCGTCAGGTGGGAGGCACCATCACCGACCGCTTCATGGGCTGGCACCCCACCGCTTACGTGGGGATGTTCGGCATCTCGGACAGCCCTCAGGAGCTCTCGCGCAAGTCGGGCACCCAGGTCATCCACGCCTCGGCCGGCTACACGCTGCCGATGCAGCTGGGCATGTCGGTCGGCTACTGGCAGCTCAAAGACACCGGCTCCACGGCCTTCGACCTCGACACCCTCACCCAGATCGACCCTCCCTTCGGCTACTCGCGGGGTGAGTTCGCGGCCCAGGAGCGGCTCGGCAAGACGCTCGGTTCCGAGATCGACGTCGACGTCACCTACGCGCTGTCCGAGAGCCTCACCGCTCGCATCAACGGCGCGTTGTTCACCCCGGGCGCCTTCTACGAGATTCCCATCGAGCGGGTCGCGGGCTCGGCGCTGGGTTCAGACAAGCCTGAGAACGCCTGGGCCATCAACGCCGGCACCCGGCTGAGGTTCTGATGGGCCGGGCCTCTGCCATCGCGATCCTTGCGCTGCTCTTCGGCTGCAACGAGGACCCCACAGCCGAGATGACTCAGACCGTGGGCTACCGCTCGGGAGTGGGCGACACCACGTCGGGTGAGCGCGGCAACATCAAGATCACAGAGGTGCTGTGGTCGGGCAGTGTCAGCGACTCTGGGGTTCGCGACCAGTCGGACGTCTTCATCGAGCTGAAGAACGAAGGCTCGCTGCCGGTCAATATTACCAACTGGATCGTCGAGCAGACGGGCACCTTCACGGTGACCTGGCGGATTCCCGAGACCGACAACAACGTGCTTGGAGTGGGTCAGCGCCTGATCATCGCCGCCAAGGACACCGGCTGCTTTCCGAATGCCGACATCGTGATGCCCGAGCTTCGGCTTCCCGATGGTGCGCCCTTCAAGCTCACACTGCGCGACTCCGATGAGCGTCTCATCGAGCCCGCCGGTTCCAAGACGATGCCGCCCTTTGCGGGGGGCTACGACTATGTGCGCAGTCGCTCGATGGAACGCATCGAGATGATGTTTGGTGGCTACGGCACCGAGCCGCGGTCCTGGCACTACTACACGCCCCTGCGCGACGACGACGAGGACGTTCCCAACAACGACCTCATCGCCGCCATCTGCCAAGAGCGCACACTGGCGTCTCCCGGACGGGCCAACTCGCCCGACTACTCGGGAGCCTTCGCTGCTGGCAACTTGGAGTGAGCATGTCTCGACTCTGCATCTTTGGCCGCGCTGTTCTCAGCCGCGCTGTTCTCGGCAGCGCAGCCCTGGGCCTCGGTGTCGTGGGAGGGTGCGCGCCGCCCAACCTCGACGAGGGCTTCACCGTGGTGGAGCACTTTGCCGACGCCTCGGGGGAAGACGCCAACGCCCACTTCGTCGAGGTCATGGACAGCGCGGACGCGACTTTGCGTGTGGCCCTGCCGTTCTTCGAAGACCCCGCTCTGGCCGATGCTTTTGTCGATGCACTCGACCGTGGCGTCGATGGCCGGCTAGTGCTGGATATCGACCAGATCGACGATGCGGGTGTGGTTCAGCTCGAGACGCTGGGCGTGACATGCATGGAGGCTGAAGAGGCCCTCGTGCATCGCCTTGCGGGAGAAGAGCCGCCCTGCATCCTCGCGGACGATGGCGTGGACTACTTCGACTTCGCCAACAACGTGGCGGTGGTGGTGCCCTCCAGTGCAATCTGGATGACCCACGCCTTCGCGGTCGCAGATGATGTGCACTTTGTTCGGAGCTCTCGAGCGGGCGACCTGGCGCAGGGTGTGCGGCTGAGCTCGGTGGGCCACAGCGAGGACCTCGGCGACGACCTATCCAGGGAGCACCAACAGCTCTTCGGTGGCACCGATGCCTCCACCCTGACGGCCTTTTCGTCGTCGGCCAAGTCGGTCACCGACAACCGCTGGCTGTACCCCACTCAGTCGCGCGTGAGCATGGAGATGTGGTTTGGGCCTCAAGAGAGGCTCATCAAGCGCATCATCGACGCGACCTACCGGGCTCGCAGCAGCGTCTACGTGCTCACCGACGACTTTGTCGATGTGAACCTCGCCCGCGCACTCGACCAGAAGGGCGCCGACGGCTTCAAGATGATTGCGGTGGTCGGCCCCAATTTCGGCACGACTCGGCCGGAGCTGTCCCGCACCTTCCTGTCGGCCGACAACATCGAGAAGTACCGCATCAGTGAAGGCGTAGAACACGTGCCCACAATGGTTCTCGTCGACTACACCGAGGATCAGACCGGCAGTCAGCCGATGACCCAGGCGTTTGTGCTCTCCCACGACATCGCGGCGACCACGCGCTACTTCGGTGGTGGCTCGGCGGTGGAAGTGCTGGAGCAGTCCGACCAGCTGATGGACGGCAACCTGATGGTGCTCGATGACTTTTCCCACGACCCCCTCAATGAGAGCACGGAGATAGGGACTATCTACGACATCATTGAGGACCACTTCGCGATGGCGGAGGAGCTGTGATGCGCAACCGCATACTCGCTGCAGTTGGCATGGCGCTGGTCGCTGGATGCAACCCACCCCCGGACCGTTCCGACGTGCTTGGCACCCAGGGTGGGCGCATCGACGTGTTCTTCAACGACCCCGGCACCCGGGCCCAGAACCTCTGGGACCCTGACGCCGTCGACGTGATGATCGAGATGATCGACGGAGCCACCGCATCCATCCACTTCGCGGTGATGGGCTTTTCGGAGCCCCGCGTGGTGGCGGCCTTCGAGCGTGCGTATGACCGGGGCGTCGACGTGCAGATGGTGGGGGATGCCGGTCACCTCTACAACAACGGCTACCAGCTGTTCATGGACCGCCACATCCCCATGCACGTCGGCAATCTCAACCACATCATGCACGACAAGTTCATGGTGGTGGATGACCGCTTCGTGTTCTGTGGCACCGCCAACTGGACTCCCACCGACCTGATCCGCAACAGCAACAACTTTGTGGTCATCGACTCTCCCGTGGTTGCCGCCGACTTTGAGAACGAGTTCGCGCAGATGTACAACGGGCTGTTCGGCCACAGCAAGCTCGAGCTGGACAACGGTCGCCGCTACCAGGTGGGCGACACCGAGGTCGAGGTGTGGTTCTCGCCCAACGAAGACGCCATGGGACGCATCCGCGAGGTGCTGGCCGAGGCCGAAGACAGCGTGCGGTTCACGATCTTCGCGTTCACCAAGAACGAAGTGGGCTCCGACTTCATCCGGTTGCAGGAGGGCTTCCTCGAAAAAGATCTCTCCGATGGCTTGGTCGACAACGCCGATGAGTGGGCCCAGCTCGCTCCCCGCGACCGCCGCACCGTCGCAGGGGTGGTCGACCAGTCCCAGCTTCACAGCAATGGGCAGTACCACGAGGCCTACCGCCTGCTCGCTGCCGGCATCCCGATGCAGCTCGACGGCAACGACAACAGCCGTCAGCCGGGCGACTACCAGGCTGGTGGTGGTCGTCTCCACTCCAAGACGATGGTCATCGACGCCCACAGTGCCAACCCCACCGTCATCACGGGCTCGTTCAACTGGTCCGCCAGTGCCACCTCCTCCAACGACGAGTTCCTGCTGGTGATGCGCGGTGCGCGTGTGGCCCAGATGTTCGACGACTACTTCGAGCAGCTGTACCTCAGCGGCCGTCACTTCGGCGAAGACTCCGTGGCGAACGGCACGGTCAGCTACGGCGACATCGTGGTCAATGAGGTGATGTGGTACGGCGTCCACTCCGAAGCGGAAGACGGCTTCGACGAGTTCATCGAGCTGCGCAACACCACCGGGAACGACATTGACATCTCGATGTGGCAGATATCCAATGAGACCGATGTGGTGGTGGGCATGCCGCCGGGCTCGGTGGTTCCGGCGGGGGGCACCTTCCTGATTCTGGATCACGTCAACGAGGAGTACGTCGACGGGCGACCCCAGGATGAGTGGTCGGCCTACCTCTACGGCGACCTCGTGGTGAACTCCTTCAACGACAACCGGCAGCATCGCCTGTACCTCAAGGACGGCTCGCTGGAGCTGATTCTGCGCGACCCGAACGGCGTGACCATCGACCATGCCGGCGACGGTGGGACGGCCTTTGCGGGAGGTCCGGACTCGGGTGCGGGGGTGGTGCGGAGCATGGAGCGACGCGCGGTGCCAGGAGATGGCTTCAACGCTGAGAACTGGTACGCCTGCACGCTCGATGAAGGCAGCGGGGTCACCAACCCCGACCTCGCGGGTGAGGTGATCGGCACGCCGGGAACGGGGAACTCTCCGGAGCGCTGAGCTTCACGCGACGCAACATTTGCCAGGTCGCGCCGTGCGCTCGGGCGGTCCTACTCCAATACACACCGCACACCCACAGCGCCCACCTCGCCTACACAGGCGTTGCAGTGGGTGCAGCGGGTCTCTGCAGCCTCCCCGGCGGCCAGTCGGTCGATGAGGTCGGGGTCGGCCAGCAGGGCGCGTCCCATCACCACGAAGTCGAAGCCGGCGGAGAGCGCGCGGCGGATGGTGTGGTCGCCTTCGACGCCGCCCAGCAGGCCCACGGGGGCACTGATGGCGGACTTCATGGCCAGGGCTGCGTCGAAGAAGAAGGTGGGGGTGTACGGCACCTGCCGTACCAAGAAGGGCCCGAACAGGCGGAGAGCCCACTTCTGCATGGGATGGGACTCGGCCGCAATCATCGCCTTCAGTGGCAGGTCGCCGCGCATGAGGAAGAAGGCGGACCGTTGCACCAGGCCGCCGCTTGGCACCACGGCTGTGGCGCCTGCCGACACCAGCAGGCGAGTGGCTTCGATCGACTCTGCCAGCTCCAGGCCACTGGCGACCCCGTCCGAGGTGTTGACCTTCACGAGCACGACAAAGCCTGGACCCACCGCGCTGCGCACTGCGCGCACGACTTCCACCGACAGAGCGGCCCGTCCGGCGAGGCTGCCGCCCCAGGCGTCCTTGCGGTGGTTGAAGATAGGCGAGAGGAACTGAGACAGCAGGTAGCCGTGGCCACAGTGGACCTCGACGGCGTCGAAGCCCGCCTGCTGTGCGCGGACGGCGGCCGATGCGAAGCTATCGACAATGCCCTGCAGCTCGTCTTCCTCGAGGGGACGGATCCGAGGCAGGCCGTGCATGATGCCGTAGGGATTCCAGCCTGCCGATGGGCCGCCGGGAGCCCGTCCGTCGCTGGCGGGTCGCTTGCAAAAGCCGCCGCAGTGGGCGAGCTGGAGGCTGACGGCGCCGCCTTCAACATGCACGGCGTCGGCGAGACGGCGCAGGCCGGGCACCGTCTTGTCGTCGATGAGGAGCTGGTCATCGAAGGTGCGTCCGTCGGGGTGGACGGCGCCGTAGGCCACGGTGGTGAGGGCCACGCCGTGTCGGGCCAGTGTGGCGTGGTGGTCGATGAGGCGGTCGGTCACCTGGCCGCCTGCGGTCATGCTCTCGTAGGTGGCGGTCTTCACGACGCGATTGCGCAGCGTCAGCTCGCCGAGCTGCAGAGGGGACAAGACGGGATGGGTGGTCATTGGCAAGACGCTAGCCCGCGGAGTCCCGGGCACTGACCCCGCAGGCCTACTGCTGCTGCGTGAGCATGTAGAACTCGCTGCGCACGCCGTCTTCCTCGAGGATGGGCATGTAGCCGGTGATTCCCTTGTGGGGCAGCGTGACTGCGATGCGAATGACCATGAACTCGCTGTCTTCGTCGTAGTACCACTCGGCTTCGATGTCGCAGGTGCCGTCGCAGGTGAGGCCGGCTGCGGCGATGGCCAGCTCGGCGTGTTCGGTGGCCGCTTCTTCGATGAGAGAGCCGTCTGCTTCAGGGCCTTCGATGATGACGGAGCCCACGCGGGCACTGTCGCGGGCGATGCGTGACACGCGGTGCATGGTGCTGATGTAGAGCGACAGCTCGATGATGGCGCCAAACAGGCCCATGATCATGGGCAGCACAAGCACGAATTCGAGCGCGGAGGAGCCACGGCGTGGGTGGAACATGCTCACCCTCGCTGCCACTCCAGGCGCACGACCTGGGTGGAGGACAGGGTCATCTCGGCGAGTCCGAGGCCGATGAGCGGCACGAAGTCGAAGGTGACTTCGCAGGTGAGAGCGCGCGATGGGCTGGTGCCGAAGGTCTCGACCGACGCGGTGCAGCGCTCTTCGCACTCCGACAGACCGTGGGAGGTCATCGCGGCGACCAAGGCGGTGCGCGCGGCGTCTTCGACGTCGGTGAGGTTGGTTTCGTTCATTCCGGGATCGACGAGAGCGCCGGCGCGACAGCCGAGGTGGGTGGCGGTGTCGAGGGTGGACTCGGTGTAGAACAGCCACGAGATGTCGAACATGCCGATGATCAGGGCGATGAAGACCGGCGCGACGAGCGCGAACTCGATGGTCTCGGCGCCTCTGCGACCCCCGGCGCGTCTCACTTGACCACCGCGAGCGGCAGGGAGGTGGCGATCTCCTCGAAGATGTCGACGAGCGTGGAGGCGTTGCTGGTGACGGTGTAGTAGCCGTCGCCTTGGCTCATGTTGTCCATGAAGACGTGGTCGGCGTTGAAGCTGACGACCCAGGTGTTGACCTCCAGGTCCTCCCAGAGCTCTTCGGCAAGGTCTTCGCTGTCGGAGCGGACGTCGGAGCCGGAGTGAGGCACGGGGCCGCGGTACTCGCGCCAGCGGGTCTCTACATAGCCGTCGGCGTCACGGTCCTGAAAGTTGCTGCTGCTGAGGCCAGCGGGCAGGCCGTCGGTGAGGACCACCATCGCGCGGTAGACGCCATCCTCAAAGTTGTCCTCGAACATGGTGCGGGCCATCTCGAGGCCTGTGGTGTGGTCGGTGCCGGGTTCGTCAAGCCACTCGCGGGGCATGTCGGCAAAGCAGCCGCCGACAGGACTGGTAAAGTCGTCGCGCAGGGAGTGGCGCCTGCCGTAGACGTTGCACCCTTTTGAGCTGCTGGCGTTGTAGTTGCCAGCCTTGCTCGCGGTCTCCATGACGGCCCACTGGGAGCGCACACTGCCCGTGAGTGAGGCGTCTTCCATGAGGGTGAGCGGGGTGAATTCCCAGGCATAGCGACCGGTGAACACAGTCATGCCGATGCGGTCGCTGGGACCGTGAGCCTGCTCCAGCACGTCGTAGAACGCGACCGCAGCCTCTCGGGCGTTGTAGTAGTTGGGGCGCGACCAAGAGTTGGTGATGTCCATGACCAGTACGACGTGGAGGTCGCGAGAGGCGGCGATGGCCTCTGCAGCCACATCCACGGAGTCGTGCCCGAACAGCCGGCCCAGGAAGAGCGGCACCGCCCCGCTGTTCTCACGGGCGATGCGCACGCGGGCGGCGTTGGGGGTGTCCTCATCGGTGACGAAGGTGCCGAGGCTGCTGTCCCAGTCGCCAAACTCGATGGATGTCAGCTCGGCGGTCTTTCCGACCATTGGGTTGAGACCCACGAGGGTGCCGCCGGCGTCTTCGGCCTCGTCGATGTCGCCGCTCTGCCGCACCGACCACAGCGCTGCGATGCTGGCGGCGTCGGCGATGTCCTGTGCCTGTGCCTGTGCCAGGCGCACGTACGACAGGTCGATGGCCATCGCGCCGAACGCGAGAAGCACCACGATCGCTCCCGCGGCCATGACAGCGATGCTGCCGCGGCGGTTGGAGTCCGATTGGGGGTCGTCTGGTGGCATGGGTCGTCCGTTCGAGCGGGTGGACAGGTCAGACGGGTCACATTCCAGACTACGACGGCTCAGTGAAGTACCGCAACATGTGAACGGCAGATCGCAAGGACTACGTGAGGGGATGGGTGCCTTGACGGGCGGAGGGTGGGGGTGGGTCCGCGGGCCTCCAAGGGCCTCCACTCCCAGTCGGATCCAGGCGCTGGGCTTCCTCCTCTTGGGTGCGCTTCGGTGTGGGTGGGGCGGGGTGCGGACTCGAGAGAGGGCTGATCAATAGGTCGGCAGGTCTGCCCGAAATGCCGTCACCCACGCATTGATGCCACCCTCCAGGTTGGTGACATCGGTGTAGCCCTGGGCGACCAATGCAGCAGCGGCCTTCGCGCTCCGCCCGCCGGACTTGCACTGCACCAAGATGGGCCGGTCCAACTCAACGCCGGTGAGGCCGTGCGCAATGATGTCGCTGTGTGTCTTAAAGACCTCCGCCTGTTCGAGTTTCACGATGTCCCACTCATGGGGCTTGCGCACGTCCACCCACAAGGGAGTCCACCCGTCGTTGAGACGCGCGTGCACCGTCTCGACATCTTGGCAGGCGAAGCCCTCCTCGTCGTCTGCAGCGGCCCCTTCCGAGATGTCCATTACACCGCAGAATCGCTCGTAGTCGATGAGCTGGGTGATGGCGGGCGCCGAGGGGTCCACCCGGAGCTTCAGCTCGCGAAACTTCATGTTCAGGGCATCGTAGAGCAGCAGCCGTCCCGACAGGGACGTGCCCTTGCCGAGCAGAATCTTGATGGTCTCGGTGGCCTGGATGCAGCCGATGACGCCCGGCAGGACGCCCAGCACGCCGCCCTCTGCGCAGCTCGGCACCAAGCCGGGAGGCGGGGGTTCTGGGTAGAGGTCACGGTAATTGGGACCGCCCCGGTAGTTGAACACGCTCGCCTGGCCCTCGAACTTGAAGATGGAGCCGTAGACGTTGGGCTTGCCGAGGATGCAGCAGGCGTCGTTGACCAGGTAGCGGGTGGGAAAGTTGTCGGTGCCGTCGACCACCACATCGTAGGGAGCCACGATGTCGAGGGCGTTGTCGGCTTTGATGGCGACGGGGTAGAGGTCGACTTGGCACTTGGGGTTGATGTCGAGAATGCGGGTTCGGGCGCTGTTCAGCTTGGGCTGTCCGACGGTGCCGCTGCCGTGGATAATCTGGCGCTGGAGGTTGGACTCATCGACGATGTCGAAGTCGACGATGCCGATGCGACCGACGCCTGCGGCAGCCAGGTACAGGAGCACGGGCGAGCCTAGACCGCCGGTGCCCACGCAGAGCACAGAGGCTCCCTTGAGGCGTCGTTGACCTTCGATGCCCACCTCGCCAAGGATGAGATGGCGCGAGTAGCGGGCGATGTCGCCGTGGTCGAGCTCGGGGAGGGAGCCGATGGGACGGGCGGCTGGGTCGGTGCTGGGGACACGCTGGTTGCTCGGGGTGAGAACGGTCGGGCTCATGGACGGACTCTTGGGGGATGGGGGAGGAGGTGTAGCCTGCCAAGTCTGGGTGGCAGCGGGAGGAGGCATGATGGCAGTGCCAGGTGTTGATTGTGATCGAGCACGCTGGGTCAATAATAAACACCTGGAACCTGCTGCCGAGGAAGGTTGGGATTGATCTTCTTCGGTCGACCTGCGCAGCCATTCCGACGCCAAGGCGATACCAGCTGGGGCGCCAATCTTGCGCCCGGTCTGGAATGCCACCATGTCCGATGCTCTTCACGGCTGGTCCTCCCGTCCTTCCCTCGAACGCCGTCTCAACAGTCGTCCGCGCGTGGTTGTGGTGGGCGGTGGATTCGGAGGGCTGCACGCCACTCGATCTCTTTCGAATCATGACGTAGACGTCATTCTCGTCGATCGTCGCAACCACCACCTCTTCCAGCCACTGCTCTACCAGGTGGCCACGGCGGTGCTGTCGCCGGCCGCCATCGCGATGCCCATCCGCAGCCTGCTTCGGCGTCAGAGCAACGCCAGGGTGCGACTTGGCGAGGTGACTTCGGTGGATGCCGAGCGAAGAGTGGTCCACTTGGAAGGTCGCGCGGGCCACACCGAGCTCAGCTACGACTGGTTGGTGTTGGCCGCCGGCAGCACCCACGCCTACTTCGGCAACGACCACTGGGAGGCTGCCGCTCCCGGTCTCAAGACGCTCGGCGACGCCATTGATATTCGTCAGCGTGTGCTCGCTGCCTTTGAGCGTGCCGAGTGGGCGCGTGACCCCGACGTGCGCCGCACCCACCTCACCTTCGTGGTCGTGGGGGCCGGTCCTACCGGTGTGGAGCTGGCGGGTGCGCTCAGCGAGATCGCCCGCCGCACTCTCGTTGAAGACTTCCGGAACATCGACCCCAGCGAAGCCCGGGTGCTGCTCGTCGAGGGCGGCCCCCATGTGCTCTCGCCCTACCCCGCAGACCTTCGGGACAGCGCCCTGAGGCAGCTTCGAAAGGTGGGCGTGGAGGTACTGCTCAATGCCCGGGTGGTGTCGGTAGACGGCGACGGCGTCGATGTCCAATGCAAGGGCCAGGATGCTGCCACCCGTATCGAGGCCCGCACCCTCATCTGGGCGGCGGGCATCTCAGCCTCTCCCCTCGGTGAACAGGTGTCGTCCACCACGGACCGCGCCGGTCGGGTCCACGTGGGGCCAGACTTGTCTCTGCCCGACCATCGAGAGGTGTTCGTCATCGGCGACATGGCCCACACAGTCGGTGAAGACGGCCAGCCGCTTCCCAGTGTAGCCCAGGTGGCCATCCAAGGTGGTGCCCACACCGCCCGCTGCATCCAGGCCGACCTGAGCAAGTCCCCGCGCCCCATCTTCGCCTACCGAGACCTCGGCAGCATGGCCACCATCGGTCGCTCGAAGGCCATCGTGTGGGCGGGCCGTCTCAAGCTCGGGGGACTGCTGGCTTGGTGGATGTGGCTGGTGGTCCACCTGATGGCGTTGGTGGGCTTCCGCAATCGGGTCATCGTGCTGTTTGAGTGGGCGTGGAGCTACCTGACCTGGAATCGCGGCAACCGGGTCATTCACACGGCCTTTGGACCGCTGCAGGACCCCTTGGATGACGGGGGTGCGGCGCTGGAGGATGCGGCCCTGGGAGCACAGTCGGACCCCGTTTAGGCGGACTTCCCCACCATCGAGGCGCAGGTGCTCTCGCTCATCCCCCGCTTCGTGATTTCCCGGGCGGCGCGACCTCTACGGGCCCATCCCGGTCGTCGAACCACAGCTCCGATGGCTGGTCGGGTCCCTGCCAGCGCAATGCGCCCAGAGCTTCTCGGAAGCCAGCCTCGGGGGCCTCACCAGCAGCAGTGCGGCTTTGGTAGCGGCGCCCGACGCTGAAGTCGATGCAGAATGCCCGGCGGTGGTCGCCCAGCCAGTCGTGGGCTTCGGTGGGGCCAAACAGCCGGAGGCGAGAGCTGTCGGCGCTCGCGAGCCGGAGCCGCCAGTAGTGGCCGAAGATAGTGGGCACATCGACTGGGCCGTCCCACCAGCGCTGGCGTTGGAGGATGCGCCAGCGGCCGGCGCGCCAGGCGGGAAGACCGGGCCGCACCTGCTCGGGACCAGACGTGAGAACACTGAGATGGTGGCTATTTTGCCCCATCGACTCTGCGGTGGCCAGCGCCTCGACGTGAGGGGGTGGGGTCGCGGGGTTCTTCGTGTCGATACCGGCTGCTTTGAGCGCCTTCCACTCCACACGGCAGCGGGCCTCCAGGTCGGCGGGAATGGACCCCGCATCCGCCTCGGAGCGCACCAGAGCCTCGGTATAGTCGGCACAGTGAGCCAGGGCGGCGATGGCGGGGGCGTGCCAGGCCGCGTGAACGATGCGCAGGTCGTCGCGCACGGCGGCGAGGGGGAGGGTGCGGAAGAAGGCCAAGAGGCGCTGACGGACGGCCTCATCGGCCACTCGGCTCGGGAAGGTGCCCCGGATGACATGGCCCTCGACAGCATGGCTCCACGCTTCGTCAGCCTTCCCGTAGAACCAGCCGTTCCCGGAGCGCTCGCGGTCTCGCAACAAGTTGAGCTCGTGGTTGCCCATCACGCAGGTGGCGCGTCCCTGCGCAACGAGGTCTGCCACCCGATCCACCACCGCGATGCTGTCCGGCCCCCGATCCACTAAGTCTCCGAGGAACACCAGGTGGGGCTGCCCTTCGCCGGAACCCGCTTGGCCGAGCTTGTGGAGAATGGCTTCAAGCGCTGCGTTTTCACCATGGATGTCGCCGATGATGTCGAGTGGGCCATCGGGAAGTCGAGCGAGTAGCGGGGAGTCGGTCACAGACACTCACGGGGACAGGGTCGACAAAGTGCGGCTGCCTTGGGTATCCAAGTGCTTGGTTCCACACCACGTCCCCGCGCGTCGGGGGGGGGGGCGGTGCGCTGGGACGAAGACACCGCAGTGCACCTGTGGGCGTCTCAAGTCGCTCCTACTCGATGTACCCCAGCGCCCGCAGTGCTTCGGGATCCAGCTGGACCGCCTCGTCTCCTGCGGCCGCGGGCTGCGAGGCCAGGGCCGCCTCCAACAAGACACTTCGCCCGGTCACCGGCTCGGGGTGTTGTTCCCGAGGATCCGCCCAAAGGTCGAACTGCGACACCGCCTCGGTCACGATGATGCGGTTCTGGCCCTGCCGCGCGCTGCGAGCATGGGGCAGGTAGAGGTTGCCTGCTGCGGTGGCGATGCGGTCCTCTGGAATCGGACGTCGCAGGTCCAGTCCGTTGGGTTTCAAGCCAGCGAGTCCCCGTAAGGTGGGAGTGATGTCCACCAGGGAGGCCAGGTCGGTGCGGGTGTCCTCGGACAGACCGGGCGCGACCAGGACCAAGGGTACGTCGATCACTTCGCCATGGTGGGAGTGCCCGTGCTCGAAGCCGCCGTGCTCCCAGAACTCCTCGCCGTGGTCTGCGGTGAGCACGATGGCCCCCTCGAAGCTCCGTGACTCCAGCGCGTGGAGCAGTCCCCCGATGAGCAGGTCGGTCTCGGCGACTTCTCCGGCGTAGGCGGCCCGAACCGCGCGGCGCAGGGGCGGAGTGTCTTCCAAGCGGCCGCTGCGAATATCTCCGGGGGCACTGACGGACATGGCGAGGGCGTCTTTGGTGTGGGCGTAGGGCAAGTGGGGGCCCACAAGGTGCACCCAGAGCACGAAGCCCCGATCTGGTGCGGCGGACAGCCACGCATTCGCCTTGGAGATGACCACCTCGTCGGCTCTCTGAAAGACAGCGGGAGGAGGTGGACGACCGGCGAAGAGCAGCTCGGCAGGTGTCTCTTCGTCGACGTGGTGCCAGGTGTCGAAGCCTCGGTCGAAGCCCAGGTCACCGCTGGCGTAAGGGTTGGAGACGAACGCTGCAGTGACGGTACCCTGTGCCTGGAGCTGCTCGGCCAACAGCGGTACGTCGCCACGCACCGGATCGGTGCCGCCTTTCCAGGATGCGCCGCAGCCGTGGTCGATGGGAGACAGCCCCGTCCAGGTGGAGGCCAGAGCGGGCGCGGTCCAGGATGCGGTGGACATGGCCCTTCGCCAGGTGTGTCCCTTGGCCGCGAGCTGCTTCCAGCTGTCCATCTCAGGGGCGACGTCCCACCGCAGAGTGTCGATGGTGATGACCACCATGCCGGGATGGTCGGGGAGGCGTGAGAGCTTGGGGAGGGCGCGTGTCAGCTCGGCGGCGAGACGTCCAGGCCAGGTCTGTGGGGCGCGTTCATGCAGGGCGATGGCGCGGGCGCCCAGGACCCCGAAGCCCGACGCGGCGACCCCGATGAGCAGGAGACCGCTGCGGTGAATGCGCAGGGAACCCACGGCCAGTGCGAGGGTGACCACCGCGACCGTCACGCCTTCGGCAACACCGTGGTGGCGGATAATCGCACCGAGCAGCAGGAGTGCCGCTGGCCAGATGGGGGACGCCAGTACTCCCCGACTGAAGTGTGCGTGGAATCCCGCCAGCAGCACCCCCACACCCAGCTCCACGGCGAGCTGCGTGGACGTGGGTGCGATGGGCAGTCCAGCCGCCAGCCCCAGCTCAAAGGCGAGCGCGACAGCCCAGGCAAGCCATAGGGCAGGGGCGGTGGAAGGCATCGGCAAAGCCTACCTCAAGCCCCTGCGTGGGGCCGCCTCAGACAAGCAGTGCCCCGCCCACGGCCTCTTCTATTTCTTCTTCTTCTCTTGGCGTGCCGGCGCCCGGTAGCTCTTCGCAGGGTCGATGGTCTCGGCGTACTCGCTGTTCCACATCCGCTCGAACCACACATCGAGGTCGGCGCCGAAGGTACCGCCGTCCACCACCACCCCCACATTGCGACTGCCGTAGAAGTAGTCGCGGCTCCAGTTCGAGGTGCCGACCCAGGCCCACGTGCCGTCGACCACCAGGTACTTGGCGTGGGCCACGCGGCCGAATTCCACGAACTCCTCGCCTTCGATCTGCGGAATGGACATCACGCGGACCTCTACGTGACTCATGACCTGCAGGCTCTTCAGCGCTTCCTGCTTCTTCTTGTGCAGCGACCAGTCGGCCACGATGAATTGGACCTCTACCCCTCGCGCGGCGGCCCGCCGCAGTGCTGTATCGAGGGCATCCCAGTACTTCTTGTCGTAGCCGATGAGCGCATACGTCATCACCTGGGCGCGCACGCGGTGCCGGGCGCTGTCGATGGCGGCGATGATGTAGGGCAGGTCCCAGTCCACGCCCTCGGGCAGCATCGACTTGGGGCTCGCGACGAGGATGGCCTCGACATCGCCATCTTTGTAGCTCAGCTTCGTGGTGGGTCCCTCGCGCTCTACCTCAGGGGACTCCGATGCACCGGCTTCGGTCATGTTGGCCGCCCCCCCCGCCAGCGCCCAGTCCACCTCGAACACTTTGTGAAGATCGCCCACGACAGTGGGATCTTCGAGGCGCACCCCCAGCTCGGTGATGTGTTGCAGCGACCGCCAGTCGAAGTTCTGGCTGCCAAGCCAGCCCACCTTGCCGTCGACCACGAAGTACTTGGCGTGTTGCACTCCGCCGGTGTGGTGCTTGAGGTCGAGGCGCCGCACTTCAACCGACGCGTTCTTTTCGAGCTGGACCAGGGTGTCCGGGTAGGTCTTCGCGAACTTGGCGTCGATGAGAAAGCGCACGGTCACGCCACGCTTGGCGGCTGCGTCGATGGCGTCAAGCACCGGTTGTAGGCGGCCCTTCTGCTTGCCTTCTTTGGGCGACACGTAGAATTGCGACAGGTCGATGGTGGACTCGGCCCCTTGAATCATCGCGAGCCAGATCTCCTGGGCATCGGCGACATCCGGATCGTCGAGAGAGGTGCTTTCAGGGACGCTCTCACCGAGCTGGAGCGGCGCTGCGACCGCGGGCGTGGTCAAGGCAAGCGCGAGCGCGAGGATGCGAAGGGACATCGAGACTCCGGGGGCTCAGGTGACGGTCAGCTCTCGGGCGGTGGCGATGATGTTGCCGTCGGGGTCGGCGAAGTATGCCGGTTCGTCGCCGGACATCTCTTCGGGGAGGGGGGACAGAGCCGTAGCGCCGGTCTGGTTGAGTCGCGCGATGGCGATCGTGAGGGCATCGACGCCCTTGATGGGCAGGTACAGCTCGGTGAGAGTGGTGTGTCGGCGCGGGGCTGCAGCTGTGGGGCGACCGGTGTTTCGCACAAGTCTGTCGCGAGGATCAAGAGCTGCCGAGGACTCATCGGGGCGCGGATCAGTGCCCATCACGGCGATCTCCAGGGACATCTCGACCCTCTCTGTGCCGGGCGATCCAAACCGGCCCCAGAACCCGCATCCCCACGGGGTTGCGGCGGAGCAGTAGAGGTGCGGTTAACAGCGTCCGTCCTCGCGCGGGGTGCCCTGTCCTCGTGCAGTCGATTTCTGAGAATCCCTTCCTGCGAGCCCATCTCGCAGTCCCCAACTCCGGGAGCCGCCCATGTCTCGCTTGTCCTCCGTCCTCAAGGTCGCCCTTGGTGGCGCACTGCTCGCCATCACCACCACCGTCGCCTGCGATGACGGCGGAGCCAAAAAGGACGACGCCAAGGCCGCAAAGACGGCCGCCAAGGGCAAGAAGGATGCGCCCAAGGCATCGAGCGCTCCCACCCCCGTGCAGGACCCCCTTGAGGGCGGCGCCACCAACGCGATCTTGCTCTCGCAGGCGTGGTTCTACAAGGATGGCAAGGCCAGCAAGCCCGGCCCCGCACGGCTTCAGATCTGGCGCGAGCGCAACGGCAAGTGGACCGCCACCCGCCTCGAAGACGGCGACAGCAACGTGTTTCACAAGGCTGTCCTGGCAGACGATGGAAGCATTCTCACCATCTCCGCCGAGAAGGCGATGCTGAAGAAGTGGACCCACAAGGACGGCAAGTGGTCCCACAAGCTGCTGTGGGAAAACAGCTGGGGTGGCAAGTTCAACCGCCTGCGCGACATCGAGATCGGCGACGTGGATGGCGACGGCAAGGACGAGTACGTCATCGCCACCCACGATGGTGGTGTGGTCGCGGTTCTCGACCCCGCTGAAGACGGCGGTAAACCCACCGTGGTTGAGCTCGACGCCAAGAAGGACACCTTCGTCCACGAAATCGAAATCGGCGACGTGGATGGCGACGGCACGCTTGAGTTCTTCGCCACTCCGAGCGACCGCAACAAGGCCAACACCAGCCAGGCTGGCCTCATCGTGATGTACAAGTACGATGGCACCACCTACAAGCGCACCACCGTGGACGGCGGCGACCACACCCACGCCAAGGAGATTCTGGCCGCCGACATCAATGGTGACGGCAAGTCGGAGTTCTTCTCTGTGCTTGAGGCCGAGCTGTCGGGCAAGACCATCAAGAAGCCGGTGCAGATCCGCCGCTACATCCCCAAGGCTGACGGCACCTTCGAGCACCAGGATGTGGCGTCGATCCAGGATCGTCAGACCCGCTTCTTGCTCGCAGCAGACTTCGACGGGGACGGCTTCAAGGAGCTGGTTGCGGCGGCCATGAAGACCGGCCTGTACCTCATCGATGGCGAAGCAGCCGAGGACGGCACCATCACCTGGGCCGCTCCGGTCAACTTCGAGAAGAACTCGGGTGGCTTCGAGCACGCCATGCTCGCCAAGGACCTCGACGGCGACGGCAAGGTGGAGCTCTACGTGGCTGCCGACGACCAGCGCACCCTCACGCGCTACGACTGGGACGCCGAGGCCAAGACCTTCAAGGGCAGCAAGCTCGGCAACCTCGAGAATCTCACGTTCACCTGGAACGTCGAGGTCGGCAAGCTGTAGTCAGAGAGCGCAGCGGTCCGCCGTTGGGGGGGACCGCAGCACAGACTTTGTTGGACCGGAGCCAGAGGCCGATTGGGCCTCAGCTCCGGTTCTTGCGGTTGCGCATCTGGTCTTCGTCGAACACGAAGGTGGCCTTGTCGGCGGCCCGCAGGCTGCTGCGGTCGATGCGCCAGCCATCCAGAACACCCGCCACGCGCATCAGCTCGGAGTCGGAGGCGTCGAAGTCGTCGATGTCGGTGGACTCCAGGCTCGCGCTCGTCACGGTGGGGGGCGTGCCCGCGTGGTGACCGAGGTCGCGCGATGGCCGTGTCTTCCCGTTGGCGTGTCGGGCGACGGGCGGCTTGGACTTGGGTCGGTCGCGCACCACTAGCTTTCGAATGCGGGCGTTGGCACCGACCAGCTGTCGGGTGAGGCTCGCACACAAGACCCGCCGAAGAGCGGTGCCGCGCTGGGTGGGCTCGTGGAGCATCTTGCTCCAGGTCTTGCGGTTGAGGCTGGCGACCACGGTGCGGCCCGATGCGGCACAAGTGGCGCTGCGAGGGGAGTGGTCGATGAGCGCCATATGCCCCACAATGGCGGGGCTCTCGACGAGCGCGAGCTCGCGGGGCTTGCCGTGGGGGTCGGTGCGCGTGACCTTGATGGCTCCGTCGAGCAGGAAGAACATGGCGTCGCCAGGGTCGCCTTCCGTGCAGAGGACCTCGCCGTCGTCCATGCGCTTGAGCTGGGCGCCACTGAGCACACGTGCCAAGTCACGCGGCTCGATGCCGCGAACGGGGTGGGCGTTGAGCAAAGCGCGCGACTGGTCGAGCAGGGCGCTGTTTGAGGCGGTCACAGGCATGGCTCAGCCTCCACCGAAGAGGGCCGCGAGACGATCGCGTAGGGTCTTTTTGCGAGGAGCCCCCGGCTGGTCGGGCAGAGGCGTGGCCTTCCAGGCTTGCTGGATGGCCTGGTTGGTGCGCCGGATGCGCCGGGCGAGGGTGCCCAGGAGATGCTGCTCGATGGCCACGATGGCGGGGTTGGCCGAAGCGTGGTCCATCAGCTCGGGGGTGACAAGGAGGGCGACCGAGGGTTCGGCGGCAATCACGCGGGCGCTGCGCTGGCCGCCGGGTACGAAGAGGCCCTGTTCTCCGACGATCTCGCCGGGCTTGATGTCGCCGACCTCGCGAGACTGCTCTCCTTGGCCGACGGACGCTACCAGCCGGCCACTCAACAGGAGCAGCGCCACATCTGCGGCAGCACCCTCCGCAAACACCTCGTGGCCCACCTGGATGCGGGTGGGCGGGGCGAGAATGAGAAGTTCGCGCAACGCGGTTTGAGGCACTGCGCGGAACAGGTAGAGCTGGCTTAGCCGCTCAATCTCGGTCATGGACGCGTTCCTCGGGTGACGGAAGTGGATACCGCTCAGGGCTTGCGCGGATCGCAGGGGCCTTGCGCGGCGGGCTTTTAACCGGGTGGGATGGGGCAGGACGCCCGGGATACCTCGCGTGTTGAGTGTGGTGGTGGGACCGACCGGCACGGAGGGGCTTCCGACTCGGTGGTCGGGAGCTCAGTGGTCAGGAGATCGG